>Ga0209572_1000856_pt1 | contig 32235 bp, 22 predicted proteins | sample EBPBio232012_DNA_FD_185867 | JGI IMG/M metagenome (GOLD analysis project Ga0209572, IMG submission 185867) | Wastewater treatment Type I Accumulibacter community from EBPR Bioreactor in Madison, WI, USA - Reactor 1_1/23/2012_ DNA (SPAdes)... | ecosystem: Engineered > Bioreactor > EBPR >...
GCCTAATTGAAATGTTCCATGTAAGTTTCCTTGTTCCGGAGCATCGTCCAACCAAATAACTAAGAATTGCCCAGGTCCGATAGAAACAGCTGGTAAAGGAAACTTATTCCAATCATACAAATCATCTGTAAGGAATTTTCCATTGAGATTGACCGACCAACTGTTGCTGTTGTACAATTCAATCCAATCATTGAATTGTCCGTGTTCATCAGCTATAGTATTGGTGTTGGATGACATAACTTCGTTGATGTAAACTCCGAGTAATGATGGTGTAGTCCACATCCATTTTGGGGTGCAAGGAAACTCATCAGCACCACAAGAAGTTTTGTAGTAGAGCTTATCCCCTCCAAGATCATTCTGCCTGAAATAACTGTAAATGTTATCGTTTGCTATATCCCAAACATTTCCATCATCGGCAAATTCATTCCCGGTGTTGGTCCAACTATTTCCATCAGTTGAAATAAGCAAGTCACAGTTGCTCGCTTCGCCACCTTCAATTAAGGCATCAATATGAATAATATCAGTTTGTTCATCAACCAACCATTCACTTATGAGCCAATGAACATTGGAAGTGATTTGAGGAAAAGACTCAATTTGTTGTAGTGCGGTGTTTCTGCGTTCTGCAGCAAAGGGAATAATTCCATAATCTATATGACCACCCCAAGCTTGATTCACTGCATTTTCAAAATCGCTAAAACTGAAACCAAAATCCAATTCGTAATATGAATCATCTTCTACAGCATCATCAATGAGGTTTTGAAGGTTGTTTGCTTTAGCCGAAATATTGCTTGCTGCAAAGTAGCTGTTGCAAAAGTCCTGAATATGGCTACTAAAACGCTGACGATATTCTTGCACTTGCATCAAGCGCTTAAACAATGGACGGTCTTCGCCAGAAGGTGCCCAGTTGTATATATTTCTATTACCCCAATCTCTGTCCAACCAATCAATACCGAGTGTATTGTCCAAGTCATAAGGGATGTAATTGATTAGTCCAGTGCGCTGGTCTTGATAAAGATGGAAATTGTTTTTATTGTAGATATAGCCGTCCCAATTGCCGAGCATTACATCCAGAGCCGCTATCTTCAAATAATTTTCTACGTTGAATACTTTTGGTAATTCGCAAGGAAGATTTGCAATGCTCGTATTGTTCAGAATGTTGATGAACATATAGATGTCCGTGTAGTTATCCCGCCATTCGTTGGTGCGCAAATCATACACACGTCCATTCCAGTTTTCTACTTTGTAGTTATCGGGGTTTGTTCCCAAGTACTCCAATGTAGCGGGATAGGTACACTTGTATAGATTTCCATCGCCTTGATTGTCGAAGTAAATTTTCGCAAACTCTTCGTCTACATGTTCTTGATTAAGATAAAGCCCTCTGTATTCATCATTGATGTATAGCTTGGTGAACGAAGTTCTGCACGAAGGAATGCCAAATTCACGAAAAGCGTCATGGCAGATTTTGCTCCTTAATAATGACGGATCATTTTGTTGACCTACAAGATTTAATTTTTCAAGTCCTTGCCATTGCAGCCCTTGTTGAAACGAATTGAATGAAACGCGAAATGATTTTTTCTCAGCATTTAAACTCGTATTTCCGCGTAAGCGAATACCAACGTTTTCAATTGTGTCGTTTAATTCTGAACTAATGAAAACGAAAGTACCGGTGTAGTAAAATTCATCTTCTTGGCTTTCTATCATCTCCTGCAAGTCATCCGGATTCATGATAATTTTCACGGTCGTGACTTCGTCTTGAGGAAACGCGGCTCCATATAAAGGGAGGGGGGGTTGTGAATTCAAAGCAGGTTGAAACACACAGACTATAACCAGACTGAGTAATGCGCTTAATAGGTCTTGACGATTAACTGCTTTATGCGATTTTTCTTTTTTCAATTTTTCGATTTCTTCTGAAACTTAAATAACTGAGCAGGTTTGTGCGGGGTTCCAGTAAGTTTTTCATCCAATGGAGTTACGCTGCCCATCTTCAAAACCACTTTGCGGAAATTCCGTTTGTCGAGTTTTTTATTGAGGATAATTTCATGCAGATGTTGCAACTGTGTAAGCGTGAATTTGTCAGGCAATAATTCAAAGCCAATGTGGTCAGCAATCAATTCGTGACGAAAAGTTTCCAAAGCGTGATTGACAATATTGTTATGGTCAAATGCCAATTCAGGAATGGAGTAAACATCTATCCACTTCGTCTTACCTGCAAAGCTGGAAGCCTTGGGTGAGTAATCGTACAAGTTCACAAGTGAGTAATACCCAACGGTAATTACCCTGCGCTCAGGATGTGCACGAAAGGTGCGCAACCATTCTCTGTCTTTGAGGTTTTTTACACGCTTAGGGTCGCCAAAAGCATGAAACTGCTTGAGGTAAATTCCCTCCAAAGAAGTGAGTTCTTTTAAGACACGTTGAGCCGCTTTGTCAAAACTTTCGTCATCTTGAACTAAATCTCCGGGCAAAGCATTCTGTAGCCTTTTAAGAGCCGGACCGGAAGAAGGTTGTTTTTGTTCAATCAACAACACCTTCAATTTTTTATCATCAAAACCAAATACGACACAGTCCACGGAAATGTCTATAAGTGCAGGTTCTTTGGAAGCCATAATGCGGAATTTATCTTTCTTTCAACAGAAGGATGCTTTAAAATTTTTGTTGTCAAATGAACAAATAAAGGGTGAAATTACGACTTAGTGTGAAAAATACACTAAGTTAGCCCCGTACTTTTCATTCTACGTTTTTATTTCGATGTAAATAAACGAACCGATGTCCATAGAGAACAATATTCGCATCGGTAAAAATGAACAATTGCATAGATAAAATAGCATGGCAAACGGACTTAAAAGAATAGGTGTATTTACAAGTGGAGGAGATGCTCCCGGTATGAATGCTGCGATACGTGCAGTGGTTCGTACTTGTGTGTTTCGCAATATTGAGTGCGAAGGTATTTTTCAAGGCTATCAAGGGATGATAGAAGGCGATTTCAAAAAATTGAATGAGCGTTCGGTTGCCAAGATTCTTGGTCGTGGTGGTACAATTTTGAAAAGCTCGCGTAGTCAGGAATTCATGACTAAAGAAGGAAGAGCAAAAGCATTTGCAAATCTTAAAAAGAATAATGTGGATGCCTTGGTTTGCATTGGTGGTAATGGAACTTTTACCGGGGCGCATGTACTGCATGAAGAATTTGGAATTCCTGTAATAGGCGTTCCTGGTTCTATTGATAATGATATTTTCGGAACAGACCACTGTATAGGTTTCGATACGGCTACCAATACCGTAGTAGATGCTGTAGATAAGATTCGTGACACGGCTACATCGCACAACCGAATCTTCTTTGTGGAAGTAATGGGGCGCAATAGCGGCTTTATTGCTTTGAAAGCGGGTATCGCAACGGGTGCAATAGCCATAGTACTTCCGGAAGATGAAATGAGCATTGATGATTTGATTCAAACACTCAGAGTGAGTGAAGAAAGTGGAAAGTCAAGTTCCATCGTCATAGTAGCAGAAGGAAGTAAAAGCGGTGGCGCCTATGAAATAGCTCAGAAAGTGGGTGAGAAATATACCGAGTACGAAACACGTGTTTCTGTGTTAGGTCATTTGCAACGTGGAGGCAATCCATCATGCTATGACCGTGTCCTTGCATCTCGAATGGGCGTTGCAGGCGTGGAAGGATTGTTAGAAGGAAGAAAGGATGTAATGATAGGAATAGTTAACGACAGAGAAACATATACTCCGCTGTCCGATGCAATCAGTAAGAAGAATATGCCTAACAGAGATGAGTTGCGCATTGCACGTATTCTTTCTATCTGATGTTTTATTAGAAATTTAAACAACTATAAATAGAGTAGAGAAACCGTCTTTACTCAGCAAACAAAAGATGAAAAAAGTAGCAATCAATGGTTTCGGAAGAATCGGAAGAATGTGCTTCCGAAGCCTAATCAAAAACAAAGACGTGGAAGTTGTTGCTATCAATGACCTCACGGATGTGCCTACACTAGCACATTTGCTTAAGTATGACAGTGTGCACGGCAAGTTTGGCTTAAAAACGGAAGCCTCTGCCGAAGGACTTTTAGTCAATGGAAAACTAATTAAAGTCTATGCGCAAAAAGATCCAGCAGCTCTTCCATGGAAAGACTTGGGAGTGGATGTAGTGATTGAATCTACAGGAATTTTTACTGATAAAGATGGTGCAGGAAAGCACATAACAGCGGGTGCTAAAAAAGTAATCATTAGCGCACCGGCAACAGGTGATATCAAAACAATCGTATTGGGTGTAAATGAAAACACCATTAATGCGGACGATCAAATTTTGAGTAACGCCTCATGTACAACAAATTGTCTTGCGCCTATGGCGAAAGTGCTGAACGATAAGTTTGGAATAGAAAAAGGATATATCACAACCGTTCATGCATATACGGCAGATCAACGTTTGCAAGATGCTCCGCACAAAGATTTACGCAGAGCACGTGCTGCTGCATTGAGTATGGTGCCAACCTCAACAGGTGCCGCAAAAGCAGTTGGCTTGGTTTTACCTGAATTGAAGGGAAAGCTAGATGGTGTTGCTGTCCGTGTACCAACTCCTGACGGCTCTTTGACGGATTTGGTAGCCATTCTAAAGAGGGAAGTAACAAAAGACGAAGTCAACGCAGCCATGAAAGAAGCATCTGAAAACGCGTTGAAAGGTATTTTGGAATATTGTACAGACCCTATCGTTTCGATGGACATTGTTGGCAATTTACATTCTTGTATTTTCGATGCGGAGCTCACTTCTGTAAACGGAAACATGGTGAAAGTGATGGGCTGGTATGACAATGAAGCAGGTTACTCCGAACGAGTTTGCGATTTGGTCACCAAGCTTTGATAGAATTCTTGAATATTTGAACTTTTGAATTTTTAAACAATGATTTTAATAGCAGACAGCGGATCCACTAAATGCGATTGGGCCCTGATTGACGAGAAAGGAAAACGCATAGACAACTTCAATACTATGGGGTTGAATCCGTATTTCCACGATGAAGAAATTGTCGAAGCAGCACTTAAAGAAAATGCCTCTTTAATGGCTGTTTCTGACAAAATCACTCACATCTTTTTTTATGGGGCGGGTAGCAGCACTGATGAGCTGTGTGCGCACATGAAGCGAGGTTTACAACGCGTCTTTAAAAAAGCGGAAATCCTTGTTGACCATGATTTGCTTGGCGCTGCGATGTCTACTTATGATGGTCGTCCCGGCATTACATGCATTTTAGGAACAGGCTCCAATTCTTGTTATTTTGATGGTAAAGAAATCTATGAAGAAATTCCATCGTTGGCTTACATACTTGGAGATGAATCTAGCGGCAGTTGGTATGGAAAAATTCTTTTGCAAGAGTATTTCTATAAAAAGTTGCCCGCTGATTTGCGCGCAGCATTTATCGAAAAGTACAATCCCGATAAGGACACTATCTTAATGCGCGTGTATCAAGAGCCCAACGCTAATGTCTATCTTGCGAGTTACATGAAATTCTTGGGTGAGAACCATGAGCATCCACATGTGCGTGAATGGATATACAAAGGCATGAAGCATTTCTCAAGTATCCATGTTCAGTGCTTTAAAAACTTTCGCGAAGTGCCTGTGCATTTCATAGGTAGCGTTGGTCATATTTTTCAAGACATCTTACAACGGGTTGCTGCGGAAGACGGCTGGGAATTGGGAACCATCATTCGCAGACCGTTGGATGGTTTAGTAGAGTATCATGTGAAATACAAATTGCCATCGTTGGTCTAAAAAAATCGTAGCGTTCTATGGAGCAAAAAATTTGCGTTATAGCCCATGATAAAATGAAGCCGCAATTGGTTTCTTTCCTTAAAGAAAGAGCCGACTGGTTGTGGGGAAGAAAACTCGTTGCTACAGGTCATACCGCTGAGTTGCTTATCAATGAGCAAATGAAAGTTGACATAGAGCCCGTTAAACGTGGGCGCGATGGTGGTTTCAGAGAACTTACAGAAAGAGTCAACAGCGGAAATATTTCACTGGTCATTTTCTTTCGCGACCCCGAGATTGATCAGGAACAAGAGCAAGACATTGTACAGCTTGTAAAAGCTTGTATCAATAAAAATATTCCATTGGCTTCTAATCCTGCCAGCGCAGAATTGCTTATTGTTGGTTTAATCCGAATGGAAGCTGCAAAAAAAACCACGGCATGATAAGAGCCTGTTTGTTTGATATGGATGGTGTCATTGTGGACACCGCGAAGTTCCATTTTAAAGCATGGCAGCGGCTTGCAGACTCCTTGAGTATTCCATTTAGTGAGGAACAAAACGAACAGCTTAAAGGAGTTAGTCGCGTTGATTCCTTGGAAAAAATTCTTCATTGGGGCAATTTATCTTTAGATAATGCACGCAAGGAGCAACTCATGGAGTTGAAGAACAAATGGTATTTGGAATATGTAGAAACCGTTGACCCGGATGAAATGCTTCCAGGGATTGCTTCATTTCTCAGCGAATTGAAAGCAGAGAACATTAAAATAGGTCTTGGGTCTTCTTCAAAAAATGCTGTTCTTATCCTTGGGAAGCTTGGCATTATGCCACTATTTGATGTAGTGGTTGATGGTACTAAAGTTCATCTTTCTAAGCCACATCCCGAGATTTTTCTTCGCGGTTCCCGCGAGCTAAATATTCCTGTGGAAGAAATCATCGTATTTGAAGATGCTCAAAGTGGTGTAAAGGCAGCCATTGACGGAGGTTTCCGTTGTGTAGGTATTGGTAATGAAAGTGTATTGAATGAAGCCACAGTGGTTGTATCTTCTACAAAGGAGTTATCACTAAGCAATTTGAACCAATGGTTTAGTTAAGCTTTTAGGTGATTAGTCATTGATAAAGTAGAAATAAAAAAGGGAACCTGAGTTCCCTTTTCTTTTTGGTGGAGATAATCGGATTCGAACCGATGACCTCTTGCATGCCATGCAAGCGCTCTAGCCAGCTGAGCTATACCCCCATTATTTCAAAACCTCAAACTAATCACTCTTAAATTTGAGGGCGCAAATATAGCAGGTCTATCAATCAAACAAAATGAGATATTGCATCACCATCAAGGGTAGAGTACAAGGTGTTTATTTTCGTAAGCATACAGCCGAAAGAGCGGTGGAATTGGGCATTACAGGATTTGTACAAAACCTTCCGGATGGCTCTGTTTATTGTGAAGCCGAAGGTTCGTTCGACAATCTGCAGCACTTTCTTGACTGGTGTGGTATTGGCTCGCCCATGTCAGATGTAAAATCGGTAGATGTGGAGATGAAGGAAAAAACCGGGTTTAAGGTTTTTGAGGTGAGGAAATAAAAATAATAAGCAAACAATTATTTTGGCGCCTGAATGAAGGATCAATTGAAGAAGCTAGCTCGTTGGATTTTGATTAAGCTACAAATTCCATTGACCAAGAATATTGAATATGATATTCTAACAGAGAAGGTATTGACTTCAGTATTGAACAAAAATTCTAATTGTGCTGATGTGGGTGCACACAAGGGAGAAATCTTGGACATCTTTTTGAGATGTGCTCCCAATGGAAGGCATATTGCATTTGAACCAATTCCTTATTTGTATCAGAATTTGATAGATAACTATGGAAAGAGAGTAAGCGTGTATCCTTATGCTCTTGCGTCAATGAGTGGCCAAACGGAGTTCAACTTGGTGCTTGACGATCCTGCGTATAGCGGCATCAAACAACGGGCTTATAAAACAGCAAACGCCCGAGTAGAAAAAATACAAGTAGAGGTTAGGTCATTGGACGAGGTTGTTAAAGAACACAACCTCAAAATTGATTTAATTAAGATTGATGTGGAAGGAGGAGAGTTTGATGTATTGAAAGGAGCCTCACATATATTGACCAATGATAAACCGGTTCTTATCTTCGAATGCGGACGCGGAGCTTCAGAGTTCTATGGGACACAACCTGGAACTTTGTTTGATTTTTTGAGTTCTTATGGATATCAGCTCTATACTTTAAAGACCTTTTTGAAGAGGAATACCTCTATCACAAGAGATGAATTTGAAAAGTTCTTCGAAACTGGGAATGAGTATTATTTTGTGGGTACAGCTTAAAAGGTTATTTCTTGAAGATTGAACAACAAATTATTACATACGATTGGGTTTATTCTAATTCTTCTGGCAATATACATTTGGGCAGACTTTTATCATATTCTACAACTTAGCCCAAGAGGAATTCACTTTATTCGTCAGGTTGACAGTTTATCCTTTACAGAAAATTATTTTTTGCACGGCTATGATTTTTTTGAACCACATGTTTTTAATCTAAATAGCAAAGAAGGGAAAGCGGCATGCGAGTTTCCTTTGATTTATTACATCTGTGCAAAATTTTATTACGTCTTTGGGAACGAGTATTGGGTTCAAAGGTTGTTTAATCTTTTAATTTCTACGGTTGGCTTTATTTCCTTTTTTTGGATGTGTAGGCGTGTATTGAACGATTGGCTGTTGTCAATTGTAACGACAATTTTGGTTTTGTCATCGACAGTAGTGCTCTACTATTCTTCAAATGCCCTTGTTGATTCATCAGCCTTAGGTTTCTGTTTTATTGGATTAAACTTATTTTTCAAGAGTAGTTCATCAAATAAGCGGATGATGTTTTTATCTTTTGCTTATTTCAGTTTACTGTTGTCAACTCTTCTTAAGGTGACTTTCGGAATCTTTCCACTTTGTATTTTCTTAATTGTCTTTTCTGACTTTGTCCCTCCTTATCAAAAAGAAAAAAGGCCTGCGAGGTCAATTCTTTATGTAAATGTGCTGTTGCTTTTGCTGTCGATTTTAGCTGTTAGCTCTTGGTACTCGTTTGCGATAGATTACAATCTTAAGAATGGCGATAATTATTTTCTAACCACAATTAGCCCATATTGGAATCTTTCAATTGATAATCGAGCGCATGTTTTTGAGGCTTTGACAAATGGATGGAGGACGAGTTTTTATTATCCTCAAATTTTTCAGTTGATTGGAATGGGAATTATTCTATCAGCGGTATTCTTTAAAAGAGTGAGTAACGAATTATTGCTTTTTTCCGTTTTTAGCTTAGCTGGGATTACTTGTTATTTGATACTCTTTTTTGGACAGTTTAAAGATCACGACTATTATTTTTTGCCATGTGTTCCGTTTTGCGCAGTAATTCTTCTAATGCTTATGCAACTAATTGGTAAGTTAGAAAGGAAATGGCTTATTGGAATTCTCAAGCTTTTATTAATAGGGGTCTGTGTTGCAAGTCTCAATTACAGTCTGATTAAGCTGGAGGGAAGGTACGTACAGGGAATAGACAAGTATGAATTTCCCAGTTATGATTTGAGCGCAGTAAGTTCAATTCTTCAAAGGAGTAACATAGAAAGTGATTCTAGGTTTTTAGTAATTGGAGATTTATCTCCAAACGGGGTCTTATATTTTCTTAGGAGGAAGGGTTATTCATTTAAAGATGAAGCGGAACTGAATAGACGAATTGATAAGGAACAGATAATAAAGGATTGTAATTATCTGATTTTGGACAATATGCATAACCTGAACTCGAGTTTAGACCAGTTTCAAACTGACCACATTTTACAAGTTGGCCGGTGGACTATATATCGAAATCGATATTCTAAGGAATAAGTACTTTTTTGATGAAATTGTTGTCTTCAGAAGCAACAATATATAGACCTGAGCTCAGATTCGCTATTAGGTCATTAAAAGTGCCATTTTTATTTGACACCAGTAATTTCCCTCTTATGTCATAAACAGATAGAGTTTGCTCCCTATCATAATTCATATGAATAGGCTCAATTTCAACAGCGAAGCATCCAGAATCTACCGGGTCCATGTTGTTTTCGCTAGTAAGAATAGATTTTGTGTAAAGCATTACTAGTGAGGACCATTGATGTGTCTCTGGGTTTTGTCTAGCTCCGGCTAAAATCATTTTTGTGGGGTTAATCAACAACGAGTTGAATACATCATCTGAAGTATCTCCGTAAAAGAATCCCCCCTCAAAATTTGTATCCGCATTAAGCCGATACATTATACAATCCATTCCACCATAACCATGTGCCCTAGTTCCGCCCACGATATTTACACGATTATCGAGGTATGCGATATCATAATAAAAGGAAGAATTATTCTCATCGATAGAGAACCAATTCAATTCTTCTCCACTTATTGATAATCGTTGGTAGTAACCAAACTGGAACGCAGCCGATGCACGCACTCCACAAACCATGATTGTTGAATCAGTGCAGTCGAGTGCGGAGGTTGTAAAATCATGCTCATTATCAGAGGTACTGATTTCCCACAGAATTTCATTATTGGCCATACTGTTTCTTTGCACAGATGAAACTTTGAGGTTGTTAATAGTCCTATATCCGCACAGAACAATCGAGGAACCATCTATTATCTCAATATCCCTGTACTCATCATCCCCTTCACCACCATAAGTCCATTCATTAATGAGATTTCCATCTTCAGAGATGTGTAAGAGATAGGCATCGCTGCCGCCATTGCCGTAGCTGTAAGTTTTGCCGCATATCAAATAACCTTCTTCTGGGTGTGCTATCATTTTATAGGCAAAGTCCCAATCGCTGCCGCCATACGTTTTTTGCCAAATAACATTGCCTAACGGATCAACTTTATAGACGAGTATATCATACCCTCCTTCGCCATAGCTGTTGGTATAACCACAAACCAACAGGTTGTTATTGACATCTTCCACAATGCTATATCCCCATTCAACTTCTGCACCACCATAGTTTTGACTCCACAGGCAGTTGAGTTCTTCGTCCAATCGAAGGAGATAGAAGTTGGTATTGTTCAATTGGTCACTTCCCGTGGTTCCTATAATGGCATATCCACCTTCAGCACATTCAATGATTTGTCTTCCTTCTTCATAATAAGGACCACCAAACGTTCTTACGATGGCGGTATCTAATTGAGCAAGGCTGTTTATAGAGGTGAAAACAACACCGGCCAAAAGTGCGAATACATGTTTTAACCGCAAAGCACGCAAAGGTTTTTCGCAGAGGTCGCTAAGAAAATTAACATCGTGTTCCCCGTGCATTTTGGTGTTCTTTATTCCTCTGTGGTTAAAATAATTCATAACTTATAATTCATAATTCACAATTTATAATTAAACCACCGCTTCTCTTATTCTACAAACTCTTTCTAAAAGACCCTCCAGCAAATCAAGACGAAGCATGTTGGCGCCATCGCTTTTTGCTACTGCAGGATTTGGATGTGTTTCTATAAACAAGCCATCGGCACCAACGGCAATTGCTGCCTTGGCTATTGTTTCTATTAAGTCCGGACGACCACCCGTAACACCGCTGCTTTGATTGGGTTGTTGCAAACTATGTGTACAATCCATGATGGTAGGAGCGTACTGGCGCATGGCAGGAATACCTCTGTAGTCAACTACCAAATCCTGATAGCCGAAGGTGGTTCCTCTTTCAGTAAGCCATACATTGTTGTTGCCTGTTTCCTGTACTTTCTTCACGGCATGTTCCATGCTTTCTGCGGATAGGAATTGTCCTTTCTTGATATTCACGAATTTGCCCGTTTCACCGGCTGCATGAAGCAAGTCAGTCTGACGACACAAGAAGGCAGGTATTTGCAACACATCCACATAAGCCGCTGCAAGGGCTGCTTCGGGTGCGGTGTGTATATCAGTTACAAGAGGCAAGTCGTAATGTGCTCCAACTTTTTTCAAAAGCTCAAGTGCTTTCTCATCGCCAATACCTTGGAAGCTATCGCTGCGTGAACGGTTGGCTTTGCGGTAAGAAGCTTTGAAGATGTATGGAATCTTGAATTGGTCGGTGAGCGCTTTCACTTTCTCAGCCACTTCAAAAACCAGCTCTTCACTTTCTACTACACATGGACCGGCAAGCAAAAAGAAATTGCCTGAATCGGTGTGCTTTATTTTATTTAAGTTGCTTAACATGAAATTGTATTATGTACAAAGTACTATGTATTAAGTAGTCTATTGTGTTTATCTCCTATTCGTATTGCTTTTTACATTGTACTTAATACATTGTACAAATAATCTTCAATCTTCTAACCTCAATTCGCTCTCCTGCACTCTTCCAAAGAATTTACCCAAAGTAAAGTAGCCACTTGTGCTATAAGTGTTCTTGGAAATAAATCCTTCTATATGATTGGTGCCGGCACGAATAAGCCAAGTATTACAGGGCATCCATTGCGCTTCAATTCCTATTCCCAACCTTCCATAACCTCCATAACTAATGCGTTCACTAAGCATAAACTGTTTAGTTAAGAATTGACTTGCGCCAGCGTATAACATTGGCAATGCCGCTCTGTTGGCCCAAACGGAGATGCCAATTTCATAGAGATGCTTTTCTGCGTAGTAGCTTGCATAGCGCAAATGAACGGAAGCAGGTAAAGGTGCTAAGAAAGATCCATTATTCTTTTCATAATGAATGGAGTCTTTGAGATTAGGAAAATCAAGTGTATCGGTAGTGAGATTGAAAAGATTGTTTACCTCAAGTCCTGTCCAGGTGGTGAGCGAATCGAAATTAAACTGCTGACTGCGCTTGTTCCATACCATGAAACCAACATCTTGTATGGTGATGGAAATGACACTCTTTTTGTCTTGCAGCGGTAGATTGAGGTCAAAATCAACCGCTAAGCCAAGACCACTGCCATTGGCAAAACCTTTTTTCAATGAATCGGAACGGTTGTAGTCTCCTATATAACTGAATGAAAGACTGTCGCCAATTTGACTGGTGAAAAGTGCGGCATGGTTTACATCCAATGATTGATATTGTTGACCGGCAACCAATGAAAGTGAAAGTGCACTCCATGTTTGTTTATTAAAAACACCAACGCTGAATTTTTGCCAGGCTTGATAGCTTGCGGTCAACGGAGCGAGTGTTGCTGTTTGGCCGGCAAAAGTTTGATTACCTTGATAGATGGTCTTAAACAAATCCTTATTGAAGCTCACGTTAGCATGGTAGTTAGTGGAAATACCTGCGCGCAGTCCCCAAAGCGGCTTATTTAAAAGAGTGTCTTTGAAATTGTAGAAATTGATTCCACCATTGGCATAGAAACCCGCACGATTTTGCGAGTTCATTTCCCCGTATAGTTTTTCAAGATGCGCCTCGTCCAAGTGACCTCCAAATAAGCTTTTCTTGAAATAGTTATTGTCCAAAGCATTTGAGCCGATTAAACCATTTCCATAAAGTTGAATCATAGTGGAGGATTGGCGATAACTGGTATCCTGTGTAAACAATAGGATAGAAGGAGTTTGCGCATTTATGGATGGGATTGCAGTAAACAGAAAAATGGCTATCAAGCAATGGTGGATTTTACTCATAGCTTACCTCCACTTTTCCATCGGCAATGATTTTAAAATCCATAAAGTATTGCTTATACAATTGATGATGGTCAGGGTATGAATCTGTATTCAAACGAATGCGCAATGCAATGCGGTGTGCGCTATTAAAGTTCAAAAGAGCTTCACGCGATACATGAATAGCAATGACCGATTCTGCGGGAACAGTAATACCTGGTGAAGCAGTCTCTGCTGCGTATTGTATATAGCCATTTTCTAATAAGGTGTTGGTGGTTACGTTGCTTTCATCTATAAGAAACGCATCGCAGGTAGCCGAAAATGGAAATGCGTTTGTAACATACAGCATTAGGTTTCCATCCGCATTTATTTCGGTATCGGTGGTAATGGCCAATGTATCTGCAAACAAAATATTCTGCATCCCAATAGCCAATGGGACGTCCAATTTCAGAATAGCACTGAGTGCGCTTGCTGTATAGATAAAGTCATTGCCATCGGTAACGTTGCCCAGTGGATTTATGCTTATGTTGGCATGGAGGTCAAGACTTCCCGGCAGGTTTTCTATGAAAGCATCTATATTGCTGTTGCTGTTGTTAAGCAGGTAGTTGTATTCCGTTGCATGCACTTGTCCGTTGTTATCATAAGCACGCGTAATGTTGATGGGCTGATACAGTGGAGGGTAATCGAGGTTGGAAGTGTTTGCATAGAAAGAATTATAACCGGAAACCGTTTGAAAGTTGATCTGAGCATCGGTTCCTACCGCATTGGTAATATTGAGGTTCATCGTAGCTTCATCAATATCCAAGGCGCCTGTGGGGAAGTTGATATCACCTCCAAAGTCCACCGTTTGATTGAGTTCATAATTATGCTGACCGAAATATCCCTTGGCATATTCCACTTTAGGATTTAAAAAGCGAAGCTCTACCACCACACTGTCTTGACCATATATCTTTGCAATAGTAGGGGAGTTCACTGCCGTCTTAATACTGAGATGCGTATAAACGCGATTGCTCATAAAACCGTTTTGCCCAGTAAGGTCCATCTCATAACCGGCAAGGTCAATAGCACCGGTGTGCACGTATGGTTGATTGCCTATTCTCGGCTCAGTGGTCGTTTCTATCACGGTGCCTACACCATTAAGCGTAACCCCGGGAATGTCGTAAGTACATGTAAGATATCCGTTGATATAACTCTTGATGGAATATTCCAACGAGCCGGATTTCATTCTAACTCTGCGCAGTTGCACATCATTTACATTGAGCAGATTGTTATCATGTTGGTCAATGATGCTGGTACCGTTGGGTACATTGAACGGGCCACCTACCAATGGAACGTTGAACTCTTTTTTTATCACCGTATCCGGAATGGCCACGATGGAATCAAGATTAAAGTCGGTTAGATTTTCTTCTATGATTAAATGCCATAATGAATTTGCATCGCTTTGAAGGATGGAATCGGGCACAATATCTCCAAGCGTGACTCTTCCTTTGGCGAGCGGTACGAGTACATTGGTATTCCAAGACGTGGGCGATTCTCGTTTGCAAGAGGCAAGCGCAACTATCAAGAGTAAACAAAAAATAGATAGGTGTTTCTTCATCTTAAGCAGTGCGAGTCGAAATGGATTTTGAAAACAGTGTCGGACGCATAATTTTCAAGCAAGTAAAAATAAGAGCCACTACCAATGAAATAATGGAAAGGTGCAGCCTTTGAGGTAGCACGAACCATGTCACAAGGGTAAGTGTGAGTATGATGAAATACACGGTGAGGTATTTCCTTTTCCAACCGATAAGTTTTCTTTCAGCGGCAAATGCCAATATCAAATTGATAGGGTTGGCCCAAAGGATATTCAAGTTCCAGGCGGTGGCGGTATGGTCGGTAAAGAACCAAAGGAATACCACCAGCAGACCAATTATGCCTGTAACGAAAAGCAAAATCCTATCGGTGAACTGAAATAAGTTGCCGCGTTTGATAAATAGAAAACCCATGATAAGATGCAATACAAGGAAAGCGAAAAATACCACCACGGGAGTCATCACAGAATCGTTGCTCAACTCATAATCGGTGGGCAGCAATTCTTCTTTCATGGGGACAAGTGGCTGCGAACGCAAACGTGCAAAGTCCATCTCGTGCATGAGCGAGTCGGGGAGGAACATCATCTGGCCTTTTTGCACTTTAGCATCGCACGGCATTCCAAGGGCAATGTCTATCCCAAAGTCGCTCCAGGGTTGATAGTTGAGGTAGGTTTGTATAGCCTGACGGAAGGTATGCTCTCGCTTGGCGTTATAAGTGTATTCCACTTTTCCATTCAGCGCGCTATTGATAATATCTCTGATGCGTGTAGAGCAATTGTCATAGAAGAAATCGTAGCGATAGGTTCTATTCTGTGGCAAATAGTTTTCTTCCAGCATATCAAACAGGCGCACCTTTTCTTCGCTCGTCATTAGCAACGGCTGCTCATAGATGCCTCTGCCTTCCATGATATAGCCTTGTTGGAAGTAAGGGAAATCTTCTTTGGACAACAGGTAATCCAACTTGCCCATCGCAAACTTCCAATAGAAATCATCATCGAACTCGAAGGTGCCGTAGTTATAAACCCAATCAATCATCTGCCCGTTGATGTTGTCCTGAAAGCGAATGGCACTATGACCAAACAAGCTATACAAATCGGGGCCGGGAGTGCAGGTAAGGATAGAAAACTTTGCCTCCGGTGTAGGAACAATCTCTGAGGCATGACCCACAGCTCCGATGGAAAGAAGAAGTGCGGTTACAGGTACAATTATGAATTTCCTTATTCCTTGCAGTGTCATTTGTTTATTCAAATTGAAATACTTCCTTCAAATACAAACTCTGCAGGTCCGCAGAGATAGATTTTATTAAAACTGACTTCGGTTGGTCGCTCCCATTGAACGCGAAGCAATCCACCGCGTGATATAACATTCAAATGCGAGGTGTCCATGTGGCGCAACGCATAACTCAACGCAGCGGCTGTCACACCTGTGCCGCAACTCAAGGTTTCATCTTCCACACCGCGCTCGTAAGTGCGAATATGCAGTTCGTTGTTTATCTCCTGCACAAAGTTGACATTGATGCCTTGCGCGCGGTATTCATCGTTGTAACGAATCTTTCTTCCTTCTGCCACTACATCCAACTCGTTCAGATTCTGAACATAGATAATGTAATGAGGCGAACCGGTATGGATGATATAGTGCTCACCTTGCAAGGAGGTTGACTCCACATCGCGCATGTGAATACGAACTTCCTCTGCATTGCTTTCGAAAGAGTGCATCCCATCAATGGCGGTAAAAGTTCCTGATGACTCAATGATATTCAGCTTCTGCGCAAACCTCACCGCACAACGGCTGCCATTGCCACAAAAGCTTTTGCTGCCATCTGGGTTGTAGAAGTTCATATTGAAATCCGCCTCATCGCTTTTCTCTATCAGAATAAGTCCATCGCTTCCAATGCCAAACCTGCGGTCGCAGAGGTGGACGATTTGCGCGGTGGTAAGGCCTATGTCTCCCTTGCGGTTATCCGCCATTATGAAGTCATTGCCCGTGCCCTGATATTTATGAAAATGAAGCGAAGCCATTATTTATGCTTGCGCGAATGTAACCACGGGATGCCTCACAGAAAATGAGATAATTAGCAAATTAGGCAATGAAGTGATTAGCAAATTGGTGAATGTGATAATGAGATAATTCGCAAATGGCAATTACATTTTTCACATCAGCACATTCTCACATCAGCTAATTTGCTAATTCTCACATTCTCTTCGATTTCGTGAAAATGGCCGCAATGGCCGAGGTGATGATACCCATAAACAAATCGCCAAGGAAGGTGAAGAGGATATAGCTATTCAGGTTGAAATACAGCGCGGCCTCCTCCGCAGTGCTCTCGCCCGTGGCAACTGCATGCGCTATGGAGTTGGCGAAGTAATCAGGAATGAGATAAGTGACCGTAATGTACTGCCTGAACGGACCGAAGAGCGCAATGATACCCGTCATCACAAGGCCGGAGATAAAGCCTTGTCGGTAGGTCATTCGGCCGTTGTAGTGCTTGTTCTTTTTATTGAGCAAAGCCAGCAGGTAAATAGCAAAAGCAGGAATAGCCATCAGGTTGGTATAGCGCGAATGACTTTCCAGATTTTCATCGTGCAGACCTGTTGCTTTTTCAAGCAGCATCCACGCCCAAAACATCAAGGTAAAAATCAACGCCCACTTTATCTCTATCGTTCTGTTCTTCATTTCAAATAGTCCACTTAACGGAGAAGCCAAATGTAAAGGAAGGTGATAATTGTCAAATTCGTGAATGTGATGATGGGTCAATTAGCAAATTTGTCAATTAGCAAATTAGCCAATGCGAGAATACCTGCATCATAGTCCCAGAGGGACGACCCTTTGGTAGAAACACACCGTGCAATATTTATTGAGCTCCGTAGGTGCGATTATCTCTTTGCGCTCTCTGCGCCTTTGCGGTGAATGAAATTTCAAACATATAGTCACATAGTTTTCTTTTGTTAGAAAAGATATATATAGCAGCCTTCGGCTTACTCAATAGTCTATGCACAACTCTTGGTGTCCGTCATGCTGAACTTGTTTCAGCATCTCACTTAGCAAAGCAATTCCAATACAGAATGAGACCCTGAAACGAGTTCAGGGTGACGCACTGCTTATGTTGAAGAAGTTTTTGTGTGTCATGTTAAGCTCGTTTTAGCATCTCTCTCTGCGTTCTCCTCGCCTTTGCGGTGAGTAACAAAAAAAGCCTCCTGCAAAAGATGCAAGAGGCTTTTTAAAATTATATTAAGCTATAAATATGCTTAAACTATGAATCTGACACTTCGATTATAAATTTCAATTCCGCGGATGGTTTTATAGCCGGGGCGGAAGAGAAAATTACTGGTCAGTTCTTTTACTTCACGACTTATGGGTTCGTTGTGTCTCCAGTGCCAGATACTTTGCTGGCTACGAAGCTCACCGGAGAACTCCACTCACCATCACCTTTGCCATTTACCCCGCGAACCACTACCTTAAGGTCCACATTCAAAGGCAGGTCCGTCAACTTAGCTTGGGTGTGCACCACTGTTTCTAGTTTGCTGTAGTTCGCGCCTGTTACCAACAGCTCATAGAAGTCACGGAATTTAATACCCATGAAGCGCACTATAGCCTGACCATCTATCAGCGGAGTCACTGATTTAATCTTACCTACCGTTGGCACAGGATGAATCTCCGGCTCTTTGCTGATATCGAAGCCGCTATTCACCATCGTTTGTGGATCGCCATTGGCTATGGCGTTCACGCTGATGCACTGCTGCTTCAACATAGCTGTTATGCTCTTCCTGAGTTGCCTTCGCGGAATCACGTTTTTGTAATTACGCTCTTCTACCTCCAGCAAGTACGCCTTATAAACATCTAAGGCTGGGAGCACAGAAGAAGGAGGAGGAGTGACAGTGCTGAACTCAGGACCAGCCAGCAACTTGTTTTGAATTGAACGAGCTTTTGCTTCAAAGCTCTCGTCAGTCATTCTGTTAAAGGGACTGATTGCACGTGGTGTGTATATCATTTTAATAATGTAATTAAGTTTATAATATGTGATTTAATAAATATGGTATTTAAACCTGTATTGCTCTATAGATGTTACATGCAAATATGTTAAAATACAAAAATATTATGTATTATATTGATAATCAAATAAATAAAATAATTGAAAAATGAATATTTTATTGCATAACAAGTTTTTCACCCGTTGGATGACAGCTTTTGGAATAGCATTTATGAGTTTTGCATTGGGTAAGAAGCCTTTTGCACAAGGTGCGAAGCCTTTTGTACAAGGTGAGAAGCCTTTTGTACAAGGTGGGAAGCGCTTTGTACAGAGTAACAAGCTCATCTTACAAGGTACGAAGCCCTTCTTACAAGGTATGAAGCCCGTTGCAGAAGGTAAGAAGGCCTTTGCACATGGCAGGAAGCCCGTTGCACATGGTACAATGACCATTGCACAAGGTGCACATGCCATAGGAAAGCATCCTAACCTATCAAACCCATAAAATTTAGCAGGAAGAAAGCGCACCGCTAACAGCCGATGCCAGCACCCCACATTGTGGAGTACATATATATAAGGTATATACCGTCTTCACCGATGGGGGAAACCGAAAGGCATACTTTAATGCCAAGGCCCATCGCACAAGTACAAACAAAATAAAGTAAGGCTTAAACCGGATAACTAAGGTGGATGGCTTTAGTGAGCGGTTGGTAAAAATGCGGCTTTGTTGCGCTTCATAATCATTAAGTGTTTATTGGTGTATGTGCGTTAGGTGTGAGGGCAAGTATGGGGGATAGCTTTGGATGGATTTGTTAGTATCTATTGAGTTTTTAACAAGGGGTTGTGGGTTTTGGGGATTTGGATACATTTGGCAGAACACTGAATTATTGACTAATAAAGCCTCATAATTCAAAAAAAATGCTCTTATAAAATGAATGCAGGACTTAAAATCTTTCTGATTATCCTAAATGTTGCAATGCTGTGGATAGGTATTATTTGGTACAGAGAAAATTATGACAACGAACCTTTGATAGTTTGTATTGGTCAGGTTGTAACCTTGGTTGGTTTATTATTCGAGCGAAGGCTTACAAAAGTAGCAACCAAAAGAATTTCGAATAATTCTACAGTTGATATTAAGGCGCAATCGGGTGACAAAATCACAACTAAGCATGTGGATGCTTCGAGCGTAAAGGTTGAAATTGAAAAATAGTATGTTCTCCCTTATGTCGAAATTTATAAGACTATTTCGTGGAGACAGTTCTTCTAAATCAAAGGTAGTTAACATACACCACCTAGAAGACACGAATCTTGATGTTAAGATTTACAATGGTCCGGTAACTATAGTTGCTGAAGAGAAAATAGAAACTGATGTAAAGGAGCAAATTGAAGAGTATTACCAAAGGGTTCCTTTATTTTCTGTGAATCATATAAATAGAACCTTAGTCCACCATAAATTATATACAAAATCGGATAGGGTATCTGATTTTAAGGCTTCTGGGTTGGAGTTGTGTGGCTTAATTAGAGATAAGACCCGTTTAGTTCTTTTGGGCGATGCTGGAGCAGGAAAATCAGAAGAGCTAATAAATGCCTTCCATGTTCTAAAAGAAAGCCCAGATCTAACCATTCCAATTTATAAAAAACTCTCTAATTATACTACTAGCACAGGTCTAAAGTCATACTTACCGGACTTTGCGGAATTAGTAGCCGCTGATAAAGTTGTATTGCTACTCGATGGCTTTGATGAAATTCAATTGAGTAATAGAATGGATTTCATTCGTCAACTAAATGAGCTATTGGAACTAAAGCCTGAAATACGAGTGGTAATATCGAGTCGTTCAAATTTTTATGAATCACCTCGCGAAGGCACCAAAGGATCAATTGAGAATTTTGAACCATACTATATTGAAGAGTTAAGTGTTGATAATGCCAAGTCATATTACTCGAAGATTCATCCTGAGGGTAGTTCTGAGGCATTCATTTCTGAGGTTACGAGTCGTAAAATAATGGAGTTGATTCGGAACCCGTTTTATTTGAAGTTGTTGTCTGAAGTCTATAGGCAAGATGGTGCTTTAGATCCAAGTAAAGCCCAGTTATTTGAGAGATTTATCTCACATCGTTTCGATTTGGATGTAATAAAATTTTCAACTACGTATGAACTAGAAGATAAACGAACAGAGATTCTTAACCTCATCCAAAAGTTGGCTATAAGTATGGAGCTTATGGCAAAAAATACAATATCAGAAACCGAAACTAAAGCTTTGGTTGGTGATGAGAATTTTGGTTATTTGAGATTTGGTACTGTTTTCAGAAAATTGGAAGAACCCGAAAAAACATGGGCGTTTGAACATAATAATTTACAAGAATATTTAGCAGCAAAAGTTCTATCAACTGCTGAATTTGAAAATGTACTCAAAATTATAACACGGGGCGATGCCAAGAAGGTTCTACCTAGCTGGGTTAATACTATATCTCTACTTTTCGGTATTCTAAAATCCACTGACGTGTTGTATGACCCTTTATTGGCATGGCTTATTGAAAATGATGCTGAAATAATTGTTCAGTTTGAGCTTAACAGATTAACTGATGAAAGACGAAACGACATTTTTAAAAAGATTTTCCTTAAATATAAAGAAAGGGGTTTATGGATACACTCTAATAACTTTAATGATGAGAGTCTGGTGTGCTTTGGAGATGTGCCGGGAAGTTTAGAATTCATCTTAAACGAGATTGATGATAAGAGCGGCACCAGAGAGAATCGCATGAATGCGATGACTTTGGTTGGTTACTTCACGATGGATAGGCACAAACGAAAGAGTGTGCGAGATTTATTAGTTAATCAGTTAGATCCAGAAAAAAATGATATTCATTTTATTCATGCATTATTGGATGCCCTTATCTCAGTGGGAGAGCTAGATGCTGAGCTGTTAAGTGGTCTTATTAGCCAGATAGGAAACAGAAAGAATCAGTATATCAGGACTGGTATTTATGGTATTATGCTCAAGATAGGTGATGTCGAGAATCATATTGATTATTTGTTGGATGGTTATAAAGCGCTTGACGATAAGAGCAAGGATGATAGAGATGAGGTTCAGATGATGGGCGAATCATCCCGATTAAATGATTGTTTTAGGCTGTTAAAGACTCCAGAAAGTATAATAAAGGTACTTGATTTTATCCTAAATGATAAGAATTTTTTCTATCAATTCCATTCTTCTACTATACTTGAAAATGTTGTTAAATGTGCGATCGAGTATGGTATGTCAGTGGCTGACTTGTTTGATAGATTTTTTCAACTGTTCAAACGGGAAGTTGACAACTTTCATTTTGAAGTCGTCTATGATGTATTGTACTATTTTGATAAAACGAATAGTCGAGATCAAGTTTACAGAATGGTGTTTGATGAATCAAAAACCTTTGCTATAAGATTTAGTTCCTTTGAGTATGCGACAATTCTTACTCCCGACCTTGCAAAGTCATTGATCGATGAACCAGAATTCAAAGAAATCACTGACAAAGATGTGGAATATCTTATTCATAGACTTCAAGTTGTAAAGAATCCTTTATGGCAAGAAGTGAAAGAGGTGTTAGTGAATGAATGTGGCTTTATATTGGAAGAGCCCGAGCCTGTAGATTATTCAGCAATAGAGAGGCAAAAGACGCAAAGCGGCTTTGATATATTGTTTGATTTAGCTGCCTTCAAGACCGAAGTTTTATCTGTTTTTGAACATGAAAAAAAGGAAAGCTTGACTTTCGATGATCTTTTTGAGATTAGAAGAAACAACCGAGAAGCGGATATAGAAGACTACTATTCTCAACCTACAGTTGAACTCTTGAGAGATTTATCGCGCGAAAACCAAATGGTTTCTAAGGATGATGTATTGGCCTGTTTCGATAAAACAATTTTTGTTGAGCATTTTCAGATTACCAAATTGTATAATATCATACTCAATTATTCGAATATAGAGATAAGTGAAGTACAAAAGAGTTTCATAATAGAATGGAGTGTTACAAAGGCATCTGAAATAGACTTTACAAAGGCTTTAAAAGTGAATGGTGACCGAACTACCTACAGTGAATTTGCCAGTATAACTAACTACTTCTCAAATGTTTTTCAGATAGAGCATTCACAAGATACGCTTCTTGATATGCTTTCATTTGATAGCTATCATCTCCACAAATTTATTGGAGTTGGCTATTTGATTCAGAAGTTGAAAAAGGAAGATGTAATTAATAGAATGAACGAAAACCTAGCAAGAGGAATAGATAGTCATCAAGTTTACAAAAATCATATTTATTATCTGCTCGAGAATAGGGTAAAGGAAAGCTATTCGTTAATACTTGAGGCGTTGATAAATATGAATAACGAAAATTCCTACCGTGAAGAGTACATAAAAAAATATTTCGAAGAAACTAAAGATGTAGAAGGTGTTAAACGCATTTTCGATAGCACTAAGCCAAAAGTACAGTGGACAGCAATGGGAATTCTCTTAGAAAATGATTTTGCAGATGTTGTTAGACAGTATTTGCTATCAGTTGTTGATTCCCCAGAAAACGCAGAAAATCGAATCTCGATTATCTGCAAGCTTATTGAGCTAGGAGATAAGAGTGCCTTATCTGAATTTTCAAAGATTATCAGTGAAAGAGGAATTCCTAAGAACGCATCAAGGTCTTACCATTGCTTAAACTCTATTAATGATATTTCTCTATTGCCAGGTTTAATCGAATTACTTGAGATTAGTTATGATTCTGATTATATCAAGGAAAGATTTGATAGTCTGAATTCGGATGTGCAAGGTGGGCTAATGTGTATTGCTTTAGTGTCGGAGGAAAACTTGAATATTGTAAAAAATGAACTAGAACATTTCATCAAAGTTCATAAGGACAAAGATCCTCACGTGAAATTCTTGAGATTGACAATTGAAAGAATGGAAAATCAGTTTTACTACAATCAATCGCAATCGCTATCAGTTGTGCAGGTCAAGGAGAAATTGAAACTGCTTTTCCATGAATAATTCCATTTGATAATTTTTTCAAACTCGATTGCTATGCTTAATCAACTCGTTAGAATATCTCCATTGATAGGTACTCTTTTGGTTTTTTGCGGTACCTTAAAAATGATCTTTTACTATTCTGCTTTTGGTATAAGCATAATAGATTTCTTGTCTTTCTCCGAAATAATAACCTCGTTTCTTGATGATATAAACTTGCTAGTAATGTTCGCTTTTGTTATACTCTTCCCCACGATTAAAGCTGTTGATTTTGTAAGTCACAAAGCTGAAGTTTCTGAGATTGAAGCTGCAGATGGGATACTCTCTATCTTCTTTCCTTGGAGATATGCGTTAACTGTACTTTTCGGAACTGTTGGACTTTCACTTTATTTTTTTGGTTATTTCGGTTACATAAGGTATAATTATCTTGTAATCTATTTAATAGTTGTTTCGGTTCTCCAGTTTCTAACATACATCTCCCTAAAAAAGGATAAGAATGAAGAAGTAAATATTCCTAATCTGTCAGCTGCTTTAAGTATTGCGATTACACTGTTAACTGCTCTTTTTCTACTTGCGAAGCATGATGTGTTAATTGCAAAGGAGGGCAAGAGCACGGTTGAAGTTCTTACAAAATCAGAATCTTTTATTTGTAATGTTGAGACAGGCAATATTTACGTGGGTAAAATAGATGGTTCAGTTTTTATATGGGATAAATCTGTTGGTGCAACTGTTGTTGTTCCTACTTCAGAAGTTTTAAAATACCGTTTTAAGTAAGAAGAGTTTTGGCATTCAAATTTCTCTCTCGCACATCCTAGTTTTAACATAGGTGTTGGTTTTACAGGTCTGTTACAGAAAAACATCTACGAAAGCCACAAACTATTTTCCCTCCCCATTTAGGGTACACGCAGTGTTAACCTCGTCTGGTTTTGTTTGCCCCATTGCTATTTTGTTTACAATTGTTTATGCATTTCTTATGTTGGGCATATTCAAGCGAGGGTATGTATTCGATGAAGATATCGAAAGCCGCAGCCGGCCCCGACTATATAGTGGACATCTACAACGATGGTGCCCATATCAAAACAAGAAGCCATCCCTGTCCTTATGAGTTGATTGCCATCTACGACTCGCGCTTCGACCTCGCGGAGTTCAAGCAGACCCTTCCACCGGCTTAGCCCATTCTTTTTTAAAACACATAGGCATATAGTTTCTTGTGCTTGTAAAGCTTTGCATAGAAGCCTTCGGCTTTTCATTTAGTGAGCGTGCCGCTATGTGCAAGAACTTGTTCTCTAGTTCTTCCTTCTTAGTTCCTTTTAACTATGTGCATATGTGTTTAACCCATTTTCCCCACTGAAACACCCTCCGGAGAACCCATTTATTTAACTCACTTTCACCATAGTTAAAAGATAGACTGCTTTTGAATTCCTTCAAATTCGGTTTACCCGCATTCGTCTATGAAATAGGATTATCTGTCGAAATCGCTGTTAATCTGTAACTTACTAGGGCTAAAGCAGTATAAAACCCGTTTTCCACACCTAACGTGGACTTTAAAAATGAATGCAAGGAAAATTTTAAATGTCTTAGTATTTGCTCTTTTCATACTAGTGAATTCAACGCAAGCACAGACACTACACACCTGCGCCTCTGACCATCTCAACGACACATTGCTTGCCAATGATCCTATTTTCTTTATGGGTCAAATGCAATTGGAGGAAGCGCTCGAAGCAAGAAGAAACATTCCGGAGGAGGAACGCTCGGATGATTTATATACACTGCCGGTGGTGGTGCATATCATTCATAAAGGTGAGCCTTATGGCTCGGGTACCAACATCACCGATGAGCAAATTTACTCTGCCATCACTGCGCTCAACAATGACTTCCGTCATGTGGCCGGTTCCAATGGTGATGGTAGCGGTCCGGACATAGGCATTGAGTTTTGCCTTGCCGTAAGAGACCCCAATGGCCAGCCAACCACAGGTATCAACCGCGTGGATGGTCGTGTAGTACCGCTCTATGAAACACAGGGTATTGCAGGCTCCGGTACAGTGGGTGCCAGTGAAACAGCAGTAAAGGCGCTTTCTACTTGGCCTCGTGCTTCTTATGTCAACATCTGGGTAGTATCTGAAATTGAGGATAACAACGGGGGTAGCGGTGTACAAGGCTATGCTTATTTCCCGGTCAACAATCCTGTAGATGGTATAGTGCTTTTGTATAATGCATTTGGTACAGTAGGTACGTTGAAATCATATACCAATATGAACCGTACGCTTACCCACGAGATGGGGCACTACCTCAATTTGTATCATACCTTCCACATGACTACGGCTTGCACCGCTGAGGGCAATTGCAACACTGCCGGTGACCGCATTTGCGATACGCCTGTTACGCCACAAAGTTCTTCTTGCTCTACACCTGCTTGTAGCGGTACACAGCAAGTGGAGAACTATATGGATTATACCGGTCAGGTATGTCAAGACATGTTTACCGAAGGACAAAAGTTAAGAATGCGCACAGCCCTTGAGACTCAGCGTGCCTCCATGCTTACCTCCATGGGTTGTATGGCCGTTAATACGCGCGATGCGGGTATTACTGCGGTTATTAGTCCTAATGGCTTTATATGTTCAGGTAGTGTGCAGCCTACCGTTACGCTTACCAACTTTGGCAGTGCAACGCTTACTTCTGTCACGCTTAATTATAACTTGAATGGCGTAGGTAGTAACACGCAAGCATGGACAGGCAGCCTTGCCTCCGGTGCTTCTACTACGGTTACGTTGAATGCCATAACACCTGCGGGTGGTGCGCATACATTGTATGCATGGACTACCAACCCCAACGGACAAACGGACCAGAACACATCAAACGACCAAGCCTCAGGCACATTTACAGTTGCTACCGGTGGTGTTGCCACGCTTATTGTTCGTCTGGACTATTTCGGTTCTGAAACCACTTGGCAGATTACAGATGCCAATAATGTGATGCTTATGAATGGTGGTCCTTATCAGGATTATGCACAAGGCACACAGCACACACACAATGTATGCTTGCCTCCGGGTTGCTATACACTTACGTTCTTCGATACGCACAATGATGGTCAGGGCTTTACCAATGGTAACTTCCGCTTGTTGGATGCACAAGGCGATACACTCGTTTACCAAAGTGGTAACTGGGGTCAGTCTTCAATCAATCCATTTTGCCTGGTGGCATCTTCAGTGCCTCCGGTAGCCTCCATGTCTATAGCGGACAATACGATTTGCAGAAATAGCTCTACCAATTTCACAAGCACTAGTACCGGTTCACCTACTTCATACAGTTGGTCTTTCGAAGGTGGTTCTCCTGCTACTTCTACTGCGCAGAATCCACAGAATATTTCTTATGCCAACGCAGGTACTTACGATGTGGTGCTTACGGTTTCCAATGCGAACGGAACCAATACCTACACATGTACCAATTGCGTGACGGTGTATGCCAGACCAAGTGTAACGTTAACGGGTAATAGCCCTGCTTGTAATAACGCACAGACAGGTTCGGTTACTTCAGTTGTTACCGGTGGTGCTACACCTTATAGTTATTCATGGAGCAATGGTGCTACCTCAGCCAATTTAAATAATGTGGCTTCAGGTACCTATACTTTGACCGTTACCGATGCAAACAGTTGTAACAACCAAGCGACTGCAACGCTTACCAATCCTGCGGGCATGACTGTTACAGGAACAGTTACTAATATTATCTGCGCAGGCGCAAATACAGGAAGCATTACTGCCTCGGCCACAGGTGGTACAGGTACAAAAACATATAGCTGGAGCAATGGTGCAACGGGTGCTACTGCCTCAGGCCTTGCTGCGGGTAGCTATACCGTTACTGTTACAGATGCAGGTGGTTGTACAAGAACACAATCGTTTACCGTAACAGCTCCTACAGTTATTACTATAACAGGAACGACAACAAACATTCTTTGTGCAGGAGCCAATACCGGAAGTATTACTGTTTCCGCCACAGGTGGAACAGGAACAAAAACATTTAGTTGGAGCAACGGAGCAAACGGTGCTACTATTTCTAATCTTGCTGCGGGTAGCTACACCGTTACCGCAACCGATGCGAATGGTTGTACAAGAACACAAGCCTATACTATAACTGCACCAACGGCAATTACAGTTACCGGAACAGCAACTAATATTGTTTGTGCCGGAGCAAATACAGGAAGCATTTCCGTGTCTGCCACAGGCGGAACCGGAACAAAAACATTTAGCTGGAGCAATGGTGCAAATGGAGCAACAATTTCCAATCTTGCCGCAGGTAGCTACACCGTTACTGCAACCGATGCGAATGGTTGTACAAGAACACAAGCATATACTATAACTGCTCCAACGGCTATTACTATAACCGGCACTGCAACCAACATAGTTTGTGCAGGAGTAAATTCTGGAAGCATTACTGTATCTGCTACAGGCGGAACAGGAGCGAAAACATTTAGCTGGAGCAATGGTGCAACGGGAGCGACTATTTCAAACCTTGCTGCTGGTAGCTACACTGTCACGGCAACTGATGCCAATGGTTGTACAAGAACGCAGGCATACACCATAACAGCTCCTTCAGCGATAGCAATAACAGGAACTGTGAGCAACTCAACCTGTTCGGGTTCCAATGGTAGTATTACAGTTTCTGCCACAGGCGGAACGGGTTCTAAAACATTTAGCTGGAGCAATGGCGCTACAGGAGCAACGGTATCTAACCTAGCGCAAGGAAGCTATACTGTTACCGCAACCGATGCGAGTGGTTGTACGGCTACACAAACATTCAATGTGAATGGTTCATCGTCTATGGTGATCAACGGGGTTTCTTCCAACGTTACATGTTCAGGCGGCAATAACGGTTCTATTACTGTAAACGTAACCGGTGGAACGGGAAGCATAACTTACAGTTGGAGCAATGGAAGTACAAATTCTACCATATCCAATTTGACGGCTGGCACATACACCGTAACAGCACTTGATGCTTCAGGATGTTCTATCGGACAGACTTATACCATCTCTTCACCATCTGCTGTGGTTGCAAATGTTACCGATGTAGATATTACTTGCAATGGAACCACAGGTTCCGCCCAAGTGAATCCTACAGGTGGAGTTGGACCTTACACTGTTTCTTGGAGCAATGGAGCAACCGGTAATAGTGTGAATGGATTGGCTGTTGGTAATTATACTGTTACAGTTACGGATGCTAATAATTGTAGCGCACAAGGTTCATTTGCCATTTCTCAAATGGCAAGTCTTGCTGTATCGGTTTCATCTCAGGATGTTAATTGCAATGGTGCCAACGATGGTTCTGCAACAGCTACGGCACAAGGTGGAAATGGAGTTTACACCTATGTATGGAGCAATGGATTGACTTCCGCTTCTATCTCATCGCTTTCACCCGGCACTTATGGTGTAGTGGTAACCGATGGCAACGGATGTCAAGGAACTGGTCAAGTGGTTATAACAGGTCCTTCAGCAATTGTTGTTACTGCACAGGTATTGGATGTTGCTTGCTTTGGCGATAGCAACGGAATGATATCAATAGAGGTTTCCGGTGGTGTTGGTCCATACCAATACGAATGGAGCAATGGTGCAGCGGGTGTTGAAATTGATAATCTTGTCGCAGGCAATTACACTGTAACAGTCACTGATGCCAATGGATGTGAACAATCCATTACTCCTACGGTTTCTCAGCCTGAAATGCTCACTGCGAATATCATCGTAATTGATGGAGAAAGCTGTGCGGGCAATGATGGTGCAGCCGAGGTAATTGCATCAGGCGGTAGCGAGGGTTATAATATTTACTGGAACAATGGGGCAAGTGGTAGCATACTTGAAGAAGTAGCTGCAGGAGAATATTCCGTTACAGTTATTGATGAAAATGGCTGTAGCATTTTTGCCGAGGTTGTTATTCCTTATGAGTGCGATCAAGTTGTACCACAAACACAGCTTATACCGGAGAATTGCAACGTACTGGATGTTCCGCTAGACGGGCTTATCTACTGCAATGAAGTAGCAGGAGCCGAAATGTATCAATGGAGATTTACCAATGAGCAAGGAATTATCATCAGCACGGAGTACTCGCTGGGTAATGTGTTCTACGTTTCTCAAATACCTTTTGTACAAAGCGGAACAAAATATTATGTTGGCATCAAAGCCCTTGTTGAAAGTGCTTGGGGTGAGTATGGAACAATTTGCTCTATAACCACCGAAGGTGAAGAAGTGATTGTGATTCCCGGTTTGTCTGAGGCATCATGTGGTGTGGTCATTTCGGATTGGGGCCAAACGCTTATAGCTACTGAAGTACCAAACATCATCAGTTATCAATGGAACATTACGGGTAATAATTATAACTGGACTACGTATACCCCAATTAACGCCTTGGTCATTGAAGATGCCATGCAGTTGATAGCAGGCGAAACATATCAGGTCAAAATGAGATGTTCACTTGGACAGGGTCAGTTTACCGATTGGGGACCAACCTGTACATTTAGTATTGATATGGCTATAGATGTAGCAGTTTATCCTCCTATCGATGGTATTCTGCATTTCTATCCAAATCCTTCAGACGGAGAGAAAATAATATTTGATTTCGGAAACCTACCTCCGGGTAGTGTCGTTGAAGACCTCGCTATATATGGTATTTCTGGAAGCCTGATTGAGAAGTTGCAAGGCGGATTTACCAGAGGAAGTAGCAATGTATTTGAGTATTATTTCCAAAACAAACTAGCATCTGGTATGTATGTACTGCGCTATAAGTTCAATGGAAGAGAGAGTGAAGAAAAACTAATGGTTAGATAGTATTGACCACATAGGGTGGAGACCAATTCACAAGATTGGTCATAGTAGAAAGCCCGCGATGCTGCAAAGCTCGCGGGCTTTTGAATTTTAGCTATCCAGGCTTTCTAAACAACTTCAATTGCATTTTGAATGTCATATCAAAGGATATGTTTACATTCGTGACCATGCGCAGGAGCATTCTCTTTCTAGTGGTTTTTTTATTTGCTTCTTTTTTCGCATATGCGAAAAAAGATGTTCCGGGTTCTTTTATTGAGAATAAAGGCCAATGGCCCAATCATGTGCTCTATGCCTCCGATGTAAAAGGAGGAAAAATCTTTGTCGAGCATAATTCACTCAAGTATCACTTCTTCGATTTGTCGGCCATCGAGCAGGCACACAATGAAGGCAAAGTTTTTCTGCCAAATGATGTCCGCATAAAAGGTCACGTGTACGAAGTTCAATTTTTAGGATGCAACGAAGTGACCTCCATCAAAGCATTTGACCGACAACAGACTTATTACAATTATTTTCTCGGTCAGGATGAATCGAAATGGGCGGGGAATTGTCATGCCTTTTCTAAGATTGAAAGACAGGATTTGTACAATGGAATTGATTTCAAGTTTTATTCTACCGGTTATTCTATGAAGTATGATTTCATCGTGCATCCAAATGCAGATGTAAGTCAGATTAAAATGCAATATGACTTTGCGAATAAGGTTTTGATTGAAGATGGTCGTTTGAAGATTATCACATCAGTCAATGAGATTTATGAGCAAAAGCCGATTGCATGGCAAATTATCAATGGTGAAAAACGAATGGTAGATTGTCGCTATCAATTGGATGGCAACAAACTGTCATTTACCTTTCCTAAAGGTTACAACAAGAACCACGACCTCATAATTGATCCTGAACTCATCTTCTCTACATACAGTGGAAGTTTTGCCAATAACTTTGGTTACACAGCAACTTACGATTCGGAAGGAAATCTATACAGTGGAGGCTCTACGTTTGGGCAAGGCTATCCTATTACAACAGGAGCATATCAGGAGACTTTTCACGGAGGACATAGCACATTGGGCGGAATAGACATGGGGTTAACCAAGTATGATGCAAGTGGAACTTTGTTGGTTTGGTCAACCTACTTGGGAGGAAATGGAGATGACCTTCCGCACAGCATCGTGGTAAACAATCAAGCGGAACTTTTTGTTTATGGCACGAGCGGGTCAAACAATTATCCAATAACTGCTGGAGCCATAGATAATAGTTTCAACGGAGGAACAGCTACCTCATCTTCCGGTACAGGAGCGAATTTCCCCAACGGTTCGGACATTGTTGTAACGCGATTCAATCAAGCGGCATCTGATTTGCTAGGGTCAACCTACATCGGTGGAAGTAGTAATGATGGTTTGAATCTTGCTGCCAACCTGAAGTACAATTATGCTGATGAGTTTCGCGGTGAAATCTCCTTGGACAGCGATGGAAATCCATTGATAGTGTCTTCTACTTTGTCAGCTAATTTTCCTATGCAAAGCGCTTTTCAAAATAGCATAGGTGGTTTACAGGATGGTGTAGCGATGAAGTTAACTTCATCACTCAATCAATTTTTTTGGAGTTCTTTTCTTGGTGG
>Ga0209572_1000860_pt1 | contig 31924 bp, 34 predicted proteins | sample EBPBio232012_DNA_FD_185867 | JGI IMG/M metagenome (GOLD analysis project Ga0209572, IMG submission 185867) | Wastewater treatment Type I Accumulibacter community from EBPR Bioreactor in Madison, WI, USA - Reactor 1_1/23/2012_ DNA (SPAdes)... | ecosystem: Engineered > Bioreactor > EBPR >...
CCGCCCCAGAAGACCGAAGAAACGAGCCACTTTATACCCAAGGCTCTGCCCTTCGATCTTGCGAAGCTGTGAATCGATGGCGTCTACCGAGTGTTGTGCGCCATCCACTGCTTCAACTGCAGATCGAACAGCAACCCACTTTTGATCGCCATGTCAGTGCTCCTGGCGCCACGCGGGGGCCGGGTCCAGCGCACCGGCTAGCTACCCACGCAGCTACCCAAAATTGTTGCGAACCGATGGGACCGGAAGGGACAGCATGAAATGCTTGCCTGACGAAATCTCCTTTAACGACAGTAACTTACGTATGGCGAATGGGACGGTGTGAGCCCCCCAACGATCACAGCAGAACAATGTCGTACTGCTCCTGCCCAATGGTGCTTTCCGCCTGCAGCGAGATCGGCTTGCCGATGAAGTCCGACAGGCCCGCCAGGTGCTGGCTTTCTTCATCAAGAAACAGATCCACCACCTGGGGCGAGGCGATCACGCGGAACTCACGCGGGTTGAACTGGCGCGCCTCGCGCAGCAGCTCGCGCAGGATGTCGTAGCACACGGTGCGCGCGGTCTTGACCTCGCCCACGCCGTGGCAATTCGGGCAGGGCTCGCACAGCATATGGGCCAGCGACTCGCGCGTGCGTTTGCGCGTCATCTCCACCAGGCCCAGCTGTGAAAACCCGCCCACCATGGTCTTGACGCGGTCGCGCGCCAGCTGCTTCTTGAACTCGGCCAGCACGGCCGTCTGGTGATCCTCGCGCAGCATGTCGATGAAGTCGGCAATCACGATGCCGCCCAGGTTGCGCAGCCGCAACTGGCGCGCAATCGCGCCCGCCGCCTCCAGGTTGGTCTTGAAGATGGTGTCGTCAAAATTGCGCGCACCGACATAGCCGCCGGTATTCACATCTATGGTGGTCAGTGCCTCGGTCTGGTCCACGATCAGGTAGCCGCCGGACTTCAGTTCCACGCGCCGGCCCAGGGCGCGGGCGATTTCCTCGTCAATCGAGTACAGGTCAAAAATGGGCCGCTCCCCCTTGTACAGCTGTAGCTTGGCCGCTGCCTGGGGCATGAATTCGCGGCCAAACTGCGCCAGCAGCGCAAACTGCTCGCGTGAATCCAGGCGAATGGTCTGCGTCTGCTCGCCCACCAGATCACGCAGCACGCGCTGCAGCAGGCTCAGGTCCTGGTACAGCAGCGAGGTCGGCGGGCGGCTCAGCGCCGCCTGGCGGATGCCGGCCCAGGTCTTGCGCAGGTAGGCGATGTCCTCGGCCAGCTCCTCGTCGCTCGCATCCTCGCCATTGGTGCGCAAGATGAAGCCGCCACCACCGCCCGTGGACTTGTCGCCCACCAGCGCCGCCAGGCGCGCGCGCAAAGCATCGCGCTCGTCCTGCGGGATCTTTTGCGACACACCGATATGATCGTCCTGCGGCAGGAACACCAGCAGTCTGCCGGCAATACTGATCTGCGTGGACAGGCGCGCGCCCTTGCTGCCTATGGGGTCCTTGATCACCTGCACCATCAGCGCCTGGCCCTCGAAGACCTGCTTTTCTATGGGCACCGGCGGCTCGCCCTTGCGCGCAAACATCGGCGCCTCGCCACCCTCCTGGCGCTGCCAGACATCGGCCACATGCAGGAAGGCCGCGCGCTCCAGGCCGATGTCGATGAAGGCCGACTGCATGCCGGGCAGCACGCGTGATACCTTGCCCAGATACACGTTGCCGACCAGGCCGCGCTCCAGGGTGCGCTCCACGTGCAGCTCCTGCACGGCGCCGTTTTCCACCACCGCGACGCGTGTCTCCTGCGGTGACCAGTTGATCAGAATGTCTTGTTGCATGGGCTTCGCCAAATGAGGCGCCCATGATGCCTGAAACGCGCCCTGGCCACGGCGCCACAGGCCGACTGAAGCGCCTTACAGCACGGCCGCCTGCATGCCCCGCATCAGCTGCGGCTGCAGCCCGACCACCTCACCCACCACGATCAACGCAGGCGCACGCACCCGATGCTGCTGCGCCAGTTGCGGCAAATCCTGCATCGTGCCGGTGATGCAACGCTGGCCGGGCAGCGAGGCCTGCTCCACCAGGGCAGCCGGTGTCTGTGCCGGCAGGCCATGGCGCACCAGCTCGCCGCAGATGGTGGGCAGATTGCCCACGCCCATGTAGATCACCACGGTCTGGCGCGGGCGTGCCAACGCCTCCCAGTCCAGGGCGAGCTCGTTGTCCCCACGCAGATGGCCGGTGGCAAACACCAGCGTGGCGGCATGGTCGCGATGCGTCAGCGGAATGCCTGCGCAGGCGCCCGCACCCTGCGCCGCGGTGATGCCGGGAACCACCTCGAAGGCAATGCCGGCCTCGGCCAGGGCCAGGACCTCCTCGCCGCCGCGACCAAAAATGAACCCGTCTCCGCCCTTGAGCCGCACCAGCGAACGCCCGCTGCGCGCCAGCCGCACCATCAGGTCGATGATGGACTCCTGCGGCAAGGTGTGGCGCGATGCCTCCTTGCCCACGTAGATCAGGTCGGCGTCTTCCGCGACGTAGCGCAGCACCTCCTTGCCCACCAGGTTGTCATACAGCACCAGTCGCGCCCCACGCAGCGCCTTGACGGCGCGCAGCGTCAGCAGCTCCGGGTCGCCGGGGCCGGCGCCGACCAGTGTCACGCGCCCCTGAGGGGCAGGCCCATCGGGCGTATCCGTGACGGGAGCGGCTGTGAACCAGCGCACATCTTCTATGAAGCTCATGTCTGCCTTTCCTGGGCTGATCGTGGTGTGGGCTCCATTGTTCAAAGAGTGCAAAGGATTCGTCGTTGATCAAAGTCAAGGACAGCTTGCAGCCTCAGCGGCGACCATGCCGCCATTCGCTTCAAAACTTGCAGTGCGCGCACAGCAGCGCATCCGCTCACGACCCAGTCCAAACCATGAACAGAACAGCAATCCTGGCCATCAGCCTGACGCTGACCGCAGCGGCAGCCGGCGCGCAAACAACAGCTGCCCCGGCGCCGGAACGCACGGCGCAGCTGGTGCGCATGGTGCGCCAGGACTGCGGCTCCTGCCATGGCATGCAGCTCACGGGCGGTCTGGGCCCGGCGCTCACGCGCGAAGCCCTGGTCGCCAAGCCCCCCGAATACTTGGCCGCCGTCATCACCCACGGCATTCCCGGCACCCCCATGCCACCCTGGAGCGCCCTGCTCACGCCGGGCGAGGCGCAGTGGATAGCCCAGCAACTGGCCAACGGATTCCCCGAAGAAAGAAAGCAGAGTCGATGAAAAGGCGTTCCCTGCTGTCACTCACCGCTGGCGCGTCGCTGCTGGCCGGTGGTTGCGCAGCCACCAAGACCCCGCCCGCCACCGCCGCAACCGACGCCGTCCAAGGCACGGGTGACATCGGCGTGGTCATCGAGCGCGCCGCTGGCGCGCTCACCCTGGTCAACACCAGCCGGCGCGAGGCCATTGGGCGCGTGCAAGGCCTGGGCGACCTGTCCCATGCCTCGGTGGTGTTCTCGCGCGATGCGCGCTACGCCTTTGTCTTCGGCCGCGACGGCGGCCTGACGCGCGTGGACATGCTGCAGCAACGCATCACGCACCGCGTCATGCAGGCCGGCAACTCGATAGGCGGCGCCATCAGCGCCGACGGCCGCCTGGTGGTGGCGCAGAACTACCAGCCTGGCGGCATCAAGGTGTTCGACGCCGCGACGCTGGAATTGCTGGCCGATGTGCCCGCCACCATGCCCGGCGGCGAGCGCTCGCGCGTCGTGGGGTTGGCCGACCTGCCCCAGCACCGCTTCATTTACAGCCTTTTCGACGCCGAGGCGATCTGCATCGCCGACTGCAGCAACCCGCGCCAGCCACGCATCACCACCCTGCAGGGTATTGGCCGCCAGCCCTACGACGCCCTGCTCTCGCCGAACGGCCGCCACTACATCGCCGGCCTGTTTGGCGAGGATGGCCTGGCCATGGTCGATCTGTGGGAAGAGCAGCCGCGCGCGCGCCGCATTCTTGGCGGCTACGGGCGCGGCGAAAAGCCCCTGCCGGTGTACAAGATGCCGCACCTGCGCGGCTGGGCCATGGCCGGTGGCCGCGCCTTCCTGCCCGCCATTGGCCGGCACGAGGTGCTCGTCGTCGATACCAGCACCTGGGCCGAGGTGGGCCGCATCCCGGTGGCCGGCCAGCCGGTATTCGTCATGGCACGGCCCGATGGACGCCAGGTGTGGGTCAACTTCTCGGTACCCGACTACAACCGCGTGCAGGTCATAGACACCGTGAGCCAGCGCGTGGTGCAGACCATAGAACCCGGCAAGGCCGTGCTGCACATGGAGTTCACCCCGCGCGGCGAATCGGTGTGGATCAGCTGCCGCGACGACAACCGGGTGCAGGTCTACGACACGCATACCCGCGAGCTGCAGGCCAGCCTGGCCGTGGATGCGCCCAGCGGCATCTTCTTCACGGCACGCGCACAGCGCATGGGGTTCTGATCCATGCAGCACAAGGATCTCGATCTCGCCTTGCTCAACCCCTGGCAACGTGATTTCCCGTTGCAGCGCGAGCCCTTCGCCGTCATAGGCCAGTGCCTCGGCCTGGACGTTGCCCAGGTGCTGGAGCATTACACCCGCCTGCAGCGCCAGGGCAGCCTGAGCCGCATCGGCGCCGTGTTTGCGCCCGGCGCGGGAGGGGCCTCGCTGCTCGCCGCCATGGCGGTACCACCCGACAGGCTGAACGCGGTGGCCGCCGTCGTCTCCAGCCACCCGGGCGTGAACCACAACTACGAGCGCGAACATACGACCAACCTGTGGTTCGTCGCCACCGGCCGCGATGCGGCGCAGGTGGAGCAGTTGCTGCGCAGCATAGAGGCCGAAACCGGCCTGCCGGTGCTGCGCCTGCCCATGCTGCGGCCCTACCGCATAGACACCGGCTTTGACCTGCGCGCCAGCCAATCGCGCGCCAGCGGCGCAACCCACTGGGCACAAACACCGCTGCAAGCACATGACAAGCCCCTGGCGGCACTGGCCGAGCAAGGGCTGGCGTTGGTGGACAGGCCCTATGACCTGTGGGCCGAGCAGCTGGGGCAAGGCGTGGATGACGTACTGGCGCAGCTGCAGCGCTGGCTGCAGCAAAAGACGCTGAGCCGCTTTGGCGTCGTGGTGCGCCACCACGAGCTGGGCTACACGGCGAACGCGATGACGGTGTTCGACGTGCCCGAAAGCGAGGTCGATGCCTGTGGCGAGGCCCTGGCGCAAATGCCTGGGGTGACGCTCGCCTACCAACGCGCACGCGCCGGCGACTGGCCCTACAACCTGTACTGCATGGTGCATGGACGCGACCGCGACAGCGTGCGTGCCACCGTGGCCCAGGCCGTGGCGCATGCCGGCCTGGCGCACAGGCCCCATGCCATGCTTTTCTCGCTGCGCCGCTTCAAACAGACCGGTGCCAGGCGCTTTGCTGCGCACACCACACACCTGGCAGCGCATTCCTGCCACACGCCAGCCGGAGCACCCCATGCTCACCCCTGACGATGCCCGTTTGATCAACCACCTGCATGGCGGCTTTCCGCTCGTCGATCGACCCTTTGCCGCCGTGGCCGAGCAGCTGGGCTGGAGCGAAGAGCGCGTCATAGAGCGCCTGCACCAACTCTTGGCCCAGGGCGTACTCACGCGCTTCGGGCCGCTGTTCCAGATCGAACGCGCGGGTGGCCAGTTCGTGCTCGCTGCCATTGCAGTGCCCGAGGAGCGCTTTGACGCCGTCAACCTGGTGGTCAACAGCTTTCCCGAAGTGGCGCACAACTACCGGCGCACGCACGCGCTCAACATGTGGTTCGTCGTCGCCGCCGAATCGCCGGCGCTGGCGGCTGATGCGATCGCGCGTATCCAGGAGTCGGTGGGCCTGCAGGTGCTGGCCTTCCCCAAGGAAGAAGAATATTTCGTCGAGCTGCGCCTGCCGGCGCTGCCGACCGCCGGAGAAGCCCATGGCGCTTGATGCCTTCGACCGCGCCCTGATCGCTGCCACGCAAGGCGGCCTGCCGCTGGTGGCGCGCCCCTACGAGGCCGTGGGCGCCATGCTGGGCGCCAGCGGCGAGCAGGTGCGCGCACGCCTGACGCAGATGCTGGAGCACGGCCTGATCCGGCGCATAGGCGCCGTGCCCAACCACTACCGCCTGGGCTACACCGCCAACGGCATGAGCGTGTGGGACGTGGCCGACGAACAGATCGCCGAACTGGGGCCGCGCGTGGCCGATCTGCCGGGCGTCAGCCACTGCTACCGCCGCCCGCGCCACCTGCCCGGCTGGCCCTACAACCTGTTTGCCATGCTGCACGGCACCAGCCGCGAGGCCGTCGCGCAGCAGGCGCAGGAGATCGTGCAACTGCTGGGCCCCGCCTGCCGCAGCCACGACATCCTGTATTCCACGGCCATCTTGAAGAAAACCGGCCTGCGTTTGAAGGACTGAAGAATGTTTCGCATCAGCCAATACATGCGCGAACTGGCGCAAGCGCAAAGCACCGGCGTCTACCCGGTAGTCAAAGACCGCAAGGCGCGCGGCCCGGTCGTGATCTGGAACCTGATCCGCCGCTGCAACCTGACCTGCAAGCACTGCTATGCCCTGTCGGCCGACCACGATTACGCCGGCGAGCTGCTGCTGCCCGAGGTGTTCACGGTGATGGACGACCTCAAGGCCTTCGGCGTGCCGGCGCTGATCCTCTCGGGCGGCGAGCCACTGTTGCGCCCCGACATCTTCGAGATCTCGGCGCGCGCGCGCGAGATGGGCTTCTACACCGGCCTGTCGACCAACGGCACGCTGATCGACGCGCTCATGGCGCAGCGCATTGCTGAGGCCGGTTTTGACTATGTCGGCATCAGCCTCGATGGCCTGAAGGCCACGCACGACAAGTTCAGGCGCCTGGAGGGCGCGTTTGACCGCAGTCTTGCCGCCATCGGCCACCTGGACAAGGTGGGCGTCAAGGTCGGCCTGCGCTACACCATGACCGCCATGAACGGCCACGACCTGCCGGCGCTGCTGGATTTGATGCAGGAGGTGGGCGCGCACAAGTTCTACTTCTCGCACCTGAACTACGCCGGGCGCGGCAACATCCACCGCGATAAAGACGCGCACCACCAGGCCACGCGCGCAGCCATGGACATGCTGTTTGACCGCACCTGGGCCGCCGCGCAGGCCGGCAGCATGGATGACTACGTGAGCGGCAACAACGACGCCGACGGCCCCTACCTGCTGCAATGGGTGCGCCAGCACCTGCCGCAGTGGGAGGACGCCTTGCGCGCGCGCCTGGTCGCCTGGGGCGGCAACGCCAGCGGCCAGCAGATCGCCAACATCGACAACCTCGGCCATGTCCACCCCGACACCATGTGGTGGCACCACGACCTGGGCTGCGTGCGCGATCGCCCCTTCTCGCAGATCTGGAACGACGTGAGCGACCCGCTGATGGCCGGCCTGAAACAGCGCCCGCGCCCGGTCCAGGGCCGCTGCGGTGGCTGCCGGCACCTGGCCATCTGCAACGGCAACACCCGCGTGCGCGCACAGCAGCTCACCGGCAACTTCTGGTTTGAAGACCCGGGCTGCTACCTGAGCGACGCCGAGGTGGGGGCGGCATCCACCCCGTTTGAGCCCGCTGCGCAAAAGCGCCGCCGCATCGAGGTGGCGGCAGCCTAAACGCCTTCACCTCCCTCTCCCCTTTGGGGGAGAGGGCTGGGGTGAGGGGGGATACCGGCGCAGCGTCCCATTTTGGCCCCCTCACCCCTCCCCTCTCCCGCCAGCGGGAGAGGGTGAAATACCGGGTAACGCCCACCATTAAATCGCGAGTAGCTATATTTTTTGGAGCATCCTTTGTCCCACCACATCTTCCTCAGCGCCCTGCTCGCCCTGGCCTTGGCCACCCCCGCCCTGGCCCAGCCCAATCCCGCCGCCCTCTACCAGCAGCACTGCGCCAGCTGCCACGGCGCGCAGCGCACCGGCCTGATGGGCCCGGCGCTGCTGCCCGAGAGCCTGGAGCGCACGCGCCCTGCCGAGGTGCTGCGCGTCATCACCGAGGGCCGCCAGGCAACGCAGATGATGGGCTTTGCCGAGCAGCTCTCCCCCCCCGAGATCAAGGCGCTGGCCGACTGGATACGCACGCCCGTGGTACCCGCGCCACGCTGGGGCGATACCGATATCCGGGCGTCGCGCATCGCCACGCCGCTGCCTGCCGACGAGCCCGTCAAGCCTAAATGGGACGCCGACCCGATGAACCTGTTTCTCGTGGTCGAGGGCGGCGACCACCATGTCTCGCTGCTCGACGGAGACCGCTTCGAGGTCATCACCCGCTTTGCCAGCCGCTACGCGCTGCACGGCGGGCCGAAGTTCACGCCCGACGGGCGCTATGTGTTCTTCGGCTCGCGCGACGGCTGGATCACCAAGTACGACCTGTGGCGTCTGGCCGTGGTGGCCGAGGTGCGCGCCGGCCTGAACATGCGCAACGTGGCCGTGAGCGGCGACGGGCGCTGGGTCATGGCGGCCAACTACCTGCCGCACAGCCTGGCGCTGTTCGACGCCGACCTGAACCTGGTGACAAGCTACGCGGCCACGACGCAAGATGGCAAGGGCAGCTCGCGCGTTTCCGCGGTGTATGACGCCACACCCAGGAACAGCTTCGTGGTGGCGCTCAAGGACCTTCCCGAGATCTGGGAAATCTCCTATGACCAAAAGACCCCCAGTACCCCAAAAAGCCAATGGGGCGTACGCCGTACCCTGCTCGAAGAGCCGCTCGATGATTTCTTCTTTGACCAGAGCTACCGCCACGCGCTGGGCGCCACCCGCCCCAAGGCCGGGGGCAGCGCCAGCGCCCAGGTGGTGAGCCTGGACATGCGCCGCAAGGTCGCCGACCTGCCCATTGCCGGCATGCCGCACCTGGGCTCGGGCATCACCTTTGCCTGGAACGGCACCACGGTGCTGGCCAGCCCGAATCTGGGCGGCGGCGCGGTCGATGTGATCGACATGCAGAGCTGGAAGACCGTACGCACCATCCCCACGCCGGGTGCCGGCTTCTTCATGCGCAGCCATGAAAGCACCCCCTACGCCTGGACCGACTCCATGATGAGCAAGGACGGCAAGGACAGGCTCACCATCATCGACAAGCGCACGCTGACACCGGTAGCCGAAGTGCGCGAACCCGGCAAGACGCTGGCGCATATCGAGTTCACGCGCGACGGCCGCTACGCCCTGGCCAGCCTGTGGGAGATGGATGGCGCCGTCATCGTGTACGACGCACGCAGTTTCAAGGAGGTCAAGCGCCTGCCCATGGTCAAGCCCGTGGGCAAGTACAACGTCTGGAACAAGATCACGCGCAGCGAAGGCACATCCCATTGAACGGATCGCCGACTAGGCTGCCCAACCACGGATCACAGGCATTCATGCGCCCCTGAGCGCATGGATGCCAGCCAATTGGCAGAAGAATTGACACATATCAGGGAACCGCTGTCCTGTTGTATCTCGCCCTATGGTTTGTACGAACAATACGCCCCATGGATATCCGGCAATTCAACATCCCGCACTACCTGTCCACGCTGCCCGCGTTCCAGGAAATGACGCCTGCCGAGCTGGAGCGCCTGGCCACCGGATGCCGGCTGCGCCGGTATGCACGGGGGGGCAGCATTTACCGCGTGGGCATGTCCTGCGAGGAGTTCCACGTAGCCGTGAAGGGCCAGGTCAAGCTGTACGCCATTTCCCCCGCCGGCCAGGAAAAGGTGGTTGAGCTGGCCGGCCCCGGCATGTGCTTTGGAGAGGCGTCGATGTTCAGCGACCAGCCCTATATCCTGAATGCCGAGGCCTTGACCGACTCCATCATCCTCAGCGTCGGCAAGGCTGCGGTGGTGCGTGAAATCGAAGCCGACCCGCGCTTTGCCATGCACATGCTGAGCGGTATTTCAAGGCGCATGCACGCCCTGGTGCAGGATGTGCAAGCCTATGCGCTGCACTCCGGCATGGAGCGCGTGATCGGCTACCTCCTGCACTCGCTGCCCGAAGAGGGCACATTCCACGTCACCTGCAACCGGCCATGCAACGAGGCCATGGCGCTCAACGTGTCGCTACCGGTCAGCAAGGCCACCATCGCCTCCAGGCTGTCGATCACGCCCGAGTATTTCTCGCGCGTGCTGCACGATCTGGAAGAAGCGGGCCTGATTCGCCGCGACAAGCGCGACATCCATATCCCCGATACCGCGCGGCTGGCCAGCCACACGCTGCAATAGGCCCCTGGCGCTCAATCGCGCAACACACCCGCGGCCCGCAGCAGCTGCGCGGTTTCAAACAGCGGCAGTCCCATGATGCCGGTGTAGCTGCCGTTGAGGTTTTGCACATACTGCGCCACCGGCCCCTGTATGCCATAGGCGCCGGCCTTGCCCATGGGTTCACCACTGGCGACATAGGCGGCAATCTGCGCCTCCGTCATGGCGGCAAAGCGCACCCGCGACACGGACAATGCCGCCAGGCGGCGATCGCCCGCCTGCAGCGCCACGGCGGTGAGCACCTGGTGCTCGCGGCCGGACAGCTCCGCCAGCATGCGCGCCGCATCCTGCGCGTCCTCGGGCTTGCCATAGATGCGCTCGCCCAGGGCGACCGTGGTGTCAGAGCACAGAATCGGCGCCAGCGGCAGGCCACGGCGCTTGTGGCGCGCGACGGCGGCGTCCAGCTTGAGGGCGGTGACGCGCTGCACGTAGGCCGCTGGGGCTTCGCCGGCTTGTACCGCCTCCAGCCCTTCAGCATCCTCCGGCGCGTCACCCACGGCATTGGGCAGCAGCAGTTCGTGGCGCACCCCCAGCTGGGCCAGCAGCTGGCGCCGGCGCGGGCTTTGCGAGGCGAGGTAGATGAAGTCCGTCATGCGTTAAACAAAAAAGGACGCTAGCGCCCATCCATAAAGCGTCAATAGCTATTAAAAATATAGTTATTCCCGATGATAGGGGTGGCCGGCATTCACCGACCAGGCGCGGTACAGCTGCTCGATCAGCAGCACGCGCACCATGGCATGCGGCAAGGTGAGGTCGGACAGGCGGATGCGCTCATGCGCGGCCTGGCGAAAGTCCGGATCCAGCCCGTCGGGCCCGCCGATGACCAGGGCCACGTCGTCGCCGCCCAGCTGCCAGCCCTTGAGGCGCTCGGCCAGGGCCTTGGTGGTCAGGCTGGTGCCGCGCTCGTCCAGGGCCACGACGCGCGTGCCGCGCGGAATGGCGGCTTCGATACGCTCGCGCTCGGCGGCATAAAGCGTCTGCAGCGTCTTGGAGCCGCGTGGCTCGGTCTTGATGGCCTTGAGCTCCACCTTCAGCTCGGGCGGAAAGCGTTTGGCGTAGTCGTCGTAGGCGCTCGCGGCCCAATCGGGCACGCGCTGGCCCACGGCCACGATCAGCAGCCTCATGCCTTCTTGCGTGCGGGTGCCTTCTTGGCTGCAGGCCTGGTGCTTGCTGCCTTGGCGGCAGGCTTGCGCGCCGTGGCCTTGGCGGCGGCCTTGGGCGGCGCCTGCTTGGCCGCGGGTTTGTTGACGACCACGGTCTTCACTGCCGCCTTGAGCGCCGGCTTCTTGGCCGCCACCGGTTTCTTGGCCGCCACTGGCTTCTTCGCGGCCACGGTCTTGCCGGTGGCCTTGGCTGCGGGCTTGGCGCTGGCGGGCTTGGCTGCGGCCTTGGCCGGTGCCTTCTTGGCCGCTGCCTTGGCCGGCGCACTCTTCGCCACAGGCTTGGCGGCAGCCTTCTTTGCCGCCGGCTTGCGCACGGGTGCACCGCTCGCGTCTTCCGAGGCCATGATCTTGCGCGGCTTGGCCGCACCCAGCTTCATGCGCACGGGCTTGTCGCCCCAGATCTCTTCCAGGCGGTAGTACTGGCGGATGGCCGGCTGCATCACATGCACCACGGCCTGGCCGCAGTCCACGATGATCCATTCGCCGTTTTCCTCGCCCTCGGTGCGGGGCTTGACGAAGCCGGCCTCGCGCACGGCATCGCGCACGCTGGCGGCCAGGGCCTTGGTCTGACGGTTGGAGCTGCCGGTGGCGACGATGACGCGCTCAAACAATGGCGAGAGATGTTCGGTGTTGAAGACCTGGATGTCTTGCGCCTTGACGTCCTCCAGTCCATCGACGATGGCGCGCTGGAGCTTGGTGACGTCTTTCTTGGCGGCGGTTTCCGATTGGGGGGAAGTGGTCATCAGGAGGTCTTCAATAAAAAGATGGGGGCAATATAGCGCGCGGGGGTTCAAAGCCAGTCGCGGCGTTGCAAAAAGCGTGCGGTAAGGTCAGCCTCGGGCGTGCCCGGCGCGTCCTCGCGCTGGTAGCTCCAGGCGGCCAACGGCGGCATGGACAGCAGAATGGATTCGGTGCGCCCACCCGACTGCAGGCCGAAATGCGTGCCGCGATCCCACACCAGATTGAACTCCACGTAGCGACCGCGGCGATAGAGCTGGAATTCGCGCTCGCGCGCGCCATGGGGCATGGCCTGGCGCCGCTGCACGATGGGCAGGTAGGCACCCAGGAAGGCGTCACCCACGCTCTGCGTCATGGCCAGGCTTTGCGCAAAGCCGAGCTCGGAAAAGTCATCGAAGAAGATACCGCCCACGCCGCGCTGCTCATTGCGGTGCTTCAGGTAGAAATACTCGTCGCACCAGGTCTTGAAACGCGGATACAGCCCGTCGCCAAACGGCGCCAGCGCATCACGGCAGGCGCGGTGAAAGGCCACCGCGTCCTCCTCGAAGCCGTAGTACGGTGTCAGATCCATGCCGCCGCCGAACCAGCAGGTGGGCGCCTGCCCGGGCAGGCCGGCGGCGATCATGCGCACGTTCATGTGCACCGTGGGCACATAGGGATTGCGCGGATGGAACACCAGCGACACGCCCATGGCCTCGAAGGGCGCACCTGCCAGCTCGGGCCGGTGCTGCGTGGCCGACGGCGGCAGGCTGGGGCCGCTGACATGCGAAAAACCACAGCCGGCGCGCTCGAATACACGCCCACCCTCCAGGATGCGCGTGATGCCGTCACCCTGCAGGGGCGAGCCTGGTTCACGCCTCCAGGCATCGCTGCGAAAGCGCACCCCGCCCTGCTCTGCCGGGCCTTCGATCTCCTCGAGCGCCGCTGTGATGCGTGACTGCAGGCCTTCCAGGTAGGCGCGCACCTGGGCCACATGGCCCGGCTGGTTCAATGCCTGATCCATCAACTGCCCTTCACGGCGCGGTAGCCAATGTCGCGGCGGTACTGCGCGCCATCGAAATAGATGCCGCGCGCCATGTCGTACACGCGCTGCTGCGCCTGCTTGACGTTGTCGGCCAGCGCCGTCACGCACAACACGCGGCCGCCGCTGGTGCGCAGCACGCCGCCCTCCAGCTGCGTGCCGGCGTGGAACACCATGGCATCGTCCTCATCCTGGGGCAGGCCGGTGATGGCGTCGCCCTTGCGCGGGCTGTCGGGGTAGCCATGCGCGGCCATGACCACGCCCAGCGCCGTGCGCCTGTCCCATTGCAGATCGACCTGGTCGAGCCTGCCGTCCACGGCCGCGCCCAGCACCTCGACCAGATCGCTCTTCAGGCGCATCAGGATGGGCTGGGTCTCGGGGTCGCCCATGCGGCAGTTGAACTCCAGCGTCTTTGGGTGACCCTGGGCGTCGATCATCAGGCCGGCGTACAGAAACCCGGTGTAGGGAATGCCGTCCTTCTCCATGCCGCGCACGGTGGGCAGGATGACCTCGCGCATGGCGCGCGCATGCACGTCGGCCGTTACCACCGGCGCGGGCGAATACGCCCCCATGCCGCCGGTGTTGGGGCCCTGGTCGCCGTCCTTCAGGCGCTTGTGATCCTGGCTGGTGGCCAGCGCGACGACGTTCTTGCCGTCGCACAGCACGATGAAACTGGCCTCTTCACCCTCGAGGAATTCCTCGATCACCACGCGCGCCCCGCCCTCGTTGTGCGCCACGCCGTACTTGTTGTCCACCAGCATGAAGTCCACGGCGTCGTGCGCCTCTTGCAGGCTGGTGGCCACGACCACGCCCTTGCCCGCCGCCAGGCCGTCGGCCTTGATGACGATGGGCGCGCCCAGGCGCTCTACATAGGCGTGCGCCGCCGCCGCGTCGGTGAAGGTGTCGTAGGCCGCCGTCGGAATGCCGTGGCGCTTCATGAAGTCCTTGGAAAAGGCCTTGGAGCTTTCCAGTTGCGCGGCCGCCCTTGTCGGCCCGAAGATGCGCAGGCCATGGGCACGGAATTCATCCACCACGCCGGCGGCCAGCGGTGCCTCGGGGCCGACCACGGTGAGCGCGACCTTGTTCGTCTGCGCCCATTCGCGCAGTGCCACCACATCGGTGATGGGCAGGTTTTCATACCGGGGCGACAGCGCCGTGCCGCCGTTGCCCGGCGCCACATAGACCTTGGTGGTCCTGGGGGACTGGCTGAGCTTCCAGGCCAGTGCGTGTTCCCGGCCGCCGCCGCCAATGACTAGGATTTTCATAGCTTGTAGTTCTCGCGCCTAGAGCTCGGCGTTGTGAAAGACATCTTGCACATCGTCCAGGTCTTCGATGATGTCCAGCAGCTTTTGCATGCGCGCCGCGTCGTCACCTTCAAGGGCGATGGTGTTCTCGGGACGCATGGTGACCTCGGCCACCTCGGCCGTCAGGCCCGCGGCCTCCAGGGCATTCTTCACGGCCTCGAAGTCGCCGGGCGCCGTGAGCACCTCGATGGCGCCCTCGTCGTCGGTGATCACGTCCTCGGCGCCGGCCTCCAGAGCCACTTCCATGACCTTGTCCTCATCCGTGCCCGGGGCAAAGACGAGCTGGCCCACATGCTTGAACTGGAAGGCCACCGAACCCTCGGTGCCCATGTTGCCGCCGTATTTGCTGAAGGCGTGGCGCACCTCGGCCACGGTGCGTACACGGTTGTCGGTCATGGTGTCCACGATGATGGCCGCGCCGGCTATGCCATAGCCCTCGTAGCGGATTTCCTCGTAATTGATGCCTTCGAGGGTGCCAGAGGCCTTGTCGATGTTGTACTTGATGCGGTCGGCCGGCATGTTGGCGGCCTTGGCCTTGTCGATGGCCAGGCGCAGGCGCGGGTTGGCTGCCGGGTCGCCCCCACCCTGACGGGCGGCGACCGTGATTTCACGAATGATGCGGGTCCAGATCTTGCCGCGCTTTTCGTCCTGGCGGCCCTTCCGATGCTGGATATTGGCCCATTTACTGTGTCCTGCCACTGCGGCGTCCTTTGAGTGATTTAATCTTGCGGCCGGGATTTTACTTTTGACTCACCCACCATATAACAGCCATGGCCGATCCGCTCCTGATTGCACAGCATGATTCCACCCAATGCCACCTGCTGCCGGGCCTGGCCAACCGCCACGGCCTGATCACCGGGGCCACCGGCACCGGCAAGACGGTCACGCTGCAAACCCTGGCCGAGCAGTTCTCGCGCATCGGCGTGCCGGTGTTCATGGCCGACGTGAAGGGTGACCTCACGGGCATCAGCCAGAAGGGCAGCATTGGCGAAAAGATGGCCATGGCGCTGACCGAACGCGGCCTGCCCACGCCGGAGCCCGTCGCCTGCCCCACCACGCTGTGGGATGTGTTCGGCGAACAGGGCCACCCGGTGCGCGCCACCATCTCCGACATGGGCCCGCTGCTGCTGGGGCGCATGCTGAACCTGAACGAGACACAGCTGGGCGTGCTCAACCTGGTGTTCAAGATTGCCGACGACAACGGCCTGCTGCTGCTGGACCTGAAAGACCTGCGCGCCATGCTGCAGCATGTGGGCGACAACGCCAAGGACTTCACCACCGAGTACGGCAACATCAGCAGCGCCAGCGTGGGCGCCATACAACGCGGCCTGCTGCAGATCGAAACGCAGGGCGGCGACCAGTTTTTTGGCGAGCCCATGCTCAACATCCAGGACTTCATGCAGACCGTGGATGGTCGCGGCGTGATCAACGTGCTGGCGGCCGACAAGCTCATGAACTCGCCGCGCCTCTATGCCACATTTTTGCTGTGGATGCTGTCCGAGCTGTTCGAGCAACTGCCCGAGATCGGCGACCCCGAACAGCCCAAACTGGTGTTCTTCTTCGACGAGGCGCACCTCTTGTTCAACGAGGCACCCAAGGTGCTCGTCGAGCGCATCGAGCTGGTGGTACGCCTGGTGCGCTCCAAGGGCGTGGGGGTGTATTTCGTCACGCAGAACCCACTGGACATTCCCGACAGCGTGCTGGCCCAGCTGGGCAACCGCGTGCAGCACGCGCTCCGGGCGTTTACGCCACGCGACCAGAAGGCCGTGAAGGCCACGGCCACCACCATGCGCCCCAAGGCGGGGCTGAACATCGAGGCCGCCATCACCGAGCTGGCCGTGGGCGAGGCCCTGGTGAGCTTTCTCGACCCCAAGGGCCGCCCCTGCGAGACCGAGCGCGTCTACGTGCTGCCGCCGGGCAGCCAGATCGGCCCCATCTCGGACACGCAGCGCCGCGCGTTGCTCGCCGGCTCGCTCGTCGCTGGCACCTACGACCAGAGCATCGACCGCGAGTCGGCCTACGAGAAGCTGCGCGGGCGCGCCGATGCCGCTACCAACAACGCGGCCACGCCCCAGGCTGGCTCGGACACGCAGGGCGACGGCGGGCTGATCGGCGGGCTCAACGACGTGCTGTTTGGCAGCACCGGCCCACGCGGCGGCAAAAAGGACGGCCTGGTGCAGACCATGGCCAAATCCGCCGTGCGCACCATGGGCACCAGCCTGGGCAAGGAGATACTGCGCGGCGTGCTGGGCGGCATTTTTGGTGGCAGGAAGCGCTGAAACCCCAAGCCAAAACGGCCTGCAGCGCCCATGAATAAAGCGCCAGCAGCTATTATTTATATAGCTACAGGCGCTTGTTTCAAGCCCGTCTGCGGGCCATGCGACCGACGGGTTTCAGTCCACCAGGCCGACGTACACGTTCTGCACGTCGTCGTTGTTCTCTAGGCCCGCCAGGAAGGCCTGCACCTCTTCCTGCGCCTCGGGCGCCAGGCCGGCCATGCTGACCGGGTTCCTGGCCTTGTAGCCGAGCTTGGCCGACAGCACCTTGAAGCCAAAACCGGGCAGCGCCTTGGCCACCGCGTCCAGGTCGGTCGGGTCGGTCAGGAACAGGGTCTGGCCCTCCTCCTCGCCCGGCTCGAAATCCTGGGCGCCGGCCTCTATGGCGGCCACCTCGGCATCGGCGCCGGACTGCTCGGGCTCGGCCTCGATCATGCCCACATGGTCGAAGTCCCAGGCCACGGCGCTCATCTGGCCCTTGCGAAAGCACACGCGCATCTCGGGCGCCGTGCGATTCACGTTGTCGGTCAGGCACTCCACCATCACTGGCACCTGGTGCGGGGCAAAGCCTTCGTAGATCACACGCTCGTAGTTCACGGCGTCGCTGCCCACGCCGGAGCCCTTCTTGATGGCGCGCTCGAGTGTGTCCTTGGGCATGGAGGCCTTGCGCGCCGCCTCGACCGCCAGGCGCAGGCGCGAATTACCGGCCGGGTCGGCACCCGCGCGTGCGGCCACGATGATTTCCTTGACCAGCTTGCCAAAAAGCTTGCCCTTGGCATCAGCGACCAGCGCCTTGCCTTTTGCCTTCCATTGCGCGCCCATAGCTGTAAATTCCTTGGTTGAATGCCCACAAAAAAAGCGGCCTGCGCCGCAGCGGGCGAGTGTAAACCCGCCTTGCACGGCGGCATGCCGGGTGAAATCAACTGCGGCCCACACGGCTGCGGCAAAATTTCCGCTTTCTGATCCTCATTTCTCAATTTCCAAGAGGCAGCCGCTCATGAGCAACGTCCACGTCATCACCCACCCCCTGGTGCAGCACAAGCTGACCCTGATGCGCAAGAAGGACGCCAGCACCAACAGCTTTCGCCGCCTGCTGGGCGAACTCTCCACGCTGATGGCCTACGAGGTCACGCGCGACATGCCACTGCAAGAAGTGCAGATCCAGACCCCGCTGGAGACCATGACCGCCAAGGTGATCGATGGCAAGAAGCTGGTGCTGGTCTCCATCCTGCGCGCCGGCAACGGCTTTCTGGACGGCATGCTCAACGTGGTGCCCGGCGCGCGCATAGGCCATATCGGCCTGTACCGCGACCCGACGACGCTGCAGCCTGTGGAGTACTACTTCAAGATGCCATCCGAGATGGCCGAGCGCGACGTCATCGTCGTCGATCCCATGCTCGCCACCGGCAACTCGGCCGCCGCGGCCGTGGAGCGCATCAAGCAACTGCGGCCACGCTCCATCAAGTTCGTCTGCCTGCTGGCCGCGCCGGAGGGCGTGGCCACGCTGCAAAAGGCCCACCCCGACGTACCCATCTTCACCGCCGCCATCGACCGCGAACTCAATGACCATGGCTACATACTGCCCGGCCTGGGCGATGCGGGCGATCGCATCTTTGGCACCAAGTAAGACAACGCCACCGGCATGGCGCCCGCCATGGATCTTTGCCAGGGTCTTTGCAATGCACCTTGATCGCCTTTCCCGCCGCGTTGCACGGGCAGGCTGCGCCACGGCCCTGGTGCTGGCGGCCCACCTGCCGGCCGCCGCCGAAGGCGCTGCCACAACGCCTCTGTCCACTTGCGCCAGCTGCGACACGGCGGCGCTGACGGACGCCGACATCCAAACCTCGCGCCAGGTATGGCATGCGCCGGGCAGCCTGCCGGACAAACCCATGCCGGTCTTCCAGGGCGTGGACATGTTGAACCTGTTCATCGTGGTCGAATCCGGCAGCCAGCATGTCACCGTGCTCGATGGCGATCGATTCGAGCCTCTGCACCGTTTTGCACTGCACCGGGCTCTGCAAGGGGCGCCCCGGTTCAGCCCCGACGGACGCTTTGCGTACTTCCTGTCGTCCGAGGGCTGGGTCACCCAATTCGATCTCTGGAACCTGCAAGCCGTGGCCGAGGTGCGGGCCGGCCAGGACAGCCGCAGCCTGGCCATATCCGGCAATGGCAAATACCTGGCCGTGGCCAACCAGCGACCGCACAAGCTGGTGCTGCTCGACGCCGAGCTGAACCTGCTCAAGGCGCATCCGGCCCTGAACCAACAGCGCACGCGAAGCTCGCCCATCCTGTCCGTGCACGATGCCGCACCACGCAGGAGCTTTGTCGCGGTGCTCCAGGATGTGCCCGAGATCTGGGAGATCAGCTACAACCCTGCTGCAGACGACGTGCCGATAGGCATGATCCATGACTTCCTCTACAAGGAGGGCGCGTTCATACCAGGGTTCCTCAACCCGCGCCGCAGCGTCCTGCCCGAGCCCATGGGCCAGGTCTTCTTCACGCCAAGCCACCACGAGCTGCTGGGCATGAGCCGCCAGGGCGGCAAGAGCCAGGTCATTCATCTGGACGTGCGCAAGACGATCGCCAGCCTGCAGCTGTCCGACATGCCAGCATCCGGCGCTGCTGCCACCTGGAACTACCGTCCGGCGCCTGGCACACCGGAGCGCAGCGTGATGGCCCTGCCCAGCCCCGGCGATGGCATGGTCAGGTTGCTTGATCTGGAAAGCTGGGCCACGCTCAAAACCGTCCCCATGCCGGGGCCAGGCCGGCTCATGCGCAGCCACGAAGGCGCACCCCATGTCTGGATGATCCAGGCACCCACCAGCAACGGCGCAGGCGCCCTGCAACTGCTGGACAAGCACAAGCTGGAGCATGTGGCCAGCATCCACACCGACCTCGGCAAGGATCTGGCGCATGTGGCCTTCAGCCGCGACGGCCGATATGCGCTGGCCAGCCTGCGCGAGCGCAAGGCCGATGGCGGCGCGGTGATCGTCTTTGACACCGCCACCCTCAAGGAGATCAAGCGCATCCCCATGGACGGGCCCGTCGGGGCGTACAACCTGCACAACCAGATCGCACGCCCCGAGCCCTGAATACCGACGCGCGGTAGGGAGGTCGGTCAGTACACGTCGTGCTGCGTGTTGTGCATGTTGAACTTGCCGGTCGGCGTTATCAGGCGCGGATCCTTGATCACGGTCTTGAGCTGCAAGGTCTTGTCATCCACCACGACAATGGCCGAGGCCGTGTCCTTGGCCGACCAGACAGAGAACCACACCTCGTCGCCCGCCCTGTTGTACTCGGGCTGTACGACGCGCTTGGCGCCGCCATCTTCGGGCAAGCCGGCCCACTGGCCAATCGGCAGAACCTTGTAGCCTTTGTCCAGTTGGTTGATGTCATACACCGCAATCGACTGGGAAAGCCCGGCATCCGGGTTCAACGGCGTATCCACATACAAATGCCTGGACTTGGGGTGGCTCTTGAGGAACAGTGACCCGCCGCCCTGCCCCTTGAGCGTCTGCACCACCTTGAAGGCATGCTGCTTGTTCTTGACCGGATCGGTACCTATCAGGGACACGGTTTCATCTCCCAGATGGCCCGTGGACCATACCAGGCCGTACTTGGGGTGCTTGAAGTTGGCACCACGCCCGGGGTGCGGAATCTTGCCCACATCGACCACCGCCGCCACGGTATCGGTCTTGGAGTCGATGACGCCAATCTTGTTGCTCTGGTTGGCGGCCACCATGAAGTAGCGCTTGGTCGAATCCCAACCCCCATCGTGCAGGTAGCGCGCCACCCCCACTTCGGTGAGCTTCAGCGCCTTCATGTCGGAATAGTCGACCATGATGGTCTTGCCCGTTTCCCTGACGTTCACGATGAACTCGGGCCTGTGCAGCGACGCCACGATGGAGGCCACGCGCGGCTCGGGGTGGTATTCCTGCGTGTCCTCGGTCATGCCGCGGGTGGCGACGATTTTCAAAGGCTCCAGCGTGTCGCCATTCATGATCACGAACTGGGGCGGCCAGTAGGCGCCGGCAATGGCCAGCTTGTCCTCGTAGCCCTTGAACTTCGAGGTCTCGACCGAGCGCGCCTCCAGGCCGATGCGGATCTCGGCCACATTGGCCGGCGTTTCCATCCACATGTCGATCATGTTCACGCGACCATCACGGCCGATGACGAACAGATAACGCCCGGACGCGGACACACGAGAAATATGCACCGCATACGCCCTTCTGCTCCTGCGCCAAGGCGGCCAGTGCAATCGTCGATAGCAGGACTGCCGCGACACGCGTGAGTCGATGGCTTTTTATGTAATGTCGCCACGGATGATGTTGTGTGATCGGCCCCTGACAAGGCCAAGGTCTCGCGTGCCGTCATCGCCGGCCACCAGACCCTTGCCAATATAGGAAGGCCAGGACATCGCAGGCTGACCTGCATCAACCCGGAAAAACAACTGTGCGTCCTGAAGACTTTTGCCGCCTGCGCCTGTAGCGGCCAGAGGCAGTATGCAAAAACTGCGCTGTGGCTACGGCGCCACCACCTCCACCACACCCTTCATTTCCGGGTGCGGCCCGCAGGAATATGGATACCGTCCGGGTGCCTCGAATCGGCGCTGCCAGACATCCTGGGGGAAGAGCCGTTCGGACTCACCACCCTGCTCGGCAGAAAACAGCACCGAATGGCTGGTGCGCTTTTCCTGATTCGTCCAACGCACCGTATCCCCGGAGCGAATCCGAACCTCTGCCGGCTCAAAACGGTAGTTCTGAATAATCACATCCACAGTCTGGTGCGCAGACAGGGACAAAGGCATGGCGGCAACGACAAAAAAGGCAAGCGCCGCGCATGCCGGCACCTGCCTTTTCGTTGTGTTGACCGAGAAGCGCATGTTCTCAAGCCATGGGGCGTTGCTTACTGCTTGACAGCCTTCACGTCGCCGTCAGCGCCCACGCCCAGGGTGTAGCCCAGGGAGACATGGTGGAAGCGTCCGGTGGAGTGGTCGGCGTGGATAGCCAGGCCGAACGGCACCGTCTTGCCCTCGCCGGGGTTCTTGCGCGTGAAGGTGACGGTGTAGGTGTCACCGCTCTTGCCGCCCTCGGCCGTCGCGCCCAGCGAGCCGCCTTCCATCTTGCGCTCCGTGGTCACGGTGCCGTTGGCCACCTTGGCGCCCTTGGCGCTCTTCCACTGCATCAGCTCATAGGCACCGCTCTTGGTGTACTTGGTCTTCTTGTCGTCTGCGCCAGGCATGGTGCGCGCATCGTTGTGGCAGGAAGCCCAGCAGCCGGCCTGGTTGGCCAGCTGCACCTGCGCATCCGGGAACATCATGGTGGCCTTGACCTCGTTGTCCTTGTCGCTCTGGTCGGCACCGCCGCCGGGCGCCTTGAAGGTCAGACGGATGTAGAGGTTGCTGGCGTCATAGGCGGCCTGCACGGCCACCGGATACATCATGGTCTTGGGGGCGCCCTTGGGCTCCATGTCCTTGCCAGCCAGACGCTTCATGTCGAAGTTCAGCGTGCCCTTTTCCTCGTGGCAGCCAACGCAGGTTTCGCCCTTCTTCAGGCCGGCCGTGCCGCTGTGGTCAGACTTCTTGCCCACCCACTCCATTGGCGAAACCGCAGGGTGGAACACGTTGACATCGCGCTTGGGCACCTTGCCCCAGTCAGGTGCGGCAAAGGCTGCCTGTGTACCCACAGCCAGCAGCGAACCCAAAAGCATCATCGAAAGGGTAGATTTTTTCATCGGTCACTCCTAGTAGATGTTCTGCAGGCGGCCGCCCCCCACCGGAACTGGCCGCCATCCAAGCTTACAGATCTTCGTCCTCGTCTTCCTTCATGCCCTTGGGCTTGTTATGCGCAATCCCCTTATGGCAGTCGATGCAGGTCTGCTTTTCATCCTGCGCGATCTTGTGCATCTTGGCCCCGCGTGCCTTCTGCTTGTCGGTGTCCATGCCCTCGAAGCTGTGGCAGTTGCGGCATTCGCGCGAGTCGGCCGCCTTCATGCGCGCCCATTCTCGTTCGGCCAAGACCAGGCGTTTCGCCTCAAACTTCTCCGGCGTGTCGATGGTTCCGGTGAGCTTGCCCCACACCTCGCGGCTGGCCTGGATCTTGCGAATCATCTTGTGCGTCCAGTCCTTGGGCACATGACAGTCCGAACACATGGCACGCACGCCGGTGCGGTTGCTGTAGTGAATGGTCTTTTTGTATTCCTGATAGACGTTGTCATGCATCTCATGGCAAGAGATACAGAAATCCATCGTGTTGGTCGCCTCCATCCCGGTGTTGAAACCACCCCAGAACAGAATGCCAGAGATAAAACCCGTCGCCAACAACCCGATCAGCGAGTATTTGGCACTCGGTTTTTTCAGTTTGGCCCACAGGCTTGCAAGTTTTCCAGCCATCAAACTCTCCGCACTTGATTATTTTTGCATTGGAGACGCGTAAATCGAGGGGCTTTCGCCCCTCGATTGTTGCCTCAGATCAAGGCTTCTGCATCAATAGATGTCGTGCTGCGTGTTGTACACGTTGAACTTGCCGGTGGGCGTGATCATCTTGGGATCGGTGATCACCTTCTTCACCTTCAGAGTCGCATCGTCGTACACCACGATGGCCGACTGGTCGGTCTTGCCGCCCCACAGGGAGATCCAGACTTCCTTGCCATCCTTGGAGTACTCGGGGTGCACGGCGCGCTTGACCGCCTTGGTCTCCGGCAGGCCGGCGTCCTTGGCAACATGCAGAACCGCCTTGGGCTTGGACAGGTCGGCCAGATCCCACACCGTCACGGATTCGGCCAGATCCTTTTCAGGGTTCTGCGCCGAGTCGGCCCACAGGTGCTTGGACACGGGATGGGTCTTCACGAACAGGTTACCCGGCACATGCTTGACTTCCTGCACAACCTTCCAGTTGTACTGCTTGAACTGCTTGTGCTTGGCATTCTCCGAAGGCGTGGAGATCAGCGTCACGACATCTGCGCCCAGGTGACCGGTAGCCCAGACGGGGCCGTACTTCGGGTGCGTGAAGTTGGCGCCGCGACCCGGGTGGGGAATCTTGGCCACATCGACCAGGGCAGCCAGCGTGCCCTTCTTGGTGTCCACCGCGGCAATCTTGTTCGATGCATTGGCAGCCACCAGGAAGTAGCGCTTGCTCGCATCCCAACCACCGTCATGCAGGAACTTGGCAGAACCAATGGTGGTCGTCTTCAGGTTCTCGATGTCCGTGTAGTCCACCAGCAGGATCTGGCCGGTTTCCTTGATGTTCACCACCCATTCCGGCTTGATGAACGAGGACACGATGGACGCCACACGCGGTTCCGGGTGGTAGTCGCCGTCAACCGTCACGCCGCGGGTGGAGACGACCTTCAGCGGCTTCAGGGTGTCGCCTTCCATGATGGTGTACTGAGGCGGCCAGTAGCCACCGGCGATTGCATACTTGTCCTCGAAGCCCTTGAACTTGGAGGTATCGATGGAGCGTGCATCAAAGGCGATCTTGACCTCGGCCACGACCGCCGGCGTTTCCATCCACAGGTCGATCAGGGACACACGGCCATCACGGCCGATCACATAAACGTAGCGCCCGGAAGCCGACAGACGCGAGATATGCACCGCGTAGCCGGTCTTGACGATGCTCTTGATTTCCTTGGTGTCCCCGTCAATCAGAGCCACCTCACCGGTGTCGCGCAGCGTGACCGAGAAGACATTGCTCAGGTTGATCTTGTTCATCTGCTTGGTCGGACGCTTGTCGACCGGCACGATGACGTTCCAGCTGTCAAGCTGATCCTTCAGGCTGAACTCGGGTGGCACGTCCGGAGTGTTCTGGATATACCGTGCCATCAGGTTCAGCTCTTCCTTGGTCAGGATGTCGTCGAAGTTGACCATGCCGCCATCGGTTCCGTAGCCGATGATCCGCTCCAGGCGACCCGTGCCCAGTGCGAGAGTGCCGCCCTCGGTCTTCTTGCCGTCCTTTTCGACCTTGGACCAATGCGGCTCAAGGTTCTTGCCCGTAGCCCCCTTGCGCAGCACGCCGTGGCAGCCGGCGCAACGCTCGAAGTAGATCTTCTTGGCCGCCTCTTTCTCAGCGGCCGTCATGGCAGGCGCTTCGATCTTGGCGTCTTGAGCCATTGCAGGTACTGCAAGGCCGGAGAGCATCACTGCAGCTGCGATGCTCGACAGGCGGGGAAATTTCATCTTCTTTACTCCATTGGTTTCTTGCAGCCAATCCACCCTCTCAGGCAGTTTTGAAACCCGGCGACGGCCACAACAAGTCGATCCGAGTAAGCCCATTATGTTTGTGCAGTTACTTAAATCCTTGACCTAAGCCAAAAGAGCATGTGGTATGCATCAAAACGTTGACGAATGTGCACACAATTCAGGCATTGCCAAAACTTGGCGATATGCGCATCAGTCATGCGCAGCCATTCACGTAAGATGCGTGCTTGTGACGTGGAAACAACAAATTGAAATCAGGTTCGATTCTTGCCTTTACTGACCTCGGTTGCAGCAAGGGGGGGCGGCAGCTGTTCAAGGGCGTCCATTGCACAGTTCCGGCAGGGCGCTGGCTGCATGTGGCAGGAGCCAATGGCATAGGCAAGACCAGCTTGCTGCGCATGCTGTGCGGGCTGTCCCCCATTGAATCGGGCGACATCCTCTGGAACGCGCAGTCCATACGCATGCGACGCGGCAGCTTTCAACGCGATCTGAGCTACCTGGGGCATCTCAACGGCCTGCAGGAATCAATGACCGTGCAGGAAAACCTGGCATTCGCCACCGCCTTGCGCGGGCACGCCCCCGACGTCAAGGCAGTCGCTGCGACGCTCGCGCGCTTCGGTGTCGGCGGACGTGGCGGGCAACTGGTGCGCCATCTGTCACAGGGGCAAAAGCGCCGCGTAGCGCTGGCGCGACTGTCCCTGAGCCCGGCACGCCTGTGGGTGCTCGACGAGCCCTTTGTGGCCATGGATGACTCGGGCATCAGCATGCTCTCCGACCTGATAGCCGGGCACCTGGCGCAGGGCGGCATCACCGTGCTGACCAGCCACCAAAGGGTGGACATAGGCCAGGTGCCGGCCCAGATCCTGGAGTTGCGCGCATGAAGCCCCCCCCTTCCCCTGTCCCCAAGCCGTTGGGGTTGGGCGCCATCATGCTGGCGGTACTGCGCCGCGAAATTGCCCTGGCCATGCGACAAAAGGGCGAGGTGCTGACGCCGCTGGTGTTTTTCATCGTCATTGCCAGCCTGTTTCCGCTGGGCGTGGGGCCAGAATCGGCGCTGTTGCTGCGCATGGCGCCGGGCGTGCTGTGGGTCAGCGCGCTGCTGGCAGCCATGTTGTCGCTGCAGCGCATGTTTGCCAGCGACTACGCCGATGGTTCGCTGGAGCAAATGCTGCTGTCGTCCACCCCGCTGGCCCTGCTGGTCGCGGCCAAGGCACTGTCGCATTTTTTGCTGTCCGGCTTGCCGCTGGTGCTGGTGGCACCGGTATTGGGACTGCAGTTTGGGCTGGACGGCCCGGCACTGGGCATTCTGATGCTGTCCCTGCTGCTGGGCACTCCCACACTGAGCCTGATTGGCAGCATAGGAGCGTCGCTGACCTTGGGTGTGCGCGGCGCAGGGGTACTGTTGTCGTTGCTAATATTGCCGCTCTACATCCCCGTGCTGATCTTTGGTGCAGGTGCCGTGGAGGCCTACGCCTCCGGCCTGGGACCTGGCGGACACCTGTCCCTGCTTGCGGCGCTGCTGGTGCTCGCGCTGTTCTTTGCCCCCCTCGCCACCACGGCCGCCCTGAAAATTTCCCTCGAATGAAAACACCTGGCATTCAATGGTTCAAGTACGCCTCGCCGCAGAACTTTTACTTTCTGGCCGGCAAGCTCTGGCCCTGGTTCGCGGGCCTGGCCGCCGTACTGACCCTGGTCGGCCTGTGGATCGCCTTCTTTGTCGCACCCACCGATGCACAGCAGGGACAGGGCTATCGCATCATCTTCGTGCATGTGCCGACATCGCAGATGTCGATGTTCATCTACATCGTCATGGCCGGCTGGGCGGCCATCGGCCTGGCGTTCAATACGCGCCTGTCGGGCATGATGGCCAGCGCCCTGGCGCCCACGGGTGCCCTGTTCGCATTCCTGTCGCTGGTAACGGGCTCGCTGTGGGGCAAGCCGATGTGGGGTACCTGGTGGGTATGGGATGCACGACTCACGTCGGAACTGATCCTGCTGTTCCTGTACCTGGGTTTTCTGGCGCTGCAGTCCAGCATCGACGACCCGCGCCGTGCCGACAAGGCCTGCGCCGTGCTGGCGCTGGTAGGCGTGGTGAACGTGCCCATCATCTATTTCTCTGTCGTCTGGTGGAACACTTTGCACCAGGGCGCATCAGTATCCATGACCCGCGCGCCCTCGATGGCGGCCCCCATGCTCTGGGGCATGCTGATCATGGTGGTGGCCTTCTGGATGTACGCAGTCGCCGCCGCCCTGGCGCGGGTGCGCAACATCATTCTTGAGCGGGAACGACATACCGAGTGGGTACGACATGCAGTGGAATAGTGTTTCGGAATTTTTTGCCATGGGCGGCTACGCCTTTTATGTCTGGGGCAGCTTCGGCGCCACGGCCCTGGTGATGGCCGTGGAGTCACTGCTGATCCGCGGCCGGCGCAAGCAGATGCAGCAAAGCCTGCGCGCCGAACTTCATCACCCCACCGAGTTGCACACATGAAACCCCGTCACAAACGCGCCGCCATCATTGCCGGTGGCCTGGCCGCCATCTCGCTGGCTGCTTTCCTGGTGCTCAACGCCTTTGAAAGCAACCTGGTGTTCTTCTTCAGCCCCAGCCAGGTGGCCGCGGGCGAGGCGCCCAAGAACCGCACCTTCCGCGTGGGCGGCATGGTCAAGGAGGGTTCGATTGATCGCAAGGACTTGACCGTTTCCTTCATCGTCACCGACACGGCCCAGGAAATGAAGGTCAGCTACACCGGCATCCTTCCGGATCTGTTCCGCGAGGGCAAGGGCGTGGTGGCACAGGGCAAGCTGAGTGAGGACGGCCTGTTCACGGCTTCCGAGGTACTGGCCAAGCATGATGAGAACTACATGCCGCCCGAGGCACAGCACGCGGTTGACGAGGCCCAGAAGACCATCAAGACGCTGCAGTAACCATGATTCCAGAACTAGGGCATTTCTCGCTCATCCTTTCCCTTTTCGTGGCGCTGGTGCTGGGGCTGTTGAGCCTCATCGGCGCTCACCAGGGGCGCCGTGACTGGGTTGTGCTGGCACGGCCCGCAACGCAGGCGCTGTGGCTGCTCACGGCCCTTGCCTATGGCTGCCTGACCTACGCCTTCTACAGCAACGACTTCTCGGTCGTGTATGTGGTGCAGCATTCCAACTCCCAACTGCCGGACATCTACCGCATCGCCGGCGTCTGGGGCGGGCATGAGGGTTCGCTGCTGCTGTGGCATTTCATGCTGACCAGCTGGATGCTGGCGGTGTCGCTGTTCTCGCGCCAGCTGCCCGATGCCATGGTGGCGCGGGTGCTGGGTGTGCTCGGCCTGGTGGCGGTGGGCTTCCTGGTGTTCATGCTTTTCACCTCCAACCCCTTCCTGCGGCTGGCCGACGCGCCCGCCGACGGGCGTGACCTGAACCCGCTGCTGCAAGACCCGGGCCTGGTGTTCCACCCGCCCATGCTCTACATGGGTTACGTCGGCCTGGCCATTCCCTTCGCCTTTGCCATCGCCGCGCTGCTCAATGGCCGTCTGGACGCCGCCTGGGCGCGCTGGTCGCGCCCCTGGGCCACGGCGGCCTGGATTTTCCTCACGCTGGGCATAGCCCTGGGTTCCTGGTGGGCCTACTACGAGCTGGGCTGGGGCGGCTGGTGGTTCTGGGATCCGGTGGAGAACGCCTCCTTCCTGCCCTGGCTGGTGAGTGCGGCGCTGATCCACTCCCTGGCGGTGACGGAAAAGCGCGGCCTGTTTCGCAACTGGACCATCGTGCTGGCGATCACGGCCTTCTCGTTGAGCCTGCTGGGCACCTTCCTGGTGCGTTCGGGGGTGCTGACCTCGGTGCATGCCTTCGCCACGGATCCGCGACGCGGCGTGTTCATCCTGATCTTCCTGTGCGTCGTGGTGGGCGGCTCGCTCACGCTGTTTGCCATGCGCGCGGGCAAGGTGCGCTCGGGAGGCACGTTCACGCTGATGTCGCGCGAGACCTTTTTGCTGTTCAACAACGTGCTGCTGACCACCGCCGCGGCCTCGGTTTTGCTGGGCACGCTGTATCCGCTGATCGTGGATGCGCTCAACCTGGGCAAGCTTTCCGTGGGCCCGCCCTATTTCAACGCAGTCTTCGTGCCCATCATGGTGCCGGTGCTGCTGTTCATGGTGGTGGGCACCGCTGCGCGCTGGAAAAGCGACGACCTCATGGATCTGGCGCGCAAACTTGGCATCAGCGCCCTGGCGGCTCTGGTGCTGGGCTGCAGCCTGCCGCTGCTGGCCGGCCCCTGGTCGGCCCCGGCGGCGCTGGGCCTGAGCCTGGCGCTGTGGATCGTTCTGTCCTCGCTGCAGCAGATCTACCGGCAGTTGCGCGGCACGGCCAACTGGCGCGCCACGCCCTGGTCCTTCTGGGGCATGCACATGGCGCATATCGGTATCGCCGTCAGCGTGATTGGCGTGACCATGGTCACGAGCTACGAAACCGAGAAAGACGTGCGCATGGGCCTGGGCGACACCGTCGCCGTGGGCGGCTACACCTTCAGGCTCACGGGCATCCGCGAGGCCGAGGGCCCGAACTACCGCGCTGATGTCGGCGATGTACAGCTGATGCGTGACGGCCAGCTGCTGCGCACGCTGCACCCCGAAAAGCGCACCTATTTCTCCTCTGCCATGCCCATGACCGAAGCGGCCATTGACACCGGCCTGACGCGCGACGTCTATGTATCGCTGGGCGAGCGCCTGGAGGGCGGCGAGCACCCCGCCTGGGCCGTGCGCGTGTACTACAAGCCCTTTGTCAGCTGGATCTGGGGCGGCGGTCTGCTGATGGCCCTGGGCGGCACGCTGGCGGCGCTGGATCGCCGTTACCGCAGCAAGCGCGTCCGCGCCACCGCGGGCGCCGGCATCGGAGGAGCCACGGCATGAAGAAAAAGGCGCTCATCCCGCTGGCCCTGTTTCTGGTGCTGGCGGTGTTTCTGGCGATTGGCCTGACACGCGACCCCCGGGTCGTGCCCTCGCCACTGATCGGCAAGGACGCACCCCAGTTCACGGCCCCCGTCCTGGCCAGCCCCGAGAAAACCTTTGCCCTGCAGGACATGCGCGGCAAGGTCTGGCTGCTCAACGTCTGGGCGTCCTGGTGCACGGCCTGCTTGCAGGAGCACCCGGTGCTGGTGGACTACGCCAGGCGCAAGGACATCCCCCTCGTCGGCCTGGCCTATAAGGACAAGCCGGCCGACAGCATCAAGTGGCTGCAGCGCAAGGGTGACCCCTACGACTTCACGGTTGTAGACCAGGACGGCCGCATCGGCATCGACTTCGGCGTCTACGGCGTGCCCGAGACCTTTCTGATCGACCAGGCCGGCAAGATCCGCTTCAAGCAGATCGGCCCGGTGACCGTGGAGGCTCTGGAGAAGCAAATCCTGCCCCTGATCCGGGAGCTGCAGAAATGAGACTCTGGCTCGCCCTGCTGCTGGCGCTGCAATGCGCCCTTGCCGGCCTTGCCGCGCAGGCCAACGAAGCCCAGCCCCTGGCCGAAGACCCGGTGGTGGAAAAGCGCATGGTCGCCATCTCCGCGGAGCTGCGCTGCCTGGTGTGCCAGAACGAATCGCTGGCCGGCTCGCGCGCCGACCTGGCGCTGGACTTGAAGCGCGAAATCCGCAGCCTGATCAAGGCCGGCAAGAGCGATGCCGAGATCATGGACTTCATGGTCAGCCGCTACGGCGACTTCGTGCGCTACCGCCCGCCCGTCAACCCCGTCACCTGGCTGCTGTGGTTCGGCCCCTTCGTGCTGCTGGCAGGCGCTGCCTACGGCCTGGTACGCATGGTGCGCGGCAACCAGCGCAGCAACGCCACAACACCCACACTCGACGAGGCCCAGCGCGCCAAGGCGCAGTCTCTTCTCCAGGACACCGACAAGCTCCCATGACCATCTTCATTGCCATCATTGCGGCCCTGACCCTGCTGGCCGTGCTGGCGCTGGTACGCCCCTTGCTGCGGCCCAGGTCATACGAAAGTGTTTCCAGCCAGCGCCTGAACGCCACCATCTACAAGGATCAGCTCGCCGCGCTCGACCGCGACCTGGCCAGCGGCGCCATCAACCCCGCCGACCATGAGACCACGCGCGACGAGCTGCAATTGCGTTTGCTCGACGACACCGCCGCGCCCGACGCATCCGCCGGCAACCCTGGCACAGGCTTCTGGAGCGGGCGCCGCACGGCGGCCCTGATCGCCGTCCTGCTGCCACTGCTCTCCGTGGGCACCTACCGCTGGATCGGTGACCCGGCGGCACTCACCCCTGGCGCGACGCAGGAGGCCGCGCGGCTGCAGATCACGCAAATGGTCGAGTCGCTCGAAGCCAAGCTCAAGGCCGAGCCCAACAACCCGCAGGGCTGGGCCATGCTGGCGCGCTCGTACAAGGTCATGGGCCGCCTGGACGAGGCCGAGCAGGCCTACGAGAAGGCCACCGACGCCATTCGCACCCACCCCGACCTGCTGGTGGACTTTGCCGAACTGCTGGCCATGAAGGCCCAGCACCGCATGGACGGGCGTCCCGAGGAGCTGGTACGCCAGGCACTGGCCATAGACCCGGAGCATCCCAGCGCGCTGATGATGTCCGGCGTCGTGGCCTACCAGCGCAGCGACTTCGACGGCGCCGTCCGGGACTGGGAAAAGCTCCTGGCCCTGCTGGAGCCCGGCTCGGAGGACGCGAAGATGACCCAGGAGAACCTGGACGACGCGCGCGCCCAGAGCGCCTTGACCAAGGCACAAAAGAACCGCCCCTGAGCCCGGCACACCAAAGTCTTTCAACCCGGCCCACGGGACGCCAGCCACCCCGCATCCCCCCATAGTCACCAGCCCATGAACACCCACTGCCCCGACCACCCTGCCCCGCGCACCCTGCCCCTTCTTGTGTCGCTCGCCTGCCTGGGCATGCTGGGCGCTGCGCAGGCGCAGCCAGGGCCGCAGGCCCATGCCACGCTGCCGACGGTGGTGGTCAGCAGCACCCAGAAC
>Ga0209572_1000862_pt1 | contig 31801 bp, 34 predicted proteins | sample EBPBio232012_DNA_FD_185867 | JGI IMG/M metagenome (GOLD analysis project Ga0209572, IMG submission 185867) | Wastewater treatment Type I Accumulibacter community from EBPR Bioreactor in Madison, WI, USA - Reactor 1_1/23/2012_ DNA (SPAdes)... | ecosystem: Engineered > Bioreactor > EBPR >...
AGTCCCAGTTCGGCTTGTTTCTTCATGACGCAATTGTTCCCCCGCTCACGCGTTCACACCATCCGGATCAACGCGGAGTTTTGAACACCATCCCTAGCCCACTTCAGTGAACAAGGCCTCGTACAGCTGTCCTACGCTTCGATCTTCACGCCTTTCCAGAATGCGACTCGATCTTTCACCATTTCAGCCCCAGGCTTTGGGTTGGGGTAGTACCAGACCGAATCCGGATTGGTCTCGCCATTCACGATGAGTGAGTAGTAGCTGGCTAGGCCCTTCCAAGGGCAACTGCTCTTGTGGTCGCTCAAGATGACATATTCGCGGTTCAGCGAACTGTCGGGAAAGTAGTGCTTCCCCTCAACGACCACCGTGTCGTCGCTCTGCGCAATCAACGCGCCGTTCCATGTGGCTTTCATGTCAATGCCTCCAGCGTGAATTTAGGTAGATGCTCAGATCGGCCCCGCGCGCCAGACTGTGGCGGCGCACGCGCGCAGGCTTATTCTTTGAAGGCAATGAAATCAACTTCGAGCACCATCTCAGGTCGAATTACTTGGAGTGGTCACTGAACGTATGCAAGCGGGCTTCAGTTCCGAGATTGACGGGACGCGCTGAATACCCTTGCCGCAATCTGTTTGCGGACTCCCTCCGAGGCTTACTCCGAGCACGTGCGCGCGGGTGAGCAAGACCAATGCTAGCAATTCGCGTCTTGCCAGGTGTACACCCAGTATTGACGCAAGAGTCTCCCACACTGTGACGTTCGATCAGTGCCACGCGTTTGACTGCTCGCGACAGACGCGCCGATAGAGCAGGGCCAGCTTGACCCGCGCCACTACTATTGCGTCCCACTCCTCCGCCTGAATTAGTGACCCCTCTCTACGTAAGAGTCGTTCTAATGTAGTGCCTGGAATAGATTTTTGTTGGGAACTGCGCGAACTACAGGCCTTGCGCAGACGATAGGGAACGTTTTCCGGACTATCAGACGCTGGCCGTGGACGCATACGTATGGACGATAAAGGCCAACGGTTGATCAGTCCCGCCGCCAATGAACGACCCACTTCAGGTTTCCTGGCTCATTTTGTCGGACGTCCGGACACATTGGCATGTTGACCCGTGTGGGGTCATCGGAGAACAATAGTTATGGCGACACAGTAGTTGTAGCCTTCGCCCTTCCTCCGGCCATAAAGCCATTCCCGCACCTTTAGACGTATCGACTGGATGATGATGGTGTGCGTCAGTATTTTCCTTTCCGTTTGATGAGAAACCCCTCCTTCTCTGCGCCCATAGTAGCGCCCGTCGCCAACTCCTATCCCGGGCTTCTGCGTGATGTGCTTAGTGGGATGGGGAGCCTTCACAAAGCCATTCCTCCGCGCTGGTTCTACGACCAAAAAGGGTCAAAGCTGTTCGAGGACATCACTCGGTTGCCGCAGTACTACCCAACCCGTTGCGAGCGTACAATTCTGTCGACGTACATCCGGGAGATCGCGCTACTCCTGGGGCACAACAGGGTGCTCGTTGAGTTCGGTGCGGGCTCCGCCACCAAGACTTCCGTGCTGCTTGGTCACGTCTTGTTCTCGGAGTACATCGCCATCGACATCTCCGGCGAATTCTTGCGCGAATCCATTGCGTCTCTGCAGGCCCAGTTCCCGCATATTCCTATGCGGCCTGTGGAGGCGGACTTTCTGCGTCCGATGGAGCTGCCGCATACGGTCCTGCAGCGAGGTGGCGTCGGCTTTTTCCCGGGATCTACCCTCGGTAATCTGAGCGAAGCGGCCGCAGTCAACCTCCTGCGGACGTTTGGCGACGCCCTAGGTCCTGATTCCACCCTGCTCCTGGGGATCGACCTGCTGAAGGACGAAGCAATCCTCCTGCCGGCATATGACGACCCGCAGGGCGTCACCGCCAGGTTCAACCTCAATCTACTGCACCGCATCAACCGGGAACTTGTCGGCGACATTCCGGTGTCTGCCTTCAAGCACGAGGTGCGGTGGAATGAAGGGCTATCCCGGATAGAGATGCATCTTCGCGCGCGATACGACGTGCAGTTTCGCGTAGCCGATTGCAGCTTCTCCATGCGGGAGGGCGAAACCATTCATACCGAGAACAGCTACAAGTACACCGTCCGGGATGTTCGCCTGCTGCTCAGGGCGGGAGGATGGAACACGACCGGCTTTTGGACTGACCCGGACGGATACTTTGCAGTTCTCTCCGCGCAACGTGTCCCGATCGGCAGCGACCAAGAATACAGCGCCGACTGATACGTGCGCGGCCTACGTTCAGCGCATCAGCAACGGCTAACCCGCTCTCTCTGTCTCCTAGCGACGACGAAGCAAGCCACTCACACGAGGGGGCCTGCCCAGGACGACTGAGCCCAATTCGCGGTCAGAACAATGGACGAGGGCGCCGCTCGACTGGCTCTCTGTCGATGTTCTGTCAATCACGTGGCTGCTCTGAGCGCCGGGCATGCTCGTAAAAAAAGGACCCGGGCTCATGACCAGGAATTTACTTTGCGCGTTGTCTCCCGCGAGTCTTATCATTCCTGACGCGACAGATCGCGCAGCCCTTGCGAACCATTTTGCACAGATTCGCGCAGCCAGTCTGCGTGCAGCGAGTCCCCTGAGCGTAGAGGACCAGTGCGTACAGTCAATGGCAGATGTGAGTCCCACGAAGTGGCACCTTGCGCACACGACGTGGTTCTTCGAGGCCGTAGTCCTGATGCCTCATACATCATGCGAGCCCTTCAACGCGTCCTATCTGCACCTGTTCAATTCGTACTACGAGTCCCTGGGTAGCCGCCATCCGAGGGCCCAGCGAGGGCTTCTCACTCGTCCAGCACTGCGGGAAGTGCATCGGTATCGTGAGCACGTCGACGCCGCTGTCCTTCGGCTAATTGAGGAGGTCGACAACGAAACCCTCGAGTCTGTGGGGCCGCTGATTATTCTTGGTCTGCAGCATGAGCAGCAGCATCAAGAGCTCATTGTCGCGGACGCCCTACACCTGCTCTCGTGCAATCCGATGCTCCCGGCACTTCGAGCCTCTGGAGAAGGGCCACTTCGCCTTCAAGCTCCTTCACAGGTTAAATGGCTGGATGGACCGAGCGGGTTGGTAGAGGTCGGCCATCCAGGTGGAACCTTTGCGTTCGACAACGAAACCCCGCGACATCGTTGCTGGCTGGCGCCATTCCAAATTGCCGACCGCTTGGTCACTTGCTCAGAGTACGTCGACTTCATCGCCGACGGTGGCTATAAAACTCCCGCCTTGTGGCTGTCCGAGGGCTGGGCGGTGGTTCAGTCCAGTGGCTGGCAAATGCCCGCGTACTGGATTGCGCCAAGAGACTCCGGCGTGCCAGCCGAGGGGTGGCAGGTGTTCGGGCTTGCCGGAGTCCAGCCGATGGATCTTGGAGCCCCAGTGAGCCAGCTGAGCTTCTATGAGGCTGCTGCCTTTGCTCTATGGAGCGGTGCTCGACTGCCCACAGAGGCTGAATGGGAATCGGCGGCACTGTTGCCGGAGATTCGACAGCTCACAGGTCATGTCTGGCAGTGGACGCGCTCTTCTTTTGACCCGTATCCAGGATTCAGGCCATGGCCTGGCGCTATCGGTGAGTACAACGGGAAGTTCATGGTCGGCCAAGTTGTTCTCCGCGGTGGAAGCGTGGCCACCCCACGCGGCCACACGCGCCTCACCTATCGCAATTTCTTTCCGCCCGCGACCAGGTGGCAATTCAGTGGGCTGCGCCTCGCGCGGGACAGGGAGTGTTGATGCCTGGCTGAAACAGAGGCGGGGCACGCCGTGAGGCACCGAGTTCCGCCTGCTGGTCACAAGGGATAGCGCTGAATGACTCGGGCAGGGTCGCCTCAGTCCTTGCAGGCGGAGGAACTGAGGGCCGATGCGCAAACTGGTGGTAAGTCCAGGCGCTAAGACCGATAGCAGCCGGAATCGGGCTATGCCAGCGCATCTGCCACGTGGTTGCGAAGCATCGGAACAATGTCCCTGTCGAACCACGGATTCTGCTTCAGCCAGTTCTGGTTGCGCGGCGACGGGTGGGGCAGGGTGATGAACTGCGGCGCATACGACTTCCATGCGGCGACTGTCTCAGTGAGGGTCGCCCGCCTGCGTTCACCGAGGTACTTCGCCTGAGCGTACTGCCCGATGAAGATAGTCAGTCGAATGTGTGGCAGCGAGGAGAGGATGCGTTCATGCCAAAGAGGCGCGCACTCGGGACGTGGTGGCAAGTCTCCGCTGCGACCTCGACCGGGATAGCACAGGCCCATCGGCACGATCGCGAACCGGCGCGCGTCATAGAACACCGATTCCTCGACCCCCAACCACTCCCTCAACCGTTTCCCGCTTGCATCGTGCCACGGAATCCCACTTTCGTGAACCTTAAGGCCTGGTGCTTGACCGACCATCAAGATGCGAGCGGACGGCGAGATTCTCACAATAGGTCGAGGACCCAGCGGGAGATGCGCCTCGCAGACGCGGCAAGCCTGAATCTCACTCAGAAGCGCGTCAAGGCGACCAGCAGCAGAGCGGTGCAGCGGCATCGAAGGCAAGTGAGAGTCGTTCGCAAAGATACGTTGAGTAGGCATGACGGTCTGATTGCGAAAGGATTCCTGTCGCAGCGCAGCGCAGCGCAGTGCCGGTGGTGGCCAGCTTACACGCCATCGCGCAGACGTGCTCAACCCTTTGGCGTCAGCTTCTGGATAGTTGTTTTGCAAAGAATGAATTGGGTGCGCGCGTGAATGGAATCAAGCGGCGCCGGGGCCACTTCCATGCTGCGTTTACGTGAAACGTTACCCCGGTCCCTCCAAGTTTGAAGAGCTTGACCTTTGAAGTCGTTGAGGGCCTGTCATTTGGAGAAAGCCTCGGAGTACCGGACCAATTCAGCCACAGCAACCCAGCGACGGTCGGTTCCGCATCACTGTGCTGATCAATCCCTAGTGCGCTTGGAAGGCTTTTCGCTGGGGAACTGCGCGGGCCACATCCCTCGCGGCGACGATAGGAGATGTATTCCGGACTATCAGACACGCCGAGCGCCGTACAGTGCCCCAGCGCTCGCTCCCGAACCCTATTTCGGAGTGGTGCGGAAAACGCTTCCTGCCGGAGCGGCGAGTTCTCTCTTCTCTTGCTCGCCAAGCGCAATGAGGCTAAGCGCCCTCCGAGGGCCATCGTGTCGGCGGCAAGTTGAATGGGGACTCCATATGCGAATTCTGTTATTGGGCCGGGTAGCGTCGGAGGCCATTTTGGCACCTGTCGGGGCAGTCAAGTTGCATCGCGTCCTTCTTTGCACGCCGCCGGCATCTCGGGGGGCAGGCATTCAATGAGACTTCGCTTGAAAAGCCATTTTCTGATGGTGAAGCTTTGTCGGTATAGACGTAGCAGCCAAGGTTTTTTCGGCAAGCGTCCACCTACGTTGGCAATTGAGCGTGCGCTCAGTGCGGAGCGAGTCGGGGCGGTGGAGCGCGACACCAGTTTGAAGTTGAGCGGGGATCCGATTCCCGCTGAGTTCCGACGGTGACCGGGTAGCCAAGCATGGAGTTCAAGGACTACTACAAGACGCTCGGCGTGGAGAAGACGGCCACGGCAGAGGAGATAAAGAAAGCGTTTCGTAAGCTCGCGCGCAAGTTCCACCCCGACGTCAGCAAGGTACCGGACGCGTCTGCACGGATGGCGGAGGTGAACGAGGCCAATGGAGTTCTGTCAGATCCCGAAAAGCGCGCCGAATACGATCAGCTGTTAGCGCAGCCACAAAGCGCTCGCGAGTTCCGGTCTCCACCAGACTGGCAACAAGGCTTCGACTTCACATCTGTTGGCGGAAACGCGCAGCACAGCGACTTCTTTGAGGAGTTGTTCGGGCGCGCCACCCGCACGCGCCGGGGCGGGGCGCGTCACCCTGAAGGACCGATTCCGGGTGAGGCTAGACACACACGCATCGAGCTCGAACTACTGGATACCTATCTTGGCGCGGTGCGCATGCTGGAGCTAGACGCAGTGCGTATTGACGATCAAGGCCAACCCAGGCGCGAGAAACGCCAACTGGAAGTTCGGATACCGAAGGGAGTACGGGAGGGTCAGCACATCCGGTTGGCAGGGCAGGGTAGTCCAGGCGTCAACGGCGGCCCACCCGGCGACCTACTCCTGGAAGTGGTGATCCGCGCAAATACCAAGTGGCGTGCCGACGGTAAGGACGTACACGGTCGCCTATCGCTGTCTCCTTGGGAAGCCGCGCTTGGAGCGTCAGTGACGGTGCGACTGCCAGCGGACGACGCTGTGGAGGTAACAGTCCCTGGCGGCTGGACGCCTGGCAAAAAGCTGCGGCTGAAGGGTCGTGGAATCCCCGCATCCGAACCCGGCGACCTTTACCTGGTGCTGGAAGTCGTCTTGCCGGCCGCTGCCACCGACGGACAGCGCGACGCGTATTCGGCCTTGGCGCACGCATTTCCCGGATTTGACGCGCGGACAGTCGCAGGAACGTGAACATGAAACCCATACTCGATGCAGAAGTGCTGATAGGCGCGGTGTTCTCAGTTGAGGAGGCGGCGCGGGCCTGCGGCGTAGACGTGCTTTGGCTTGAGAAACGCGTTGACGCAGGCGTGCTGCATGTCCACGTGGGGTCTGAAGGATGGCGCTTCGACTGTTTCACACTGGTGCGCGCACGGCGGGTTGCGCACCTGGAGACCTGCTTTGATGCGGATCCACAGCTGGCGGCCCTCACGGCGGACTTGATTGAAGAAGTGGCACGTCTGCGTAGGCAATTGGAATTGCGCTGAACGTCGCCATGGTGCCGAGGGTCGCCGATCTTCTGGGGTAATCGCTCACCACCAGAGCAGCCAAGGAAAGAATCTCATGAATCAGCTATTGAAGGCCACTCCTCTCGCGACACAGTTGCCTTCCGTGCCGCCCTCATCGAATCGGCACTTCATCAAGACCACGGGCCTCGTCCTCGCGGTTGCTGCGTTGTTGGCCGTGCTGTGGATGCCGGCTGCGCCGGGGCTGCCGCCGGCTGGCCAGGTGATGCTGGCTGTACTTGCCTTCGCCGTGATCGTCTGGATGACCGAGGCTCTCGACTATGCCGTGAGTGCTGTAGTAGTCGGCGCACTGATGATCTTCCTTCTGGCTGCGACCCCCGATGTCGCAAAGCCGGAGAGCGGTGACATTGGGACCGGTGCGGCGCTGAGCCTGGCACTGTCGGGCTTTTCAAACAGTGCTGTCGCATTAGTCGCGGCAGCTTGTTTTATCGCCGCCGCTATGACGGCCACGGGGCTTGACCGGCGCATCGCGCTGCTCGTGCTTTCCAAAGTAGATGCGCGCACCAATCAAATCGTTATTGGCGCCATGGTCGTGGGCTTCCTGCTGTCGTTCATCGTGCCCAGCACAACGGCAAGGGTGGCTTGCCTGGTGCCCATCATGATGGGCTTCATTCTTGCCTTCAAGGTGGACAAGCGCAGTCGATTCGCGGGCCTGCTGGTGATCGCAGCGGCACAGACTGCCAGCGTCTGGAACATCGGCATCAAGACCGCGGCGGCGCAGAACTTGGTGGCCATCGGCTTCATCGAAAGGCAGTTCCAGGCCACGATCACATGGATGGAGTGGTTCATTGCCGGGGCGCCGTTCTCAGCACTGATGAGCGTCGCGGTCTACTTCATCATGACCCGCATGATGAAACCGGAAATGAAGGAGATCGAGGGCGGCCGGGTGACTATTCGAAAGCAGCTGGATGCGATCGGGAAGACAACTACGAGAGAGTGGAAACTCCTGGCGATAGTGTTGGTACTGCTGGGCTTTTGGGCGACCGAGAAAGTGCTGCACGACTTCGACACGTCGTCGACAACTATCGCCGCGATCGCCTTGATGCTGCTGCCTCGCCTGGGCGTGATGGATTGGAAAGAGTCGCAGCACGGCTTTCCCTGGGGAACGGTCGTGCTGTTCGCGGTCGGCATCAGTGTGGGAACGGCCTTGCTGAGGACCAATGCGGCCGGCTGGCTCGCAAACCTGATTGTGCAGAACCTTGGTCTTCAACACGCCAGCGCCTTCGTTGTCCTGATGCTGCTGTCTCTGTTTTTGATCGTCATCCACCTCGGCTTTGCGAGCGCTACAGCTCTCGCCTCGACGATGATTCCCATCATCATGAGCGTTCTGCTGGCCGTTCAGACGCCGGCCATCAACGTCATCGGAATGACGATGCTTTTGCAGTTCGTCGTGAGCTTTGGATTCATCCTTCCGGTGAACGCGCCGCAGAACATGATTGCCTACGGCACAGGCACATTCGACGCACGAGATTTCGTTCGCACCGGCTTCGTCATCACATTGGTAGCCATGGCGCTTCTGGTCGTCTTCGCGTTGACCTATTGGCCCTGGATGGGGTACATGACGAAGACAGCTTGAAGGCGCCATGTCATTTCCGGTAAAACTGACAAGGAAGTGATGCACGCGAAGCACCAAACCCGTAGCCGACATAAGGCAACGGGCCCCGCCCAGACCATCTTGTTCACGAGGCCGCTTGGTCTCGGAGGCGCATCGGCGCAAGAATTGTCTGGCACCTCACCACAGGAGGCATCTCATGTCTACGTATCGATTCAAATCTCGTGAAACGGGCGACCTCGTGATGCTCAAGCAGCACGGCCAACTTTTGCTGGAGATCATGGGCAAGGACCCATCGGGTCCGGGCGTCATCCAGCCCGCCGAGATGAGCGGGGCCGTGAAGGCCATCCGCGCTGCCGTGGCGGCCGACGAGGCGCGCCAGAAGCCCAAGGAAGAGGACGACACGGACGATGCATCGTCCTCCTCCGACACGGTGAGCCTGCGCGTGCGCAGCAGCCCCTTGATCGAGATGCTGCAGCGCTGCGAAAAAGCCGGGGTCGATATCGTCTGGGGGGTGTGAAGGAAGCGCCCCACGCAGCGCTTCGCGCTGTCGCCCGAGGGGGCGACATCTGTTTATCGATGTCTCATAAGTCGGTGGCGACGAGGGTACCGAGACAACTCAGCACGAGGAATGGCAGTAGCTGGATGATAAAGTGGTAAACGCATTACACATAGCTATGCTTTCCCCACGGGCATGCGTTCACCAACTGCCAGACACGATGAACATTTCTCAGAATGAACTCGTGGAGCAGGAGTGCTTGCCAGAGTGAATTCGTACGTTGATAGCCCAAAGGCCTTGGCCGTCGGGCAAAATCCTGGCTCGAAGAGCAGGACACAACAGTGCTTATGCCATCTATCCCAGGTTCCGTGCTAGGGCTTGGGCCTGGACCCATCTGACGATGTCCGGTGCACTCATGGCACCTGTTTGTCTGGCAACCTCACGTCCTCCTTGAAATAGAGCCAGTGTCGGGATGCTGCGAATGTTGAAGCGCTCTGCCAGCGAGTGGACAGCTTGCGTATCGACCTTTGCCAACCGGAAATCGGGTTCAAGTTGCGACGCAGCGTGTTCGAATGCGGGTGCCATCTGGTGGCACGGCCCGCACCATGGCGCCCAGAAGTCCACCAGAACCGGAATCTCGTTTCGCGACACATGCTTGTCGAAGGAGGCCTCGTCCAAGTTGGATGAGCTCGCGTTGAATAGAGGTCGATGACAGCTACCGCAGTTTGGTTCTCTCGTGAGGTGTTCGCTCGCTATCCGGTTTGTGATCTGGCAGTTTGGACAAACTACGTGCAGCTTTTCGAACATTTTTCGCTCCCAAAGGTAAAGGGCAATTGCTGTGCGCCGTAAACCACAGCGGGCGCCGCGGGGGTTCGTCCTACGTTGCGCGTGTAGTCCGTTCCAACGCGTCGACAAAAAGCGCCGGAACGTTGAAGCCGGTTTGGTCAGTGATTTCTTGAAAGCCGGTAGGACTGGTGACATTGATCTCAGTAACAGAATCACCGATCACATCAAGCCCAATGAGTAAAAGTCCGCGTGGTGCAAGTGCTCGGCCGATAAATTCTGCTATCTCACGGTTGCGCGGCGTCAAAGGCTGCGCCACCCCTTTGCCCCCAACCGCCAAGTTTCCACGCACTTCGGTACCCTGCGGAATACGTGCCAGGACAAAAGGCACGGGCTCGCCGTTGATTATGAGGATGCGCTTGTCGCCGTCTACGATCTGCGACACAAAGCGCTGGACCATGATGGTTTCGGCACCACCCTTGTTTAACGTCTCGATGATGACGCCTAGATTCAGCGCGCCCTGTCCGACTCGGAAAATGCCTTTTCCACCCATTCCATCAAGCGGCTTAAGAATGATATCGCCATGCTCCGCGTGGAAGTCCCGCACGGACGCCGCGTTGCGCGTAACCAGCGTCGGCGGTACGAGGTGAGAGAACTCCATGATTGCGAGTTTCTCTGGATGGTCGCGAAGTGACCGCGGTCTGTTCACTACGTTGCCACCCTCTCGTTCAACTTGTTCCAGCAGGTGAGTGGCGTAGATGTACTCGGCGTTGAATGGTGGATCCTTGCGCATGAGGACAGCGTCAAAGTCTTTCAAGTCCATTTGCTTTGTGTCGTGGACGCGGTACCAGCTTGGGTAGGATCCGGTCAGGCTAATTTGCTGCACTGTGGCTGTGACAAAACTGCCTGACTTCCACTGAATGTCACGCGGCAGACATGCTGCTATATGGAGACCACGCAGCTGGGCCTCGCGCATTATTGAGAAAGTGGTGTCCTTGTGGACCTTGAACTCATCCAGCGGATCGACGACAAACAAAAGCTTCTTCATCTGACGTTCCTCTTGCAGCATCGAACGAACTCGGGATACGGATTTCTTCACGCCATCGGCCTTCCCTTCGCGCTTACCTGAGCGGGAACGGGGAGTCGATTCTGCATGGATGTTGGCCAGGAGCATCGACCATCCGAGCCAGGGCGTGGACTCCACGACGAGGGACCACTTCTTTCGGACTTCAAGCTGGTAGAAAGACTGGCTCCCCGCTGTTCTAAACACTCACTTCTTGTCATGCTGTGCATGGAGGGAGGCACTCGACTCAGACGGTGTACATGAGGGGACTCCGGGCGCTGCACGCTGGACGCTTCTTCCGGACTCCGAGACGTCTTGGTGGCGGTATATTTCTAATTGCTGGTTCGAGTGCACCACAGGTGTGTCGCCCACGTCGTGGGGGGGCAAGAAAAGGCCCGCCCATCTGGTATCCGTGCCCGGCAGTCTCTGGTTCGTTACCCAGTGGAGGCTCCAGGCGCCTGGAGGGGTATTTCATATGGTTATGAATCAGCGAGTCGATGCGGTTGGGGAAACCATCGTCATCGACGAGACCAAGAATGGCCCATTTCAGCTGAAGGTGAGGACTGGCTCCGCTACATTTATCGCGGATGAACCGATAGGCATAGGGGGGCTCGGGTCCGGTCCCAACCCATACGACTTGTTGAGTGCGGCCCTTGGGACCTGCTCGGTGATGACGATGCGTTTGTATGCGTCGCGCAAGAAGTGGCCACTGGAGCGGATTCGGGTGAAGGTGACGCATCTCCGAAATGGGTTGGACGCGGCGGACACCTTCAGCCGAGAAATACAGCTTCAGGGGAGCTTAAGCGACGAGCAGCAACAGAAACTTCTCGAAATCGTCTCAAACTGCCCTGTGTACAAGACGATTGAGCGCGGCTCGGAAGTCTTGACGACTTTGGTTTTCTCGGGGAGTCTGGTGGACGAGGCTGTTTCTCTTTGTGAGCACATGCGCGGCATGGAGCAGGCCTGTGATCAGGCGGAGGCACAGGACGCTACGTCTGAGTCAGGCTAGGCCTCAGCTGCAACGCTGCGACGGACTGCGGACGGCTCTATTCCGTAGGTCCTTCGGAATGCCTTTGTGAAACTGCTCCGGCTGGCATATCCGGCGTTGCGGGCGACGAGCTCGACGGCGAGGCCACTGGCTTTTAGCTGGAACATCGCTTGCCGCAGTCGGAGCTCACGAAGCACCTGCATCGGAGACTTTCCTATGGCCTCGGTAAATCGAGCGGCGAAAGCAGAACGGCTGAGGCAGGCCGTGTGGGCGAGGCTTTGAAGTGAGTGATCATCGCTAGGACGCATGGCCATTGCGGCAAAGGCTCTTGCGACTAGCGGATCGCTGAGTACCGAAAAGCGTTCTACCCAGGCGTTCATGGAGACGAGCGACCGGCGCAAAAGCAACACGATGACTTGCTTCAGCAAAGCCGCACTCATCGCACCGCTGCCAACCTCCTGTGCGACGAGCTCGCTGAGCGCTGTCTGCAGCTTAGTGTCGACGTGATCGTCGACGTCGAACTGTTCGAAGATGGGCTCGGTCAAGCTACCAAAGAGTTCGGCGCAGGCGCCGTAGGTGGCATGAAAGTACCCACACACCAGTATCAAAGAAGGTTCACCATCGCCCGCCGAGAATCTGCGTATGGTGCTCGACGAGATCATCTGCGGCTGCTTCTTGACGGAACGCAGGCCTGTGAATCCCGTGCTGCCCTCTACCTCAATTCGAAACGGCGAATTTGGCGGCACAACAATCAACGTGTGGGGCATTAACGGTATGGGGTCGCGATTGCCAATCAAGGCCCGGCCAGTACCAACGATGTTGTAGTGGATGCCGGGCGCGTTCATACCGCCCAGTTCCAGGCTGTATCCCATGCTCACTAAGCATTCCGAAAGGGCAACGAAACTGACATCGAGAGTACCAAGCAAACCCTCGAGATCGCCTGGCGAAATGCGTAGTAGCGGTCGGTCGTTCAAGGTGCTGTCTCCATGTGAATTCAGGTCGAAGCGGCGCCTCGAAATCCCGATAGTACGCAAACGTCAGCGCTCCCGCGACGGGCTGTTACGCACTGACCTGCCTGTCTCACGCTGGCAGATCACTTCAGGTTCTCTGGCCTCTTTTGCCGGACGATGGAACACATTGGCCTGTTGACCCTTGAGGGTGCCCAAGAAACAATGATCCGGAGACACTGCGAGTGCACACTTTGTTCTGCGCCCTTAAAACTGATCTGGCTCATCCCGCAAGCTCCGTTGCGTCAATTAACACGAGTGACGGCATGAACGCTGGACTTGTTCAGAGTGTCCTAAGTTCGTGGTTAGTGCGAAGGGGCAAGTTCTACTGCGGTAGTCCTTGGTGGCCCCCTCAACCCCTGTTTTCTAGCCGTTTTGGCAGTCTACGCCTATTTTCAGATGAGCACTGACCGTGTTTGGCCATTGAGGAGGACACATCAGATGACCAGCAGAACTCGCTGAGCGCATCTGCCTAGCTAGCCCTTTAAGTAAGCACAGGAGAACTTCATGAAGTTTGAAAAGACACAGGCAGCACTTGACCGCCTGACCCCCGAGCAACGCCGGGTTACTCAGAAGTCGGGAACCGAAAGACCTTTCACGGGAGAGTACAACGACAACAAGGAGCCTGGCATCTATGTCGACGTAGTGTCGGGAGAGCCGCTGTTCGCCTCGGCTGACAAGTTCGATTCGCGTACTGGCTGGCCAAGCTTCACCAAGCCGATCGTTCCGGCGAACGTGAACGAATTGCGCGACACCGAGCACGGCATGGTGCGCACCGAAGTGCGTTCGACGCATGGCGACAGCCACCTGGGCCACGTGTTCCCCGACGGCCCCGCGGACCGAGGGGGCCTGCGCTATTGCATCAACTCGGCGTCCTTGCGCTTCATCCCTCGAGAAGAGATGGCTGCCGAGGGTTACGGCGCCTATCTCGACCAAGTGGAGAACGTTTGATGAATCACGAAAAAGCCATCCTGGCCGGCGGTTGTTTCTGGGGAATGCAGGATCTCATCCGCAAGCAGCCCGGCATCATCTCGACTCGCGTGGGTTACACCGGCGGCGATGTTCCGAACGCCACGTATCGCAATCACGGCACGCATGCCGAAGGGATCGAGATCATCTTTGACCCCGAGCTGACGAGTTACCGGAAAATTCTGGAGTTCTTCTTCCAAATTCACGACCCGACGACGAAGAACCGTCAGGGCAATGACCGTGGGCTCTCCTACCGGTCTGCCATCTACTACCTCGGCGTGGAGCAGAAGCACGTTGCCGAAGAGACGATCGCCGATGTGGATGCGTCCGGACTGTGGGGAGGCAAAGTGGTCACCGAGGTCGAGCCGGCCGGTGATTTCTGGCAGGCCGAGCCGGAGCACCAAGACTATCTGGAGAAGCTCCCGGGAGGCTATACATGCCACTTCCCACGTGCAGACTGGATCCTTCCAAAGCGCAAAAACGCTGACGAAAAGTAGGTAGCAGCCGGGACTGCATCGGAACAGGCTTCAATGCCGTGCTGCTGCGTCATCCACTGATGATGTTTGGGCCGCCGGATGCGACAAGGCCCTTCAGAATCTTGACCATTGAAAAGGATCCTCATGTCCGATAACAGCTTCACCTCCCGCTCCGTCACTCGAGAGGCCGCCGCCCGCCTCATCGCCCAGACCATCACCGCCGCTCAGCGCATCGGATTCGAACCGGTCGTCGCGATCGTCGATGTGGCTGGCAACCTGAAGGCGTTTGAACGCAGCGATCGCAGTTCCTATCTTGCCGTCAACATTGCCATCGACAAGGCCTACACTGCGGCATCCTTTGGCCTGTCGACAGCCCAGTGGGTCGACCTTTTGGAAGATCGCGGCGCTTCGAACCTACGCCACGTTCCCCGCGTCATGGCCGCCGCTGGCGGGTTTCCGATCATGGAGGACGGCGCGATTATTGGCGGGATCGGCATTTCCGGGGGAAGCTGGGCGCAGGACCAGGAAGCTGGCGAAGAAGCCCTTCGCAATTTTTCCAAGTGACGTCGACACAATCCTAAAGGAAACACGCATGAAAGCCATCGGATACAGGACTCCATCGCCAATCTCGGCCGCGGATGCCTTCGTCGACATCGAGTTGCCCAAGCCACAGCCAAAAGACCGTGACATTCTCGTCGAAGTAAAGGCCATTTCGGTCAATCCGGTCGATTACAAGGTCCGTGGTAGCACGCCGCCAGCTGATGGCGCTGAATGGAAGGTGCTGGGCTGGGACGTTGCGGGAATCGTCGCGGCGGTCGGCCCCGATGTGACAGGTTTCAAGGTGGGAGAAGAGGTCTGGTATGCAGGCTCCATCACCCGGTCGGGGGCAAACGCCGAGTTCCATCTCGTCGATGAGCGTATCGTTGGTAAAAAGCCGTCAAAGATCGGCTGGGCCGACGCCGCGGCGCTCCCGCTGACATCGTTGACCGCATGGGAGGCCTTCTTTGACCGCCTGGATGTGAAGAAGCCGGTTCCCGGCGCCGCTGCCGCCATCCTGATCGTCGGCGGTGCTGGAGGGGTGGGATCAATCGCCGTTCAGATCGCACGTCAGTTCACTAGCCTCACCGTTATTGCGACGGCTTCGCGTCCTGAGACCAGGGATTTCGTCGCGTCGCTTGGTGCGCACCACGTGGTCGATCACTCGAAGCCGCTCGCTGACCAGGTTGCAGCATTGGGCATCGGCGCCCCCGCCTTTGTATTCTCAACGACGCAAACCGCTAAGCATGTCGACGACATCGCCGAATTGATCGCACCGCAGGGGCGTCTATGCCTGATTGACGATCCATCGGGCTTCGACATCATGAAGTTCAAGCGCAAGGCGGTATCGATCCATCACGAACTCATGTTTACGAGGTCCATCTTCCAGACTCCGGATATGGACGAACAGGGGCGAATCCTCGATGCGATGTCTAGCGCAGTCGATGATGGAAAGATCCGCTCAACTGCCACGCAGAACCTCGGTTCAATCAACGCCGAAAACCTCAAGAAGGCGCATGCGCAACTCGAAAGTGGAACGACCATTGGTAAGGTCGTGCTTGAAGGCTTTGCTTGATCGAGAAAAGGGCGGGTCATATTCGAAGTTACTGAACGGCTATACCTGTCACCTCCCCCGTAGAGGTTGGGTGCTTCCGAAGCGTCAGATCATTGGCGCTGCGCAGCACGCAGCCAAGACTGCAACGGAGAAGGCTTCACTGCCGTTGCAGTCGCGATGGCCCGTTAGCAGTCTTCGTGACTGCGGGTCTACCGATGCAGTCACTGAACCCCGGCCTTGATGGGTTGGTTAATACAAGTTCGTCGCCGTCGAAGCCCTAGGATAAAAGCCATGTCAGACCTCTCATCCTTTCCGATCACGAGGCGCTGGCCAGCAGCTCATCCCGATTGCCTACAACTTTACGCAGCACCCACGCCAAATGGAGTCAAGGTCTCGATCCTGCTGGAGGAAATCGGCTTGGCGTACGAGCCTCACCTCGTTGACATCTCAAAGAACGAGTCGAAGGACCCGGCGTTCGTATCGTTGAACCCAAACGGCCGCATACCGGCGATCATCGATCCGGCGGGCCCTGACGGCAGACCTATTGCCGTATGGGAATCCGGCGCGATCCTTCTCTACCTAGCCTACAAGACGGGCCAGCTAATCCCGAGTGCACCCACCAAACGTTACGAAACTCTGACCTGGGTGTTCTTCCACATGTCGGCCATCGGGCCGATTTTCGGTCAACTCGGATTCTTCGTGCGATTTGGCGGCAAGGACTACGAAGACAAGCGGCCTCGAAAGCGATTTACCGAAGGATCCAAGCGCCTTCTGGGAGTCTTGGGCCGCCAGCTGGAAGGACGCAACTGGATCGACGAATATTCGATTGCGGGCATTGCTACGCTCGGCACGGTGAATGCGCTGGTAGAATCGTATGATGCTGACGAGATACTTGGACTCAGCAATTACTCAAACAACCAAGCATGGCTCGGACGCCGGCTGGCTCGACCAGCAGTGCAGCGTGGCCAGCGCATCCCTGCGAGGTCTGCATGAGCGTCATCGCCGCCTACTATTACAACAAAGGCAAGCGAATCCGGGAAATTGCGCTCGACGAGCGCTTCGAGCAGGATGAGGCGCGCTCGGGCTTCTGCTGGATCGCGCTTCGCGAGCCCAGCGCCGACGAACTTCACACGCTCCAGACGGCGTATCACCTCCATCCGTTGGCAGTCGATAACGCGATGCACCCGCTTTGCCCGCCAAAGCTCGAGGTCTACAACGATGAGCTGTACATCGTCGCTCAAACAGCTGAGCTGGTCGGCGACAAGATCAGCTATGGCAAGACGGCGATCTTCACCGGTCACAATCACCTCATCACCGCGCGGCATGGCAACGGTGGAGCGCTAGGCAACCTGCGGGGGCAGCTTGAGGCTTCGCCAACGCTCCTGGGAAAGGGTGTCGACTACGTGCTGCACGCGATCTTGCACCGTATCGTGGACCAGTATTTGCCCATCTTTGAAATGATCGAGGATGACGTTCTGGAGATGGAGAGAAGATCGGTAGGCGACTTTCTTGGGCGAGAAGAAGTCGCCCGGATATTCAGCCTGAGAGGCGAACTCACGCGCTTCCAACGCACGCTTGGCGCTATGACCGAACTGGTCAGAAAGCTGGTCCGTGGACATTATCCCTGCATCAGTGCTGAAGTGAGACCGTACTTCGACGATGTTGCTGGTCAATGGTCTCCTTCAGGTCCTGAGGACGGTCTTTGAATTCAGCAGCCTGCTGGAGGCGCAAAGGACGGGTGTGATCACTCGCCAGTTTACGTCTTGGGCGGCAATACTGGCAGTTCCGGCGGCGATCGCTGGAATTTACGGCATGAACTTCAAGAACATGCCGGGGCTGGAGACAACCTATGGATACCTCGTCGTGCTCGGGGTGATGACGGCGATCTGCCTGTTCCTGTTCGTGCGCTTCAAGAAGGCAAAGTGGCTATGAATGCCGCATGTCGTGATCGTTTCGAGGTGAAGGCGACAACCTCCAATAATCTCAGAGGGCCAGAATGGTGAAACCGTGTTTGTTGAAAGCGCGAGTCGTTGCCTTGATGCTGAGGTCGTGGACCAAGTTGCGGTGCGATTCGCTCCTTTCATTCCTGGCGTTCAACTGGGCAAGCCTGCGTCAGAAATTGCGCTTATGCGCGGGAGGTGAATGTGGAGAAGCTCGCTTTTGGAGGTGGATGCCATTGGTGCACAGAAGGGGTATTCCAAGCGTTGCGTGGTGTCGAGAAGGTCGACCAGGGCTTTGTGCAATCGGACGCGCCGGCAGATACGTGGGCAGAAGGAGTGATCGTCACCTTCGACCCCTCGGTGATTCAGTTAGCCACGCTCTCCGAGGTGCATCTCAGAACTCATTCTGCTACCAGGGCCCGTTCACCTCGCAGCAAATACCGCAGTGCGATTTACATTTTCGAAGATCGCCAACGGCATGAGGCCGAGCTGGCGATAGCAGGCTTCGCCCACGAGTCTGGCGATGCGGTGCATACCGTCGTTCTTCCCTTTAGAAGTTTCAAGGCGTCGGACGAGCGTTACCGGAACTACTATCGAACCAACCCGAGTAGGCCTTTCTGCCGCCGATATATTGATCCTAAGCTTGATCTCATCAGACTTCACTTCTCAGAGGTCGCGCTCCCTGAAGTGCAGACCTAGACGTGAAGGCTCGTCTCCAAGGAAGTTTGTGCTTGGGTTAGGTCGTTTACGACACGCCAAGCGCGTCGGACAATCTGTACGCATGCGCCGAGCGCGATCAGAGAAAGCGCTATCTCATTGCGTACTCGTCCTTGCAGGGTTCGGAGGTGAGAAGGCCACTCTGGCGGACGACCGGCCCGGCGGGTTCAGGATTTTCCCTCGGTAAGATTCACAGATGTTATTGGTTAAACAAGAACTGCTCGCGACGCTCGCGAACACGCTTGAATCCTTCTCGCCCGGCGCTGGAGCCAAAGCCGCCTTTGAGTCGCCCAAGGTGGCGGCGCACGGCGATTTCGTCAGCACGGCCGCCATGCAACTCGCCAAGCCGCTTGACCGCAAGCCTCGCGAACTCGCTGAAGAAGTGAGGGCCATGCTACTGGCCACACCCTCATTCGGGCAGTGGGTACAGGCGGTCGAGATCGCCGGCCCTGGCTTCTTGAACATCCACTTGAGGACGGCCGCCAAGCAGCAGGTCGTGCGCGAAGTGCTCGCCGCCGGCGATGCGTACGGTCGGCAGCCAGCTACCGGCGAAAAGGTGCTGGTGGAGTTTGTCTCGGCCAACCCGACCGGCCCGCTGCACGTGGGCCACGGCCGCCAAGCGGCATTGGGAGATGCCATTTGCAACCTGCGCGCCTCGCAGGGCGATGCGGTGTACCGTGAGTTCTATTACAACGACGCCGGCGTGCAGATTCAGACGCTCGCCAGCAGCGTGCAGATGCGCGCCAGGGGCCTGAAGCCAGGCGACGCCGCCTGGCCAAGTGGCGAAAAGGCAGCGGCTTACAACGGTGACTACATTGCCGACATCGCCAAGGACTTCATGGCGAAGAAGACCGTGAAATCGGACGACCGCGCGTTCACCGCGAGCGGCGACGTCGATGACATCGATTCGATCCGTGAGTTCGCCGTTGCTTACCTGCGGCGGGAGCAAGACAGCGATCTGCAGGCGTTCCGCGTGCGCTTCGACAATTACTACCTTGAGTCGAGCCTGTACTCCAGCGGACGTGTCGAGTCGACGGTGGTCAAGCTGGTGGCCGCCGGCAAGACGTACGAGCAGGACGGCGCGCTCTGGCTGAAGTCAACTGACTACGGCGACGATAAGGACCGCGTCATGAAGAAGGGCGACGGCACGTACACCTACTTCGTGCCCGACGTGGCGTACCACATTGCCAAGTGGGAGCGGGGCTTCCACACGGTCGTCAACATCCAGGGTACCGACCACCATGGCACCATCGCACGCGTTCGCGCCGGCCTGCAGGGCGTGGACGAAAGCATTCCGGCCGATTACCCGGACTATGTGCTGCACACAATGGTGCGCGTCATGAAGGGTGGCGAAGAGGTCAAGATAAGCAAGCGCGCAGGCAGCTATGTCACGCTGCGCGACTTGATCGAATGGACCAGTACCGACGCGGTCCGCTTCTTTCTGCTGAGCCGTAAGCCCGACACCGAATACACGTTCGACGTTGACCTTGCCGTGACGAAGAACAACGACAACCCGGTGTATTACGTGCAGTACGCGCATGCGCGCATCTGCTCGGTGTTAGCGAGTTGGGGCGGCGACGTGGCATCGCTGCACGATGTTGAACTGTTGGCACTTGAAAGCCCGGCCGCGCAGGCTCTCATGCTGCTACTCGCCAGATACCCCGAAATGCTGAGCGCGGCAGCGAAGGATTTCTCGCCGCATGATGTCACGTTCTACTTACGCGAGCTGGCCGCTAGTTACCACAGCTACTACGACGCCGAGCGAATTCTTGTCGACGACGAGAGTGTCAAGAAGGCACGTTTGGCGCTTATCGCTGCTACCGCGCATGTGCTGCGCAATGGTCTCGCGATTCTCGGCGTCAGGGCGCCGAGCAAGATGTGAGTGCAACCATGAAACGTACGCAGCGCTGCGCGCCCTAAGAGCGGCTAACAAAACGACGGGATGGACCGCAGGCAGATGACGCAACAGGCCAGCGAGAGCAAGGCGACATGAATGTCGATGCGACGCTCGAAGCGAGTGCGCAGCTTGCCGAAAGCTGCCAACCAGGCGTGCGTGCGCTCGACCACCCAGCGATGGCGGCCAAGTCGGTCGTTGCTCTCGATGCCTTTGCGGGCGATGCGGTCCTTGATGCCACGGCGCTTGAGATGCGCGCGGCATCGCGCGTAGTCGTAACCCTTGTCCGCATGCATCTTGCCCGGCCAGCGGCGCGGCCTGCCACGCTTGCCCGCGACCGCAGGCAAGGCGTCGATCAGTTCGTCGAACACCACCGAATCATGCCGATTGGCACCGGTAACGCAAAACATCATCGGGATGCCTTGGCGGTCCGTGATGAGGTGGCGTTTGCTGCCCAGCTTGCCCCTGTCCGTGGGGTTGGGGCCTGTGTACGAGCCCCCCGGGGGTTCGGTACGCTCGCCCCGTCCATGATGAATCGACTGAAGTCCAGCTTGTCAGCATGGCGCAGTTCACCGAGCAACGCCAGGTGCAGACCGTGCCACACACCTGCCGCTTGCCAATCGCGCAGCCGCCGCCAGCAGGTCATGCCGCTGCCAAAGCCCAGCTCTTGCGGCAGATCCTCCCACGGGATGCCCGTACGCAGTACGAAGACGATGCCGTTGAGCGCCTGCTCGTCGCTCAGGCGGGGCCGTCCGCCCTTGGTCGACGGCGTCACCACCGGCAGCAATGGCGCCAGCTTCTTGTACAGCTCCGTGCTGATTTCCTTGTTCTTGTTTCTTCCCATGCGCTGCCAAACGCAGAACGCAGGTCAGCCGATGACTCGGTATTGTTAGCCGCTCTAAGTGCCGTCGAGCACAAACGCGTGATCCGGCCCGACCCCCCTTTCATGGTTGCAACCATCCGTGCCTTCGAAGGATCACCGTTCTCGGTGACGGCTACCGCATTGATCTTTGGGCACGCCATCGATGGTCGTTTCGGACCTTGCAACGCGATGCAAGCTACAAGGTGCGCGAGGTGGGCTATCGGATGGACGGCCAAGTCGCTTGCCCATACGCGATCACCAGAGCAGCGACGCCCAGAACGCCTGCGAAGTCCTGCCACTAGGCCAGGCTCAAGATTTTCGGGTGATTGCAACTCCTGCAGCGCGATCGATCTGCGGCTGCAGCGCGTCAAGGAATCCATCCATCGTCTGCTCACGCAGGTCAACGGCTTTCGCCCCGCCGCCCGCCACCACACTTACGTCATCGATGCCGATAACCCCGAGGATGAGCCGAAGGTATTGCGTCGCGATGTCGCGATCCTTTATCGGCGATCCCTCGCTATACACGCCGCCAGAAGCAATCAACAAGGTCGCCTTCTTGCCTTTGACAAGGCCCCGCCCGTCAAAGCCGAGCGTCATGCCCTTGCGTACGATGTGATCCACCCACGCCTTGAGCGAGGCCGGGACGTTGTAGTTGTAGACCGGTGTCGAGATGACAAGGTGCTCAGCCACAAGGAGTTCGGCGACCAGTTCATCTGACAGTCGAAGCTCCTCCTTCATCGCTTGCGATTGATCTGCGGGCGGTGTGAAGTAGGCTTGGAGCCAAGGCGCTGTAACGAACGAGAGCCCGGGATTGGCGAGATCGCGATGCACGATGTGGCCTTCCGGATTCGCGGTGCGCCATGCCGTAAGGAAGCGTTGGGTCATTTGACGCGATACGGACTGGTCGCCGCGTGGGCTGGTCTCGACAACGAGAAGCTTGTTCATTTGAGGGTTCTTTCTTTCGGAGCGGGTGAGCAATACGCGGGTTGCCGTTGAATGGGTGGCAAAGCTTCAGTAATTGCCGCGCAGGACAACAAATGGAGTTGTGGCATTAATCTAGTCGCCATAAAGCTTCAGCGGAAGAGATGAAAATGTGATAGTTTCCATCTGTTTTTGAGATGGATAATGATCGGTAGTCTTACCCTCGACCAGTTGCGCATCCTTGTGACCATTGCGGAGGCAGGTAGTTTTTCAGCCGCCGGTCGCGAACTTAGGCGTGCGCAGTCGGCAGTTAGCCAGGCCGTCAGCAATCTCGAGGCAATCCAGGGCGTTGAACTGTTTGACCGCCGAGGGCGCCGACCGCGCCTGACTGATGTGGGGCGTGTACTGGTCGATCAAGCTCGGTCGGTGCTTGCAAGTGCCACTCGTTTCGAGGCCATTGCAGCCAGCACGCGCGCGGGTGTAGAGCCGGAGTTGACGATTGCGATCGATCCCTTGGTGCCAACCGCACCTCTGATTGACAGCTTGCGCACGCTGAGTGAAACCTTCCCCGATCTCCCGGTGCATTTTTCGACCGAAGGGCTGGGCGGTTCATTGCGGCGGCTTCGCAGTGGTTCGGCAGCCATTGCCCTGTGCCTGCTGCTGCCTGGCGTTCCTGATGACATTGCTGCCTATCCGTTGCTGCGCGCTCGAATGCATGCGGTCGTCGCGCCCGGCCATCCTCTTGCCTTGTTAGGACGTCCGGCGACAGAGAGCGATCTCGCGCCGTACGTCCAGTTGGTTTTGTCGGATCCGGTCGATCCAGGCAGCGCAAATTACGGCGTGGCCGGCACCAGACTTTGGCGATTTGTCGATCTCGGTCGTCGATTCGATTTTCTTTTGGCGGGATTCGGTTGGTGCCGCATGCCTGAGCACCTCGTGGCGCCATTGATCGCCGTCGGGGCACTCACGGCGATTGAGATTCACGAAGATCCGACGCCCCCGGAAGGTCTGACGATCTACGCGGCGCACCGACGTGATCGTGCGCTAGGCGTGGCAGGACGATGGTTGCTCGACGAGTTGCGTCGAAACCTCGTCTCGTGATCAAGGAACACCGGAAAGCCACCCTTCGCGAACGCCTGCGTACCGGCTGCCAGTGGAAATTCTTGCCCAGTGAGTGGCCCAAGTGGCAACGGGCAACGGTGCATTCCTACTTCGCCAAATGGAGCAAGCCTGACGAGACGGGCATCCGTGTGCTGGGGCGGGCTTTAAGAAAATCGGTTGGCGCGGCCCCCACGAGACTGGGGCACTGCCCGAGCCGGGCGATCAGTTGGTAGCGCAGTCTACTTACACGGAAAAACTATAGGTACTTCTTGAAGCTACCCGCAGTCAGACTCAACGCCACCCCCAGCAAGGCAGCGCTCGGCAGCAGGATCAGGAGCGGATGCACCGAGATCGGAAGCGCCAGGTAGGTAACCCAGGGCAGCACGGCCAGCGGCATCAAGCTCGCTTTTGCGCGGTGGTAGATGAAGCCCGATTCGCGGCCCGCGCCAAACCGGCGCACATCGCGCCGCACCAGGCCGTCGATCAGCCCGACGAACGCTGCCGTGAAGATCAACGGCAGCGTGAGCAACAGAACCAGCAGACGAACGAGGAAGGTCAGCGTCGTGAACGCGGCGGCGATCAGGTAGCGCTCGGTCCAGACATAGACCTGGCTGATGAAATACCGGAAGTTCCGCACCCCGCCATGGTCCTTCCCCTGGCTGGGCGCACGGGCGCGCTCGGCGGTCTGGCTCATGCGTTCCAGCAGTCCCGAGCGCACGAACACCCATTCGTAGCCGGTATCCACCAACTCGTGCGCAGTGCGCCCCGGCTCCTGCACGACCACGCTGCGCGTGAAGTGGTTGGACAGGTGCCCCAGCTCGTACTGCAACATCTGTTGGGCATGGCGCCAGCCCTGGTCTTTCCAGAACAAGTGCATGCCGACGCACTCCACCACGATGGAGAACAGCAGCGAGCCGATCAGCACCCCGAGCAGCCGGAACGGCAAGGTGATAGTGCCGACGATCAAACCTTGACGCTGGTTCTGCTCCCGCTGCGCGGTCGAGGCGGCATCTTTCATGACGAGGCCTCGTTCGCGGCGCTGTCGTCAGCGCCGGTGGCCGGCGCGACAGATTCGACCGGCTTGGCCGGCCCGGCGTCATCGAGCAGATCGTCGGGCAAGGCCGCATCCTGCAACGCCGGGGAACTCGTGAACTCCCACCATTGGGTCGCATCGGTGTAGCTCTGGCGCATGTAGCCCGCGAGCTGCTGCAGATCCTGCGGCATCACTTCGTCTGGGTCCGGTGCCGGCAGCGGCATCCGGATTTTCCAGAGCTGGCCGCCCTGCAGCAGCGCGAAGCACTGGCCCTTGGGCAGGCCGACGACCTGGGAGGGTTCGATCATCGGCACGCTCGACATGCTGATGCGGTCCTGGGTGTTGGACGTGAAGTCCGTCGCGCCGCGGATGTCCGAACTGTCCGTCGCACCCGAGACGATGGTGGTGGTATAGACCTCGACCTTCGGCAGTTGCCGGGTCAGCAGTTCGGCGGTGGCTGTCTCCCGAATCCGCAGCATGAACAGGTTGTTGAAGTTGCCGATCACCTGACCGGCCTTCGCGCGGTTGCCAATGCGGGCTTCGATATCGGAGAGCGTCTGCGTGTAGGCGGTGACTTGGAGCCCGGCGCCGCCGCCCTTGTTGATGAGCGGAATGAACTCGTCACCCATGAGTTCGTTGAATTCATCGGCGTGGACGTTGATCGGCACGCGCGCGCCGGCCGATGCATCGGGTAAGCCATCATCGATCCCGTGCTTGTAGATGTGCCCGGCGACCGACACGAGATCGGAGAACATGGAATTGCCGACCGCAGCGGCGACTTCGGCGTCCGAGAGCGCATCCAGGCCCACATAGACGACGGCCCGTTTGCGGATGATCTGCATCCAGTCGAAGATCGGGCGCGGGTCGGCCAGGTCGGAGTAGTTCGGGGCCAGGAGCTGCGCGATCTTGCCGCTGGTGAGCTTCTCCAGGAGAGGCAGCAGCGATGCGACGATCTTGTCGAAATAGGTCTTGTCGTACCGGACCGCCGAGCGCAGGCCGTCGAGCACGGGGTCGTAGTTGCGTGCCTGGGAGAGGTACTGCTCCAGCGCCACCACGCGCTTCTCGCGCCCGATCATGTTGCGCGGGATGTTCTTTTCGTTGAGTTTGGCCTCGATCTGGACGATCACCTCCCAGGCCTTGGGCTCGGTCTTGGCGAAGTAGTGCTGGGCGTACTCGATGAACAGCGCGTCGATGTTGATGACGTGCCGCTGGATCAGCATGTAGTCCGGGCGCTGCCCCAGCTCCACCAATGCCCGCGCGATGATGTTCACGAAGCGCCAGGCGAACTCGCGGAACGCCGCGCTGTTGCCTTCGCCGGAGAGCTGCCCTGCGATGCGGGTGGCGACTTCCGAGATGCGACCGAAGCGCCCCACGGCGTTGTAGCGCGCGGAAATCTCCGGCCATCCAAGGTGGAAGATGTAGAACTCGCCCTCGCGGCCCGCGCGCTTGGTCTCGACGTACATGCGCTTCAGGAGGTCTGCATCGCCCTTGGGGTCGATGACGATGACCACCTCATGCTCGCCGGCGGCGTTCTTGCGGCGGATGTCCTGCGTGACGAACAACTCGGCGAGCCGTGTCTTGCCCACGCGCGTCGTGCCCAGCACCAGGGAATGCCCGACGCGCTCGCCGAGCGGCAGACTGACGTCCACTTCCTCCGGCTCGATGCCGTGTAGCCGCGGCAGGCCCCCCACGGGCGGCAGCGGCCGTACCGGGTTGAAAGGCACATCCCATCCTGTGAGCCTCGGTAGGCGCGATAGCGGAAACGGCGCGAACTCCAGCCGCTCTTCCAGTCGCCGCGCCAGCCGGTAGGCCGGGGTCGGCTCGACGTAGCGGCGAAACTCTGGCCGGTACGTCTGCATCAGCCTATGGGTGTGCTTCTGCTCCCAGAGAAAGCCCCGACCGATGAAGAGCCGCTGCTGGCTGACCGGCACGTCGCGGCTGGTCATCACGTAGCGGGGGAGACGGCGGATGTTGCGCCGGTAGCGCAGGATCACGCGGGCATCGCGATAGCGGATGGCACCGTAGGCGCTGAACGCCAACGCGCTGCCGATGCCCATGGCCGGGCTCAGCGCGAGCGACCACGGGGCCACCAGGGACAGAAACGCGGCGCCTGCACACGCTGCGACGGTGTAAAGCTCCACCGCTGGGCGAAGCAGAACCTCGACCGGCTGTTTCCCCGACATGGCTTCATTGCTCGATGCCGGTGGCCGTAACCAGCGCCGGGTAGTGCCGCAGGCCCAGGCGTTCGGCCAGGTCGTCGCCGGACACGGGCGCGAGGGGTACGCCGAGCGCCAGTGCGCGCAGCCGCGCTAGGCCCTGTACGGTCTCGACGTTGACCACCAGGCCGACCGCGCCGCGCTCGCGCAACGAGGCTGCATGGCGCTGCAACCAGTCCTGGGAAGCCTTGTCGTCGCCGACGACCACGAATGGCCGCAGGCCAGGCGCCTCGATCACCCGTCGCGCGACGGTGCCGGGTGTGAGCTTGGCGCTGCGCACCGGCAGCATCGCGGCTTCATCCGCGGGTGTCGCGGGAACCTGCGGCATCGGGATGGGTGACCGCGCTGCACCGTTGCCCCGCGGCTGGAGGTTGAGTGCTTCGTAGTACGGCAGCGCCGATACGCCGCCACGGTCCTCGACCACGATCAGCGGCTCGCCGGCAAGCGAGGCCAGTGGCAGGGCGGTCAGCAGCATGAGCAGGCTCTTGAACGTGAGATTGGCCAGATGGGATTTCGTCATGGGGAGGTCTCCTGGCGCGCGGTGGACGCCGCAGTGGTTGGGCGCGCACCCTGCACGCGGGCGAGGTGGCGGGACACGCTGCGCCGATAGCGGGCGGCGGGCTCGCCACCTGCGGGGCGGTGGTATCGACCGATCGCCAGCAACCAGTCCTCGCCGGGGGTGTGTTGTTCGTGCAGGATCTCGGCGGCGATGGCGAGGTTGCGGTACGGGTCGAGCAGGTCGCAAGCGGTGCTGTAGCGCTGCTGGTGGTAGCCGAGGTTGATCTGCCCCAGGCCTGCGTCGATGCGTGTGTGCGGCGTGGCTCGTATTGCCTGCTGCAAACCAGCGCAGGCGTCGGCTCGGGTCGCGTAACGGTGCGACTGGCCTGCGACGTTGAGGGACCAAGGCCACGGGACGATGCGCCCGTTGCGCCGGACGCCGCTCTCCTGCAAGGCCACGGCGTAAAGCACCGTCGAGGGGATGCCGGCGCGCTGGGCGGCAAGCTGGTAGGCCGGTGGCGGAACCTCCTGGGCGTGGGTGGCGCAGACGTACAGGGCAGCAGCGAGCACCAGTGCGCGCAAGAACTGAGAAACGGAGGTGGCCGCTACGGCTGGCGCTGCCATTGGCCGTTCGCCTCACGCACGACCGCTGGCAAGTCGCCGGGCAGGCCCAGCGACAGCCAGCGGCCGCCGTCGTGGTTGAGCGTGATGCTGCCGCTGCGCACGCGCGCCGGGTCGATCTGCGCGCGCTTGGCCCAGTCGCGGATGCGCGCATCGTCCTGGCGGCTGCCGACCATGTACAGGTCGAACTCGGCCCCTGAAGTCTGCAGGCGCTGCACGAGTTGACCGCAGGCGACGCAGCCGTCCTTGATGAAAACCGCGGTGCGACCACTGCCGCGCATGGCGGCAGCATTCGACCTGTCATCAGGGAGGTTCACGCGCTGCATGCCGGGGTTCAGCCGCTGCCAGGCTTCGTCGTAGGCGCGCTGGTAGGCGAGTAACTTCTCCACGCGGCGCGCCTCGGCCTGCACCTGCATCTCCGCGTAGCGGCGTCTCTCTTCGTCGGAGCGGGCCTCGATGCCCAGCGCGGAAAGCGGGTCCAGGTTGGGCGAATGGATGCCCAAAGGCCCTGCCATGAGTTCCTGGTAGCGCGCCCACTCCTGCGGTTGCAGTCCCCAGTCGCGTGCCGCGCGGTCGTCCAGGGCGCGACCGACCAAGGGACGTTCCTGGCTCTGCGCATTGCGAGGCTGGGCCGTCGCGGGCTGCTGTGCCCAGGCGGTCCACTGCGGTGAGACCAGCAGGAGCATGGCGAGCAAGATCGCGGGCTTCATGGCGAGTCGGCCTCCATCAAGGAATCGCCAGGCGGCGGACCTGCCCGTCGATCTGGAATACGGCGGCGTTGCCGTCGATTGCCAGCAAGCGCCATGGGCCAACCGCATCGCCTGGCAGCAGCACCTGGAGCTGGTCAGGCGTGAAATCCCCGGCGCCCGGCGCGACGGACACGCTGCGCTGGCCGGCGCGCAGTTCGGCGCCGACGACGCGGAAGGGCAGCGGCGGCGGTGGCTCGGGTTTCGCGGCAGCGGGCTTGCCAGGCGCGCGCGGCTGGACCGGCACGGCGGCACGCGCTGCCGTCTGGCGCACCTTGATCTGCTCGACCTCCGCGCGCAGCGCCTGAAGGTCGTCGGCAGTTGCGCGGTCGCTTAGCGCCTGCTCGAATTGGGCAATGCGCGCCTCCAGGGCCTGACGGGCGTCTTGCAGGACTGTGGCGGTCGCGGCTGCGGGCCGCTGTTGCAAGGTCTGGGTCGTTTCGGCCAGACCGGCTACCTGCGCTTCGAGGCGTTGCAGGCGGGTGCCAAGCCGCTCCTGGTCAGCCAGGTCGCTCATCGTCTGGTAGCCCAGAACCACGAGGACGCTGAGGCAGATCAGCCAAAGCCAGAGCAGGCTCTGCACCACCACGGCGGCGGTCGGGCGCCGGGAAGATTGCGAAGTGTTCATGGCCGGCCTCCCGCGAGGGGGAACGGCTGCGCCGCGGCGGCGGTGGCGGGCGGTTCAAGAATCGGGGCGCCGCCAGTGGGTTCGCCGATCTGCTCAAAGCAGACTTGGCGCGTACGGTCATCCGCGTGCAGTTCCCAGGCCGGGCCGGCCAGGGTGAGCAACGCATCGCGCAGGCTCATGGGGCCCAGATGCAGGTGCGCCGCTGGCAGCGGCAGCGTGTACAACTCGATCACGGCATGCGCCGTCTCGCAAAGCTGATAGCCGCTGCGCTTGAGCACATGCCGCAGCCCATCGCCGACCGTTGCTCGGGCGTCTTCGGGCATAGATACATCGACGGTTTGCAGCAGCAAGTCGCGCTGTGCAGCCATCGGCGCAAGCTCGACGAGGGTGTAGCGACCGTAGCGCACGACCGGAATGAACTGGGCGGCTTCGGGCTGGGGTCCGGGCGAGGCTTCCTCAATCGCAATGACGTCGGGCGCCATCTGCGTCGTGGTCGTCGTCGCGCAGCCACCGGCCAGGACCGATAAGAGCAGGCCGAGAAACCCCGACAGCAGGCGGCGTTCGGGATGGTGGAACCGGGGATGGGATGGGCACATAGCACGGTGTCCTGAAACATCGAGCCCTCACCATCGCCGCTACGTCTACACGCGACAGCAAACAATGCGAATCGCACAGCGTCCGATTTGCCGGCAGCGCTCCTGCCAAAAAAAAGGCCCCGAAGGGCCGCAAGTGGAAAGGATCAAACCATCACAAGTTGCCTTGCGAGGGCAACCTCGACGGAATCGCCATCCTGGTTCAGGACATCGAGCCCGGACTCTGGTACATCGCCCGAGGTGGACTGCGAGACCATGATCTTCTTGGCCATCAGCTCAAGGCAGGTCATCTGCGAGGAACCCGCGTAGCCGAGGTAGATCACGCGCACGGACAGCTTCTGCCCGATGCGCCAGGAGCGGCGTGCCGCCTGCTGGAGCGAATACACGTTGTAGCCCGACTGCATGAACACGATCGTCGGAAACTCCAACAGGTCCAATCCCGTTTTGACCAACTCGGGATTGGTGATGAGCACATCGATGCCACGGTCCAACTGCTCAGCGATCCAGTCCTCGCGGCGGCTGGCATCCACGCTTGCGCGCAGTACCGCCACCTTGAAGCCATCCTGCTCCAGCAGCACCTTCAAACGCGAGGTGGTGTCCCGCGTTCCGGTATAGACCGTATAGGCCAGAACCTTGCGACCCTGTGCCTTCTCCTCTTTGCAGATGTCGAGTAGCTCACGCTCCTTGGGGCTGATCTCGAACTCGTTGAACTGAGCCGGGACGAACGCCAGGGTGTTGCGCGTGCGCGGATGCACCACGGTCTCCGACCGGAAGCAGCAATCCGGCCAGGCCAGCAGCACGTTGAGCACCACGCCGAGCAAGGTCGTATCGCGTCGCGCCAGAGCCTGTTTCAGCTCCGCGGTCAGCCGACCCGCCAGATCGCGGTAGGCCGCGGCTTGCGCCACGTCCATCTGGACCTCGCGAAACTCCTCGTCATACGGCGGCAGGATGTTGCCTCCGATGTCCTTGAGCTTGAGGAAGATGGTGAACGGCAGGATGCACCGCAAGACCCCTTTCGGCCCGAAGCCGGGAGCCTTGACCGTGCGCACCGATACCTTGGTGCCCTTGGCCGTCTTGTGCGCCGTGCCGGTGCTCTCGGAGTAGATGTCCTTCAAGACACCGTGATCGCGCATAAACGCCATCGCGGCCGAGGTCATGCTGCCGCTCGTGGTCGGGCGATAGCCGTCTTCGATCATCCGCCCGGGAAGGGCGCGGAACAGCAGGTAGAACAGGTCGTCGCCGTAGCCGCCCATCAACGTGCCGGTCAGCAGCAAGGTCTTGCGAGCCTTCGCTGCCAGCACGCCCATGGCCTGGCCCTGGGCGCTGCCGCCGTTCTTGTACTCGTGGGCCTCGTCGGCGATGAGCAGATCGAAGGTGCCTTGCGGCAAGTACCTCTTGATGAACTCGGACGGCTGGTAACCACCCTCGCCAAAGCCGAACTCCATATTGGCCATCGCACGTTCCATGCGGGTGGCCTGACGGTCGGAAAACACCAGCTCGCCGTTGCCGTCCATGAGGTTGATGAACTCATGGATGTTGTCGCCCAGCATCGAGGCCAAGAAGCCATCGCCGAACTTCTGCATGAGCTTCTGCGCGGTGACTTCGCCAATCGTAGGAATCCGTTTGAGGGCTTTGAGCACGGCCGAGGACTGGTCGCCGCCGGACAGGCTGCGCGGACGGATCAACGTCCACAGGGGCGCAGCGCACTGGCCGCACTTCCTGCGGTACTCCTCGGCTTCGAGCGCGACCGGGTTGACCGGCTCGCCGTCGAGGTCGGTGATGATCGTGCCGCAGTCAGGGCACGCTGCCACGTCGCCATGGCGGGTGCGCCGCGTGGTGAAGACGGGCTTCCAGTGGAATCCCATCCGCATCCTGACGCGTCCCAGGACAAAGAACTCCTGGCCCGTGGGCTGCACACCCAACTGCTCGCGCAGCTTGATGAGCTTGACCAGCGTGTCCGGGCCGTTGAGCACCCAGACCTTGGCGCCTGCCACCGTCTCCTGGATCTCGCGCCGCCACTTGTAAACCAGATGGGGTGGCGAGAGAACCAAGGTTCGGCGGTAGCCTTCGGCGTTGAGCACGGCGGCCGCGGCAATACCGACGGTCGTCTTGCCGCAGCCCATCTCGCCATTGACGATCGCGGCGCGTTCGCCACGGTCGACCAGCAACTCGGCAGCGGCATGGACGACGTCGGCCTGGGCCTGGAACAACTTGCGCTTGAGGCTGGCGACGATGAGCTGCCGGTGCGCCTGCGGCTGGCCGTTATAGACCGGCGGGTTGGCGCGGTTGAGCGAGTCGAG
>Ga0209572_1000863_pt1 | contig 31747 bp, 29 predicted proteins | sample EBPBio232012_DNA_FD_185867 | JGI IMG/M metagenome (GOLD analysis project Ga0209572, IMG submission 185867) | Wastewater treatment Type I Accumulibacter community from EBPR Bioreactor in Madison, WI, USA - Reactor 1_1/23/2012_ DNA (SPAdes)... | ecosystem: Engineered > Bioreactor > EBPR >...
GGGCGTCTTCCTTCTCCCAGGGCGAGGCCTTCATCTCGTCGAAGCCCGAGCGCACGATGACCTTCACGTCCTCGCCGCCCAGGCGCTTGGCCGAACGGCAGCAGTCCATGGCGGTGTTGCCGCCACCCAGCACGATGACGCGCTTGCCGACCTGCGTGATGTGGCCGAACGACACCGAGGCCAGCCAGTCGATGCCGATGTGGATGTGCTCGTTGGCTTCCTGCCGGCCGGGCAGCTCCAGATCGCGCCCGCGCGGCGCGCCGCAACCCACGAACACCGCGTCGTAGCCCTCGCCCAGCAGCGCGCGCATGGACTCCACGCGCTGGCCGCTCTTGAACTCGGGGCCCAGGGCGAACACGTAACCGGTTTCCTCGTCGATCACGCGCTCGGGCAGGCGAAAGCGCGGAATCTGCGTGCGCATGAAGCCGCCGGCCTTGGCCTCGCCCTCGAACACCGTGACCTGATAACCCAGCGGCGCCAGATCGCGCGCCACCGTCAGCGAGGCCGGGCCGGCGCCGATGCAGGCGATGCGCTTGCCGTTGCTCTGCTCGGCGCGCGGCATGCGCGGCACCACGTCGTCCTTCAGGTCGGCCGCCACGCGCTTCAGGCGGCAGATGGCCACCGGCTCGGGTTTGGCGGCGTTGTCCTCCTCGACCCGGCCGCGCCGGCAGGCCGGCTCGCAGGGGCGGTCGCAGGTGCGCCCCAGCACGCCGGGGAACACGTTGGACACCCAGTTGACCATGTAGGCGTCGGCGTAACGCTGCTGGGCGATCAGGCGGATGTATTCGGGAACCGGGGTATGGGCCGGGCAGGCCCACTGGCAATCGACGACCTTGTGGTAGTAGGTCGGATTGGCGGTGTCGGTTGGCTGCACTGTGTCTGTCTCCTGGTGAGCGGCCGCTGCAGCGGTCTTGGGTGCCTCGTGACAGGGCTGAGTCTACGCCTGTGCGGCGCCGGTTTTTTCCGCCGCGTGGCGCCGAGGCATCGGTACGCTCTTATTTTTATAGCTACACAGGATTTATCCACGCCGGCAGGAAGCGATTTTTCCCAAGAATCCCGGTGGGCGGGGACCACGTCGCTCGGTCGTCGCGTGCGCGACTGGCGCTCGGTGTCTCGGGCACCGGATCAGGCCGACGCCGACCCCGCGGGCCGGCAGCACCCCGGCCAAAACGGCTGGGGCAACCGGTGGCTCAGCGCCCTTTGGCCTGGCGCCAGGCGGCGAATTCGACCGGCGTTTGCGGGTCGGTGGCGGGGTACAGACCGATGATGGGGCGGCCGTGGTTTTGCACCATGTCCATCACGAAATCCTCGAACGCGCTCATCTCCACCGCCTCGGCGGCCACCTCGTCGGCCAGATGGGCGGGGATGACGAACACGCCTTCCAGATCGCCCACCAGCACGTCGCCCGGGAACACCGCCACATCGCCGCAGCCGATCGGTACGTTGATGTCCAGCGCCTGGTGCAGCGTCAGGTTGGTCGGCGCGCTGGGCTGGCTGTGGTAGGCCGGGAAGTCCATGGCGGCGATTTCCGGCGAATCGCGAAAGCCGCCGTCGGTGACCACGCCGGCGCAGCCGCGCGCCTTCAGGCGGCTGATCAGGATGCCGCCGGCCGAGGCCGCGCGCGCGTCCTTGCGGCTGTCGAACACCATCACCGCGCCGGGCGGGCACTGCTCCACGGCCACGCGCTGCGGGTGCTGGCGGTCTTGGAACACGGTGATCGGGTTCAGGTCCTCGCGCGCCGGGATGTAGCGCAAGGTGAAGGCCTCGCCCACCATGTTCGGCGCCTGGCGTGTCAGGGTGGTGTTGACGGGGCGCACGTTCTGGATGAACTGGTTGCGCAGGCCGCGCTTGAACAAGATGGTGCACAGCGTGGCGGTGCTGACGTGCTTCAGGCGCTCTCGGGTGTCGAGGTTCAGCGGCATGGTGAAAGGTCTCGTGGTTTTCAGGCTAGGGCAGGGGCGCGGCCCGCCGACTCGCTCGGCGAGCGGTCGGCCGTCAGTAGATCGCGGGCTCGGGCACGGGCGCGCCGAAACTGGTTTCCAGGTAGTCGAAATCGCAGCCCTCGTGCGCCTGCCGCACGTGCTGGCTGAACATGTGGCCGTAGCCGCGTTCAAAGCGCCGCGGCGGCGGTGTCCAGTCGGCGCGGCGGCGCGCCAGCTCCTCGTCGCTCACCTGCAGCTCGATGCGGCGCGCCGGCACGTCCACGCTGATCAGATCGCCGGTGCGCACCAGCGCCAGCGGGCCGCCCACGTAGGCCTCGGGCGACACGTGCAGCACGCAGGCGCCGTAGCTGGTGCCGCTCATGCGCGCATCGCTCAGGCGCATCATGTCGCGCACGCCCTGCTTCACCAGCTTGGTGGGGATCGGCAGCATGCCCCACTCCGGCATGCCGGGGCCGCCCTGCGGGCCGGCGTTGCGCAGCACCAGCACATGGTCTGGCGTCACGTCCAGGTCGGGGTCGTCGATGGCCTGCTTCAGGCTGGGGTAGTCGTCGAACACCAGCGCCGGGCCGGTGTGGCGCAGCAGCGCGGGGCTGCAGGCGCTGGGCTTGATGACGCAACCGTCGGGGGCCAGGTTGCCGCGCAGCACGGCCAGCGCGCCTTCCTGGTAAATCGGCTGCTCGAGCGGGCGGATGACGTCGCGCTCGAACACCTCGGCACCCGCCAGGTTCTCGCCCACCGTCTGGCCCGACACCGTCAGCGCGTCCAGGTGCAGCAGGCCGCCGTCGGCCAGGGTCTTCATCAGGCCGCGCATGCCGCCGGCGTAGTAGAAGTCTTCCATCAGGTACTTGTCGCCGCTGGGCCGGATGTTGGCGATCACCGGCACCTTGCGGCTGAAGGCGTCGAAATCGTCCAGCGTCACCGGCAGGCCAGCACGGCGCGAGAGGGCTATCAGGTGAATGATGGCGTTGGTCGAGCAGCCCTCGGCCATGGCCACGGTGATGGCGTTCTCGAAGTTCTTGCGCGACAGCAGGCGTGCCGGTGTCAGGTCTTCCCAGACCATGTCCACGATGCGGCGCCCGCACTGGGTGGCCATGCGCTGGTGGTTCGCGTCCACCGCCGGGATGCTGCTGGCGCCGGGCAGGGTCATGCCCAGCCCCTCGGCAATGCCCATCATGGTGGCGGCCGTGCCCATCACCATGCAGGTGCCGGCGCTGCGCGCGATGCCGCCCTCGATCTCCATCCACTGCGCCTGCGAAATGTTGCCGGCGCGGCGTTCGTCCCAGTACTTGAAGGCGTCGGAGCCCGAACCCAGCGTCTGCCCGCGCCAGTTGCCGCGCAGCATGGGGCCGGCCGGCAGGTAAATACAGGGCAAACCCATGCTGAAGGCGCCCATCAGCAGGCCCGGCGTGGTCTTGTCGCAGCCGCCCATCAGCACCGCGCCGTCGATCGGGTGGCTGCGCAGCAGTTCCTCGGCCTCGATGGCCAGCAGGTTGCGGTACAGCATGGTGGTCGGCTTGACGAAATTCTCGGCCAGCGAAATCGCCGGCAGCTCCAGCGGGAAGCCCCCGGCCTGCAGAATGCCGCGCTTGACCTCGTCGGCGCGCTGGCGAAAGTGCGAGTGGCAGTTGTTGATGTCGCTCCAGGTGTTGACAATGGCAATCACCGGCTTGCCGACCCAGTCGGCGTGGTCGTAGCCCATTTGCAGGGTGCGGGAGCGGTGGCCGAAAGAGCGGAAATCATCCGGCGCGAACCAGCGCGCGCTGCGCAGGCTGTCGTAGGTACGTCTCGTCATGCGGTTATTAAAACACTAATATATTAGTGCGTCAATGCCAAAATCCGCCATGCCCGCCTCCGCCGAGAAAGTTCGCCTGGACCGCTCCCGCCACGCCGCGCCGCAGGTGGCCGAGCACCTGCGCGAGGCCATTCTGTCGCTGGAATTGCCGCCCGGCACCGTGCTGGCGCGCCATGAGCTGGTGCAGCGCTTTGGCATCAGCCAGACGCCCATCCGCGACGCGCTGCTGCAGTTGGGCGCCCAGGGCCTGGTGGACATTTACCCCCAGCACGCCACCGTGGTCAGCCGCATCGACGTGCGCGCCGCGCAGCAGGCGCATTTTTTGCGCCGCTCGATCGAGCTGGAACTGGTGCGCGAGCTGGCCCTGCGCCGCGACGACGCGGTGTGCGCCCGGCTGCAGGCGCAGATCGAGCTGCAGCGCCGGCACGCCGAGGCCGGCGACACCGCCGCCTTTGTCGCCGCCGACACCGAGTTCCACCACCTCATGTACCTGGCCTGCGAGGTGCCCGAGCTGTGGCAGGTGGTGCACCGCATGTCCGGCCACGTGGACCGCCTGCGCCGCCTGCACCTGCCCAGCGCGGGCAAGAGCGAAACCATTCTGCGCGACCACGCCGCCATCCTGCGGGCCATCCGCCAGGGCGACGCCGACGGCGCGCAGCACGCGCTGCGCACGCACCTGTCCGGCACGCTGAACGCGCTGGACGAAATCGTCGCGCGGTACCCCGACTTTTTGCTGCTGTGAGCGCGGCAGCGAACACGGCCGCTGGCTCGTGTCGCGGCGCATTGCATTTTCTGAGCTGCCTGCGCGGCAGCAAACAGCAGGTTCTGGATGTGGGCGGGGTCGGTTTCTTTCTGAGCTGCCTGCGCGGCAGCAAACCGGGGTGCTGACGTGAGCAACATCCCGGACAATTTCTGAGCTGCCTGCGCGGCAGCAAACGCTGGTGCTGATGTCGGACGGCGCGGGCGGATTTTCTGAGCTGCCTGCGCGGCAGCAAACTCTTGCCTGGTCGGGTGGTCTTGCTCATGGGTTTTCTGAGCTGCCTGCGCGGCAGCAAACGCGCGTGCCGCGCTGGGCACGGTCCAGGGTGTTTTCTGAGCTGCCTGCGCGGCAGCAAACGACGCATCGCCGTCCAGCAGCAGGGCGTATTCTTTCTGAGCTGCCTGCGCGGCAGCGAACGAAATGAGCGATCCGAAATTCTTCCGCAAGATTTTCTCAGCTGCCTGCGCGGCAGCGAACCCTACGTGGCCCGCCGCGCCGCCGTGGGCGCGTTTCTGAGCTGCCTGCGCGGCAGCAAACATCGGCGGCGTGCATCACTACGAAAGGGTGATTTTCTGAGCTGCCTGCGCGGCAGCGAACTCCCTGCCCGGTGGTTCGCGCGCCAGCGGGCTTTTCTGAGCTGCCTGCGCGCCGGCTTAGGCGCCGCCCAGCGCCGCCACCACCTCCGGCGGCGCCTGCACCAGCTCGATCAGCACGCCTTCGCCGGCAATCGGGAATTCGTCGTTCGCCTTGGGGTGCAAAAAGGTGATGTCGTAACCCGCCGCGCCCTCGCGGATGCCGCCGGGGGCAAAGCGCACGCCCTGGGCGCTAAGCCATTCCACCGCCTTGGGCAAATCGTCGATCCACAGGCCGATGTGGTTCAGTGGCGTGGTGTGCACGGCGGGCTTTTTCTCGGGGTCCAGCGGCTGCATCAGGTCGACCTCGACCTTGTGGGGGCCCGTGCCCATGGCGCAGATGTCTTCATCGACGTTTTCACGCTCGCTGCGGAAGGTACCGGTTTTCTCCAGGCCGAACATGTCGACCCACAGGGTTTGCAGGCGCTGCTTGTCGGGGCCGCCGATGGCGACTTGCTGGATGCCGAGGACTTTGAAGGGGCGGGTCATGAGGTTCTCCAATCCGATGGGTTGCTATTGAAATCGCAGCTGCTCCGGCTTATTGGGCGCCGGCCTGCCGTCAAAAATACTGTGAAATACGCCAATCCTGGGGTTCACACACGCCCGATCAGCGGCCAAATATCGCGGCGGATGAAGGTCAGTGCTTGGCCGCGTCCCGCGCTCTCGGGCGTGCTGGCCGAGGTGGCGGCGACCACCAACTGGCGTCCGGGGGCGATCCAGATCAGTTGCCCGCCCAAACCCGCGGCGATGCGCACCTGCTGGCCGACCCACCAGCCGTAGCCATAGGGCAAGTGGTTTGGCGGGCCACCGGCGCTCTGGCGCGTGGTGGAGACGCGCAAAAAGTCAGCGGGCACCAACTCGCGGCCTTGCCAGCTTCCGCCCAAGCGCACCAGCTCGCCGATGCGCGCCATGTCGGGGGTGGCCAGGCGCAGGCCGAAAGCGCCCAGGCTGTGGCCTTGCGCACCGCCGCGCCAGTCGAAACGGGTGATGCCCAGCGGCGCGAACAGGCGCTCGGCCGCCCACTGGGCCAGCGTCGTTGCCGGCTGCCCAGCGCCCCGCACTTCGCGCGCCAGCCCAATCGCCAACAGGTTGTAGGCGCCGTTGTCGTAGGCAAAACGCTCGCCCGGCGCGGCCACGAAGGGGCGGCCAGCCAGGGCCAGCAGGTCGTCGTCGCGGTCGCGCCGGGCGGTCTGGTCGGTGGCCCAGCCGGCCGTCAGGCCCAGCAGGTGCGCCCAGCGCAACTGGCGCACCCGCGCATCCAGCGGCGCGCGCACCAGCTCGGGCAGGGCTTCGGCCAGCAGGCCATCGACGCTGCGCACATGGCCATCGGCCAGCGCCGCGCCAAACAGCAGCGAGACCACGCTTTTGGTGACCGAATTGACCGGCTGCAGGCTGTCCGCGTCCCAGCCGTTGCGGTAGTAGCTGTACACCGGCTGGCCCGCGTGCACCACCACCAGGCTGCGCACGTCGGTCAGCTCGCGCTCCAGGCGCGGGGTGAGCGCGGCCAGGGCGGCGTACGGCGCGCCGGATGCGCGTTGCGCCCAGCCGGCGCCGGGCCAGGCGCTCAGGAACGCGGCGGCCGCCAGGGCCTGGCGGCGTCGCACCCGCGTGCCGGTTGCGCCGGTCCGGTGGCTGCTTTCAGACATAAATCGGCCGTTGGTCGGCGCAAACACGTTCTGAGCAGCTATTTTTTTAGGAGCAATCAGCACCTCCTGAGGGTGCGTTGTCTTCATGTCTTGACCTCCGACGCGCCTTGCTCGGCCATCCAGGCCGCCACCTGGGCCTGCGCATCGGCCAGCGCGGCGGCGCTGTCAAAGCGCACGCCCAGCACCTTCTGGCGCCCGGCCGCGCCGTGCAACAACTCGACCTGGGCCTTGGTCACGCCAAAGGCCTTGGCCGCCCAGGCGATCAGCGCCGCGTTGGCCTTGCCGTCCACCGGCGGCGCGCCCAGGCGCACGCGCAGCGCCCCGCCGTGCGCGCCCGCCGCCTCCGTGCGCTTGGCGCCGGGGGTGGCGTGCACGGCGAGCTTGAGCAGGCAACTCATGGCGGGCAAGGGCGCAACCCGGGCGCCGGTTTACTCGAACTCGACGATGGGTTGATCCACCGCCAGGCTGGCGCCCTGCTCGGCACGGATTTCCTTGACCACGCCGTCGGCGCTGGCGAACAACACGTTCTCCATCTTCATGGCCTCGATCACGGCCACGCGCTCGCCGGCCTTGACTTCTTGCCCCGCCTTGACCGCCACCTGCACCAGCAGACCCGGCATGGGTGAGAGCACGAACTTGCTCATGTCCGGCGGCGCCTTGTAGGGCATCAGCTGATGCAGCTCGGCCGTGCGCGGGTGCATGACGATGACGTCGAGCTGGGTGCCGTTGTGGGCCACCCGAATCGCCAGCGGATTCTTGCCGGCGCCGCGCGACATCTGGGCGGTGAAGGGCTTGCCATCGACGGAGCCGGTGACGCGGGCGTCGCCCAGCACCTTGTCGACCGACAGCTGGTAGGTTTTGTCGCCCTCGGGCAGCTGAATGGTGATGGACGTGGGCTGGCCGGGCGCGGTTTCGCCCACCTGGGCCGGCACATAGCGGTTGGCGCCGCCCTCGCCCAGCGTGCAGACGGTGAATTCACGCCGCGGCAGGCGCTTGAAGCCTTCCCAGAACTGCCCTTGCAGCCCGCTGGCGCGGTTGCGGTAGAACATGTGCAGGTGCACCGCCAAGGCCAGCAGGAAGGCCGGGTCGGCGTGGGGCACATCCTCGGCCTTGAAACCGTGGGCGTAGTGCTCGGCGATGAAGCCGGTGTTGAAATCGCCCGACACGAACTGGGGGTGGGCCAAGAGCGCGGCCTGGAACGGGATGTTGCTTTGCACGCCGCGGATGACGAAGCCGTTCAGCGCCTCGCGCATGCGGGCGATGGCGTCGTTGCGGTCCTTGCCGTGCACGATGAGCTTGGCGATCATCGAGTCGTAGTACATGGGGATTTCGCCGCCATCGACCACGCCGGTGTCCACGCGCACACCCAGGCCCGTGCTGGCTTGGCCCTGGAACAAATCCTGCGTCGGCGGCTCGAAGCGCACCAGGCGGCCCGTGCTGGGCAGAAAGTTGCGGAACGGGTCTTCGGCGTTGATGCGGCACTCCATCGCCCAGCCTTCGCGCTGGACGTCCTTCTGCGCGAAGCTGAGCTTTTCGCCCGCGGCCACGCGGATCATCTGCTCGACCAGGTCCAGGCCGGTGATCAACTCGGTCACCGGGTGCTCCACCTGCAGGCGGGTGTTCATCTCCAGGAAGTAGAAGTCCTGCTCCTTGCCGACCACGAACTCCACCGTGCCCGCGCTCTGGTAACCCACGGCCTTGGCCAGGGCCACGGCCTGCTCGCCCATGGCCTTGCGTGTCTGGTCACTGATGAAGGGCGACGGCGCCTCTTCAATCACCTTCTGGTGGCGGCGCTGGATGGAGCATTCGCGCTCGTTCAAGTACACCACGTTGCCATGCCCGTCGCCCAGCACCTGGATTTCGATGTGGCGCGGCTGCTCGACAAATTTCTCGATGAACACGCGGTCGTCGCCAAAGGCGTTGCGCGCCTCGTTGCGGCAAGCGGTGTAGCCCTCGAACGCTTCCTTGTCGTCAAAGGCCACGCGCAAGCCCTTGCCACCGCCGCCCGCGCTGGCCTTGATCATCACCGGGTAGCCGATGTCCTTGGCAATCTCGACGGCCTGCTCGGCGGTGTCGATCGGGTCGTTGTAGCCGGGAATGGTGTTGACCTTGGCGGCCAGGGCCAGCTTCTTGGAGGCGATCTTGTCGCCCATGGCGGCAATCGCCGGGTGCTTGGGGCCGATGAAGACAATGCCCTGCTCTTCCAGCTTGCGGGCAAAGCCTTCGTTCTCCGACAAAAAGCCGTAACCAGGGTGCACGGCCTCGGCGCCGGTCTGTTTGCAGGCCTCGATGATCTTGTCGGCCAGCAGGTACGACTCGCGCGAAGGCGGTGGCCCCAGGCGCACGGCCTCGTCGGCCAGTTGCACGAAGCGCGCATCCTTGTCGGCGTCGGAATACACCGCCACGGTGACGATGCCCATTTTCTTGGCCGTGGCAATGACCCGGCAGGCGATTTCGCCGCGGTTGGCGATGAGGATTTTTTTAAACATTGATTTGCTCCGCAAAGAAAACCGACGCGTCATCTCGGCATTTAAATCCGGTCTCGTCTACCGGCTTATCGGAGAAGACGCCATCAGGGTCATAGTTAAATTTCTGAAATGCAAGCGCACGAAGTAGCCAAGAAAAAAACGGATATTCGTCGCACGCCTGATCCGCAATCGGGTGTATGGCTACCAAACCTGCGGCCTGCGTCATGTGCAGCGGATGTTTCGCTGCATGTAGTGTGGCGTTTTTGGAAGGATGAGAGAATTTTCCCGAATATAAGTGATGGACACTCCAGGCATTTGTGCTCCCATAGCGTTTCGGACGTTCACCGCCCGCCAAAAGGTAAGCAACGACTGCAGGACCGTTGGTTCTAGTGTCGCAATGAACATTGAAACGTTTCGCCTCAATTTTAATTGAATCGGGATAGCGATGGTACTTTTGCGCCCGAGTGGCGCCTTGCCACAACAAATATGGCCGAGCAGGCCATCTGACCAACACATCCAGCGCTTTGTGAATATGTCGTAGTAATTTTTTCTCTATTTTAGATACAGAAGCAAAATCGCACTCCGCTTCAAACCAAGCGTCGATATCCTCCAGCGACGGCCCCGTCGAAACCGAGTTTGGAGAACGCACGTTAAATATCGACATTGCCGTTGGTTACAGCGGAATGTTCCCGTGCTTGCGCCACGGGTTCTCGATTTTCTTGTCTTTCAGCATCGCCAGGCTGCGGCAAATGCGCTTGCGGGTTTCGTGCGGCAGGATCACGTCGTCGATGAAGCCGCGCGCGCCGGCGACAAAGGGGTTGGCGAAGCGGGCCTTGTACTCGGCCTCGCGCTCGGCCAGCTTGGCCGGGTCTTTCTTTTCTTCGCGGAAGATGATCTCGACCGCGCCCTTGGCGCCCATCACGGCGATTTCGGCGTTGGGCCAGGCCAGATTGACGTCGCCGCGCAGGTGCTTGGAGGCCATCACGTCGTACGCGCCGCCGTAGGCCTTGCGGGTGATGACGGTGATCTTGGGCACCGTGCACTCGGCATACGCGTACAGCAGCTTGGCGCCGTGCTTGATGATGCCGCCGTACTCCTGGCTGGTGCCGGGCATGAAACCGGGCACATCGACAAAGGTGACGATGGGGATGTTGAAGGCGTCGCAAAAGCGCACGAAGCGCGCCGCCTTGATGCTGCTCTTGATGTCCAGGCAGCCGGCCAGCACCAGCGGCTGGTTGGCGACGATGCCCACCACCTGGCCGTCCATGCGCGCCATGCCGATGACGATGTTGGCGGCGTAGTCGGGCTGCAGCTCAAAGAACTCGGCGTCGTCCACCGTCTTGAGGATGGCTTCCTTGATGTCGTAGGGCAGGTTGGGGTTGTCGGGCACCAGGGTGTCCAGGCTGGCATCGGCGCGGTCGGGACGGTCTTGCGTGGGACGGGCGGGCGCCTTCTCGCGGTTGCTGGACGGGATGTAGTTGAAGAAGCGCCGCAGCATGAGCAGCGCCTCGACGTCGTTCTCGAACGCCATGTCCGACACACCGCTGCGCGTGGAATGGGTGATGGCGCCGCCCAGTTCCTCGGCCGTCACGCTCTCGTGCGTGACGGTTTTGACCACCTCGGGGCCGGTCACGAACATGTAGCTGGTGTCCTTGACCATGAAGATGAAGTCGGTCATGGCCGGCGAATACACCGCGCCGCCGGCGCACGGCCCCATGATCATGCTGATTTGCGGGATGACGCCACTGGCCATGACGTTGCGCTGGAACACCTCGGCATAACCGCCGAGCGAGGCCACACCTTCTTGAATGCGGGCGCCGCCCGAGTCGTTGAGGCCGATGACGGGCGCGCCCACCTTCATGGCCTGGTCCATCACCTTGCAGATTTTCTCGGCATGCGCCTCGGACAGCGCGCCACCGAACACGGTGAAATCCTGGCTGAACACGAACACTAGGCGGCCGTTGATGGTGCCGTAGCCGGTGATGACGCCGTCGCCGGGGATGTGCGTCTTGTCCATGCCGAAGTCGGCACAGCGGTGCTCGACAAACATGTCCCACTCCTCGAAGCTGCCGGCGTCCAGCAGCACCTCGATGCGCTCGCGCGCGGTGAGCTTGCCCTTGGCATGTTGCGCCGCGATGCGCTTTTCGCCACCGCCGAGTCGGGCGGCGGCGCGCTTGCTTTCCAGTTGTTCAAGGATTTGTTTCATCTTGCTGAAGGAGGTTGGGGAGAAGAAAGGGAAGGCGTGGCGGCGCCGGGGTGACGCGCACGCCATCGGTGGGCCGTGGCGGCCACGGCCTGCACGGCCATGGTGTCGCGGCCGAAGGTGCGGCTTTGCGGCAGGTGGCGCAACCAGCCCAGGCGGTCGCTGGCGGTGGCGAACAAGGCGCGCACCTCGGGGAGTTCGGCGCCCATCAAGGCGTCGAGCGCGGCATCCAGGGTGGCCACCGGCACGTGCAGATCCCACAGCGTGCTTTGCAGGTAGATCAGCCAGTCGCGCACCTGGGCCTCGGGCAGGCTCATGACTTCGAGCGGATCGTCCTCGAAGTCGATCATGCCGGTGAAGCGCGGCGGCTCGCTGCGGTCGTCGACGATCATGTTGCGGCCAAAGCACTGGCTCAGGTACTGGCCGGCGGCGTGCACCCGCACCAGGGCTTCGCCGCCCTCGCGCCACAGCTCGAAGGCCGCCGGATGGCGCTGGTGCAGCAAATTGGCCAGTTGGTTGGCACCCAGCCAGCTCATGACAAAGTGGTCGGGCGCCACGTGCAGCAGCTCGGGCACGCGCGCGCCGGTGGCGCCCAAGGCCTGCAGGCGGCGCGCTTCCACCGCCTGCGACTCGGCCCCGCCATGCACCGGCACGGCGCGCAGAATCGGCACGCCCACCAGTTTGGCCAGCGCGTTCAGCACGCGGTGCCGCGTCGGGCTGCGCAGCGGCCGGTGGCCCTTGACGATGACGCGGCCGGCCGCGGTGTCGAACACCTCCACCCGGTGCTCGCGCCAGCCGGGCGAGCGTGCGATGCGCGCCAGTTCGTCGGGGGTGAGTGCGGCGGCGGTCATGGCGCAGAAACCTTGCGTGCTGCCGCATCCCGCAGGCCGGCGGCGGCCAGCAACTGGCGTGCCGCGGCCGAGGCCGGCAATTCGCCCTGCCCCACGCGCGCGGCGGTGTCGGCCAGTTCGTGGCGCACCTGGGGATGGGCACGGAAAGCGGTTTTCAGCCCGGCGTCGATCAGCGACCACATCCAGGCCAGCGCCTGGCGTTCGCGCCGCGCGGCCAGGCGGCCGTTGGCGGTCTGCAGGTCGCGAAAGCGGGTGATGCAGTCCCAGAAGGTGTCGAGTCCCTGGCCCTTGAGGCCGCTGATCTGGATCACCTCGGGGTGCCAGATTTTTTGATCGTGATGCGCATGATCCGGGTTGCCATGCAGCCCGAAGATGCGCAGCGCCGACTGGATCTGCGCGCGCGCCCGGGTGGCCGCCGCAGGGTCGATGTCGGCCTTGTTGATGACCACCAGGTCGGCCAGCTCCATCACGCCCTTCTTGATGGCCTGCAGGTCGTCGCCGGCGTTGGGCAGTTGCAGCAGCACGAACATGTCGGTCATGCCGCTGACGGCGGTTTCGCTCTGGCCCACGCCCACGGTCTCGACCAGCACGACGTCGTAGCCCGCGGCCTCGCACACCAGCATGGCTTCGCGCGTCTTCTCGGCCACGCCGCCCAGGGTGCCGCTGCTGGGGCTGGGGCGGATGTAGGCGGCCTGCTCCAGCGACAGGCGCTCCATGCGCGTCTTGTCGCCCAGGATGGAGCCGCCCGAGACGGTGCTGGACGGGTCCACGGCCAGTACCGCCACGCGGTGGCCCAGGGCGATGAGGTACAGGCCCAGCGCCTCGATGAAGGTGGATTTGCCGACACCCGGCACGCCGCTGATGCCCAAGCGCAGCGCCTTGCCGGTGTGCGGCAACAACTGCGTGAGCAACTCGTCGGCCTGCACGCGGTGGTCGGCGCGGGTGGATTCGAGCAGGGTGATGGCCTTGGCCATGGCGCGGCGTTGGGCGGGCCCAGGGGCGCCGGTGATGGGGTCCAGCAGATTCACGCGGCGGTCCAATCTTCGATGCGCAAGCCGTCGATGCGCTTGAACTCGCCGACGTTGTGCGTGACCAGGACACCGTCCGGGTCGGCCAAGACCTGGCAGCCGATCAGCAGATCGATGGCGCCAATCGGCGTGCCCGCCTGGCGCAGTCGCGCCCAGTGCTGACCGTACAACCAGATGGCTTCAGCGCCCCACGGCTCAACGTGGTGCAGCGCCAGCGCCCGCTCCAGCATGGCGCGGTTGTGCTCCACCCGGGCGCTGTGCATCACGCCGCTGGCCAACTCGGCCGCCACCAGGGCCGAAATGACCAGGCTGTCGTGATCCACCGCCCGCATGCGCGTCAGCACGCGCATATCCTGGCGGTGCCAGGCGTAAACGCATATGTTGGTGTCAAGGTAATAGCGCGGCATGACTCAATCGAAATCGACGTCGCGCGGTGGCGTCTTGTCGCGCTGGATCTCATCCGGCATGCCTTCGAACTGGCCCAGCACCTGCTCAAGCGCCGCCCACCATTCGGCCTGCGTCCGGTGGCGCGGACGCAAGATGATCGATTCGCCCTGACGTTCCACCGTGACTTCGTCGGTGTCGAAGCGAAACTCCTTGGGCAGGCGCACGGCCTGGCTGCGACCGTTCATGAACACCTTGGCAATGGCGAGGTCAGACATGGCAAGTTCCAAATAAAAATATATACCAATGGTATATATCTCATCTTAAACGGTCAAACTGACCTTGATCTGCTCCAGCACATCCTTGGCGCTGGCCGGGATCGGCGTGCCGGGGCCGTAGATGCCCTTGACGCCGGCTTGGTACAGAAAGTCGTAGTCCTGGCGCGGGATCACGCCGCCGACGAAGACAACGATGTCGTCGGCGCCCTGCTTCTTCAACTCGGCAATGATCGCCGGCACCAGGGTTTTATGGCCAGCCGCCAGGGTGCTGACGCCCACGGCGTGCACGTCGTTCTCGATGGCCTGGCGGGCGCACTCCTCGGGCGTCTGGAACAGGCTGCCGATGTCCACGTCAAAGCCCAGGTCGGCAAAGGCCGTGGCCACCACCTTGGCGCCGCGGTCGTGGCCGTCCTGGCCCAGTTTGGCGACCATCACGCGGGGCCGGCGGCCTTGCTGTTCGGCGAACTCGGCGATCTCGATTTTGAGTTTGTCCCAGCCCTCGGCCGAGTCGTAGGCGGCGGCGTAGACACCGGTCACCTTCTGCGTGTCGGCGCGGTGGCGCCCAAAGACTTTTTCCATGGCATCGCTCACTTCGCCCACGGTGGCGCGGGCACGGATGGCATCGACGGCGGCGGCCAGCAGGTTGCCCTGGCCGGATTTTGCTATTTCAGTGATAGCAGCAAGCGATTTATCCACGCCGCCCTGATCACGTTTTGACTTGATATTCTTCAGGCGGGCAATCTGCGATTCGCGCACCTTGACGTTGTCGACCTCCAGGATTTCAACCGGGTCTTCGTTCTTCAGTTTGTACTTGTTGACGCCCACGATCACATCGCGGCCCGAGTCGATGCGCGCCTGCTTTTCAGCGGCAGCGGCTTCGATCTTGAGCTTGGCCCAACCGCTATCGACCGCCTTGGTCATGCCCCCCATGGCCTCGACCTCTTCGATGAGGGCCCAGGCGGCGTCGGCCATGTCCTGGGTGAGCTTTTCCATCATGTAGCTGCCGGCCCAGGGATCGACCACGTTGGTGATGTGGGTCTCTTCCTGAATGATGAGCTGCGTGTTGCGTGCGATGCGGGACGAGAACTCGGTGGGCAGCGCAATGGCTTCGTCCAGCGCGTTGGTGTGCAGGCTTTGCGTGCCGCCAAACACCGCCGCCATGGCCTCGATGGTGGTGCGCACCACGTTGTTGTAGGGGTCCTGCTCGGTCAGGCTCCAGCCGCTGGTCTGGCTGTGCGTGCGCAGCATCAGGCTCTTGGGGTTCTTGGGCTTGAACTCCTTCATGATGCGGCACCACAAGAGGCGCGCGGCGCGCATCTTGGCGATCTCCAGGTAGAAGTTCATGCCCACCGCCCAGAAGAACGACAGGCGCCCGGCAAATACGTCCACGTCCAGGCCCTTGGCGAGAGCGGTCTTCACGTACTCCTTGCCGTCGGCCAGGGTGAAGGCCATCTCCAGCGCCTGGTTGGCGCCGGCTTCCTGCATGTGGTAGCCGCTGATGCTGATCGAGTTGAACTTGGGCATGTGCTGCGCCGTGTACTCGATGATGTCGCCGATGATCTTGATCGACGGCTCGGGCGGGTAGATGTAGGTGTTGCGGACCATGAACTCCTTGAGGATGTCGTTCTGGATGGTCCCGGCCAACTGGTCCGGCTTCACGCCCTGCTCTTCGGCTGCCACGATGTAGCCGGCCAGGATGGGCAGCACGGCGCCGTTCATGGTCATGCTGACGCTGACCTTGTCGAGCGGAATGCCGTCAAAGAGGATCTTCATGTCCTCCACCGAGTCAATGGCCACGCCGGCCTTGCCCACGTCGCCCGTCACGCGCGGGTGGTCTGAGTCGTAGCCACGGTGCGTGGCCAGGTCAAACGCCACCGACACGCCCTGCCCGCCGGCGGCCAGCGCCCTGCGGTAGAAGGCGTTGGATTCTTCAGCCGTCGAAAAACCCGCGTACTGGCGGATCGTCCAGGGCCGCACCGCGTACATGGTGGCCTGCGGGCCGCGCAAAAAGGGCTCGAAGCCCGGCAGCGTGTTGGCGTAAGGCAGGTTCTGCGTGTCTTCGGCCGTGTACAGCGGCTTGACCGTGATGCCGTCGGGCGTCACCCAATTCAGGCCATCGACGTTGCCGCCGGGAGCGGATTTTTGTGCGGCCTTTTGCCAGTCGGCCAGGGTGGAGGGTTTGAATTCGGGGCCTTGGGTGCTCATGTGTGTGGCTCGCGGGGACGATGTGGGACAAAAAAGGGGCTCAAGTGACCGGTGTGCCGGCACGCCTGCCGCGTCAGGCGTGCGCCGGCCACTGTTGGCCCGGCCACCCTGCCGCGCGGGAGCGCTCGACCAGCGGGAAAGCATGCACGTCACTCGGCCGTTCGCCAAGTGGACGCGGGCCTCGGTCCGATCTCGCCCGCGCCACCGGCAACCGGCGCGGTCAGTCCCGTGCTCACCCGATGGCTGGCTGCCACCTGAATTCCGTAATTATTAATTCAAAATCCATTCCCCGACGTACAATCGGTTAAAAATTTTTCTTAAACTCGATGAACAACGTCGTTCGCCTCACACCGCGTGCGCTGTACGAAGAGGTTGCCGAGCGCCTGCGACAGCGCATCTTCAACCGTGAACTGACGCCTGGCGACTGGATCGACGAGCTGCGCATCGCCCAGGAGCTGGGCATCAGCCGCACGCCCTTGCGCGAGGCGCTGAAGGTACTGGCCGCCGAGGGCTTGGTGACCATGAAGGTGCGGCGCGGCGCCTTCGTGACCGAGGCGTCGAGCAAGGACTTGGCCGACGTCTACCACCTGTTGACCTTGCTGGAGACCGACGCCGTCGAGGTGGTGGCCTGCCAGGCCAGCGCGGCGCAGTTGGCCGAACTGACGGCCCTGCACGCCGACCTGGAGGCGGCGGTCGGCGACGCCGAGCGCTTTTTCGCCATCAACGAAGCCTTTCACCTGCGCCTGCTGGAGCTGGCCGACAACAAGTGGCGCCTGCAGGTGGTGCAGGATTTGCGCAAGGTGATGAAGCTGCACCGCCAGCATTCGCTGCTGAAGGCGGGCCGGCTGGAGGAATCCCTGACCGAGCACCGCGAGCTGATGGCGGCGCTGCGGGCGCGCGACGGCGCGCGCGCCGCCCAAGGCATGCGCAAGCACTTTCGCAGCGGCCTGACGGCCGCCAACTGAGGGGCATCGCCATGGCCCCAAGCCGAACGGCGGCTTGCCGACCAGACAGAAGCGCCCGGTGGGCCGTTCAGCCGAAAAGCCGGCTGAACCAGCCTTTCTTTTGCGAACGGGATTCCAGTTCGCGCAGCACTTCGTCCTTCAGCTGCTTTTTCTCCGAATCCCGGTGACCGGCCGTCATGCGCAAGTAGGTCTGCACGGTGTCGATGTAGCCGTGGTCTTCGTTGCGGATGTGGTTGAACAGCCAGCGCGAGAGCATGCCGTGCAGCTCGGTGGCCACGTCCTCCCCGGCGTCGAAGCGGCTTTGCATCTCGGCCACCTTGCGCGTGAACAGCTCGTGCACGCGCTTGTGGGGGCCGGCGAACATGTAGCCGGCGCTCTCGATCATGCTTTCCTCGAACGCGAAGTGCGACATGGTGTAGTCCACCATTTCGCTGATCACCTCGCCCAGGCCCGCGCGGTCGTGGGTCTGGCGCAGCTCATAGAGCCGGTTGATGTAGTCGAGAATGCGTTTGTGCTGGGTGTCGATCTCGGCAATACCGGTCTCCAGCTCGGGAACCCAGTTCAGGATAGCCATGGTCACACCTCCGAAAATAAGTATCAGTCGATGTCTGGCAGTATCCCCATGTCACCCCCTATCGCACTTGACGCACGTCAAGTTTGAGGGTTTTCCCCGAGATTTCCGCAAGACAATCCGACCAGTTGAAACACCCGACCCGCCGCCCTGCTGTTCTTTTTCTGCATGATTTTACGGACAAATACATTGCCTCGTCACACGCCGCTGCCCTCGCCAGGGCGACGCTCCGGCCTGCTGGGCACACTGGCCGCGCTGGCCCTGCCGCGCGCCTGGGCCGCACCCGAGCCGGAGGCCCCGCGCCTGTGGCCGCGCGAAGCCCGGGTGCCCGGTGGCGTGGCGCGCCTGCAGCTGGGGCCGTCCGCCGAGCGGCCGCGCGCCTTCGCCGACGAGTCGCCGCTGCTGGTGACCGGGGACGCCATCGTCTGGACGGCACTGGTCGGCATTCCGCTGTCGGCCGCGCCGGGCACGGCCAACGTGCGCGTGCAGGCCGATGGCGAGGCCGAGCGCCGGCTCGCCTACGCCATCGCGCCCAAGCGCTACACCGAACAGCACCTGAAGGTTTCGCCGCGCACCGTCGATCTGTCGCCCGAGGACCTGGCGCGCCACGAACGTGAGCGCGCCCACCAGCAGGCGGTGATCGCCACCTTCAGCGCGCCGCCGGCCGGCGAGCTGCGCATGCGCCAGCCCACGCCGGGGCGCCGCTCCAGCTCGTTCGGGCTGCGCCGCTTCTTCAACGGCCAGCCGCGCAACCCGCACAGCGGCATGGACATCGCGGCCCCCTCGGGCACGCCCGTGGTCGCGCCCCTGCCGGCCACCGTGCTCGACACCGGCGACTACTTCTTCAACGGCCACACGGTGTGGCTGGACCACGGCGGCGGCCTGCTGTCGATGATGTGCCACCTGAGCCGCATCGATGTGCGCGAAGGCCAGCGCCTGGCGGCCGGCGAGCGCCTGGGCGCGGTCGGCGCCACCGGCCGCGTGACCGGTCCGCACCTGCACTGGACGGTGTCCTTGAACCGGGCTTCGGTCGATCCGGCCCTGTTCCTCGGCGATTAACCTCAACCCACTCAAGGCCTGGCGCTTGGCGTTTCTCTGCGTTGACAGCAGCAAGGCGCGCTGCCAGCATCCCAAAATCATGTCCAAACCGCGTATGACCTGGCCGCATGGCCCTTGTGTGGCGGCCGTGCTCGGCGCGCTGCTGCTGGCCGCCTGCGCCGCACCGCCGCTGGCGCCCCCTCCCCTCACCACCCCGCGGGCCCAGCCCGCGGCGCCCGACGCGCCGTTCACCGACAGCCTGGGCATCCGCTTCGTGCGGGTGCCGGCCGGCGAATTCCTGATGGGCAGCGACGAATCGCCCCAGGCCCTGGCGCAGGCCTTTCCGTACGCCGACCCCAAGCGCCTGACCGATTTGACCGACGAGCGCCCGGTGCACCGGGTGCGCATCACACGCGCCTTCTGGCTCGGCGCCACCGAGGTCACGGTGGGGCAGTTCCAGCGCTTTCTGCAGGCCTCCGGCTACGTGCCGGAGTCGATCCGCGATGGCTCGGGCGCGTACGGCTTCAACCCCAACTACGAGCCTTCGCGCACCCGGCGCGGGGATTTGTTCGAGGGGCGTGATCCGCGCTACTCGTGGCAAAACACCGGCTTTGCCCAGACCGACGAGCACCCGGTGGTCAACGTCACCTGGAACGACGCCATGGCCATGGCCCAGTGGCTGAGTCAGCGCGAGGGCGTCACCTACCGCCTGCCCACCGAGGCCGAATGGGAGTACGCCGCGCGCGGCGGCACCCGCACCCGCTACCCGGCCGGCGACGACCCGGACGTGCTGATGGGCAGCGCCAACACCTTCGACCGAGAAACCGCGCTGCGCTGGCCGCGCTGGCGCGAGCAGGCCGGCCACGGCAGCGACGGCGCCCCGTTCACCGCCCCGGTGGGCAGTTACGCACCCAACGCCTTTGGTCTGTACGACATGATCGGCAACGCCTGGGAATGGTGCGCCGACTGGTACGGCGAGCACTACTACGCCGAGTCGCCCACCAACGATCCGCCGGGCCCGACCAGCGGCAACGTGCGCGTGCGCCGGGGCGGCTCCTGGCACACCTGGCCGCTGTACGCGCGGGTGGCGTTCCGCAACTGGAACACGCCCGAGACACGCTACGTGCTGGTGGGCCTGCGGCTGCTGCGCGAGCGCGGCGCCACGGCGCAGACCGCCCGTTGAACCACCCACAGACTACTTTTTCGATAGCTGCCTTGGATTGCTGGGCGCCGGCTTCGGCCCAAAATGATCGCCCAAAACCACCGGGCACGGGGCCAGCCTGGTGGATTCATCACCACATCAAAATTGATAGCAACCCAAGAAGATCAGACGCCGACCAAGGCCATGAAAGGCTTGAAATTGGGGCCGGATGGCCGGGCGGCCTGGCCCGGTCAGCGCGCCAGCACCTGGCGCAACCAGGTGCGCAGGTCCGCCACCTCGGTCGGGCAGACCGAGTGGCCGATCGGGTAGTCGTGCCATTGCACCGGGTAGCCCTGGGCCAGCAGCACGTCGCGTGAGGCGATGGCGCGCGGCAGCACCACCATCTCGTCCTCGCGGCCATGGGCCAGGAACACCGGCACGTCGGCGTTGGCGGCGCTGCGCTCGGCCGCCAGGGCACCGGCCCGCGGCAGGTAGCCGGACAGGCCGAACACCCCCGCCAGGCGCCGCGGGTAACGCAGCCCGGTCAGCAGCGCCAGGGCGCAGCCTTGCGAGAAACCGCCCAGCACGATGCGCCGCGCCGGCACGCCGCGCGCCACTTCGCGCGCCAGCAGCGCCTCGATGGACGCTTGCGAACGCGCCAGCCCGGCCACGTCCTCGTCGGAGCGATCGGGCCGGATGTCGAACCACGCCGGCATGACGTAGCCACCATTCAGCGTCACCGGCAGCAGCGGCGCGTTCGGGAACACCCAGCGCACCGCGCCGACCGGCCCCAGGTCCACGTCCTGCACGAAGGGAACAAAGTCGCCCCCGTTCGCGCCCAGCCCGTGCAGCACCACGATGGTGGCCGTGGGTTGGGAGCCTACGTCGAAATCCAGGGTGTCGGGAACCGCGGTCATGCGCCAATGGTAGCGCGCGCAAGGCCGGCTGGAAAACCCCCGCCGAACGGCGGCTTCAGGCCACGCTCAGGTCGGCCGCGGGCGCCGGGCCCTGGGCGATCTGGCGCATCGCGCGCTCGACCACCGCGCCGTTGTGCACCGGCCGCAGGTGGCGCACGCGCATCAGGCGCTCGCAGGTGCGCTTGGTCATGCTGTGCGCCCGGCCGCCACGGCTGAGGAACATGAACAGCGCGCCGTTGTCGCTGGTCCAGCTCAGCTCGGCACGCCGCCACTTGCCGCCCACGTGCAGATCCACCCAGTCGCCGGTGCGCAGCGCGGCGGTCTGCCGGCGCGCACGCTCGCGGGCGTCGTCCTCGCTCTCGACCGGAGCCACCGGGGCGGCTGGCGCCACCGTGTCGGCGGCCGGACTGGGGGCGGGCAGGGAGGCCACCTCGGTGACCTCGGCGGCCAGCTCGGAATCGACGAAACCGGCCCGGCTGTCCAGCGGCGCGTGACCAGACAGCGCCCCGTGCGCGCTGGCGACCTCGTCGTGAAACCCGGTGGCCACCAGGTCGTGGCGACCCAACCAGGGCTGCTCGGCGGCGCGCGGCTTCAGACGCTCCAGGGGCAGCGGCTCGGTGTCCACCGGCATGTCCAGCGGCACCCCGCCGCTGTCGCCGCCCAAGCCGCCCATCCCCGAAACCATGGCGTCGCGCGCGCTGCGCAGCCGGCGCAGGCGCAGCACCGGGTTGTGGTAGCGCATCAGGGCCTCGAAGAACACCTCGGCCTCGCCCGGGTCCATGCCCAGCATGTCCAGGCCCTGGCGCAGCTTCTGGATCATGCCCGGCAGAATCTCGAACAGGCGCGCTGGCTGCTTGAGCACCGCATCGCGCTTGACGCTCCACAGCAGATCGGTGACCACCGCCAGGTACCCCCCGGGGTCGAGCTGGCTGCCGGTGTCGGAGGTGAGCTGGGCGTGCGCGATGACCAGCGACCAGTCGCGGAACAGGAAATCCACCACCACCCCGGGCACGCCCTGCAAGTCCGAGCGCAAGCTGAACTCCCAGGCGATCTTGTCGGCCAGGGCCTGGCGCTCCTGGGCGAAGCGCATCGAGCGCAGGCCCTTCTCGCGCGCCTGCTCCTCGCCGGCATCCTGCGCCGCCCAGTTGGACTGCAGCCCCTGCCATCGGGTTTCGAAGGCGGTGGCGTCGATCGCCGTGTCGGCGTCCAGCTCGCGCACCGCCTCGCGCACCGGCGCCATGAACTGCTCGAACTCGGGCGCGTAGACGTCGTTGTACCGGAAGCTGCGCTGCGCCACGCCCTCGATCAGGCGGCGCGCCGGATGCTGATCGTTGCCCAGGAAGCGCGGGTCCTGCACGGCCAGGCGCAACAGCGCCGGCTCCAGGGCCACCACGGCCTCGCGCACGGGCGCCAGCACGCGCTCGTCGGCGGCCACCTGGCCGACCAGGGTGCGCACGGCGTCCAGGCCCAGCACCTGGCTGATCTGGCGCGCCTGGGTTTTCAGCTCCAGCAGGGTGCGGGTGCGGGTGCGGGCCGAGGCCTGCTCGGCCCACTGCTCGGGCGGCAGCGCCATGCCGACCTCGACCGGGCGCGGCGCGCGGTCGACCACGCTCTGGCGCCGCTCGGCGGCCTCCAGGTCGGCCCGTGCCGCGGCGTCGTAGGCCGGCTCGGCCCAGGCCGCCAGTTCGGTCAGTTGCTGGTGCGCCGCGTCGTAGAACCCCGCCGGCAACGGCTCGTCGTACTGGGCGATCCATTGCGGACGGTACAGAAAATCGCGCAGCACGGCGCGCGAGGCATCGGGCGTGGACCGCGCCAGCTCGGCCATCGGCGGCAACGGCGCGCGGCGCTGACGCAGCGCGTCGGCATCGTCGCCCAAGGCACCCACGGCGCCGGCCACCGGCCCGCCGGGGCCAAAGCCACCCGGGCCACCGCCGCCGCCGCCACCACCGGCCACGGGCGCCGTCTCGCGCCCGCTCGCCCCGGCACCGCCGGCGCCCGCAACGCCACCACCGCCCTCGCTCAAACGCAGCCGGTAGCGCGCTTCCTCGACGCCCTGCTCCTCCAGCAGCTTGATCACCGTCTGGTAGAGCTGCTCCAGCTCCTTGGCAAAGGGCTTGGCGATGTGCCGCGTCCAGTGCATGTGCTCGTGCGGCTCGATCGGCTGCGCGTCGAACAGCCGCAGCAGCGCCTTGCACATCACGTCGGGGCGCAGCGGATTGAGATCGGCCCGCACCACCGGCAAGCCCATGACCGAACTCATCAGCGAATCGAGCCGGGCCAGGCTGTGCTCGACCACCGGCATCATGGCCTGCTGCAGGCGCGACAGCTCGACGAACCGGGAGACCTCGGCGTCGTCCATGATGGCCAGCACCGGCGCGTCCTCGCCGACAGGCGGCGCCCGCCTCTCGACGCCCTCGCTGGCCTCGCTCAAGGCCTCGTCGATGGCGTCGGCCAGCAGCCCCGGAAAGCGCGACTGCCAGCTCGCGCGGTACTTCAGCAGCGCCAGATGCGCCTCGGCCATCTGCTGCCGCACGGCGACCGAGCCGGTTCGGCGTTCACCCTCCTCCAGGGACTTGGCGGCCACATCCACGCACCGCTCGATCATCGGCGAAGCGAGAAATACCACCTCCTGCTTGCTGCGCTTGAGCAGGAGATTTTGGGTGCTGATCGGTCGCATGAAGGCCAAGGGGGGAAATTGAACCCGATCTTCGGGTCCGGCGGGGATTTTTCAGCCGCTTGATCGACTGTACCGTATCACCCAAGGCCTGGGCGCGGCCAGGCCGGTGGCCTCAGCCGGGCAATGGCTGGGTCAGGTACACCGCCTCGCGGCCCACGATGGGCGCCCGCGTGGGCATCAGCACGGTGCAGTCGTCGCACGGCGCGCGAAGCTCGCCGGCCGCGCCGTCGGTGGCGATCAGCTCGCCCTGGGCGAAAGTCTCGAAACCAACCAGCGGCCGCGCGAAGCGAAATTCCGGCGTCTGCACCATGCAGGTACGCAGCAGCTCGAAGCGGCGCTGGCGCGCGGCCGGCGGGAGCGCGTGCCCAGGCGGGGCGATCAGGCCAAAATAGGCCAGAAAGTCCAGCGTCACGGCGGTGGCCACCTCCGCCGTGGCTTGCAGGAAGTGCTGGCCGCACTCGGCCACCAGGGCCACGCCGGCGCCCGCGTCGGGTTGGCCATGCCGGCCGTGCTGGATCAGCGGCGTGCCGCTGCCCAGACCCTCGGGCATTTGCAGGTGCACCGTCACCCGGTCCAGCGCGCCGATGGCCAGCGCCGCGCGCGCGTTGCGCTCGAAACCCGGGTAGACCCAGAACGGCGCCACAGCCTGGCTGGTGGAATGGATATCAAGAATGTGGTCGGCCGCGGCCACCACCGGCCGCAACTCTCGCGCGCGCCGCAGCTCGGGGCTGTCCTCGGGCCCGTCCAGCCATTCGTCGGACCAGATGCGGTTCAGGTTGTGCACCAGCTGGCGGTTGTCGAACGGCGCCTCGGGGCGAAAGGCGTGGTAGGCCTCGACGTGGGCGAAACTCACCGTCAGCGTGCCGACCGTCGGGCGCACGCCCTGGTCGAGCAGGTGCGTGGCCGCCACCATGCCGCAGATTTCGTTGCCGTGCGTCAGCGCGTTGATCAGCACGTGCGGGCCGGGCCGGCCGCTGTCGAAGCGGTGCACGTAGTCGATGCCGGTGTTGCCAGCGCGGTAGGCCGACAGATCGCGGGGCAGCACTTCGAGGACGGGGTCGGGCTGGGTCATGGGCGTGGACGCTGGGCGTTCGGGACTCTGGCCGCGCATCTTATCGGCCCGCGCCCTACACTGCCGGCCATGTCCAGCGTCCTGCCCTCCACCGTCCACGCCGTCGAACTGCGCCAGGCCTACCGGCTGCTCAACACCGGCGCCTCGATCCTTATCAGCACCCAGCACGGCGACCGCCGCGACGTCATGGCCTGCGCCTGGAACATGGCACTGGATTACCTGCCGGCCAAGGTGGCGGTGTGCGTGGACAAAGCCACGCTGACGCGCGAGTTGCTCGACGCCAGCGGCCATTTCGCCATCGCCGTGCCCTGTGCCGGCCAGATCGACCTGGTCACCACCGTGGGCCACGTCGGCGGCCGCGAGGTGCCGGGGCAGGACAAGTTCAGTGCCTTCGGCATCGCCCACTTTCCCGCTTCCCGCATCGACGCGCCCCTGGTGGCCGGCTGCATCGGCTGGCTGGAATGCCGCGTCGTCCCCGAGCCGCGGGTGCAGCAGGCGCACGACTTATTCGTGGCCGAAGTGCTGGCCGCCTGGGCCGACGAGCGGGCTTTCGTCAACGGCAGGTTCCGCCACGTCGACGACACCCCACCGGACTGGCGCACCCTGCACCACCTGGGCGCCGGCAACTTCGTGGCGCCGGGCGTGCAGCGGCGCGGGGTGGCCGAACCCGCCCCGGCCGCAGCCGGGGCTTGAACGCCGGGCATGGCAAAGCCGGCGCCGATTGGCCACAATCACCCCATGACCCTGCCTTTGCAACACATCGCTTTCTCCATGCTCGACCTGGTGCCGGTGCGCGAGGGCCACAGCGTGGCCGACGCGCTGGCCGTGTCGCTGCGCACCGCCCGGCACGCCGAGCAACTGGGCTTCGCACGCTACTGGCTGGCCGAGCACCACAACCTGGGCGGTATCGCCTCCTCGGCCACGGCGGTGCTGGTCGGCCACATCGCCGGCGGCACCGAGCGCATCCGCGTCGGCTCCGGCGGCGTGATGCTGCCCAACCACGCGCCGCTGGTGGTGGCCGAGGCCTTCGGCACCCTGGCCGAGCTGTACCCCGGCCGCATCGACCTGGGGCTGGGCCGCGCGCCCGGCACCGACCCGATGACCATGCGCGCGCTGCGGCGCGACCGCGTCGAATCGGTGGACGACTTCCCGCGCGACGTGGCCGAACTGCAGCGCCTGCTGGCCGAGCCCACGCCGGGCCAGCGCCTGGTGGCCACGCCGGGCGCCGGCACCCAGGTGCCGATCTGGCTGCTGGGCTCCAGCCTGTTCTCGGCCCAACTGGCGGCCGAGCGCGGCCTGCCCTACGCCTTTGCCTCGCATTTCGCCCCGGCCATGCTGATGCAGGCGCTGCAGGTGTACCGCGGCGCGTTCAAGCCGTCGGCGCAATGCCCCAAGCCCTACGTCATCATCGGCGTGCCCCTGGTGGCCGCGCCAACCGACGCCGAGGCCCAGTTCCTGGCCAGCAGCATCTTTCGGCGCGTGCTGGGCATCCTGCGCGGCGAGCGCGGCCTGCTGGCGCCGCCCGAAGAGGATTTTCTGGCCCAGCTGAACCCGCAGGAGCGCGCCGGCATCGCCAACTTCCTGGCCTGCGCCGTGATCGGCGGCCCGGACACGGTGCGCGAGGGCCTGCAGGCGCTGGCGCGCGAGACCGCCTGCGACGAAATGATGTTCACCTGTGACGTCTACGACCCGGCGCTGCGCCTGCGCGCGCTGGACATCGCCGCTCAGGTGCGCGCCGGCGGTGTGACGGCCCCCACATGAGCGCGCCGCGCGGCCGCACCGCCCTGGCCTTGCTGGCCTGCGGCGCCCTCGGCGGCTGCGCCGTGGCCAGCGCCACCGCTGGCGCGGCCATTTCGGTGACCGGCGCGGTGGTGTCCACCGGGGTCACGCTGACCGGCAAGGCGCTCGGCGCCGGCATCGACGCCATGGCCGCCAAGCCGGCCCCGGCCGACGGCAGCGGCATCGTGGTGCGCGAGCGCATCGCGCCCGAGGCGCCGCCCAAGACCATCACCACCCCTTGCGTGGCGCGCGGCGAGGTGCCTGGCCACCCTCCGGCCTGTCGCACGTAATTCCTATTTTGATAGCGCATCTGGAAGATTCCACGCCGGCCAATGGGCAAAAACATTGAAAACCTCGGACTCACCCCTGCCCCACAGCGCCGCCGCCGAGCGCAACGCCGGGCCGATCCTGGCCGAACTGCGGGCGCTGCTGTCGGCCCGCGGCCACGCGCTGGAGATCGCCAGCGGCACCGGCCAGCACGCGGCGCATTTCGCCGCCGCCCTGCCCGGCTGGACCTGGCAGCCCAGCGACGTCAGCGACCGGCTGTTTGGCGCCATCGCCGGCCGGGCAGACCAGGCGGGCGTCGGCAACGTGCTGGCGCCGCGCCGGCTGGACGTGCTAGACGCCGCCTGGCCGAGCGAGGGCGTGCCGTTCCAGACGCCGTTCGACCTGGTGTTCTGCGCCAACCTGCTGCACATCAGCCCCTGGGCCACCTGCGCCGGCCTGATGCACGGCGCCGCGCGCCACCTGGCGCCCGGCGGCTGGCTGCTGACCTACGGGCCATACCTGGAGGACGATGTCCCCACCGCCCCCGGCAACCTGGCTTTTGACGCCGACCTGCGCGCCCGCGACCCGGCCTGGGGCATCCGCCGGCTGGCCGACGTGGCCGCCGAGGCCCGGCACGCCGGCCTAACGCTGCGCCAGCGCCACGCGCTGCCGGCCAACAACCTGCTGCTGGTGTTTGGGCGGGCGGATTGAGGCGCCGGCGGCCGCGCCGGGCCACCTCGGCCAGCGCTCATCCCAGCGCGTAGCTGCCGTCCGCCTCCTGGCGCACCGCGCCGCGCTGCCGCAGCGCCTGCAGGTGCAGCGCAATACTGCGCCGCTCGGCGCTTTCCACGTAAGGCAGCTCGACACCCACCGGGTACAGCAGACGCCGCGCCACCAGCGCGTCCAGGGTGTGCGGGCGTTCGCGCAGGTAGCCCAGCAGCTTGGCGTCGCGCTCGTCGATCTTGCCGGCAAAACGCTCCAGCGCCTGCACGAAGGCGGCCCGCTCGGTCAGCACACCCCGGTGGTGCGAGGTGACCCAGACGCGCGCCTCGATGTCCCGGATCCGGCGCAGGCTGGCCTGGAACTGCGCCAGGTCGGAGGTGGCATCGCCGTAGTACGGCCCAAAACCCGTCAGGTCGATGTCGCCGATGAACGCCACGCCCGTGCTTTCCTCGACCAGCGCGCAGTGCCCGGCCGTGTGCCCGGGCAGGTGGTGGGCGCGCACGCGCACGCCGCCGCCCAGCTCCCAGAGCGTGCCGTCGGCGTAGGCGCTGGCGTCGGGCCGGGGCGCGTAGCTGAAATCGCGCTCGATCATCTGGCGCACGGCGGCCAGCACCGGCGGCGCGTAGCCGTAGTGGCGCGCCAGCCCGTCCCAGGACTGCGCGGCGGCCAGGTCGGCGCTGTGCACCTGCACGCGCGCGCCCGTCAGGCGCCCAAGCGAGACCATGTGGTCCTCGTGCACGTGGCCGAGCACAATCAAATCCACCCCGTTCAGCTCGGCGCCGATGTGACGCGACACCAGCGGCGTGTCGAAGGCCACGCGGGTGTCGGCGCCCTGCACGATCACCTGGTTGCCGTCCGGGTACTTGCCCGATTGGCGGCCCAGGTGCACGCGCACCGGGCCAAACACCTGGACTTCGGTGGGAAATGCAGCGACTTCGGTCATGCCCGATTCTGGCCTCAAGCCAGACGCCTCCCCGAGGCTCGATAAAATTGCCCGCACTTTTCGTTTCTGTCCACGCCATGGATTACCCCGGAAATCTGTTCGTCGTCGCCGCGCCCAGTGGGGCCGGCAAGTCCAGCCTGGTGAAGGCGCTGATGGAGGTCGACGCCCTGGTGCGCCCGTCCGTCTCGCACACCACGCGCGAGCCGCGCGGGCAAGAAAAAGATGGCCGCGAATACCACTTCATCGGCCACCCGACCTTCGACGCCATGGTGGCCGAGGACGGCTTTGTCGAATGGGCCCACGTGCACGGCAACCGCTACGGCACTTCGCGCCAGGCCATCGAGCAGCGCATCGCCGAGGGCCACGACGTGGTGCTGGAGATCGACTGGCAGGGCGCGCTGCAGATCAAGCAGCGTTTTGCCAACGCCATCCTGGTGTTCGTGCTGCCACCCAGCTGGGACGAGCTGCGCGCGCGCCTGACCCGCCGCGGCGAGGACAGCCCCGAGGTGATCGAGCTGCGCCTGGCCAACGCACGCGAGGAACTGGCCCAGGCCCGCCACTTCGACTACGTTATAATCAATGAAGTATTTGAGCGCGCGCTTTTCGATCTGAAAGCCATAGTGCACGCCCAGCGCCTGAAGTTTTCGGCTCAGGCTCGCGCCCGCGCCGAGACCTTCCAGGCCCTCGACATCCTCTGACCCCCTTTACTTTTAGGCTTCGCCATGGCCCGCATCACCGTCGAAGACTGCCTTGAGCAAATTCCCAACCGTTTTCAGCTGGTGCTGGCGGCCACCTACCGCGCCCGCATGCTGAGCCAAGGCCACACGCCGCGCATTGAAACCCGCAACAAGCCGGGCGTCACGGCGCTGCGCGAGATCGCCGCCGGCAAGGTCGGGCTGGAGATGCTCAAAAAGGTGCCCTAAAGCCCCACCGCGCCGCCGCCGCACCCAGCAAAAAAGGCGTCCATTGGACGCCTTTTTTACGTTCTTAATACAAAACTGGTCGGTCGGCGTTAAATTCGGGGGCTATGAATTCGGCCCTGCCCGCGGTTGACACCCCCCTGGCTGCCGCCAACGCGGCCGCAGCCAGCTTTGCCGCGCTCGAAGCCAAGCTCGACTACCTGGACGCCGCCGACACCGAACTGGTGCGCCAGGCCTACCGCTTCGCCGACGCCGCCCACCTGGGCCAGATGCGCCACAGCGGCGAGCCCTACATCACCCACCCGATCTCGGTGGCCGCGCAGGTCGCGGAATGGAAGCTCGACGCCCATGCCCTGATGTCGGCGCTGCTGCACGACACGCTGGAGGACTGCGGCGTCACCAAGGCCGATTTGCTGGACAAGTTCGGCCCCCAGGTCGCCGACATGGTCGACGGCCTGACCAAGCTGGACAAACTGCAGTTTTCCACGCGCGAGGAAGGCCAGGCCGAATCCTTCCGCAAGATGCTGCTGGCCATGGCGCGCGACGTGCGCGTGATCCTGGTCAAGCTGGCCGACCGGCTGCACAACATGCGCACCATGGACGACATGCCGCGCAGCAAATGGGGCCGCATCTCGACCGAAACGCTGGAAATCTACGCCCCCATCGCGCACCGCCTGGGCCTGAACCAGACCTACCGCGAGCTGCAGGATTTGGCGTTCCGCCACCTGAAGCCCTGGCGCTACAGCGTGCTGGCCAAGGCCCTGGGCAAGGCGCGGCACCGCCGGCGCGATCTGATCCAGAAAGTCCAGCAGGACGTGCAGACCACCCTGGCCGACGCCGGCCTGGAGGCGCGCATCATCGGCCGCGAGAAAACGCTGTACTCCATCTACCTGAAGATGGACGAAAAACGCCTGTCCTTCGCCCAGGTCAGCGACCTGTACGGCGTGCGCGTGGTGCTGCAGAACATCCTGAGCTGCTACACCGCGCTGGGCCTGCTGCACCAGCTGTACAAGCCGGTGCCGGGCCGCTTCAAGGACTACATCGCCATGCCCAAGGTGAACGGCTACCAGTCGCTGCACACCACCTTGGTCGGGCCGGCCAGCATCAACATCGAATTCCAGATCCGCACCGAGGCCATGGACATGGTGGCCGAAGCCGGCGTGGCCGCGCACTGGCTGTACAAGATCAACGGCAGTGGCAGCGGGCCGGGCGACCAATTGGGCACGCAGTGGCTGCAGTCGCTGCTCGACATCCAGAACGAAACCCGCGACGCCACCGAGTTCTGGGAACACATCAAGGTCGATCTGTCGCCCGACTCGATCTACGTGTTCACCCCCAAGGGCCAGATCATGGCCTTGCCGCAGGGCGCCACCACGGTGGATTTCGCCTACGCCATCCACAGCAACGTGGGCGACCACACGGTGGCGGCCAAGGTCAACGGCGAGCAGGTGCCGCTGCGCACCGAGCTGCACAACGGCGACGTGGTCGAGGTCGTCACGGCGCCCGTGTCCAGCCCCAATCCGGCCTGGCTGGGCTTCGTGCGCACCGGCCGGGCGCGCTCCAAGATCCGCCACCACCTGAAGAACCTGGCGCAGGACGAATCGCGCGATCTGGGCGAAAAACTGCTGGCCCAGGCCTTGCGCGCCGAAGGCCTGGGCCAACCGCTCGGGCAGGAAACCAGCGAGCGGCCGCTGTGGGACAAGCTGCTGCGCTTCACCGGCAACCGCAGCCGCGAGGAGATGATGACCGACATCGGCCTGGGCAAGCGCAGCGCCAGCATGGTCGCCAAGCGCCTGGTCACCCTGCTGGCCGCCGAGGGCGTCAAGCCCGACGCGCTGCTGCTCACGCAGGCGCGCTACACCGCGCACGAAAGCCTGTCGCAGGGCGCGGTGATCCTGGACGGCGCCGAGAACATCACCATCAAGTACGCCACCTGCTGCCGGCCGATTCCGGGCGACGGCGTGATCGGCTACCTGGGCCGCGGCGAGGGCCTGGTGGTGCACACCGACGACTGCGCCGTGGGCCGCCGCCTGCAGCAGAAAGACCCGGAACGCTTCATCACCGTGGCCTGGGCCGACGAGCCGGTGCGGGCGTTCGAGGTCGGCGTGGTGGTCACGGTGGTCAATGGCAAGGGCGTGCTGGCGCGCGTGGCCAGCGCCATGGCCGCCGCCGAGGCCGACATCGTGCACCTGGGCATGGCCGAGGAAGCCACGCAGGAGGCGTTGGACCTGCGCTTCGTGGTCACGGTGCGCGACCGCGCGCACCTGGATGCCGTGCTGCGCAGCCTGCGCCGCACCGCCTCGGTGCTGCGCGCGGCGCGCATCATGCCGGCCGCCTGAGCCGCGGCCCAGGCCGCCAGTTGCTCATTTTACGATAGCAGCCCAGGAAGGCTGCGCGCCGAGGATCGCCGGTTTCGGCTGGCGGTTTTCACTTTAAAGTGCGCCAGTCGTTGAGTGTAAGCGGGGTGACTGTGAAGCCATGGAAGACCTCATGAGGGGTTCTCCATCCCAGGCATCTACGGGGTCTGTGGTTCAGCCGGTAGAC
>Ga0209572_1000865_pt1 | contig 31635 bp, 27 predicted proteins | sample EBPBio232012_DNA_FD_185867 | JGI IMG/M metagenome (GOLD analysis project Ga0209572, IMG submission 185867) | Wastewater treatment Type I Accumulibacter community from EBPR Bioreactor in Madison, WI, USA - Reactor 1_1/23/2012_ DNA (SPAdes)... | ecosystem: Engineered > Bioreactor > EBPR >...
GGTTCTTCTTTATGGCTAAAAGAGAACTCAATCATAACCCGCGAGGCATCTTTATGCGCCAAGGTATGCACGCGGCAAATTCTCTTGGGTTTTAGCTGAATGGTTGCCGCCTCTTTTATCCATCGTTCCAGTTCGCTCACAGGCAGTATAATGGCAAGTATTCCTTCCGGAGCCAAAAGGCTTTTTGTCTTCAGGATAAATGCATCCGCAGGCAAGGAGTCATCATGCCTTGCAGTATTTCGCATAGGATTGGACGCACGCAGCGAGTCAGTGAAATATGGTGGGTTGGAAATAATCAAATCAAATTTCTCTGTACTTGCAATCTTGCGATAATCACCCAAGTGCAGTTTCAGTCTATCGCTCCACTTAGAAAGTTCAAAATTCTCGCGGGCATCTTCCACACTTCCCTCATCTATGTCAATAGCTTCCACTAGGGCCTTTGAGTTTCGTTGCGCACAAATCAAGGCAATAACGCCAGTGCCTGTTCCTACATCCAAAATGTGGGTAGCGTCATCAACGCGTGTCCACGCGGCAAGCAACACAGCATCTGTACCCACACGCATGGCGCTGTGTCTTTGATAGACATCGAACTGCTTGAAGTGAAACGGCTTCTCTGAACTATGAGACATAAAGTCCGGCTAGAATTGTCGTGCTAACTTAATCACAACTTTATCTCTATCCATTAACTCAATGTGTTTTTTGAGAAAGCACCCTAAGTCTTAAAACAATACGCAAGAATATTTATCCTGCTTCTGCTACTAAAAGAAGGTTTCTTGCATTGGATATTACCTCTTCAAATTTGGTGTTCAACTCTTCGTTGCTTATTCCGGTTTCCATTGAAAAGTTCTCTTTGAATTTAGGAAGTGAAAAGGTTCCTATTATTTCAGCACCATGTCTTGGAAAGCGAGCCTTAGCAGCTTCAAGCACATGTACACCAGCACCCTGTCCTGTTGCAGTGGAAATCAATAACATCTTCTTATGATCAAACAAACGCAGTTTCACGCGCGTGGCCCAATCAAACAAATTCTTGAAACTTGCCGTGTAGCTTCCGTTGTGTTCAGATAATGAGACGATAAGTAAATCAGCTTCTTCAAGCTTCGCTACAAAATCGTGCGCAGCTTGCGGATGACCTTTCTCTCGTTCTTCATCTACAGTGAACATCGGTAGCTCATAGTTATTCAAATCCAAAACTTCGACAGCTGCATTTTCAAATTGCGATGCAGTGTATGCTGCAAAAACTTTATTGATGGATGCTTTATGATGCGATGCCCCAAAGGCGATAATCTTCATTCTAATCTTAATTGCAGGGCCAAAATTACATGTTCATAGGCACTTCCATGATGAGGAACTCAGCATCAGACTCGGCTGTAAGAGTTAACGTGTCAATATCCCAAATACCATAGCCATCACGACTTTCAAGCAACTGGTCATTCACTTTCAAGTTTCCTTTCAAGTTAAAAATATATAAGCCGTTACCTTTTGACTTCAGCTGATACGCTTGTGAAGCTCCTTTATCAAAGTCTGCCAAGTGGAACCAAGCATTTTGATGCACCCATACACCTGAGTCATTTTCATTGGGCGAAAGAATTTGTTGAAGTTTATTCTTTCTATCCGCAGCGTTCAACGTAATCTGGTCATAACGTGGAGTTACATCACGTTTGTTGGGGAACATCCAGATTTGTAAGAATTTCACTAGCTCATCTTTATTGTTGTTGAATTCACTGTGAGTGATTCCTGTGCCAGCGCTCATTACTTGCACATCACCACTTTTAATAACAGATGAAGTTCCCATGCTGTCTTTGTGCGCTAAGTCACCTTCAAGAGGAATGGATATAATCTCCATGTTATCATGCGGGTGTGTTCCAAAACCCATACCACCACTTACGATATCATCGTTCAATACACGAAGAACACCAAAGTGCATTCTCTCAGGGTTATAATAGTTAGCAAAGCTGAAAGTGTGTTTGCTGTGCAGCCAACCATGGTTTGCATCACCACGCGAATCTGCTTTGTGAAATACTGTGTTTGCCATTGTTTTTGAATTTGTATTGGGTATATGATTGAACCCAATGATGTCTAATTCTTTTAGTTCGTCAATCTCATTTTTAAGCACACTACCAAGAGCAGCCGATGTAACGAACATGCCTGTTCCGACAAGTCCTTTTTTCAAAAAATCTTTTCTGTCCATAGTGATACTTTTTATCGATTGACAGGACAAAGGTATTTTAGTCAATCGCCCTTTTGCCTTGATATAGGCTAATGGGAAATAATGCAGATTAAGCTACGCTATGTGTTAGTAGCTTCGTTCTTCAATCGCTCTCTCTCGCAGATGGAGGCTATGATAGCGGCATTCGTCTCTGTCGATGGCAACGGTTTTATAGACTCTTCAATCAGATCTTCTTGATGTATATCATCCTGCAAAAATGTATAACCACGAAGCTTTCCTTTTCTGATAACTACGTAAGATATTTCCTCTCGAGAACGTCCCTCTCCTTTGATGATGAAAGATGGCTCGCGCTGTTGCATAACATTCAAAGCCTCTTCGAGCTTTGCGTTGTGTACTTCTGTTGCATCAGCCTCTGCGTAAATATCAAACATATCAAGACCAAGCAATCGCATATCAATTTGAAATTCACCTGCCATATCCATCAGCCATGTGCGCGCGGCAAACTTTGTAGAGAAGGTTTTGTATGAACCCACAAACTTGTTTCCTGTTTGTATAGCAAGACGATGATAACCCACTTGGTCATGATAAGCAATCACATGCACTTGTTCTGCTTGTTTCTTTTGTGCGCGATTGTGTTCAGGCCAATGCTTACGTATTTCAAAGTCTTCCAGCAATAAGGCAATTAACTCCGTGCCTGTTTCCTCAAAAGATACATGATGTATTTGCCGCATGAAGTCTTGGTTGCGTTTGCCTTCTGCTGCTGTTGTGAAATGCTGTTTAACACGCTTCTTGAGGTTGCGTGCCTTGCCTATATAGATAGGCTTGCCTTTTTCATTCATCAAAAAATAGACTCCTGCCTTCTCTGGCAAAGCATCGTATTCTTTTTTGTCAAGATTTGGAGGAAGATGTACCTCGCCTGTGGTACGCGAAATCATTTTGTTGATTTCACTTTCATCCAACACGGCAATACATTGTTCAAAAACCTCCTTTGCTGCACGAGCATCGCCAAGAGCGCGGTGTGCGGCTTCGTTATTTATGCCAAGCAAACTGCAAACATTACCCAAGCTATAGGAACGATGTCCGGGGAATGCTTTTCTTGCGAGCCTTACGGTGCACAATCGCTTGCTATTCCAGTTGCGACCAATAGCTGCAAACTCAGCTTTTATAAATGAATAATCGAAAGACACATTGTGCGCAACAAACACAGTTCCTTCCAAAACCTCTTCTAACGCATCAGCAATTTGAGGAAAAGTAGGAGCAGATTTCAACATATCATCATCGATATGAGTAAGCGCTGTGATGAAGGCCGGCAAACGAACACCAGGGTCGAGCAAGGTGTGGTATTCGCGTACCACTTGTTTTCCATCATGCACACAAATGCCTATTTCAATAATGCTATTACCCGAGGCATAACTACCGGTGGTTTCTATGTCTGTAATTGCGTAAAGCAAGTCTGTTTTTAAATGAAAGCACTAAGCTATAACATGATAAGCCTTGTCATGTATAGAAAGAGTAAACATACTAGAGTAGTAATGTTGTTCAAATCTCTTCCTAAAAACGCAAAGCGAAACGAAGATTAATTCTTCTGCCGGTCAAATAAGTGGGTACAGCATAAAGACGGCTATTGACATCTTCAATCCATTGATGATTGATGATGTTGTTGGTGCCAAGTAGGTTGAATACTTCGAGTGAGACAGTACCTTGTTTGAATGTTCGATTGAACCAGTTTTTGCCAATGTTTTTTTCCAAAATAAGATCACGACTAAAGCCAATATCGGTACGGATATAGCTACGCGTTCTGCTCACATCCAGGTAGCGCTCGTGGCTTGGAGGTCCGTAGGGAAGCCCGGTTGCGAAGTAAAAACTCACAAGTACTTTATACCATGGGCGTTTCGGCATTTCATCTTGGAACAATAAACTGAAACTGAAACGTTGATCATTGGGGCGTGGTATGTAACCGGGTGTCACAAGGATGCTATCAGTAACCACATCGTTTATAGTAAAGCCGTTGTAGATGGTGTCGCCATCGGAGTTGAGGTAGAGGTAATAAAAATCATCCACCAAGTCTTCGGCTGTTTTCAAGAAGGATGCTCTTACCCATGATTGAACTCCTTTGATGAATTCGCCATTGAGCATTACGTCAGCACCAGTCGCATAGCCTTTACTATTGTTGGTGGCGAAGTAGCGAAGCCTGACATTTTCAACTTCGTAAGGAATTAAATCGCGAAGTTGCTTGTAGTATGCCTCCGTAGTCAGTTTGAAGGGTCGATCCCATGCATGGAATACGTAGTCTGTCCCAATGATGTAATGAATACTTTTTTGAGCGTGTATCTCAGGATTCACAGCACCATCAAAACCACGCATTTCTCTATAGAAAGGCGGTTGATAATAATAACCGAATGCTGCTCTCAGCACAATGTCCTTTTTGACAGAATCAATTTTGCCTTCTTCGTTTTTACGGCCTACTTTCCAATGTGGGATGTAGGCTGCGGTTACACGAGGTCCCGCTACAAGTTGTTCATTGAAGGTCCAGTAATTGGCACGAAGCCCTGCGTTTAATGTAAGCTCTGATTCATTTTGGAATCTCCAGGTCTTTTCATTTTGAACATAAGCAGTTGCTCTGTTGGAGCGAATGTCATTGATTGTTTTTATTCTATCGTGCAAATAAATGCCTTGGTAAGGTCGAACGGAATCGGTATTTGGATCATAGAAGAGATTGTCAGGCGGTCGGGGAGAAGCATAACCTGCGCTATCTAATAAAGACCATTCGTTCAGTTTGTCCAAGACATGTTCATTTTGGACATCAAATCCCCATGAAAATGTATTGCGCTTTGCTTCGGCTGTTACATATCCTTTATGCGAAAAGCTGAGCACTGTGGCATCTAATTGATTTCGGGCGTGGTCAAGAAAGCCTCCAATGCCGCGGTTGCGAAGAACCTCACCGAAATTGTCGCTACCTAAATCGCGTTCCAGTTCATCCAAACGATAGGCTCCTTGAATATCAAAGTACTCTGTTTCGTAGGTGTTGAAAGTACTCAGGGTGAAGTTCAATTGAGAATTGGGCGATGGATTGTAACGTGTTTGAAATGCTCCGAAGTAAGTCTGAAAGCGAGTGATTTCCTGTCCATCAAAATAGACTGTCAAGCGCAGTGCTTCATTAATACTGCCCATATCGGTTTGCCTTGTGGACGGGGTAAAATTGTAGCGATTGTTTTGATAGTTGCCTAGGAAGCTGAACTCAAGAGGTCCATATTCTTTGGGCGACCAAGTGAGGTATGTCTGCAAATCGTAATACCGAGGGCGGTAATCACCTTGTACATCGAGAGTGTTGAATACATAGGAATTGTCTTTGTATCTGAATCCTGTATTGTGCGTGAATTTCTTGCTCTTTGAAGCACCACCTAATTGCAAAGAACCTCCTAAAAGCCCAAGCGTAATAGAGCCTTGCAGGGTATCGGGCTTGGCATATTTAATATCCAACACACTACTCATCTTATCTCCATACTTCGCTTGAAAGCCGCCTGCACTGAATTTTATATCACTTACCATATCGGGGTTAGGAAAACTCAACCCTTCCTGCTCACCTGCACGAACTAAGAACGGACGATAGACTTGTATGTCGTTGACATAAACCAAATTCTCATCAAAACTGCCTCCACGCACGCTGTAGCTACTACTTAGCTCTGAAGCAAAATTTACAGGAGCTTGCAACAAATAAGATTCAATACCTGGATTGATGGTAGGAAGTTTAGTGCGCAGTTTGGTTTCAATGGGTTTCATGCCACTGGTTCTATCACCATAGATAATGATGCCGTCACCAATGGTAACCGTATTGTCATACTGAAATTGAACTTCGCGTACTTCACCTGTATTAAGACGAATTCCTTTTTCAAGGGGTTCTGAACCGATTCCTTTAAAGATTAAGATGACTTCTTTGCCGCTTGGAATGATGAGTGTGAATCTACCACCTGCATCCGTGGCTACTCCATTGGAAGAATTACTTTTCTCACTCACAAGCATTCCTTCGATGGCTTCCCCTTTTGGATTGCGCATGATGCCCTGCAAAGTGGCTGTTTGGGCCAAGGCTATCAATGGACTGAAAATGAAGACAATAAATAATACTCTGAAAAACATACGCGCTCAAAAGTAATGGTGGCCGCTGCTTAACAGGAAAGAGCACCAATTATTTTACCCAATTGCTAAAATCAGGAAACAAAAATGCCTGAATGTTTCAATCCATCCAGGCACTTTTATTTTATAAGAATGATGATTTTATTTCTTCTTAACCTCTGCAATGGCGTCAATGTCCACAGTCACTTGTATTTTAAAATGTACAGGCTTCTGATCTACACTGCCATTCAGAAAAAGGCGCAAACCATTGGTGTCCATAAAGTATTGCTCCACTTTGCTTTTATCCAAGCTGTTCAAGTTTAGCGTTACCAAGTTTGGGCTGTCATTGCCTGCGCGGAGGTCAACATCTGTCAGCGCCAAGGTGATACCCGGAGACGTGGAGTTCATATTACCTATTCCTATGCTACCATCGAATAGGTTAGGTTCTGCGCCCCAAAACTCCCATATTTTATATCGGATGTTTACCAGTTCATAGCTTTTGATTTTGTCTTTCACCTCTTTCAATTCTTCATTGATAAGCGAAGTGATGGTATTGTTGAGGTCAATAGTTAGCTCACCATCCTCTTGAATATCTACTTCAAAAGCATGATTGATAGTGGTAGAGAAGCGCTTTTCTTTCAATTTGCCGCACCCGCTGACAACAATTATTGCAGCCAACAGAAACAAGGCAGAAAGCTTTTTCATTTGTGTAAGATGTTTATGGTTAATACTTTGCGAAGATAACTAAGCTAAGTAATATTTACCTAAACAAATATTAGTGATAGATTTGCCCGACTGATGACCGAAGATTTCCTTCAATATATCTGGAAGTACCGACTGTTTAATACAACGGAATTGTTTACCACTGCGGGGCAGTCTGTGGTTGTTTATCATCCTGGATTGCACAATACCAATGCCGGCCCTGATTTCTTGAATGCCCGTATTAAAATAGGTGAGCAAACCTGGAGCGGTCATGTGGAGATTCACATTCGTTCTTCCGATTGGAAGCGTCATGGGCATACCGATAATGAACAATACAAGAATGTCATTCTGCATGTGGTATATGAAAATGATGAAGAGATATTTCTTCACCAAGAAGGTGATTTGCCTGTATTGGTTTTACAAGGAATTTTTCATGAAGAGCAGTGGCAGCGTTATGTCCATTGGCTTGAATCCAAAACATGGATTCCGTGCGAAAGACAAATTGCAGGTGTAAGCAAATTAAGTTGGACTTCTTGGAAAGATAGATTGATAGTGGAACGATTGGAACAAAAGTCCATTCGAATCAAAGAGGTGTTGAATCAAACCAACAACGATTGGCAAGAAACTTTTTACCGAGTTGTAGCTAGAAATTTCGGCTTCAAAGCCAATAGCGAAGGAATGGAAATGCTTGCCGAGTCATTACCGCAAAGAATATTGGCCAAGCACCGCAGCGACCCTTTTCAAGTAGAAGCATTGCTCTTTGGTCAAGCTGGTTTTCTGGAAGGAAATTTTACTGATGATTATCCAAAGAGTTTGAAAGATGAATATGCTTTCTTACAGAAAAAGTACGACTTGAAGCCCATCAACTTTTCGGTTTGGAAAATGTCGCGCTTGCGGCCATCCAATTTTCCGGCTATAAGAATTGCGCAGTTGGCTGATTTAGTTTGTAAGTCAGAGCACCTTTTCTCTACCATTTTGGAAAAAGAAAACTTGGAAGAGATAAGCGACTTGTTTCAAGTGCAAGCGCACAGTTATTGGCTCTCCCATTATCGGTTTGATGTTGTGGGCTCTGAGAAACCTTCTTTGCGCATGGGAAGTAACTCAGTGGAGAATGTGCTTATCAATTCCGTGGCTGCAGTGCTATTCACTTATGGCCAACACAACAGTGATGAAAAATTTATTGACCGTTCTCAGAAAATTTTAGAACTTTGCTCTGCAGAAGACAACCATATCATGACCAACTGGTCTAGGTTGGGAGTGAAGACAACGAATGCTGCCGACAGTCAAAGCTTGTTGTGGTTGTATAACGAGTATTGCGCTAAGAAACGTTGCCTCTCTTGCCAAGTAGGATTGGAACTGCTGAAGAAGCAATAGAACAAAATGAAAATGACCGACTACATAAAATCACTTTTGGAGAAACAGCTCTTCGGTGTTTGTGCAGGTATTGCAAGTGCGATGCGCCTGCGTACTCGTCAGGTGCGTTTGTCTTTTATCTACTTGTCTTTTCTCACTTTTGGCTCGCCCATCTTTGTCTATTTGGTCATTGCTTTTTGGAAAAAGAACGACCATGTGTGGAAGCCATGGAAATGGTATCGCTCCGTGGAGTGATTACTTCGCGTTAGCTAAAAAGGTATTCAACTCAGAAGAGACAATCGTTTCCTGCTCTCCCGTTTTCATATTCTTCAATGAAACCGTTTTTGCGGCCAATTCACTTTCACCAACGATAGCCACATAAGGAATGGCTTTATCATCGGCATACTTGAATTGCTTTTTCATTTTGGCTGCTTCAGGATAAATCTCTGCGTTGATGCCAGCGTTGCGAAGAGATTTGAGAAGACCCATGCAATACTTCTCTTCTGCCGGACCGAAGTTGGCGAAGAGCACTCGGGTAGAAACAGTAGCACTCGTTGGGAATAGGTTCAACTCATTCATCACATCATAGATGCGGTCGGCACCGAAGGATATACCTACACCTGAAACATTTGGCAAGCCGAAGATTCCCGTCAAATCATCGTAGCGACCACCACCGCAAATGCTGCCCATTGGTGTGTCCAACGCTTTTACTTCGAAGATGGCGCCTGTGTAATAATTAAGACCACGTGCAAGTGTTACATCAAACTCAAGCTTTGCAGTTTGCAAACCAAGTTCTTTGGTATAATCAAAAATGTATTGTAGTTCTTCAATGCCTTTCTTACCTGTTTCAGAGTTTTGAAGGATAGCAGAAACAGCAGCCAAGTTCTCTTCATTTGATTTATTCAATTCAAACAAAACAGAAATCTTGCTGATGGCGTCATCGCTGAAGCCGCGCTCTTGCAATTCTTTTACCACACCATCTTTTCCAATTTTGTCGAGCTTATCAATGGCCACGGTCATGTCCATCATTTTATCCGGAACACCTGCTGCTTCGGCAACACCGCTAAGGATTTTGCGGTTGTTGATTTTGATGGCCACATTGATTTTGAGATTGCTCAATACTTCATCAAAAATCTGAACAAGTTCTACTTCGTTTATTAAACTATCGCTACCCACCACATCCGCATCGCATTGATAGAACTCGCGGTAGCGGCCTTTTTGCGGTCTATCTGCTCTCCAAACGGGTTGTATTTGATAACGCTTGAATGGAAACGCAATGCTGTTTTGATTCATCACCACGAAGCGTGCGAAAGGAACAGTTAGGTCATAGCGCAAGGCTTTCTCCGACAAGTTTTTTGCAAGGGCATTGAGGTTTTTTTCAGAAAAATCTTTCTCCGAAACATCTTTCAAGAAGTCACCGCTATTGAGGATTTTAAAAATGAGTTTATCTCCCTCATCGCCATACTTGCCCGTGAGTGTTTCCACGTTCTCCATGCTTGGCGTTTCGAGCGGCATGTAGCCGAATTTCTCAAATGTTTTGCGGATGGTGGCGAAGATGTAATTGCGCTTCACCATTACATCGGGTGCAAAATCGCGGGTGCCTTTGGGTATGGATGCCATATAACTGAGTTCTCTCTTTTAAATAAGGGCGGCAAAGGTCATGCTTCCGTCTGCTTGTGGCAAGCAGAGATTTTTTCTCGGGGTTCTTATTGTCTAAATCACATATTTCCAATGAATTATATCGTTTCGTAAGATAAAAAAGGTGGCGTTTCGTAGAAAATAACTAATGATTCGTAAAAAATAGGTAATTTATCGTAGAAATGTACTAATTGTTAGTATAAAATTACTAGTTTTTCGTAGAAAATAGTGAATTATTCGTAGAAAACTGCGAATTGTTCGTAGAAAATATCGAATGTTTAGTAAAAAATAGTGAATGATTCGTACAAAACAGTGAATGATTCGTAGAAAATTACTATTTTTTTGAAAAACTGCGTGCTAATACGCCAACAATGTCGGTTGAAAATGAGCATGACCAATGGCCTCAGCAGCTTCGTGCTTGCTAAAGCGCCATGTTTTGTTGTTTCCCGAAAAAAAAGCTGACTAATTACATCCCATACCCGTGCGCGTGAGCGTAATTTTTTTGGAAGCTTTGACCACCAGCGGCACTTTCTCCAGCACCGTATCGCTTTCTTCCAATCCCCAGGCATCGATGTCGGAGAGGCTGACGTGCTTCAGGGCGATGTAGGCATTGGTGATAAAACTGTCGCGCACATTGAGGTCATTGTCGGCAGAGAGGAATTTCTCCAGCACCACAAATTTGAAATCGTGCTCATCGTTGTACTTCGCGTAGGGTTCGGGCTTTGCCTTGAGGTCAATCTCGCCACGCTCCACCATCTCGTCCACTATTTTGGTAAAGAAATAATGCACCCTTGGCTGCACGCGGAAGCCGAGCTTGATGTTGATTTTTATGATAAGGTCGTTTTCAATTTCTTCCACATCATACTCACGGGTGTAGGGTTCATTGGTGCGGTCCACGTGTACAAACCAGTAGATATCCGCCCGCTTGGGCGTTTTGGCCAAGATGCTCTCCACAATCTTGCGCTCCACTTGGTGTTTGAAATTGGCTTTGGTAAGAAATACCAAATGCGTGGCATACTTAGGCACATCCTTGTCGGCCGAGAGTTCGCGCAACTCATCCAAGTGCGTATCGAGGTCATCAAATTGCAGGAAGTGATTGCTCATTCTGCGGTACATGAATGTAATCCACATGATATGGATGAGCACAAGGAAGATAACCACCATCACCCACGAGTCGCGCATGCTCTCAATCATCTTCACCACATTGGCACTGAAGAAAGCCCACTCCACCACAGTGAAAAGCAAGAAGAAAGCACCCACTACAATGAGCGGCCACTTCAGCTTGTGGCGCATAAAGAAATACATCAGTGTGGTGGTCATCATCATCGTAACGGTGATGAAGAAACCATAGATGGCTGCCATGCGCGAGGACTCATGGAAATGCAATACAATGAAAATACAACCCGCATAGAGCAACCAGTTAACGCTTGGGATATACAATTGTCCTTTTAGTTCGGTAGGATATTTCATAGCCACCTTGGGCCAGAAGTTGAGGTTGACTGCTTCACTCACCAGTGTGAAAGAGCCGGTAATCATGGCCTGACTGGCAATGATGGTAGCCAGCGTAGCGATGATGATGCCCGGTATAAGGAACCATTCAGGCATGATGCTATAGAAAGGATTGCGGCCCGCCAATTCGGCTTCTCCCATTAGCCAAGCGGCTTGGCCCAAGTAATTAAGCACCAAGCAAGCCTTTACAAAAATCCACGATACGCGTATGTTGGGGCGGCCCGTGTGGCCAAGGTCACTATACAAAGCCTCAGCCCCGGTAGTACAAAGGAACACCGCACCCAATAAGAAAAGCCCACCGGGATACTCTGCAAGCAAGTGATAAGCATAAACCGGGTTGAGCGCTTTTATCACCTCCGGATGACCTACTATTTGCAAGAAGCCAAGTATGCCCAACATGCTAAACCAAACCAACATGATAGGCCCAAATGCTCTCCCCAACAACTTGGTACCATAGCGCTGGAAGATGAAAAGCATTGTGATGATGAAAATGACAATAGGAATGATGGGAATGCTTTCACTAAAAACCAGCACCCCTTCTACCGCAGAGGTAACAGAGATAGGCGGAGTAATCATACCATCGCAAAGCATTGAGGCGGCCCCAATCATTGCCGGCCAGTAGAGCCATTTTGCTTTGCGTTGTACTAGGGCATAAAGAGAAAAAATACCACCTTCGCCTTTGTTGTCTGCTTTCAATACAAGCCATACATACTTAAGCGAGGTCTGTATAGTAAGCGTCCAGAAAATACAAGACACCGCGCCATACACCAGCATTTCATTGATGGCGCCATCGCCCACAATGGAACTCATTACATAGAGCGGAGAAGTACCGATATCACCAAAGATGATTCCGAGAGTGACTAATAATCCGGCCGCACTTAAGCGATGAATGTTTGCATGACCCATCTTGTAGTTTGTTTTTGTTTAAGACGGGGGCGAAAGTATTGGAATACGCTTGTTAATTGTTTTCGAAAAGGCCAATTTATTTACACATAGCCTCATAGATAGTGGTCTTGTTCAGGCGTTCTGCTTCTTTGGTTTGTTCAGTTTTGCCAAAAGGCGCGTGGTATAGCGCTTCCAGGCATCGGTGTGATTGTCCAGCAATGATTCTAAAATGGAAACAAACTCCTCTTTTAGTTCGGGGTATTTTTTTAATGCCTTTTCAATGGCTTTGTTAGCATTGTATTTCACCGCTATGTCCACGTCACTGCGGTGGAGTTGCTTAAAACAAAAATCAATATAAAGCCCTTCCTCTTTTTCGTTGAGGTTTATGGCCAACAATACCTTCATCAATTCGCGCACTACTCCGGAGTTCTCTTTGTGGAGCACAAAGTCTAACAGGGTGGAAGAATATTTCTGAGCAAAAATTAAGTCTTGCTTTTCTGCTACGGTGCCGATAATCCATGCGGCCTTCATGGTGTGTGTGCGCTCACCAATGCGAATAGCTTCAAGCAAGTCCTTATATAGCCCTTCGTCTTTTGCTGCCTGTGCAGCAATGGCAGCTATATCATTCTTGCCTATTCCTTTTACAAGCAACTCGCTGAGGGGCTTCTTCATCTTTTTCCTTATGAGAAGCGCGAAATTAAGCGGGATTATTCCTTGATGATTTGTTGTCGGGCTGCAGCGCCATCGTCTGCTTTACATTCTAAAATATAAATACCGGAGGCGAGCGCACTGATGTCCATCACCAATCTTTCAGTACCATTTATTGTTTGTTGAAGAACCGTTTTTCCTGTCAAGTCATAGATAGCCACTTGGTTTGCTTTGAATGATTTTGCAAGCGAAATATTCAACAGTGAATTCGAAGGGTTAGGATAAGCCACTATTTTGTTGTTATTCAATTTTTCAATTGAAGCGGTTGTGTCGCACTCACCCATGGTCCATGTAGTAACTCCATTATGATTGTGTGCCACGCAATCATTAGCATAGGTTACGCTATCACATCCGCACACCGGTTGGTATATAGCAGGACAGCCTATCTTCAAATTGATTTGGTCTTCATCTATGCATTCTATCACTACTTCATCTATGCATGAGTTGACACATTCATATTGCGATGCAAAGAAGTATCCGCTGTAGTCATATCCATTTTGGCCTATGTAGCTGCAGCCGCTTGTTTCCACGCAGCCCGTGTCGCGCACTGCCCAGCCTAAGACGGCCTCGCATTTTCCAAAGTTGATAATATTAGGAATTACCTGACAGCCTTCTTCAGTTTTACTGCATTCGCCTATAGAATAGGTAACCACACCACCTGTAAAGAAGGCTATACAACTATTCGCATAAGTAACACTGTCGCATCCACACACGGGATTGAAGTCACCCACGCAGTCTACAAGCTCACCTTGTTCTATCTGCCATTCATTGATGCAGTCCTGCTGAGGTCCACAGGCTAGGAAGCACTCAGAAAGATTGGGGTAGAATGCAGGATAATAGTCCACATTATCTACCACATAACCACAACCACCCAAGCCTGTGCATGTGCCATTCACTAAGGCATAACCAAGCCACATATCGCACAATCCAAAATCAACACCACCTAAGTCCTGACAAGAATCTACTGCAACGCAAGAAGCCAAGCACACACTTTCTTCTTGAAAGAAATAGGGTGAGTAGTCGATGTCATCAACTACGTATCCGCATCCACTGAGGCTTGTACATTGGCCATTAATATTGGCAAAACCCAACCACATGGCACACATACCGAAGTCAATTCCATTCAAGTCCAAACACGAATCTATTGACCCGCATGATGCGATGCATTCACTTTCTTCTTGAAAGAAATAAGGAGAGTAGTCGATGTTGTCCACCACATAATCACAACCGCTTAGGCCTGAACATTGACCATTGACAAGGGCATAGCCAAGCCACATATCGCAGGGACCGAAATCAATACCGTTAACATCCATGCATGTGTCAACTGTCCCGCATGAGGCAAGGCAATCATTTTCTTCTTGAAAGAAATAAGGAGAATAATCTATTTCATCAACAACGTAGCCACAACCACTGAGGCTTGTGCATTGGCCATTGATGTTGGCAAAACCTAGCCACATAGAACACAAACCGAAATCAATACCGTTCAAGTCCATACACGAATCTGTAGGTTGGCATGAAGCAATACAAGCATCTTGTTCCTGAAAGAAGTAAGGCGAATAATCTACTTCGTCAATAATGTAGCCGCAACCACTTAGGCCTGAACATTGTCCATCGACTAACGCATAGCCCAACCACATTTCACACATTCCGAAATCGAGATTTACCAAGTCCAAACATTGAGGTGCGGGCGCGCATTCACCATCTGTCCACTCAGTAACCCCGCCAATGTATTGCGCCTCGCACGAGTTGCCATACGTAACACCATTGCACCCGCAAACGGGTGCCCAAAGCCCTGGACAAATTACTTCAGGGTCAATAAGGCTTTCATCAATGCATTGAGATGAAGCATAAAGTGAAGCGAGGAGTGCAATGAGGGTAAGAAGGTGTTTCGTCATTTCTTTGAAATTGAAGTGTGGTTTTAAAGGAGAGGAGTTGAACATTGAAAACGTTGCTTTTGATAAAAAAAGTTGTCCGTTTAGTAAAACTATTTACATTTGATAGCAACAATAGCTGCTCTTTTGTTGTCATATTATTAGTTCTTCTTATCCACTTTTTTGAAAAAAACTGCTGCCATATTGTTTGTTATTCTTCATTGCGGTGCGATGGGCTTGGCTCAAGTGAGTAATGAAACCGTTCCGATTTCATGGAGTTTTCCTCCTGACCAGAATGGGGTGTCTTGGCAGAATCTATCTTTCATCAACCCAACAGGCCTCTTAGCAGAGGATAATTTGGTGAGTAAATCTGAACCCATGCGTTTTGCAAAGAGTAGAATTGTAAATCTTACACCAAGTACTCATGGTCGTTGGTCCAATCTGTCAAACGGGGATCGCATTTGGAGATTAGGTATTAAGTGTGAAGGTGGTTTTTCCGTTGGCCTGCTTTTTTCTAAGTTTTCAGTCCCTCAAGGAGCAAGGTTGTATATCTATGCGGATGATCAATCACAGCACTTAGGTCCTTTCACTCGTTCAGATAATCGGGCGGAAGGTGAAATATTAGTTACTCCACCCATTTACGGTGAAAGATTGATAATCGAATACTACGAGCCATTTGCTTATCGTGGTCAAGGCGATTTTGAAATTAAATCAGTACAGCATGGTTATAGAGATTTACGCGACTTATCGGGCGTGAATGATGAAAATTGTCTGAATATTTTAGAACCAACTGTGAGCAATGGAAGTATTTCATCATCGGTGCTAATGATGATCGTGGACGGTGGGCAAAAGATTGCCACAGGAACAATGGTTAATAATACTTCAAATAATTCATCCCCCTATTTTTTGACATCTTTGAATGCATTAAAAGGAAATCCTGAGGGCTGGGTCTTTTTGTTTGACGTTACTGAACAAGAATGTCTGAATGTCAATACATGTTGGAGCACGGCAGTTTGCGGTGCTGCCCCCGTTTCGGTTGATTCATTGAATGGCACGGCTTTGATGACACTTAGGAGCGCACCACCGGGTAATTGGTCAGTTTATTATAGTGGATGGAATACTTCGATTAGTGAAAACTCAAGCGGTTATAAGTCTATTCAGCACGCAGATGGTTTGTTTCAAAGTGTTGCCATCTATACAGGGCCGCTGGAAACAGTAATTTGGAATGGCTATCATGCAAAGAAAGTACAAGGCTGGTCTTCGGGAAGTACTTCACGCGCATCCATTGGAAGTCCTTTGTTCGATGCCTCTAATAACCTTGTAGGAATTTACGTAGGTGGCGACTTGTCTTGTGATGGCTCCGGTGCAGATTATTTCGCAACTTTTTCTGCTTCTTATCCGCTTTACAATTCTTTCCTAGATCCGCTTCGTTCGGGTATAAGTTCCTTAGCCGGGAACTATCCGATTCCAACAGAAAGCGTGACCCATACAGATGGTTTCGATGTGCATTTCTTTCCCAATCCCGCCACAGATTGGATATATGCACAAGTTCTGTCAGAGGAAACTAAAATCACCGAAGTACAAATATTTGATGGTCGCGGAAGATTGGTAAGTAGTGTTAAGCCCCAAACGCCAACAATTGATTTGAACGATTTACCCGAAGGTCTTTATATCATCCAGTTTTTCTCAGGCGAGAAGTTGAGTACGCAGAAACTGCTTATTCGTTAAGCTAATTTTCCACTTTCTTTTTCTTTATTTAAGGCAAGTGTCGCTGCAACGGTGCACGTAACTGTTGAAATGGTAACACCTATGACGGGAATCATGAATATCAGGGAGAAGATGGTTCCATTTCCAATGGCAATACCTTTTTTATTCCTTACCGATTTAATGCTTTCCCCGAACGATAAACGTTGCCTCTCATTGTAATAATCCATTGTGGAGAAACCGAAAAAATAGGCTCCAATAAAAAAGGAGAGCAAGGCGAAAACGGGGGAAAGAATAATTCCTAAAGGCGGAATGAATATGGTCAGAAATAAGTCAAGTCCCCAAATTAGAATTACTGTGAGAAATATTTCTACAAAGAAGTTTCTAATGGCGAGGCCTATTCCACGGACAATATCTCTTACCAATTGTTGACCATCAAAAGGATATAGCTTTCCTGTGAGAATTGTTTCGGTTTTTTCGCTCAGTAAAGCCATTACAGGTGACATTAAAGCGAGGATTAAATACTTGCTTACTTTTTGAAACGTGTACCAAGCAATAATCCAAAGTATAAAAGAGATGCCATACTTGCCAATATCCGCAAGTACGTCTAATGTCCTTTCCCACCAACCACTATTGGGCATGGCAACATAATCCAGATGCGGTGTCACGAAGGACATTACAAAATCTACTCCTTTGCGAATAAGAGCTACTGCACCCATACCAAGCAAAATAGATAATAGAATAGGGTAAATGAAATAATGAATAAGCCCGTTTCGGAATATGAATCGCCAAGACTCAAACCATGTTCCTACCCCTAAAGAAAAATGCCTGAAAAACACATTCATTTTGTTTGAATTTATTTGTCAGGCATTTCTTATATCTGATTTGGATCTTATAATCCTAAAAGAATCTCTTCGGCAGATTTTCCACCAAATAATATTCTTTCTGGATTCTCCAACATGTTTTTTACTTTCACCAAGAAGCTTACACTTTCACGACCGTCTATGATACGGTGATCGTAGCTAAGAGCGATATACATCATTGGGCGAATAACCACTTGACCATTTTCAGCAATAGGGCGTTCAACTATGTTGTGCATTCCAAGAATAGCACTCTGTGGAGGATTGATGATTGGGGTTGACATCATAGAACCAAATACGCCACCGTTGGTAATTGTAAAAGTTCCGCCTTGCATTTCATCCACGGTGATTTTTCCATCACGTACTTTCTTAGCTAAAGAAGCAATATTGCTTTCAATGTCTGCTAAGCTCATTGTTTCAGCATTGCGAAGAATAGGAACCATTAGTCCTTTCGGACCTGAAACGGCAATTCCAATATCTGTGTAATCATGAAATACAATATCATTACCATCAATGCGGGCATTAACGGCAGGGAATTCATATAGCGCCTCACTAACTGCTTTTGTAAAGAAAGACATGAAGCCAATGCCAACTCCATGTTTCTCTTTGAAAGCATCTTTATGCTTAGTACGCAAGTCCATAATTGGTTTCATGTTCACCTCGTTGAAAGTGGTGAGCATGGCAGTGTTGTTTTTCACACTTACAAGGCGCTCTGCAATCTTCTTACGCAGATTACTCATTTTCTCTCTACGTTCGTCACGCGTTCCGGCACTTCGTTGAGGTATAGCTGCCAAATCAAAACCATTAGCCAATACACTCAAGACATCGCCTTTAGTTATGCGACCACCAGGACCTGTGCCACTCACCTTGGATGCAGGAATATTGTTTTCAGCAATGATTTTGGCTGCTGAAACCGAAGGAGTTCCTGTTGCATAACCTGCTTCTTTGGCGGCAACTACTTTTTCGGCTTTTGGAGCGGCTTCAACTTTGGCTCCCACAGGTTCGGCTTTCTTTTCCTCCTTTTTTGGTGCAACAGCACCTTCAGGTTTCGCTGCATCAGTATCTATGTAGCAAACCACTTCGCCTACTGCAACCGTATCTCCTTCTTTTGCTTTAAGCGTAACAATTCCACTCGCTTCGGCAGGAAGTTCCAAAGTGGCTTTATCGCTATCAACCTCGGCAATCGTCTGACCATTTTCCACATAATCACCATCCTTTACAAGCCAAGTGGCAATGATGACTTCACTAATACTTTCCCCGGGTGAGGGAACTTTCATTTCGAGTTTAGGCATATCTTCTTTGTACTTTCTGTAATCTTATTAAGATGCGCAAAAGTCGTAAGAATCACTCTCAAGTCAGCATCGTAATAACAAATCTTGACGAAAGCCACTTGTTGTTCATAATTAAGAGTCGGGCTAATCATATAATATCAATAGCCCAGTCTATTATAGAATTGGTAGGATGGTATATTGCTGATGGTTATATCTTCGTCCGCTCGCACTGCTTGTTGCGGTTTGTCTTATAATATGTCAGGAAAAACACTCATCTTTCTTACAAAGCAATATCCTTATTACTCAGACGAGCCTTATGTAACTGCTGAGTTACAACAATTGTGTAAGGTGTTTGATAAGGTTTATATCTACCCATCAGATCATTACGAAACGAATTCAAAGCAAATTTTTGAAGTGCCGGAAGGGGCCGAGGTTATTAAGTTGAGTCTAAATATTCCCGGTGATTTTAGGAAGTTTACCATGCTGTTTCAGTTTGTAAGGGCTTATTTCTATGAGTTTACTAAAACACATAATAGAATTTGGTTTTTAAAAAATACCTCTTTTTTCTTCAAGGCATTTATCACGCAATATGCTCAAGGCGTGGGTTTGGAAAGATTTGTCAAGCGCAAAGGAATTACCGATAGCGTTGTCTATTACTCTTATTGGTTAGGCACCCAGGCTTTGTGTTTGTCCACCATGAAGTCGAGAAACGCGATCAAACATTTTTACTGCAGAGCGCATGCCTTGGATTTGTACCACGAAGACTGGAACTTACAAGGGAAGGGAATACGAATTCCGGCATTTCTTCACTATAAACTAAAATGGGTAGATGCCATTTTTCCGGTCAGCAATCATGGTAAGAATAACTTATTGTCTAAGCGAGCAGATGCAAATGTTGTAGTACACTATTTAGGGGTACATGAAAAGGGAATGAATCCAGAAGAAAAGAACGAAACATTCACTATCGTTACGTGTTCTTCAGTAGATATTAATAAGCGAGTTCACTTGTTGGGAAAGGCACTTTCCAAAATTGACAGACCTGTTCATTGGGTACATTTTGGTAGAGGCGCTTTGCAACAACAGTTGTTTGATTCTATTCAATCGGATCAGGTAAAGTTAGATTTCCGAGGATGGACGCCAAACAACGAGGTGAGAGCATTTTACAATTCGCACCACGTGGATTTATTTGTCAATCTTAGCTTAGTGGAAGGATTACCTGTTTCTATCATGGAAGTGCTTTCACACGGTATTCCGGTGCTTGCTACTTCTGTATATGGAACACCTGAAGCGGTAGTTGAAGGACTTTCGGGTAAACTTATTGCCGGAAATTTTACCGATAAAGAATTGGAAGAGGCTTTGATTTGGTTGATGGATCACCCTCTAGAGTTATCTCAAATGCGAAAAGGTGCTCGCTCTGTTTTCGAAGAAAAATTTCAGGCACAAAAAAACCACACTCAGTTCGCGAAGTATTTAAGCTCGCTACCTTAAGTGTGGTTTCTATATCAGCGTCAGTCGAAAACTTTCGACTCTTATCTATTTCACTTTTTCACCGATGCTCGCATTGGAGAATAATTTCTCCATCATCTCACTCATACGTTTTTCGTGTACTTTAGGAGAACCTGTTGCTGGCGATGCTGACGCAGGCAGCGCTACTACTTCCATATTCAAATCGCGAAGCATTCGCATGATGTAACTCCAAGCTCCCATATTTTCTGGTTCTTCTTGCGCCCAAATCAATTTCGTGTTCTTGCCATAAGATTGGATAATCTCTTTGATTTGTTTTTCTGGCAAAGGATATAACTGCTCTAATCTCACGACAGCCATGTTCTCACCGGAATCGGTTTTCTCTTTCACTTCAAGTATTTCGTAATAAACTTTTCCGCTACAGAAAACAACTGTATTCACATCTTTCTTATTCACCGAGGCATCATCTATAACTTCTTGGAATCTTCCTTTGGCCAATTCATTCATAGATGAAATAGCTTTAGGATAACGCAACAGTTTCTTCGGTGTAAACACCACCAAAGGCTTGCGATAGTCAGTATGAACTTGTCTGCGCAATAAGTGGAAGTAGTTTGCTGGTGTTGTGCAATTACAAACCTGAATATTCAACTCAGCACAAAGCTGTAAGAAACGTTCTAAGCGACCGCTACTGTGTTCGCTTCCTTGTCCTTCATAGCCATGAGGAAGTAGCATGGTTATACCATTCATAGTTCCCCATTTGTCTTCAGCAGAAGCAATGAACTGGTCTATGATGATTTGTGCTCCATTGTTGAAGTCGCCAAACTGCGCTTCCCAGATGGTTAATCCATCAGGTGTTCCAAATGCATATCCATAATCAAAACCAAGCACACCATACTCTGAAAGCAGCGAGTTATAAATACTCAACTTCGCTTGCTTATCGTCTAGTAGATTGAGGGGGATAAACTCCTTCTCTTGGTCTTCATCGGTTTTCACCACCGCATGACGGTGCGAGAAAGTTCCGCGCTCCACATCTTGTCCGCTGATGCGCACCGGATGATTTTCAGTAAGTAAAGTAGCATACGCCAAAAGCTCACCCATTCCCCAATCCAGCTTATCATCATCCACCATTTTCAGGCGGTCTTCAAAAACCTTCTCTGTCTTACGGAAGAATTTTTCACCTTTAGGAAGCGTGCTCATCTTCTTAGCAAGCTCGGTCAGTTTCTTTTTATCAAAACCCGTTTCAGGCGATTGCTCAAAGTCATTCTCAGTTGCTTTGCGATAGTTCTTCCAAGTATTCTCAAGGAAGTGCTTCACTTTCGCCTTCGACTTAACGCGCGATTCATCGTATTTAGAATCAAGGAAAGCATCAAACTCATCCTTCAATTGCTTGCCATAATTCGCGTCTATCGTTCCTTCCTCTTGAAGCGTTTTCAAATAAATATCTCTTAGCGAAGGATGCTTTGCAATCAAATTGTAAAGTGTAGGCTGAGTGAATTTCGGCTCATCACCTTCGTTATGTCCGTATTTACGATATCCCAATAAATCCACAAACACATCGCGTTTGAACTTCATTCGATATTCAAACGCCACTTGCATCGTTCTGATAACCGCCTCCACATCGTCAGCATTAACGTGGAATACGGGCGATAAAGTAGTCTTCGCTACATCAGTACAATACGTAGAGGAACGCGCATCCAAATAGTTAGTCGTAAAACCAACTTGATTGTTAGTCACAATATGAATAGTTCCGCCTGTTCTGTATCCATCAAGTTGAGCCATCTGGATTATCTCATAAACGATACCTTGACCGGCAATAGCCGCATCACCATGCACCAAGATTGGAACAATAGCATCTTCACTCTTTAGATAATCATCAATCTTAGCGCGGGTCAAACCTTCAACCACAGGGTTAACCGCTTCCAAGTGCGATGGGTTAGGGGAGAGGGTAAGGTGAACTTTATTACCATTATCAGTTTCAACCCCACGGCTATAACCATAGTGGTATTTCACATCACCATCAAACGAGGCATCTTCATCATATTCAACACCATCAAACTCCGCAAAGATTTCTTTGTAAGGCTTGCCCATGATATTAGCAAGCACATTCAATCTGCCGCGGTGAGCCATCCCAATTACAAATTCCTTCACACCCATATCACCGCCTTTGTTCACTATGTATTGCATAGCTGGGATAACCGCCTCACAGCCTTCCACGCTAAAGCGCTTCTGCCCCACAAACTTGCGTTGGATGTATTGTTCAAACAAGGTGCTCTTGTTCACCATGTCAAGTATCTGCTTCTTCTCTGCGGTGCTAAAAGCATAACGCTCCTTCGCTTCCACGCGCTCGCGTATCCAGTTCATACGCTCAGGGTCGCGCACATACATATACTCAATACCCACGTGGTCACAATAGCAACGCTCAAGGTGGGCCACAATGTCCTTCAGTTTCGCAGGGCCTATGCCTATCTCATTTCCCGAGTGGAAAACAGTCTCCAAATCAGCATCAGACAGGCCAAAGTGGTCCAGCGTTAGCGTAGGCAGGTGCTTTCTGCGTTCACGCACAGGATTCGTTTTGGTAAAAAGATGACCCCTTTGGCGATAGCCATTAATAAGGTTCATCACCTTATACTCCTTTCCGCCACCCAAGTCCGCAGGGCTTGCAGCAGCTCCATCAGGCAGCACATCAAACTGTTCTTTTTGAAATTCAAAACCCTCAAAAAAGCGCTTCCAGGAAGAATCCACAGAGTCAGGGTTTTGTTTGTATTGCGCATAAAGTGCGTCTATGGCCGTAACGTCAGAGTTACCTAGATACGAATGATTGTCCATTCTTTTTTATTCGAAAAATAAAATACCTGATAGTTTGCCGCGAATGTACGTGTACTACCTATAACAATGTTACGAAAAGCCATCCCTATTTATCACAGCTTAACTTTTAATCAAAAGTCATTTCTCTTCTAAGCCAACATCTTAAATACACAGCCCAAATCAGCTCATACAGACTTATATATTTGAGCCCACAGATAATAAAATACAAAGCAAGATTTTCCATTCTATAAGAATGCTCACCCATCATCCAAATATCACTTTTCTCTCCAAAGAAGAAATAGATAAATCGAAATGGGACCATCTTATTCAATCCGCACCCAACGCCCATATTTATTCCACACGACTTTATCTCAACCTATTTACCGCTAATTGGGGAGCCTTAGTCTTTGGCGATTATCAAGTGGTAATGGCCGTGCCCTACAAAGTCAAATTTGGAATAAAATACACCTACACGCCCGTGGGCATTGCCCAGCTTGGTCTTATTGGTAATGATATAGATGAAAAAATGGAGGTTCTCTTTATAGAAAACCTACACAAGCATTTCAAATACGGCATGCTCCACCTCAACCCCTCTTTTTCAAAGAAAAATGCAGAGCGGTATGGCATGAAATGGAAGACAAACTTTGTACTGCCCTTAAATGAGGACTATGAAACCCTATCAAAAAACTACACCAAAGACGCCAAGCGGAACTTGCGCCTAGCCAACCAGATAATCCAACAAGTCTCCTATCAGGTAGATACCGAAGAAATAAAACAAGCTTTCATGCAGCAATACGGCAAGCGCGGCAACACCCAAAAACTTGCCGCAGACTACACAGTCTTTGCCCGAAACCTCGAAATACTCTGCGAAAAAGAAATGGCCTTCAAAATAGCCATCCGCACCGAGGGGCAAGAACTGCTTGGAGCAGGCGTATTTGCCCAATTTAAAAACAGACTTTACTACGTTTTCGGGGCGCCCACCTCACTCGGCCGTTCCAATCAGACCACCCATGTCCTCATAGACGCAATCATCCAAAAATTTGCCTCTACCAACACCCTTCTCGACTTCGAAGGCTCCTCCATCCCATCAGTCGCCATGTTCTACAAGAAATTCTCCCCCACCGATGAGCCATATCCGCTCCATCGCTTCAATCATTTGCCCGGTATTTTGAAATTATTCAAGAAATAGAACACCCCCCCCCTAGCCCCAAAAGCACTTTTCGTCCAACAGGCATCATAAAGGCCTGAATTTCCTTAGAACTCCAATTCGTCATCATCGAACTGGCGTTCGTCATTATCGAACTGGTCTTCGTCATCATCGAACTAACGTTCGTCATCATCGAACTGGCATCCGTATCTTTAGAACTCACGTCCGTAACTTTAGAACTCACGTCCGTAACTTTAGAACTCGCGTCCGTAACTTTAGAACTCACGTCCGTAACTTTAGAACTCACGTTCGTATCTTTAGAACTGGCATTCGTATCTTTAGAACTCGCGTCCGTAACTTTAGAACTCACGTCCGTCACAAACAATTTACCCCTCGTCCCACGCATTTTCTGCTCAGACGAATCCAATTCACCACCAACCCAATCCTTTTTGCGCGGCATTCAAGCATATTTTCGCGCCAAACAATAAAGAACACAACACATGCGTCAGAAAATAGTAGCCGGCAACTGGAAAATGAACAAAAACATAGACGAAGCCATGGAACTCGTCATCAATCTCCAGGACTACGCAGAAGATTTCTCCCCATCAGTAAAAGTCATCCTCGCCCCGCCCGCCCTATACCTGGCCAATATGGAACTAATCGAAAGCGAATTCTTCCAACTCTCCGCCCAAAACTGCAGCGAGCACGATTACGGAGCATTCACCGGTGAAATAAGCCCCGCCATGCTCCACTCCATGAACATACCCTACTGCATCATCGGCCACAGCGAGCGCAGACAATACTTCCACGAAACCGATGCACTTATTGGTAAAAAAGTGGACGCCTGCCTCCGCAACCACCTCACTCCAATCTTCTGTTGTGGCGAACAACTCGAGCAACGCAAAGCCGAAAAACACTTCGAAACAGTAGAAACACAAATCTCCGCTGCACTCTACCACCTCTCAGCCGAGCAAATCAAAAAAGTAGTCATCGCCTACGAACCTGTTTGGGCCATCGGCACAGGTGTCACCGCCAGCAACGAGCAGGCAGAAGAAATGCACGCCTTCATTCGTTCATCCATTGCAAAAAAATATTCAGCAGAAATAGCCGACAGCATCTCCATTCTATATGGCGGCAGCGTCAACGCAGCCAACAGCAAAGAGCTCTTCGCTTGTCCCAATGTAGATGGTGGCCTCGTAGGCGGAGCCTCCCTCAAAGCAAAAGACTTCGCCCAAATCATCATCTCCGCCTCATGAACTACTACGAAGTAGACTTTGTATTAAATCCCTTGCTTCCCGCACGTGAGGTATTAGTGGCAGAACTCGCAGACCTCGGCTTCGAAAGCTTTGTCGAAACCGACAATGGAGTAAAGGCCTACATCGTAGAAAGCGATTTCAATACTTCCTTGTTAGAAGGCCTGATGACCTCTGAAATAGAAGGCCAACAATTGACTCATACCGTTCAACTCATCCAAGACCAAAACTGGAATGCCGAGTGGGAAAAAAACTTCGACCCCATCATCGTTGATGAGTCATGTTTAGTAAGAGCTCCGTTTCACACCAACCTTCCTTCCTTTCAATACGAGATAATCATAGAGCCAAAAATGTCCTTTGGCACCGGTCACCACGCTACAACGCATCTTGTCATTTCTGAAATGATGAAACAAGACTTTGCCGGTAAACAAGTGTTGGACATGGGTTGCGGCACAGGCATCCTTGCCATCCTTGCCATCATGCTCGGAGCCTCAAAAGCCGATGCCATAGACATCGACCAATGGTCTTATGAAAACACATTAGAAAATATTGAAAGAAATAATGTTCAAGGCATCACCACCATCCTCGGTGGAGCAGAAGTTATTCCTTCCAAGCAATACGACATCATCCTTGCCAACATCAATCGCAACATCCTCGTTCGCGATATGCACCATTATAATAAGGCATTAAAGCAAGGCGGCACCATCTTCTTCAGCGGCTTCTATACCCACGATAAACCGGAGATAGATAATAAATCCTTCGAGTTCAATTGGAAATTGCAATCAGAACAAAGCAGGGGAGAATGGAGTGTACTTCGTTATGTAAAGCCATAACGCATATTACTTCTTTTCAATTAGCTGTTTTCACATTAGTATCCCTCAAAATGGTGATACCGTTTATGTATGTTTTCACTTCTTAGAAAAAGAATGTCCTCGTTATTTGTCAGGTAATGAAAAATGTTCTCATTGCACCACATTAACTCAATTTTATTAATTCAAATTTCTATGAATAAAGTTCTACAAATTTTAGTATTCGGTGTTTTTATTATGATTGGTGGCATATCTGCTACAGCTCAAGTTCGTATGATTCCTTTAACAGTTACCATTGTATCACCGGTAAACAACTCTGACCTTGACTACAACACAAATTTTTATTTCACCATCAACATTGCTAATAACTCTACTACAGATAACCTGGTGTTAGGCGATACCATGTTCTTCAACTTTACCGGTGAGCCCGACTTGCTTGATCCCGAATCATTCTACAGCTTTGCCCTTCCCGCTGGTATTCCTGCCGGTGGCAACACTACCTTGACTATCCTACAAGGTCCAAACGACAACACCACAGGGAGCAATATTGAAAAAGAATATTGTATCATATTAGTCGGAACAGCTGATGCTGGAATACCTGGAGGTACTTGGTCCAATTCGAATCCAAACGCAGTAGATGGTGTATGCACCAGCTTCACCTTGTTGCCTGAAGTTGTTTCTGTAGGTGAATCAAATTTATCTTATGACTGGAATGTTTACCCAAATCCGGCCAACAATCAATTTAGCATTAATGCAGATCGTCTGTCTCAAGATGCTCATGTAGTGGTTCACAATAGCGTTGGTCAGCGTGTTTTTGAATTGAAATCCGGAGCTTACAGAAATTCAGGAATCATCAATAGCCAAGAATGGCAAAGCGGTATCTACATGGTAACTATAACTCAAAATGGTTCAAGCCATACCGAACGAATAGTGGTTCAACACTAGACTTGTCTTGTTGTTTGTTGTTTTTATAGATCAGTTATTTAATTTGTAAGCCGCTGTTTATACAGCGGCTTAACTTTTTTATTTATTCGTACATACATGAAGAATCACATTCACAGTATATCAATTCTATTGGTCTTGAGTTCAGTACTATCCTGCAATACTTTGAACCAACTGAAGATTGTTTCATGCTCAAAAGCACCTAAAGCAATCGGCCCATATTCCCAAGCCATTGAATATAGCGAATTGATTTTTCTCTCCGGTCAGATAGGCATCAATGCTGAATCAGGAGAGCTTGCTGCAGATATTCAACAACAAACCATACAGGTAATGGATAACATTGGTTATGTTTTGAAAGAAGCGGGGTCAGATTTTCGACATGTAACCAAAGTGACAATCTATCTTTCGGACATGGCCAACTATGCAATTGTAAACGGCATATATGAGAAGTACTTTTCACAAAACAAGCCAGCTCGGTCAACAGTGCAGGTTTCTGCTCTTCCCAAAAATGCTTTGGTTGAGATAGAGTGTATAGCAGTAAAGCGTTCTGCAAGAAGGTGATTTGCTTCGCTTCGGACGATTGTAGGACTAGGATAAATAAAAAAAGCAGACCTTTCAATCTGCTTTGGTTTCAAAATCAACTTTGTCTTATTCTTATTCGGCCGTTGAGGTCTCAACAATACCAAAACGTTTTTTCTCTTGGATACGGCTTGCTTTTCCGGTAAGTCCACGCAAGTAGAAAATACGTGCTCTGCGTACTTTACCGCGTTTAGTCACTGTTATTTTATCAATGAAAGGAGAAGCCACAGGGAAAATTCTTTCTACTCCAACACCACCGCTGATTTTGCGAACCGTGAAAGTGGCTGTGCTTCCAGTACCTCTGCGTTGAATAACAACACCGGCAAACTCTTGAAGACGCTCTTTGGTTCCTTCCACAATTTTGTAACTAACAGCGATAGTATCTCCTGCGGTGAAATCAGGCATTTCTTTTACAGTATTCAGCCTGTTCTCTATTTCTTTAATGCGATTCATGGTAGTATAATATTGTACGTCCTGTCCCAGGAATTTGGGGGCGCAATATTACGCATTAATTTCTCTGGAAAAAGCATCAATCTCATTTTTTTATGCATTTTGTTGATTTTGGCGCTTATGCTTCCATCTTTTATGGCTCCAAAGCCAATACTGAGGCGTTTCACGGATGTTTTTCTCCAAAATATCATGTAAGCGCTGGGTCAATTCTCCATGAGCAAAGCTATTGGGGTTTTCCGTAACTAATTCATAATGTACAGAATAACATCCGCGAGATAATTTGCGTTTGTGACCGAACACTACAGGTAGGTTGTATTCTTTTGCATATTTCTCGGCTCCGAAATGGGCTGCCGTATCTCTTCCCAAAAAAGTGATCCAAACCGCTCTGTCTGGATTGGAAGGCGATTGGTCAAATCCGAAAACCGAAGTAAACTGGATTTTAGTGATGTTGTCTTTGAGAAATTGGCTGTATTCCTTGGTAGGTATCATTTTCAGCCCGTACTTCTCGCGACTTGCCTTCATTTTCTTCTCAAAAAAGGGATTGGTAAGTTTTGTATAAAGTGCGTAAACCGGATGTTTAAAATGTGAAGAGCATGCGAGTGCCCAAAACTCCCAATTGGCATAATGGCCGCCACACAAAATAATGCTTTTCCCTTTATTGTGAAGCATCTCCAATGTTTCCAAGCCGGTGCCAAGCATTCTTTTGTTCACTTCCTTTTCGGAAATGGAGAAATTCTTCAAGCTTTCAATCACCAAGTCTGTAAAGTGGTGATAGAATTTCCTGCAGATGCTTCTGATTTCAGATGGCGATTTTTCAGGAAAGGATTTGGTGAGATTATCCATCACGACTTTTTTTCTGTATGGCATAATGTAGAACAATGTCACAAACAGAAAATCCGACACACCATAAAGCATCCAATGCGGCAACATGCTAATGGGCTTTAGAACGAAGTAATAAAGTAGTTTGCTAAAGAACATTCTTTAATTAATCAGATTTGAATTTTCAGTCCGTCATAAGCAATTCGAACATGAGGAGGCAGATTTTTTTCTTCTATCTCATGCAAGCCGAACTGATGACTTATATGTGTCAGGTAAGCCATATCGGGCTCGAGTTCTTCTATCAATTGTAATGCTTCTTCAAGGTTAAAATGCGAGGGATGTTTCTCTTTTCTGAGTGCGTTGAGTATAAGAACCTGAGAGCCTTTTACCTTTTCTTTTTCCTGTTCGCTAATAAGATTTGCGTCAGTGATGTAAGTAAAATCTCCTATTCTGTATCCTAATACAGGCATGTGCATGTGCATTACTTCAATAGGCTTAAATGGAATTCCTGCTACAGTAAAGTCCGTGTTACTAATAAGATTGATATCTATCTCCGGAATACCAGGATAACGGGTTTCAGAAAACGCATAATGAAACTCGCGGTGCAACGCATCTTTAACTTTCTCGGTGCAATAAACCTGAGCGCGCCAATTGTTGAAATAATTGAAAGCCCGCACCTCATCCAAGCCAGCAATATGGTCTTTATGCTCATGAGTGAAAACAATTCCATCGATTGATTTTATTTTTTCACGAAGCATTTGCTGCCGGAAATCAGGACCACTATCTATAACAATATTTTTTTCGTCCAAACTTATCATCACAGAAGACCGTGTCCGATTGTCCTGAGGGGCCGCTGACCTACACACTGAGCAATCGCATGCAATGACAGGAACTCCTTGAGAGGTACCGGAACCGAGTATCGTAACAATCATGAGCGTTGGATAGACATAATTTTCGGGTTGCAAATTAGACCAACTTTGAAACCATTTCCACATCACGGTGTTTAAAGGAATAATTAAGCCTGTTAAGAGATGGCTCATCTTTTTGAGGGCTAAGTTTATTCGGTTAAATTCGCAACTTGTCATTAGAATATTATCATTTGTGGAATCATCAGAACGCGTAATCCTATCCGCCAGCCAAAAGGCGCTTCGCATTAATCTTAATCCGGAGATATATGGAACCTTCGCAGAGATAGGTGCTGGCCAAGAAGTAGTGCGCCATTTCTTTCGTGCCGGTGGTGCGAGTGGAACCATTGCAAAGGCCATGAGTGCCTATGACAAGGATTTCAGTGACGCTATTTATGGCAAAGAGGAGAAGGCGCGCTATGTATGCAAGCCTCGTTTGGATAAAATGCTCAATCATGAGTATGGCCTAATCAGAGAACGCATCAATCGTAAAGACCATCCAACGAAAACATTCTTTGCCTTTGCCGATACGATTACCACCATCAATTATCAAAAAACAGTTCAAGGTCATGGCTGGATGGGGCTAAAGTTTCAAACGGCTTCTGATAAAGAACCCAATGTGGTGGTCCTTCATGTGCGCATGCACGAAATGGATATCCTAGCTCAACAGGCTACGATTGGTTTGCTTGGAGTTAATCTTCTTTACGGCTGTTATTTTTTCTTCAGCAATCCCAAGGAACTTTTGGTTTCACTCTATGACAATCTAACACGTGATCAGATAGAGATAGATACGGTTGAAATGACGGGGCCTGATTTTGAGAAAGTTGATAACCGCTTGCTCTCTTTGCATCTTGTAAAAAATGGGATGACGGATGCGGTTATTTTTTCACCTGATGGAAAGAATTTGCAGGCCTCCGATGTTCTTTACAAGAAAAATATTCTTGCGCTTCGAGGGAGTTTCCGCCCGGTAACTAAGGTCAACATTGATATGATTATGAAAGGCATTAAGCTCTTCGAAAAAGAATATCGTGTTGATGTGGATAATATTCAAGTGTTGTTTGAAATTACACTTAACAACCTTCGTGCGGAAGGCGATATTGATGAACAGGATTTCTTAGACAGAGCAGATATTTTGTGCTCACTTGGCCAGACTGTTTTGGTGTCTAATTATTCTAAGTATTACAAACTCGTAGATTTCTTTGGCAAGCACACTGCTAAACGCATGGGAATCATCATGGGCACCAATATGCTCATGGAGTTGTTCAATGAGAAGTACTACCGTGATTTGAATGGTGGAATTCTTGAGGCTTTCGGAGTCCTATTTAGTCGTGACTTGAAGGTTTACGTTTATCCATTCAAGGATTTGAAAACAGGAAAACTGCTGACCTTAGAAAATTGTCCTATTCATCCGCGTTTGAAGCCTTTGTTTGAGTATTTAGTCTATAACAAACGCTTGATTGATATCACAGATTACAATGCAGATGTTTTGGATATATATTCCAAAGATGTATTGGATATGATTCAACACGGTTGTGCAGGCTGGGAAGAAATGATTCCTACTTATGTTGATACCATTATTAAAGACAATCGTTTATTTGGCTATGACCCGGAAACTCCTGTTAATCCCGATTTTATTCCGCCAAGTAGATTGAACAAAGTGAATCCAAATTAGAGTTCATTCAGT
>Ga0209572_1000866_pt1 | contig 31625 bp, 22 predicted proteins | sample EBPBio232012_DNA_FD_185867 | JGI IMG/M metagenome (GOLD analysis project Ga0209572, IMG submission 185867) | Wastewater treatment Type I Accumulibacter community from EBPR Bioreactor in Madison, WI, USA - Reactor 1_1/23/2012_ DNA (SPAdes)... | ecosystem: Engineered > Bioreactor > EBPR >...
CCTACGCCGTTTGTACCGTTTTTGACGATCTGATTTGACCCGCATTTGTGACAACATTTTTGCTCCGTAACCATAAGAAAATCCTTTTTATCACAAAAATACAAATCACTCACATATTTACACTACCAAAAATAAAAAGCGTGTACATTTGGGTTGATTAGACCTAACACATATACAATGATAGGAAACCAAGATTATCTGAGTGTAATAGTAGGCGAATTGGCTGGAATGTCAGATGTCAGTCCTCGGTTTTCCATTGTTGCTGGCCATGCCCTTACACCTTACTTGGTATTCCCACTCCATCAAAGAATAGCAGTATCCTCCGTCACAATCAAGCCTTTGCACTATCAGTGCGATTGATGTTGAAAAAAAGCACCAAGAGTAGCGACGGAGCCAAAAACCACGATCCCATGAAGAATAGTATTTTTATAATTTTACTCACATTTATCATCATTAAATGTTCTGATTGGAACACAAAACCCCTTGTCAAGTGTAGCCAATCACATACCATTTGGCACTATGCTCTAAAAGACTCTTTAATTATTCAATTTGAAATAGATTCAATATTTCATTTAACCAACCTAAAGAGTATCTGGGATGGTAGTACGGCGTCTTATGGTTATGAATATCAAAATTCTTCACTAATCATAAGTTATTACCCTTTACCTACATTCGGTAATATGCTTATGTATGAAAGGGTTATTTCGTCTCAACGAACCAAGATAAAAGATGCTTACCCAGAGAGGACGATAACTAAATCTGAACGTCTTATTTTGGGAACACTTGATGGTGTATATACAGTGAGTAATGATAGCAAAATAAAGGAGATTACTTACCAAGGTGTGGATCAAAAAAATCAGATAGGGGTTCATATATTATTTACGATGCCTGTCGATACCAGTGATTTTGAATTAATATTGAGAGAATTAATATATTCCATGAAATTTTATAAAAAGAATGGCTAGAGACTCCCCCGTTGCTTGGTCTTACTGCTCCATTATTTTTGGCATCCTATCACCGTTCTTGGTGTTTTTTTTCAGCACCAAGCGCGGCGCCGCCCTTTATTTTCAAAGCCGCCAAGATTTATCCACCCAACTATTTTTAAAACAAAATATGTCAACACTACCGTTTTTTTCTTTTTAGCCCTACATTTGCCGGCAAAACGCTTTCCTCCGCCCAAATATGCTGAAACGCCTCCACATCCGCAACTATGCGCTGATTGACGAAATCGAGATTCACTTCTCCGAGCGGCTTACCATCATTACCGGCGAAACCGGAGCGGGCAAATCCATCCTGCTGGGCGCGCTCGGACTGGTGATGGGCGAACGCGCCGATACCAAGGTGTTTTACAACGACAGCGAAAAATGTGTGGTAGAGGCTTATTTCGACGTGTCTGCCTACGATTTGAAGGAGTTTTTTGAGGAAAACGAACTGGATTACGACGCCGAGGTAGTCATTCGCCGCGAACTCTCCCCTACCGGCAAAAGCCGTGCTTTCGTAAACGACACGCCCGCCAACAACCAGGTGCTGCAGCGCCTCACCGAAGCGCTGGTCGACCTGCACCAGCAATTCGATACGCTGGATATTCACAACGTGAATTTTCAATTGCGCATGATCGATGCACTGGCCGACAATGCATTGATTCTCAAGGACTATCAGCAGCAATACAAGCAATACGCCTCCGACAAAAAACGCCTCGCACAACTCCGCGAACGCAGCGCCAGTGGCGCCCGCGAAATGGAATTTCTGCGCTTCCAACTCGAAGAATTCCACAAGGCCGAATTGCAGGAACACGAACAGGAGCAACTCGAAAGCGAACTCGCCCGCCTCAGCAGCGCCGAAGACATCAAACGCACCTACGGCGCCGCTTACAATTACCTGCTCGAATCGGAACAGAACATCATCGGCCAGTTGCAGGAAATCAGCCGCAGCATGGCCAGCACACGCAAAATCACGCCCGCACTCGGCGAACTCGGCGAACGCCTCGATGCGGTGCTCATCGACCTGGAAGAACTGGCCAAAGACTGCGACCGCATCGCCGAACAAACCGAATACGACCCGCAGCGCATCGCAGAAATACAGGAACGCCTCAACGTCATTTACAAACTGCAAAAAAAACACGGTTTAAGCAGCGTGGCCGAACTGCTGCAAATGCAGGCAAGCCTCGAAGAGCAAACGGCCGGCTACACGCACCTGGATGCGGAAATAGCCGAACTGGAGCAGTCGATCTCCCAGCAGGAAACGCGACTGACCCATATCGCCGCTACCCTAAGCGAGCGCCGTAAAAGCACCACCGAGCCGTTCGAAACGCGTATTCACGACATGCTGCACCAGTTGTCGATGCCGCATGCCCGCCTCAAAGTGGAAATCCGCGACCTCGATACGCTGACGGCTACGGGCTCCGACGACGTGCAATTCCTGTTCGCCTCCAATGTCGGCAGCCGCTTTCTGCCTATCAAGGATGTGGCGTCGGGCGGCGAACTTTCCCGCCTGACGCTGTGTACCAAGAGCCTGGTGGCCGACGCCATCCCGCTGCCGACCCTGATTTTTGACGAGATCGACACAGGCATCAGCGGCGATGTTTCCCTGAAAATGGGATTGATACTCAAGGAATTGAGCGACCGACACCAGGTGGTCAGTATCACGCATACACCGCAGATTGCTGCGCGCGCCGACGCACATTACTTTGTGTACAAAAAAGTGGCCGACAACCGCACGCTCACCAATATCCGCCTGCTCAATCAGGAAGAACGCATTCGCTCGCTGGCCGTCATGCTGAGTGGCAACCCGCCCAGCGACGCGGCTATTGCCACGGCAGAAGAACTCGTGCGCGGATAATCCTTCATTTTTTTTCCATAACCTGAATTATCGTGTCGAATCACCTGAACGAATCATACTGGGAAACCCGCTGGCAAAACGCCGAAACGCGCTGGGATTTACACGCCGTTTCGCCGCCATTAGCCGCTTATATCGATCAGATTCCGGCCTCACAACGGCACCTGCGCATTCTCATTCCAGGCTGCGGCAATGGTTATGAAGCCATTTACCTGCTGCAAAAAGGATTTACGCAGGTGACGATGCTCGATATTGCGCCTACTGCGGTCGAACAACTGCGCCGGCGACTCGACGCGGAAGTGCCTGACTGGCAGGGTTCGCTCCGTTTAATTTGCGGTGATTTTTTTGAACAGGAAGGGCCGTACGATTTGATACTCGAACAGACTTTCTTTTGCGCCCTGTCGCCCACTTTGCGCAGAGATTATGTGTTGAAAATGAGCGAATTACTGGCCTCAGGCGGCAAACTGGCCGGTTTGTTATTCGACGTACATTTTGAAGGCGGCCCGCCATTCGGAGGCCATCGCGAAGAATACATTCCCTTGTTCGAAGCCAGTCTCCACATACTTACCATGGAACCATGTTACAATTCCGCAGCACCCAGGGCCGGTTCGGAATTGTTTTTTATAGCAGAAAAACGATAAACACAGCAGCCACATGTCCGAAACGCCCACTTTTCGCTCCGGTTTTGTCAACATCATCGGCCGGCCCAATGCCGGAAAATCGACGCTGATGAATGCACTGGTGGGCGAACGCATGAGCATCATCACCCACAAACCGCAAACCACCCGCCACCGTATCATCGGTATCCTGACGGGCGAACATTTTCAGATCGTGTTTTCCGACACGCCCGGTTATGTCAAATCGCCGTCGTACAAGATGCACACGGCCATGAACAAATTTGTGGAAGGCACCGTGGAAGATGCCGACCTCATGCTGTTCGTATTCGATCTGACGGAAGAACTCGACGACGAAAATCCAGTGATCGAAGTGCTCAAAAAGGTGGAAGCGCCCGTGCTGCTCATCCTCAATAAAAAAGACCTGGTGGCCGATCAACGCGCAGAAGATGTGACAGGCTGGTGGAAAAAACGCATCAAATTTGTCGATTCCATTGCTATTTCTGCCCTAAAAGGCAATGAAAGCGCCGGTTTGCTGGATAAAATCGTCGGTTTTCTGCCGGAAGGCCCACCTTATTATCCGGTAGACCAACTCACCGACCGGCCCGAACGTTTTTTTGTGGGTGAAATCATCCGCGAAAAAATCCTGCTGAATTACAGCGACGAAATCCCCTACTCTACCGAGGTTGCTATCGAATCATTTCAGGATTCCAGCACGACCAAGGGTGAGGCCATTGCACGCATTCAGGCCACCATTTTTGTGATGCGCGACACACAAAAAGCCATCATCCTGGGCAAGGGCGGCACAGCAATCAAAAAACTCGGCTCCGACGCCCGCGCCGATATCGAGCGGTTTTTGCAAACAAAAGTATTTCTTGAACTCACCGTGAAGGTGCGCGATAACTGGCGCGACGATGAAAGCGCGCTCCAGCGTTTCGGGTATTTGTGATTTGGGAGGTTTGCATTGGTGAGGCTTGCGCCTCCCGTTTTATTTGGGATTGGGCGGATGAAGCGGATGAAGCGGATTTTTTGGCCTGCCGGCCATTTTTTGATTACCCTGTTATTTTACAAAATCTTCTAAAAGAAGAAAAATCCCAAAATTTGGCCGACAGGCCAAAAAATCCGCCTTATCCGCTTCATCCGCCCAATCCCAAAAAAACGGGAGGCGGAAGCCTCTCCCATCTTGCAGGCGGAAGCCTCTCCCATCTTGCAGGCACCTTACTTCACCAGCGTAATATCCCCCGCTTTTAAAATCAGGCGCCCGTCAATAATTTCCACAACGGCATAGTAGGTAAACACGGCAGGATCCATGATTTTACCTTTATATCGTCCGTTCCAGCCGAACTGTGGGTCGTTGGGCGGGAAATTTTCCGCTGCGAACACCATATTTCCCCAACGGTCGAAGATGTAGAACTTTTTGACCATGTTGATCTGGTTTGCATTGGCAAACACCAGTACAATATCGTTTTTGTTGTTGTCGTCCCAGGGAGAAAAAGCATTGGGGATGTACACATGCGGCTCGTCATCCACCCTTACCAATACGCTATCCATGGCAAAACAACCGTCTTTACCATACAATGTAACCACATAATTGGTCGATATGGTCGGGGCGACGGTAGGATGAAGCAAGTCCAGAATACTGGTACCATCAAACGACAAGCCGGTAACAGGCGTCCACACCACGGTGTCGATCAGGGCCAGGGGATAACCTGCCACTATGGCCTGAATATCCTGCGACTGTCCGATTTCCAGGTCAATTACCGGAACCACATCGATGTTGGGGTCTGGGTAGTCGGGCAAATCAACTACTTTCCTGAAGGTACACCCGTTGGCATCTCGAATGAGCAATTCGTATTGTCCGGCTGGCAGGTTTTCAAATTCTGGAACCGATTCAAAAGTTTTTCCATCATCAATCGAATACATGAAGGGGCCTATTCCGCCAATGATTTCCTGAAAAAACACGACGCCATCGTTGTCCCGACAAGAAGGCGGCGTCACATCCACAATCATATTGGCGGGAATATTGGTTTCTTCCAGCACCTGAACGGAATCAGTCCTGCTGCAGCCGGTATCTTCGTCGAGTACGGTAAGCCAATACGTACCAGGCTGATTTACAATGGGATGCAAGGTGAGCGTGCCACTTACGAAATGCCCGTTCGTGGTAGACCAGGAGAAAGTTGTACCTGAAGTGGTGGCTGATGCCTGAAGCGTCACCTGTTTTACGGTACAAGTGAGTTTAGGCGCTGTTCCGGCATCTGCATTCGGTAGAGCAAGTTGTGCGGATACACTGGAGCCGGCACTACTGGTACAACCATTTTGAAGGTCGGTAACCGTCACGAGGTAATCACCCGTAGCATCCACCACGATGCTGGCAGTGGTGGTATCGCCTACAATACTGCCATTCACGGTGCTCCAGGCGTATTCAAAAATGGTAGAACCATTTCCCGAACTGGCGATACTGTGTACAGGTACTTCTACTTGGAGGCATGTCAGGCTTTCCGGAAGCGGAATGACGACCGAGGGAGCGAGGGTGTCTTTTTCAATAAACACTTCATCTGTTCGCACACATCCATTGGTGGTATCTGTTACCATCAATTGATATGTCCCTGCATCTGAAATCATGGGCATGAGTGTATTCGAACCACTCATAATGATGCCGTCGTCGGTTGTCCATTCATATTGAAACTGGCTGCCAGTGGAAGAACCGGCGCCATTTAGTTGGAGCGTCGTTAGCGAACACGTCAATTCCTGGCTCCCTCCTGCTTCCGCTACGGGGAATTTGCGTATTTCCAGCACCTGGGTGTACGCCACTGTAGTACAACCATTCAGGGTATTGGTAACGGTCACATCATAAATGCCGTGTGCATCCACCAGCACATGCGCAGAGTCGCCCACTTCTACAAAATTGCCATCCACCGTATTCCACGCAAACAAGGGTGCGCCGGCGTTCGTACTTACGGACAGTGGAATCAAGGTTTGTTGGCAGGTCAGCGTATCGGGTGTGGTGATAATGGCGTCGGGGGGCGTTTGGTCGGAGATTACTTCGATGGAATCCATGTTCAGGCACCCATTTTCCAGATTGAGCACAAAAACCTGATAAGTGCCTGCGCTGGTGACAAATGGATGGGCCGTAAAACCCCCTCCGATGATAAAACCACCATTTTGGGGAATCCATTGGTAGGCATGCGTGCCGGGCGTGAGCACTTCCACTCCCAGATTGAGCACCTGGGTAATACAATTGAGTGCATAACCTGTATCGACGACCAGTTCCGGAATGGTAATGTTCTGTGTAACAACGACACTGTCGATCGTAACACAGTTGTTCGTCTGATCGGTTACTTGTAGCACATAGGTGCCCGGCTGGTTCACCACGGGAGAAAGTGTACCCGGGCCAGAAGTGATAAAGCCCCCGTTTTGGGCCGTCCACGACACGATATATGGAAAACCGGAACTGGTTCCGTTTGCATTGATACCTACATGGGTACGGGCGCAGGTGAGTTGCAGCGGGTCCGCAATCATAGTGACAGGTTCATTGTTCAATTTCTGAATATAAACGCTGTCAGAAGCCAAACAACCATTTAAAAGATTGCGAACTGTCAAGAAATAGTTGCCTCCTGCATTCACCACCGGGTTAAGAATATCCTGTGCCGAAAGGAAGTGTCCGGTATCAGTCGTCCATTCATACACCAATCCGGCGCCCTGGCTCGCAGTGGCATCTATGGTATCGACGGGTATGCTGCAATCCAGCAGGAACGGGGCGCCCGCATCTGCCTGTGGCAGGTTAAAATCAGGGCTTACCTGTACCTCGTCGGCAGATGTACAGCCATTTATTGCATTGACAACCAATAAATTGTAAACACCCGCACTATCTACCGTCAAAGCAGGCGTAGCAGGGTTTGTCACAATTCCCGGCCCTGTCCAGGTATAAGTCAGGTAGGGGAATACAGGCGCATTGGGGTTGCCGATCTGCACCTGCGGCGCGGCACAATTGAGAACAATATCTGCTCCTGCCTGTGCCAAAGGCGCCAGTGTATCCTGTGCCACCACAATGGTTTTGGTGGTGATACAACCATTGTTTGTGTTGGTAATCAATAAGGTGTAATCACCCGGAGCATTGGCCTCAATCTGGGTAGGCTGAGGCCCTGCTACGACGCCCGGGCCTGTCCATTGGTACATAAAATTATTTCCGGTACTGGAGCCTCCTGCATCGATGGGCACCTGAGTTACCAAACAGGTCAGGGTATCTGTTGGGGCGATCAGCACCAGCGGGCTGTTCGGGTCGACGCCGATGAGTACCTGATCGCTTGCGGTACAGCCATTTGCCATGTTGGTAACCAGAATCTGGTAGGTGCCTGCCTGATCGATAGACGGCTGTAGTATATTGGGGGTAGAAATAAAATGCCCGGTATTATCGGTAGTCCATGTGTATGAGAAATTTGTACCCGAACTGGAACCCGTACCGTCGAGTGTTAAAAACGGCAATGTACACAAGAGAATTTCATCGGGGCCGGCTTCTGCCAGCGGGGCTACCGTATCGAGTGATACCTCCACCGTCATCGAGGCAGAACAAAAATTGTTGTTGTTGGTCACCACCAGCGTGTACGGGCCCGGCTGACCAACTGTTGCCAGCAAGGTTCCTTGCCCTGCTATGACAGGCCCGGCCGAACTGCTCCACACATACGTCATCCCCGCACCGGTTTGGGAACCGGTAGCATCCAGTTGAACGGTGTGATTGGCACAGGAAAGCGCGGGAGGTGGAAGAATAGAAATATCCGGGTCTTCGGCATTGCTGTACACGGTTGTAGTGGCTGTCGACTGGCAGCCAGTCTGTATATTCGTTACTGTGAGGATATATTCCGCTGGCTGTGAAACAATGGGATGGAGTGTTTGCCCCCCTGCCAGAATACCATTGCCGGAAGTGGACGCCCAGGCATAACTGTACCCCGTTCCGCTGCTGGAACCTGCGCCACTCAACTGAACGGTAAGATGAAGACAATCCAGCGAATCGTTTGAAAGCGCTACGGCGGTGGGCAACTGTTCATTTTGTTGCACAATCACGGAGTCAATGCCCATGCAGCCATTGGCGGGGTTAAATACCGTCAGATAGTACGTTCCAGCAGCATCTACAACAACGGCAGGTGCAGCAGGATCGGACAGAATATTTCCACCGGAAACGGCAGCCCAGGAATAGGTATAGGCAGGATTAGCAAGCGGATCGCCCAGCAGCAAACTATCCACATTGCAAGTCAGCAAACCCGAACTCCCGGCATCTGTGATGGGCGAATCAGACTCATCTTCAATCAAAATGGAAGCGGTGGACGAACACAGATTCTCTCCATTCAGCAAATACAGTGTATACAAACCCGGAGCATCGACTTGTGGTGTGAGTGTATTGGTACCATTCATAAAATGCCCGGTACCCGATGTCGACCAAGTTAAAGTAGTCGAATTCCCCACAATAGATGCCGTTCCATCCAGCGTCACTACGTGGTTGCTGCAATTGAGTTCGCCGATGGCCGTTACCAGTGCTAATGGTTCCACATAATTTTGTGCAACGGAAACGCTTACTGTATCGGCACAACCATTTTGACCAAAGACAACTACAAAACTATAAGTACCTGGTTCTGTTACGGTTACATCTGACGTGTCGGTATTGGAAGAGAATTGACCATCCATCGTACTCCAGTGGTAACTTACCCCGGTTGAAGGAGTGGAACTGCCATTCAGGGCAATTTCGCTCAACGTACAGGTAAACGAATCGGGCATGGCCACGAAGGCTTCCGGAGCAAGCATATTTTCATTAACTACCACTTCATCATTGCTCGTACACCCATTCAAGATATTGGTTATCTGCAAGGTGTAGGCGCCCGCTGCAGTCGCCAAGGCCTGCACACTGTTTTGCCCTTCCTGAATACTGCCGCCACCGGATGCAGTCCATTGATATAAAAATTCATTTCCCTGTGAAGACCCCGAACCATCGAGCAAGGCCTGGGTGACGATACAATTCAGTTCCTGATCGGGACCGGCATTGGCATTCGGGTAATCCACGATAGACACCTGTTGTACGGCAATCGACTGACTACACCCGTTGTGGTTGTTGCGCACCGTCAGGGTGTAAGTGCCAGCCGCCGTAACCAGTGGATTCAAGGTTGTATTACCCGATAAAATATTGCCTCCATTGGAGGCTGTCCATAAATAGGAGAAATCGGCTCCGGCAGACGAACCCGCTCCATTCAGCGGCACACTGAGGGTAGTGCAGGAAAGCGGTGCTGTGGTCTGTGCCATGGCTACCGGAGTGGTAAAATCACCTGCGACAGTGGCAGATGCCGTCGTGCTACACCCTGCAGCATCGGTTACTGTTACAGTATAAGTTCCGGCAACCAGGGTTTGCGGGTCCTCGCTGCTGGTGTTATTGTTCCATGAAAACTGATAGGCGGTCGTGCCTCCCTGGACATCCAGGTCTATACTTCCTCCCGAGGGATGGTCACAATTGGTGCCTTGTACCTGAGCAACCGTGGCCGTGAGTTCAAGCGGCTCTTCAATGGTATAGGTATGCAAGGCCCTGCAGCCCATCGCATCCGTCACGGTCAGACTATAGACGCCCGCTTGCAGGCCTGTCGCCAGCGGCGCATCGTCCGGAATAGTCTGCGGACCACTCCAGTTGTAGGTGTATGGTCCTTGCCCACCTTGCACCTGCGGTACAATACTGCCATTGCTCAACCCGGCACATTGCACAGGCGTCACATCTGTAGCAATATCGATAAAAGCCTCTGTCACAATGAGCGTTCCGGATGCCTGACCTGTACAGGAGCCACTGCTGACGCCGGTGAGTTCATAAATGCCCGGCTGGGTAACCAACATTCTGAAAGGGCTGCCAGGAATATTCGTGATCGGGGGTTGTGGCATGCCATCCAGGGTGTAGTTGATGGTATAGGGTGGCGTACCCTGCAACAGCACGGTAATACTGTCGGCCTGACCGAAACACAATTGCGGGGCAGGGCTTTGCAGTTGTGCTGTCAGCGGCGCTATCACTTCTACCGAGCCGCTGGCCACGGCGGTGTTCTGGCATTGGTCGGTTACGGTAACGGTGTAGGTCTGGTCGGTGGTCACGGCCGCGGTAATAACAGGATCAGATTGTCCGTCCGACCATTCATACGTAAACGGTCCGGCGCCACCTTGCACATTCACACCGATGGTAGCAGAACCGGGATCGCAAATCGTCACATTTTCGACCGTGGCTTGCATGGGCAGCACATCCAGAATAGTGAGTACTTCTTCCGGGCGGGAGCAATTGCACAAATTGGCCAGCATCACTCGGATGGTTTCCGGATTTTCAGGAAGTGCATCTGCAAGGATATTGACCGGAATGATCACTTGTTGCTGGCCTGCCGGAATGGTTACCGATGCCGGAATACCGTTGTAGTCGGCGCCCGAAGCGGCTGTACCCGATACGGTATAGTTCACCGTCAGGGGCGCGCCAAGATTGCCGCCCACCCGGCGGAACACCAGCGAAACATTGTTGCAGTTTTCATACGCTTCTTCTGCATTGGCCACGCCATCGACGACCCATTGCACGGAAGCATTGCTGCCTGCATTGAATGATCCGGCTTTAAGGAATACCGCCGAATCGAAAATGCCATCGGCCACGTCGGCAATTTTCAGTTTGATGTGATAGGTTTTACAGGTTTGGAGGTTGGCGCGTACGGTGATCTTTCGGGTGTAGCCGTCGAACTGTATCTGATTGACAACCGGCGAGGTAGAACCATTCTGGCCGCAAAGCGTGCCTGTTGCTGGTGTATTGTTGACGAAATAGGCAGAATTGGAAAGGTGATTTACGTTGTTGATGGCAACATAGGTATTGGTGGAGGGCACCAGCGCTATGTTTTCGGCGCCATTAAATGGGCCGGAAATACCCGGACCGGAAATGAAAAACCCGAATGCGTCATTAAAAGGCGACCCTACATATTCGCAGTATTCTTCGGAAGCGAACACAAAATCGAAGGAAACGGACGATTGTGTCGGTCTGAAATCAAATTCCAGATAGGCCATATCATAGGTGTCGCCACCGGCAGAGAGGATGCCCAGGTCGCTGTCGGGCGTGTAATTCCCCCAGCCCTGATCGGCATCGTCCTCGGTATTGGGCCCGAGGCATACATTGGCATTGCCTGTTGCCATTACCACTCCGTCCGAAAACCCGATATTCGATTGGCCATTGCTGAAAGTTCCGATCTGGGTGGGCTGGCCATGGTATTGCACATTGGTGACGTCGAAGCATTGGCCTCCGATCAGCACATCCCGGATCAGGGTACTGGGCGCTACGCCAGGCGTAACCGAAATTTCGCCGGCAGAAGTACGCAAGTATTCCTGCAAGGTGCGTTTTTTGCAGGTCTGACAAATCAGCGACACATAATGCGCTGGCGGATCGTCGGGATTCCAACTACAAGGATATTCAAACGAGAAATGCACTTCGGAAGAAACAGCCTTAAAAACGAGTTCGTGCAGCGAATCGTTGTTGCTCAGCACCTGTACTTCAGGCGACAGCACCTGCATGGACGGCTGACAAAGTCCCGACACGGGGTCGGCCGGAATTTTCAGGAGGTAAGTTTCCCCCGGAATCAGGTTTTGGAAAATGACCGATTGCTGAGGGCTGTTCACCCGCATCACCTGGCGTTGTTGATACCCATCGAGCATGATGGGGCCAGAAGCAAGTTGCTCTGGTAATAAATCCTGAGCAGATAATCGGAAGCAGGATGAAGTCAGTAAAAGGGCAATGCCAAACGGCAGTGACGTAAAAGAGATACGCATACGAAGTCGGGCTTGATTAAAAGAGTATAGTTTCACATGTATGTTCACTATTCAAAGGCTGGGAAACCCTGAATATGCCACCCGACACAATTTCCGTCAGGGCAGGTGGCGATCCCTTTACAAGGTGCAGAATTCACCTTGAGAACCGGAAAACGCTTGCTTTACGTCAAAAACAGAAACGGATTAAAAAAAATCCTGTCATTTCCTTCTTGCAATGAAAGGAGGTTTGCAACGGGGCGCCTTAGGACACACAAGGTTAGAAAAAATTTACAGTTTATTTCCAGATACAATAGCATTTTAGTCCGCTGCTTGTCGAAAAGAGCGATTTCAATTATACAAATTCGTGCCAAATGTTGCAGGACGCCCCTCTGCATGGATTCCGTGCTTCGCAAGCCAACTTTTTCTGCAAAACCTGCACAGGGGGTTGTTTGCGAGAAACAGACACTGTAAGTTTGCAGCGCCTTAAACGAAAAGGGCGTTTTTTTCATTCACTTTTACACTCAATGGATAGTGATCCGTTACTTTATACGCGAAAAACGGCGACTCGTGGAACTCAACGAGTTGGAGCCTGGCTGTTGGGTGCATCTCGCTCCGCCCTTCACGCCTGACGAACTGGAGGATATTGCCCGCCGGTTTGAATTCGACCCTGTATTTCTGACTGACTCGCTCGATCTGGATGAACGCGCTCGTTATGAACGCGATGAAGACGTGCGCTTCGTCCTGATCAATACACCCGTCAAAAACCGCAATGGACAGGGTGAAAACGAAGCCTATTTCATCACCGTGCCGATCGGTATTATCCTGACCATCGAGCATGTGGTGACCATTTCGGCGTTTGAAACGCCTGTGCTGGAAAAATTCCTGGAAAACAATGTGCGTAATTTCGACCCCGCCGATGAAAAACGTTTCATCCTGCAGGTGCTAGAACAGAATGTGTACCATTTCCTGTCCTGCCTGAAAACGCTCAATCTGCGCCGCAACCGCATCGAAAAAGAACTGATGAACAGCAGCCGCAACTCCGACCTCAAGCAGTTGCTGGCCATCGAAAAAAGCCTGGTATACTTCGTTAACTCGCTCAATGCCAACGAGTTGTTGAAAATGAAGATGAAACGTACCGACTTCCTGCACATCAATGGAGATGAAGACCTGACGGATCTGTTCGAAGACATTATCATCGACAACTCGCAGGCCTTGTCGATGTCCAATGTGTACACCACCATCCTCAACGGCACGATGGATGCCTATTCCAGCATTATTTCCAACAACCTGAACCTGGTGATTCACCGACTCACCGTGGTGACCGTGGTGCTGATGGTGCCGACGCTGATTTCATCGTTTTTCGGCATGAACATACCCAATGGCATTCCCAACCACCCCATGGCGTTTTACCTCACCGTGTTGTTGTCTGCGGTAGTAACAGGGCTGCTGTACTGGTTTATGCAGCGCAAAAAAATGCTGTGAAAGGCGTACTTATTGATTTCCCGTTGCCGAGCCGTTTACATCTCCGATTTTGATACCGCGAAATTCAAAAGGACTGAAATCCAACGGGTTGTCACTTTGTGTTACCGTTATTTTTTCGGGAAATGGTTCGTGAAACGGGTCATCCGGAAATGGAAACACATAGTTGTACGGCACAAAACGCCAGGATTTCCCGTGTGGTAATGCATTGTCGATTCCGAGAATAAGTCTCCGCAAAAGAATGAGATCGTTGAGGGTCACTTTCCCGTCCATATTGGAATCTGCTGCGAGTATTTTATAAGGCGAATCGAGCATTTCCATGCCAAGGATATGTTTGTGTATCAGAACCAGGTCATAAGTGGTCACGCCATTGAGTGGGTTATCATTTTTGAATGGTTTTACCTCAAAATTATCACCCACATGCAGGTATTGGTCGCTTCCCAGGGTACCGGATTCGGGTATCAGGTATGAAAATGTGTCGACCAGGCAACTGGAGCCATTGATTTGAAACCCTGCTTCTTGCCAGATATCGCCCCCGCGTACATGAAACTGCAATTGAGCAACCTCTCCGGCGTAATTTACATAGAACTGCACCATGCACATGGCTGCATTGCCTGCTTCATCACGTGCCCAGATTTCGAGCCGCAGCTCCTTTTCCCAATCGATCACAGCATTCGGACTATCCTCCGGAAAACCTTGGCCCGTACATGCTTTCCGAATGCCCAGTTCGATCTGTTCTGCAGCCGTTTGATTGTCGTACAGGGTATCAATAAAATCTGCTGCCCATACCGTCATGGGGCTGTTTTCGACCAGCAAAGTGGATGGCGCCGTGCAAAGGAGAACGGGGGCAAGGGTATCTGTTTGAGCCTGAAGGGAAACGAAGTGAATAAAAAGGAACAGCAGGGTAAATAGAACTTTCATAAATTCGGGATTTATACTAGACTTTATTTTCCTCCAAAAATATGAAAAAAAGCGCCTTCTGTCGGTAAAATATCCACCTTTGACCTTTACCTGACGAACTTGCCCTGCAACTGATTATTTCTCCATATGAAACGCCTCTCCCCTCCCCTGCTTATCCTCTTGTCCTTTGTAGCCATCAAAGTATTGGTTCATTTGCTCACTGCCAACGGGCTGGGGTTTCAAAGAGACGAGTTTTTATACCTGGCCCTGGGGCGTCACCTCGACTGGGGATACTGGTCGAACCCGCCGTTTATCGGTTTGGCGGGCTGGTTTACCCAGACTTGCCTGGGCGACTCACTCTTCGCTACCAGGCTGCCGTCTGCCCTGGCCGGTGGCACGCTGCTGTGGCTTACAGGTAGTATGGTGCAAGAATTGGGAGGCGGGCGTTTTGCCCAATGGATTTGTGGACTGGCCATGCTGTTTTCGGTAGCCTGGTTGCGTGCATTTTCCATGCTGCAACCCGTACCTTTTGACATTTTGTGCTGGACAATTTTGTCTTTTTTAACGCTGAAATGGCTAAAAACCGGCGATACGCGCTGGTGGTGGTGGATTGGCGCTGCAGCAGGTATTGGTTTTCTGATCAAATACACGCTGGTGTTCTGGGCTGCTGCATTCTTCTTGGCTTTGTTGCTTACCCCGCAACGCAGGGTGTTGCTGACACCGGCGCCCTGGAAAGCCGCCGGCGTGGCCGTGCTGTTGATATTGCCCAATCTTCTTTGGCAGTGGCACTATAACTTCCCGGTGAAGGCACACATGGAAGAACTCGCACGCGAACAACTTACCCATGTACAGCCGCTGAATTTTCTGGTCGATCAGTTGCTCATGCAGGGCCCTGCTGGTGTGCTGATCTGGCTGGCCGGGTTGATCTTTCTGCTGCTTGCACCGCTTATGAAACCCTATCGTTTTTTGGGCTGGTTTTATGTGTCTATCCTGTTGATTTTCCTCGTATTGAATGGCAAAAGTTATTACACCCTTGGGGCATATCCGGTGCTGACGGCCGCAGGCGCTGTGTATTGGGAACGCGCCTTGAAGCGCAACTGGTCGCAGGTAGTACTGACGTTTGCCCTGCTCCTTCCCGGAATATTCTTTTTTCCAACGGGCATTCCGGTATGGCCCACAGAACGACTTTCCGGTTATTTCAAAGGCCTGACGGAAAAAGGCATCGAAGCCACCCGCTGGGAGGACGGCAAACTGCATGATTTGCCACAGGATTATGCCGATATGCTGGGTTGGGATGAACTGGTGAACGTTGTAGACTCGGCCGTGACAGTGGCAGGCAGTGAGCCCTACGTCATTTATGGGGAAAACTACGGCCAGGCCGGTGCGGTGTGCCACTTACGCCCCGAACATCGTGCGCATACCTACAGTTTTGCAGATTCCTATCGGCTCTGGGCCCCGGAACACCTGCCCAATGCACCCAAAGCATTGATCTACATCAACGACGAAATAGGCGATGATGTAAAAGCACTTTTTGCAAGTATCACAGAAGTCGGGGCCATCCGCAATCCGTTGGCAATTGAATACGGCACGAAGGTCTGGCTTTGTCGGGAGCCGCGCAGCGATATGAGCGCTTTCTGGGCCGAACGGGTGCAGTACGTTCGCAGGCAATTTGGCATCCCCATGCACTGACCATTTTTCCGGGCACAACATTTTTACATCCTAGTCAGGTACGATCAGAACGCCGCCTGACCTGCTCTGCTGCGCGCCTTGCTGTACCGGGAATGGGGAAATCACACCCCGTTTTTTACTTCAGAATCCCCAAGTGCCTGAATCCTTCCACTCATTTTTTAACCAGCCAACACCTCTACCATGAAGAAGTTAGCACTGAGTATCACTACTGCCGTTCTTATGTTGTTTGCCGCTCCGGGCGTTCAGGCCGCTACAGGCGTCCCTCCGACCACTACCTCCTCTTCTTCGGCTCCGGCGCCGGAAGCAGCACGTGCCGAAGCCCTCAAAACACGTTTGCATGAAATTAAAAACACCGACAAATCCAACATGAGCGCTGCCGAGAAAAAACAACTGCGCAAGGAAAAAAAGGCTGTCAAAAAGGAATTGCGTGCCGTAAGCGGTGGCGTATACATTTCTGCCGGCGCCCTGATCGTCATTCTGCTCGTGCTGCTGATTTTGACTTAAGAGGATTTTTGTTCGGCTTCGCCTCACGGGGTGGGGCTTGGGATTTTGCGGATTTTGCGGATAAAATGGATTTATTTATTTATCCGCAAAATCCCAAATTCCCCCGGTGAGGCGAAGCCGAACCTCTATCTTCCAATAATCTGGCAGACACACATCAATTCATTTTCCCCATCATTCACCCCCTCACACTATGAACAATATTTTCAGAGGACTGATCGCAGGCTATGGCGCTACCAAACTGGGTGGCGGATGCCTCGGCACCGTACTGGTTTTTATCATTATCTGGGTACTGCTCGGATATTGCAATTGATACCCTCCACTAAATTTGATCCGGATGACAGTATCCAAACTGGAAGTAAACAAACTGGGCATTATCCTCCAGAAAACAGACCTGATTTTTGAAAATGCGGGTGTGTTGAACCCTGCTGTCATGCAGGAAGGCGATACGGTGCATGTTTTTTACCGGGCCGTGCGCAAAGGCAACTACTCCACCATCGGCTACTGCCGCCTGGAAGGCCCCTTGACCCTTGCCGAGCGCTACGATATGCCCGTTGTACTGCCACAGGGAGAACGGGAAATACACGGAGTGGAAGACCCGCGTATCACAAAAATAGATGGCGTGTATTACCTCACCTACACGGCTTTCGACGGGGTAAACGTATTTGGCGCCTATGCTACTTCCACGGAATTGCCGTATTTTGAAAAACAGGGGATTCTGACGCCCGTGATAAGTTGCGAGGATTTCCTGAGGCTGGCACAAACCCGGTTTCCACTCAACGAGAAGTACCTGCGTTTTAACGGGCATTATAGCCACACTATGAACAAAAACACCCTGCTATGGGACAAAAACGTGGTGCTTTTTCCCCGAAGAATTGGTGGCAAACTTTTTTTCATGCATCGTATCAAGCCCGATGTTCAAATCGCTTCCGTCGAGGATACCAGCGAATTGACCCCGGCTTTCTGGGAGCATTATTTCCTTCATTTTCATGACTATATCGCACTGTCGCCACAGTACAGGCATGAAATCAGTTACATCGGTGGCGGTTGTCCGCCTATTGAAACCGAGCATGGCTGGCTGGTCATTTATCACGGTGTGCATGATACCGCATCAGGATATAAATATGTGGCCTGCGCCGCTTTGCTGGACCTGGAAAATCCGCTCAGAGAAATAGCCCGGCTGCCATATGCCCTGTTTAAACCCGAGCACCCCTGGGAGTTGAAAGGAGAAGTGGACAACGTGTGTTTTCCTACGGGCACCACCTTGTTCGGCGATACCTTGTATATCTATTATGGTGCTGCAGATGAGCGTATTGCCTGCGCTTCCGTGCGCCTGTCTGCGCTTATTTCAGAATTGTTAATCAACAGAAAGGACCATGAATAACGAAATGATCGCCGGCTTTACTGCCACCACCCATCAGGATGCCATTCCGCACACTGAACGTAAAAAACAAGTTGCTCAGCCCGCAGTCCAACTGCCTGAGATTCTGTTTATTACCTCTTACCCTCCCCGTGAATGCGGCATCGCTACCTACTCCCAGGACCTGATAAAGGCGCTGCGCGATCAATTCGACCAATCTTTTTCCCTGCGCATTTGCGCGCTGGAAGCCGGACAGATGAACTACGAGTACCCTGAAGATGTAAAATTCACCCTCGATACGCACGATCCGGCTCAATATCGCGCCCTGGCGGCTTCCATCAACAAGGATCCTCAAATCCAGAGCGTGCTGATTCAGCATGAATTCGGGTTCTTCCATCAGGCCGGAGAAGACGTGTTTTTGCAGTTTCTGTACAGTTTGTCCAAACCGGTCGTCGTGGTGTTTCACACCGTACTGCCCAACCCGAATGATAACCTGCGCACCCATACCCGCAGTATTGCAACGGCTTCGGATGCCCTGATCGTTATGACTGCCAATGCTGCCAATATTCTGCGGGAGCATTATGGAGTGGCCGGAAATAAAATCGAGGTCATCCCGCATGGCACCCACCTCGTGCCGCACCTGGATAAAAATGAACTCAAGGAAAAATATGGCATCGCAGGAAGAAAGGTGCTGTCCACTTTTGGTTTGCTGAGTTCTGGCAAAAGTATTGAAACCACGCTCGACGCTTTACCAGCCATCGTATCGCAACATCCGGAGGTTGTTTTTCTGGTCATCGGGAAAACGCACCCTGGTGTGGTGAAGGTGGAAGGTGAGCGCTATCGGGACATGCTCAAGGCCAGGGTGCAGGAAATGGGTCTGGAGCAACACATCCGTTTCGTCAACCGCTATCTGTCGCTGGAAGAACTGCTGGAGTATTTGCAACTCACTGATATTTACCTGTTTACGTCGAAAGACCCGCACCAGGCAGTGAGCGGCACTTTTTCCTATGCCATGAGTTGCGGATGCCCTATTGTGTCCACGCCTATTCCGCATGCGAAGGAAATGTTGAGCAACGACAACAGCATTTTGATCGATTTCGAGCATTCCAAACAACTGGCCGAAGCCGTCAACAGGCTCCTGGGCGACGAGCACCTGCGCACAGAATTCAGCAACAATATCCTCCAGCGCATCGTGCCCACTGCATGGGAAAACTCTGCCATTGCGCATGCCATGCTGATGAGCGAAATTGGGCTGAAACATGCGACAGGAACGTCCTTTCCCCTACAATTCCGCATCCCGGATTTCAACCTCGCCCATTTGAAAAAAATGACGACGCCAACCGGGATCATACAGTTTTGCAAAATCAATCAGCCAGACCTTTCTTCCGGCTACACGCTCGACGACAATGCACGGGCCATGATCGCAACCTGTATGTATTACGAATTGCACAAAAAAAGCGAGGGGCTGGAAATGCTTCGAACGTACCTGGATTTTGTGGGCTACTGCCAGCAACCCGACGGGCGTTTTCTGAATTATGTGGATGAAAACGGGGCCTTTACGCCTCAAAACAACGAAACCAACCTGGAGGACGCCAATGGACGCGCCATCTGGGCCCTCGGTTATGTCATTTCAAGGGGCGCCTTGCTGCCTGCCGACATTACGTCCAAAGCGGAGCAAACCATGCAGCGTGCATTTACAAGCCTGCAACATATCCACTCCACACGCGCTATGGCATTCATTATCAAAGGTTTGTATTACTGCAACCTGTATAAAGAATCGCAGCAGTACACGCATCTTGTCGATGTGCTCGCTGCAAGAATGGCTGCCATGTATCACAACGAGTCGGATGCAGATTGGAACTGGTACGAACCATATCTGACTTACGCCAATGCTGTTTTGCCGGAAGCCATGCTTTGCGCCTGGGTTGCTACGGGTAAAATGGAATACAGGCAGGTGGCACGCAGCAGTTTTGATTTTCTGCATCGACATATTTTTACGGAAAACGGCATACGAGCCATTTCCAATAAATCGTGGATGAAAAAAGGGGAAGAACCCGAATGGCATGGCGAACAACCCATCGACATCGCTTATGCCGCGCTGGCTCTCTTTACCTTTTTCCAGGTGTTCCGTTCGCATGAATATGCCGATAAACTGAAAACGGCCTTCAACTGGTTTCTGGGACAAAATCACCTACGCCACATCCTGTACAACCCCTGCACGGGCGGTTGCTTCGATGGGTTGGAGGCCACGCATGTCAACCTGAACCAGGGCGCCGAGTCGACGGTCAGTTACCTGTTGGCGCGGTGTACAATGGAGAAATATGAGCGGCTGTATGGCAAGTAAGAGCGCAAAAAACAGGCAACATTGTGCCCGTTTTTATCAAAACATCAAAAGGTCGGTTGGTAGAAAATACAATGCCCTACCTTTCGGCAGGACATTGTATTTAAAACTAAAAACTTATTCTCTTATTCTTCTCAACGCTGGATCACCAGCGGCAATGTCTGTTTGTTGGCTTGTACAGTGTACACGCCAGATGGAAGGTCGCCAAGCGGAATGCTGTATTGCGCCACAGGATTGTCCCATTTCAACTCTTTCACAGTGCGGCCTAGTACGTCTGTAACGACGATACGGGAGAATGATGCATTTTTGCTCAAAAGCGTTGCCTCGCTGTTGGCCGGGTTGGGAAAGAGATTCCATCCGGTTTCGACAAATTCCTCCGGGGCTTCTGTAAGGGCGCTGCATTCTGATTCCACATCAAGCAGGCAGTTGTCGAAGGTATTGCGAATGGCCTGGGTAATTTCCTGAGGCCCCTGTGTTTGTTCATAGTGTGTTGCTCCCGGAACGTAATCATAGTGGTATGCTACGATAATTTCGTTGGCAGCGCCTGAGTTAAGTACAAATGGGCCCATGGTCATCAGACCGCGGCGTTTGCCGGGGGTATTTCCCAATGCGATCTCAGTACCTGGTTCGTTGTTGGCTGGATTTCCAGGGAAAGCGAATGCACCGACAGGTGAAGCCGTACCATCAGGCAAACGGCCTTTCAAAAGATTATATAACTCAGAGGGCGACATTCCAGAGGGGTCTGGTACAGCAAGCGCGCTTTGAAGGCCCAGTTCGACAGAGGCGATATCAGATATAGGCGACAATGGCCCACGCAGCAGGGTAACACCCACGGCAGGTGTTTGCCCTTCCAACCCGTTTTCATCCTGCGCATCGCCATTATAGGCATACATCAGTTGAGAAGCAGGCTGGGTGCCTATGTAATCGTCCTGGTCATTGCCGATGGCAAAATCCGTGTAAATGCCTACGAAGCAGGAATCCAGCGGCACTTCGCCCTGGTATATCAACATATAGCGCACAAAAACGGTTTTATCCAGCGTCGGGGTATTCACCTGAAAAACCTGGGTTTGCACTTCCAGGCCCATAGCCTGCATCCCGGAAGGATGTGATGTGGCCAGTACGTCATTCGACGCCGTGTAAGCCAGTTCTGCCACCTGAAGTTGTAGCGGGCACCCCCTGATCTCCACGACAGGATATTCGCCATTGTTCGGATCATAATGAGCATCTTCGCTCTGGTCGAAATAGCCGCAAAATGTCTGCGACGTGAAAGGAAGGAATGCGTCGGGCGCATTGTACTGGCTAAAAAAGTAGTTTCCCTTACAAGGAAAGGAAAATATGGCGGACTGCGGCATATCAATCACGCCATTGTCGGCATAATCGGCTAAGTGAGTTGCTATTTCGGAGCATTTCACTGCCCATACGCGGTGAAGGTTCCCTTCCGGTTGATTCGTCACCCTGGAAAGTACCCCGGGCTGAAAATCCGTGGTGTTCAGCCGATTGATGGCGCCGCGCAGGTTGCCACCGGGATCGATGCCAGCGATCCACAATCCCGCACCTTTGATGAGGCTGGTTTCGGGCAATTCGGTTCCCTGGGGTATGAATTGACCATTTTCAAACATAGTACTGTTTGTGCTAACACCTGCTTTTACCAGGTTGGATTGCAGGATGTAGTCTTGTGCTTGCCCGGAGGCGGCCAACAAGAGTAGCAGGCTAGTAAGTGTTACAAGATTTTTCATAATTAAAACAGTTTGGTTAACACTGTAAAAGAACCTGGCATTGGCCGCGTTGGCAAACGTAATTTTTGGATAAGTCAGGTTCTTGAATAGGTGGGTGGGAAGCGCAAAAGACAATTTTCATAGTCTAAACTTGATAATTAAAAAAGGCAACTATACCCTCAAAAAAAACATCCAACCGCCTGCATCACAAAACGCGTTATTTGCAATAGTCAGGTTTCAAAAACCGGTCTGCAGGTGTATGCAGCGGTTCGTTCTGATAGAATCAGAAAGCCCTTGTTGAAATGAATACTGGTATACACCCTGTTTTTGCTGAAACACCATAGTCAGCGCCTCCTCCGTGTTGCAAAACAGTTACTTTTATATGCACACTTTTCTAATTTTTTCGGAGGTCGTTTTTTCAAAAAAAATTACCAACACGAGTTATCCACAATGTTGATAAAATAGGTATTTTTTCTTAACATTGATAATCAGTTATTTATGAAAGTTATCAACATTGTGTGGATAATTATACTGTAAAAACATCGAAACAGCCTTTACTTTCGCTACCCTGAAAACAAACCTAATACCCCTTCCCGCCTCCGTAAAAGTTCCGACATGATAAACACAGGATTGACACCCGGCCCCAAAGCCGACAGGAAAGTGTCGTCCTTAAAATGTTGTGATCCAGGCACTTAATCGAAGCAACTTCTTTCTTCAATCCAATAATACTACAGATAAACGAATCAACATCATGGAACAGAAAACCGCCGGCTACGAGCCTATTCTTGCTGAAAACCCGGACCGTTTTGTTATCCTCCCGATCAACTACGAAGAGATCTGGAAAATGTATAAAACCGAGGTGGCTTCCTTCTGGACAGCAGAAGAGGTAGACCTGAACCCCGACCTGGTGGACTGGGAGCACAAACTCAATGACGACGAGCGCCATTTTATCAAACACGTGCTGGCATTTTTCGCGGCATCGGATGGCATCGTCAATGAAAACCTGGTGCTCAACTTCATGCGCGAGGTGCAAATTCCCGAAGCCCGCTGTTTCTATGGCTTTCAGGTGGCCATCGAGAATATCCACGCCGAGATGTACTCGCTCCTCATCGACACCTATATTAAAGACCCGAAGGAAAAACACTTCCTGTTTCACGCGCTGCAAAACCTGCCCTGCGTGACCAAAAAAGGCGAATGGGCCCTTCGCTGGATCGAGGAAGCCCCCTCGTTTGCACACCGCCTCATCGCTTTCGCCGCCGTGGAAGGCATCTTTTTCTCCGGCTCGTTCTGCTCCATTTACTGGCTGAAAAAACGCGGCCTCATGCCCGGCCTCACGTTCAGCAACGAACTCATCAGCCGCGACGAAGGCCTGCACTGCGACTTCGCCTGCCTGCTGTATTCCATGATGCAAAACAAACTCGATCCGAAAGAAATCGAAGCCATCATCACCGAGGCCGTAGAATTTGAAAAGGAATTTATCACTGACGCCTTGCCCGTGTCGCTCATCGGCATGAACGCCGATATGATGAGCCAGTATATTGAATTCGTAGCCGACCGCCTGCTCGTCGCACTCGGAAACCCGAAAGTGTACAACACCTCCAACCCGTTCCCATGGATGGATATGATCTCGATTCAGGGTAAAACCAATTTCTTCGAAAAACGCGTGGGCGACTACCAAAAAGCCGGCGTCATGGGCAAACGGGAAGACCAGGTGTTCAGCATGGAAGCGGATTTCTAAAGTCCTGAGTCCTGAGTCCTAAGTCCTGAGTCGCCCGTAGAGCCCTGAAGGGGCGTACACAATAGCCCAGGGCAACGCCCTGGGTGTTCGATAATCAGGGCAACGCACTGGGTGTTCGACAACCAGGGTGTTCAAATGCCAAAATTCATCCAAAATTCAATACCCATTTACCCAACAAGCACCATTATACCATGAACCGACCCATCCATCTGATCTTCCTGCTGCTGCTGCTCGCCACCTCCTCTGCCGGCGCGCAATCCAGACAGGACAGCCTCGACCTGATCCGCGATTTGGACATCTACCGACGCATATCGCTTCGGATTGACTATGATTCGCTGATGTTCTTCATGCCGCCGGAAACATTCAACATCGTACCCAAAGAAGACCTCAAAGAACAACTGCGCAGCGCATTTGAAAACGAGATGCTGGCAATCCGTTTCGAATCATTCGAATACAAACCGGTTTCTCGTGTCGGCAAAACCGGCGAACACCTGTTCGCCACCGTCCCATACGATGCCGCCATGACCATGATACTGGCCGACACCAGCGAGGCCGCTACCGTCGGTATGATCCTCATGGCCATGAAAGTGCAATTCGGCTCGGACAATGTGACGCAAAACCCCGACAAAAGCATGCTCATCAAAACACCTGAAAAGCAAATGATCGCCATCAAAAGTCCGAACCATAATTCCTGGAAATTTATTGAAGACAAAAGGGTAGGTGGCGCCCCTGGCGACGAAGAAGTCCAGCAATTTATAGATATGGTGCTGCCGAAAGAAGTGCTGGAGGCCACGAAAAAGTAGGACTGTTAACAGTCAACAGTCGTCAGTCAACAGTCATCAGTCGAAAAGCCCTGAAAGGGCGTATTCAATAGCCCAGGGCAACGCCCTGGGTGTTCGTAAAAAAAATTCACCCCCACATTCCACCCGGTCACAAAACAAACTATTGAACATTATCCTACTCATATGATGCAAGTAATCAAACGTTCCGGCCAGCGCGAAGAAGTGTCCTTCGACAAAATCACGGCCCGACTCAGAAAAATGTCCTACGGCCTCGATACAGGCTTTGTCAACATCATCGAAGTATCGAAAAAGGTCATCATGGGCCTGTACGACGGTGTTACCACTGTCGAACTCGACAACCTGGCAGCGGAAACAGCCGCCACCATGGCCACTATTCACCCCGACTATGCGCTGTTGGCGGCCCGCATCGCCGTGAGCAACCTGCACAAGGAAACCGACAAGTCGTTTTCCAAAACCATGGACGCGCTGTACCACTACGTCGACCCGAAAACCGGCGAACGCGCCGGCCTCATCAGCGACGACACGCACAAAATCATTCAGAAACACCGCACCAAACTCGATTCAGCGATCATCTACGACCGCGATTTTGAGTTTGACTACTTCGGTTTCAAAACCCTCGAACGCTCCTACCTCATGCGGATGAACGGCAGCGTGGTGGAACGCCCGCAACACCTGTTTATGCGCGTAGCCGTCGGCATCCACGGGGAAGACATCGACGCGGCGGTAGAGACCTACAACCTCATGTCGGAGCGCTGGTTTATCCACGCCACCCCTACCCTCTTCAATGCGGGTTCGCCGAAACCACAAATGTCGTCCTGCTTCCTGCTCAGCATGACGGAGGACAGCATTGCCGGTATTTTTGAAACCCTGTCGCGCTGCGCCCTCATCAGCCAGAGCGCCGGCGGTATCGGCCTCAGCATCCACAACATCCGCGCTACGGGCTCCTACATCAAAGGCACGGGCGGCACCTCTAACGGCATCATTCCGATGCTGCGCGTATTCAACGACGCAGCCCGCTACGTGGATCAGGGCGGCGGCAAACGCAAAGGCGCTTTCGCCGTGTACCTCGAACCCTGGCACGCCGACGTATTCGAATTCCTCGAACTGAAAAAGAACCACGGCAAAGAGGAAATGCGCGCCCGCGACCTGTTCTACGCCATGTGGATCAGCGATTTGTTCATGGAACGCGTAAAAGCCGACGCCGACTGGTCGCTGTTCGACCCGAACGAAGCGCCTGGCCTGTTCGACGTATATGGCGCCAAATTCGAAGCCTTGTACCACCAGTACGAGCAGGAAGGCCGTGCCCGCAAATCGGTGAAAGCCCGCGACCTGTGGAACGCCATTCTGGAAAGCCAGACGGAATCCGGTACGCCGTACATCCTGTACAAAGACGCCGCCAACGCCAAGAGCAACCAGCAGAACCTGGGTACTATCCGCTCGTCTAACCTCTGCACCGAAATCATCGAGTACACCTCGCCCGACGAGGTAGCCGTGTGCAACCTGGCCTCGCTGGCGCTGCCTAAATTTGTGATCAACGGCAAATTCGACTTCGATAAACTGGTGGAAATCACCCGCGTCGTGACCCGCAACCTCAACAAGGTGATCGACGTCAACTACTACCCCATTCCGCAGGCCCACACCTCCAACATGCGCCACCGCCCCATCGGCCTCGGCGTACAAGGGCTGGCCGATGCATTCATCCTGCTGGGTATGCCCTTCGACAGCGATGAAGCCAAACAACTCAACCGCGATATTTTCGAGGCCATTTACTACGCAGCCGTATCGGAAAGTGCCGCTCTGGCCGAAAAACTCGGCCCTTACCAGAGTTTTGCCGGCTCGCCCATGAGCAAGGGCATGTTCCAGTTCGACCTCTGGGGCGTGCAGCCGTCCGATCGCTGGGACTGGAACAGCCTGCGCGAACGGGTGAAAAAAGTGGGTCTGCGCAACTCCCTGCTCGTGGCGCCTATGCCCACGGCCAGCACCAGCCAGATCCTGGGCAACAACGAATGTTTCGAGCCGTACACCTCCAACCTGTACACGCGCCGCACACTCGCCGGCGAGCACATCGTGGTGAACAAACACCTCATGCGCGACCTGGTGCGCCTGGGCCTCTGGAACGAGGAAATGCGCGAAGCCATCATGGCCGCCAACGGCTCCATCCAGGGCATCGAAGACATCCCGCAGGAGGTGCGTAACATCTACAAAACGGCCTACGAAATCAGCCAGAAAGTGATCATCGACATGAGTGCCGACCGTGGCGCCTTCATCTGCCAGAGCCAGTCGCTCAATGTGTTTATGGAAGCGCCTACGTTCGCCAAACTCTCGTCCATGCACTTCTACGCCTGGCAGAAAGGCCTCAAAACGGGCATGTACTACCTGCGCTCCAAAGCGGCGACGGACCCGATCAAGTTTACGCTGAGCCAGAAACACCAGCAGAAGTTTGTGAACCAGGGGGCCGAAAAAGTGGTGGAAACACCCGCCGCCCCTGTGATGCAAAGCGCTGCCGTGACGCAAAACGCGCCGCAAATGTCGGCACTGGATGTAGAGGCTGTGGCTGGTAAAGTGTGCAGTATTGATAACCCGGATTGCGAGGCATGCTCCGCATAGCAGTCCTAAGTCGTGAGTCCTAAGTCCTGAGTCCGTAGCGTACACGTACAAAAGCCTCGTCATGTGGTGTACGCTACGAAGACTCAGGACTTACGACTCAGGACTCAGGACTCAGGACTCAGGACTCAGGACTTAAAAAAAACAACCGCCGGCGACGTTGCCGACACCGAAGCCTCTTCTTTTTAGCAATTCCTCCGCTATAGACACCTTTCCCACACTTTGGGCTGGTGGAGGGGATGGCGCTAGGCGGTTGGTTTTTAGCATTTATTTTATAAAATCAAAAAAGGCTATATTTTTTGAGTGAATTCAAAAAATATAGCCTTTTTATTTTAAAATTTTCATTTTATATCCGTATTTTTGTCTATTCAATAATCACCCACGTTTGGCAAAAGCAGATGATTAGGTATTGCTTGGAATAACCTCAATGCGGAGCCACTGCATTTAACCTGACGTTAGCAGCAAGATCTACTCGGAACAACGAATACTAAAAAACTAATAAATATGGCAAGATGTACAGCACCAATATATGGACATCGCACAGCAAGTGCGGCAGCAGCCTGCCCCGCATGTAGTAATCGCTACAGTAATAGTTACAACTCACCTTACTCTAATCCCTACTCATCGTCGTATTCAACGGTAAGCAGTTCTAGTAGTAGGAGTAGAGGCGCTGGCAGAACTTCAAAACCTCGGTGGTCACGAGCAAGCTCACCAGTTTATTATACGCCTGCTGAGGTCCACGCTCTCACGCCCATTCGTCGCACAGTCGAAAATCTTGCTACGCATTCTGAACTTCGCGACGTTTTTCTCTGTCACGCCTGGGAAGATAGACAGGGTATTGCTAAGGAACTTCATGATTTACTTGTGTCAAATGGTGTTTCAGTCTGGTTCAGCGAGAAGGATGTGGCACTCGGTGTGCCATTAATGAGGGCCATTGACAAGGGCTTAGTCAACTCGCGAATTGGACTTGTCTTAGTAACTCCTGCACTTCTTCAACGCCTCCCACAAGAGGGCATTGCTGACAAAGAACTTTCGGCGTTACTAGCACGTGAGCAACTCGTTCCTATCGTCCATAACACGACATATGAGGCTCTCCGGGAAGTTAGCCCATTGCTCGCATCGCGGAGCGGCTTAAGTACCGCTGAAGAGTCAATCGCAGACGTTGCGGCCAAACTTGCCGAACTGGTTGCTTTCGAGCCAACCTGTGAAAATGAATAACCGTGAATAATTCTGCCCGTTTGTGCAAAGGATGTCCATCCTCGCATCTTTAGCCTAACATAGAAACAGATGTGACGGTGTGCATGCAATGCTAAGAATTGAACAGAGGGCCTGGAGAGGTAGAAATTTACTACGAACAGAATCCCAACAAAATCAACATTAAACTTTTTTGATAAATCAATTATGAAAGATATAGAGCCTAAAATCAAACCCCTGTATAGGGATTTAAAAGAATTAAATATTGGTATATATTTAGCATCGACTGATTTTGACAGATATGCTATAATAAGTGGAATTGAAGACATCTGGATTAAAGCAATTGAAGCATATGACAGAGAAAGTTCAGTGATATTTATTACTACGACTGATATGACTCCTTGGGATAGAGAAGAAGCACTTAGGATTTTAATGAATTGGACGATTCGATCTTCACAACCAGATTTTAATTCTATTCTGTTTACAATATTATCTGGTTTTATTGAATGGAATAATAAATTAATTTCATTAGAAAAAATCTATGAAGACTTAAAATTAGCAGGCTTCCCTCATAGTAAAATAGAGGCATTATCCAAGGTACACTCTAATCGGCAAGATATAATAAAAAACATAAACCTATCATTTGAAAAAATAGAGGTATCCAGTAAGGTGCAAGATGATTCAAAATCTAAAAAGTTTATTGAATCAAAAAAAACAGCATGGATTGAACAAATTGCTAAAGGAGATGTAGAGGCAACTTTAGATGACATTAAAAATTATGCACAAGAAAAAAAAGACAATAATATTATTAAACTGATAATAAACTTATCGTCTAGGTGGTATAGAAACAAGCAATCATATAATAAAGGTTTAATAAAAAATGAGGAAAAAGAAATGGAAATTAATAAAGTTAATGAGGCCTTAGTTGATTTAATAATAATTCTAACATAGTACAACTAACCTGCTACTCTGCTTACACATAGGTTATTAATCGGCAGTCCAAAGCCCAAAAACAGTCTACAGTCTAAGGAACTCAATCTTACAAAATGAAAAAATCTGCAAAAAAGAAGAAAAATAATCCCGCTGGCGCTATGGCTGTCTACCCTTACCTCTCACGGCGCTGGCGCGCGGCTGTGCCGCGTGACAACTTGCATCATCTACGCTTGTAGTTTTAGCATAGACCGAACTGTAATACATTTGAAAACCAACAGATTTATCAGTATTTTATCAAACAGAAGATGTCTCGCGGCCAATGCCGCGTGCCATCCAGCCCTCTCATCCAAACACCATCATAAACAAAAAAATGGAACATACTTTTTTAAATCGATTAAATGACATTTTCAACAATCATGGTATTGAAGATGGTCTGGAAATGGAAATTGCGAACAGAGGACTCAGAGTGTCGCAGGTTACCCCGGGCAAAACCATTCTCTTTATCGGTCATAACCCTTCTTTCAGAATAGGAGATCAACCGGGAGGGGAATGCTTGTATTGTCCGATAATCAATGACAGTTATTTTAGCCATTACTTCAAATTTGCAGAATCCATTCAACAGCAAGACAACTGGAATTACCTGGACTTATTTTATTATCGTCACACGGAACAGGCATTTACAGGTTCGGATTCGGGTTGGGTTTCTTTTCTCTGTCGGCAGTTAATTGTTACACAAGATATTATAGAAAGCCTTCAACCAAAAATCATCGTGATATGCAACACGGCTGCGGCAAAATATACGGGGCTACATGCCTCTCCTGATCGATCGCATGGAGTTTGGATGGGCTACAAATTCGAATGGGATGATAATCTGGGGGCAGACAGAATAAAAGGAGTCGAATCCAGCCTGGGAAGGGTTCCTGAACTCAAAACGACGAAATTGATGAATGTGCCCGTATTATTTTCGGGCTTCAATCAATATAAATCTGTTCATGACCGGAAGCGTTTGGAATGGCACATTAGATATGTTATTCGAAATGGAATAGAATGATTGAATCATGGATTCGTTAGCGTGCTGGTTGACAGGCTGCCACTTGCACCGAGGTTGTATACAACTTTAAATCTGAACTTTGCAAATCAAAGAAAATAAAAATGGATAAGATTGATGTACCATTAGCCGTATTTACAAGTAATATTGAATCACTCATATCAATTTATAACGACAGTGAAAAAATTAGACAACTTAAGAAAAAAGAACTTGAAGATAGCTTAAATGTAAAATCATGGTCTGACAAAGAGTTTAATGAGTATAGTCACTATGCATTTCACTTTGATTGGTTGCTATTACAATCTTTATTTGTATCTGCTTTTTCGTATTTTGAAAATTATATGGAAAGTATAGCAAAGTTCATCGAAAGCACGGGAGAACAGAAAATCAAGATTAAAGATATTAAAGGAGATGGGATTCTGGATACGTATAGAAAATACTTGTATTTGATTGGCAATGTAGAGAAGGCAAGTAATGGAAAAAAAGAATGGCAAAAATTGAATGACTTTAAAAAAGTGCGAAATATCATCACTCATGCTTATGGTAAATTAGATAAAGAATTTGAAATTCTAAAAAAGCATGACATTTACTATGGGCCGAGCAAACGTATGATAAGGATAAAAAACATCAATTTTGTGAAGGATTTTGTTGTAACGTCTACTTCATATATGAATGAAATAGCGATAGAAGTGAAAAAAATATATGGAGGTTAACAATACCCGCTTGCGCCGAGGCTGTCCATCCGCCAGCAAAATAACCAAACATAAAAACGATGGCGCTGGCGAGGTTGGCAGAACCCAAATTGGTAGTGTTCAGATTTCTGTGTCAGGTCTATTTTTTTGACCTTAAAACCGACCATCAAATGTCCAAGCGAGCCGAAGTTTACGGAGGCGTAGCAGGACTTTGATGGTCGGTTTTAAGGTCAAAAAAATAGACCTGACACAGAAATCTGAACACTACCGGATTTGATGCACCACGCACAGTTGAACTTCTGTCTCTGGGAAGATCGTTTCGATAGCCTCTGCAAAACCTTTGAGGTTGTCAATGCAGGAAATCAAAATATCCTGAACGCCTCGCTGCTGCAACT
>Ga0209572_1000867_pt1 | contig 31595 bp, 29 predicted proteins | sample EBPBio232012_DNA_FD_185867 | JGI IMG/M metagenome (GOLD analysis project Ga0209572, IMG submission 185867) | Wastewater treatment Type I Accumulibacter community from EBPR Bioreactor in Madison, WI, USA - Reactor 1_1/23/2012_ DNA (SPAdes)... | ecosystem: Engineered > Bioreactor > EBPR >...
CGTTTTCCAAACCTTTGCCTTTTCCGCTTTGTTTGGTTCGCCTTGTCTTATGTATTCTTCAAAATTATCCATTGGCTAATACCTATTGTCAACTATCCATTGTCTCTATAATTCTATATGGCTACAATCCAATAATCCTCCTACAATATCACCGTCCCAAAGTACTTCGTGATATCCGCTTTTACTTTATCGAGTGCGGCTTTCTCTGCAAGAAGTGCATCTACCTTATCATCATCTTTGTTCTCTTGTGCTTCGGCTATGTCACGCGTAAGCATGGTTGAGATCTTTTGCACCTTGCGCACCTTTAACCAGAACACACAATCTTTTGTTGCCTTTCTCAGCAATGTGTCTTCATGTTCTGGATAAATATTGTGGCGCAACCAGTTTTCGCTAAGTGCATACTTAGGCACAAGCAATGTGGAACTTTCAGATGAAATCGCGTTGTCTTCGTTATTGGTAAAAGTGGTTGTTTCAGGAATCTCTTCGCGATAGATAAACTCGATATACTCTTTGAGAATTTTGTTGTAAACCTCATGCTCAAATTCAATCTCATCCTCTTGAATGTTGGAGATAAGATATTCCGCAACGCTTACGTTATGGGTTTCCTCATGTCCATCCTCATTGGTGATGGTAATCGCAATCGGCTTCTCACCGTATGTCAACAGTAATCTTACAAAGTCTTTCTCTTGATAATAAAGCGAGAGTTCATCTTTTGTTTCGCTTGAAGGAACACCATCGTAGAATGACTCATCCAACAAAGGCATTTCCTCGGGCACATCGTCCTTCTTACCCTTCTTGACTTGCGCAACAATAGCCTTGTTCAGCTCCGTGAGCAACACTTGCTCTTGCATGTTGAGCAAACGACTGCATTGCTGTACATATACACTGCGCGTTATGCCATCAGGAATCAACGCAATACTGTCCACAATACCACGAATCAAGGCGGAACGCTTTACAGGATCGTTACCCGCATCTTCCAACAACAACGAGGTTTTGAAAGTGATAAAGTCTTTCGCGTTGCTTGCTATGAACTCTTGAATCTCCGTGGTACTGTGCTTGCGTGCAAAGCTGTCGGGGTCATCGCCATCAGGAAAGAGTAGAACGCGAACGTTCATGCCTTCCTTCAATATCATATCAATACCACGGAAAGATGCTTTGATACCCGCGCTATCACCGTCATATAGAATGGTGATGTTTGGAGTATACCGCTTTATCATGCGTATCTGTCCTTCAGTAAGACTTGTTCCGCTTGACGCTACAACATTCTCCACACCCGCTTGGTGCATACTAATGACATCGGTATAACCTTCCACGAGGTAACACATATCGTGCTTCACGATAGCGTTCTTCGCGAAGTTCAATCCATAGAGCACGTTGCTCTTGAGGTACAACTCACTCTCTGGTGAGTTGAAATATTTGGCTATCTCCTTCTCTGCTTTCAGTGTGCGACCACCAAAGGCAATCACTTTACCACTGATGTTATGTATCGGAAACATCACGCGACCACGGAAGAAGTCATAAGGCACACCATCGCGTTCGCGTGTTAATCCTGCTTTGATTAAATACTCCAGTTTGTATTGCGCTTCCAAAGCGGCTTTGGTCATCGCATCCCATTTATCGGGACAATAACCAAGTTGGAATTTCTCAATGATATCATCTCTGAAGCCGCGCTCTTTAAAGTAAGAAAGACCAATGGCACGGCCTTCTTCACTCTCTTGTATTTGCTCGCGGAAATACTTTGCAGCAAATTCAGTAACGATGCTGAGTTGTTCACGCTCGCTTTTCTCTTGCTGTTGCTCTTCAGTTTGTTGGTCTTCCTCTATGGTGATGTTGTACTTTGCAGCCAACCAACGGAGCGCCTCTGGATAAGAGAACTTCTCATGTTGCATAAGAAAGTCCACCACGTTGCCACCTTTCCCCGAAGAGAAATCTTTGTAGATATTCTTTGAAGGAACCACATAGAAAGATGGCGTCTTCTCATTGGCAAAAGGTGAAAGCCCTTTGTACGTAGAGCCGCTTCTTTTTAAATGCACAAACTCGCCAATCACATCTTCTATGACAGCGGTCTGATAAATTTTTTCTATGGTATCGCGACTGATCAACTTTACGCAGAAATGGACGGTAAATTTAGCTCTCGCAGGCTCCTTTCGTCTATCATTTAATCATTGCGGTTACAGGCTAAGTTCTTCGTTTCTTTGCAAGCAAAACCCGCTTCAACAGTGAAAATAGCGATTTACGGTAAAAAGTTTGACGATGAATATATCCCCGCCATTCAGCGGTTGATTGATTTTTTATCGAAAAAAGATGTGTCGCTCTATGTCTATGAAAAGTTCTTCGAACTTCTGGATTCAAAACTGAGTTTGCCTGAAGGCATCAAAACATTCAGTGACTACCGTGGAGTAAGTGGTTCACATTCACTCATCAGCATTGGTGGTGACGGGACACTATTGAATACTGTTCGCATTATTCGCGATTCGGGCATCCCTATTCTAGGTATCAATACAGGTAGGTTAGGGTTTCTTTCCAACGTGTCCATCGATGGTATTGAGGAGGCCATGCAGGCCTTAATCAGCAATCGGTTCACTTTGGATAGCCGAACACTCATTAAGCTTTCAAGCCTGCAACGCGAGTTCAGTGCCTTTCCTTATGCGTTGAACGAAATAACATTACTCAATAAAGGCAGGAACAGTATGATTACCGTTCATGCTCATGTGGACGATGCGTACATGACCACCTATTGGGCCGATGGCTTGATTGTAGCAACGCCAACAGGTTCAACTGCCTATTCTTTGAGTTGCGGTGGTCCTATTATCATGCCGGGAAGCAACAATTTTATCTTGACACCTATTGCCCCGCACAACCTAAATGTTCGTCCATTTGTACTTCCTGATTCTTCCAAAATAACATTGAAAGCCGAAGGTCGTGACCCTGAGTTCCTATTAACGCTTGACAGCAAATCGTTCAATATTGACCAAGACACGACTATTGAACTTACAAGAGCTCCTTTTGAAATAAACCTCGTGACTTTTAAAGGCAACAATTTCTTCAATACAATTCGCAACAAGATGAATTGGGGTGTGGATAAGCGTAATTAATTCTTCTAACTCACGTTAAATTCGCGCAACAAAAATTTCAGATGAAACTCAGAGCGGAAAATATTGTTCGCAGGTATGGACAGCGCACGGTTGTCCGAGGAGTTTCTTTTGAGGTGAATCAAGGTGAAATTGTGGGCTTACTTGGACCGAATGGCGCGGGTAAGACAACCAGTTTCTATATGGTGGTGGGTTTGGTAAAACCCAATGAAGGTCACGTCTATTTAGAAGAAACCGAAATCACCAACGAGCCAATGTATCGCAGGGCGCAATTGGGTGTGGGTTATTTACCTCAAGAGGCTAGCGTTTTTCGCAAATTATCCATTGAGGATAATATCAAAGCGGTGCTGGAGATGACTAAGCTCACGAAGAAAGAACAGAGCCTTAAGCTAGAAACTTTACTAAACGACTTTGGTCTTGAACATAAACGCAAATTGGTTGGTAGCCATTTGAGTGGAGGCGAAAGAAGAAGGACTGAAATTGCTCGCGCCTTGGCCACTGACCCGAAGTTCATTTTATTGGATGAGCCTTTTGCAGGTGTTGACCCTATTGCTGTTGAGGATATTCAAAAAATAGTTTGGCAATTGAAGCTGCGCAATATTGGGGTGCTTATTACTGACCACAATGTGCAAGAAACCTTGTCTATAGTTGACCGAGCGTATCTACTCTATGATGGTTCTATCTTAAAAGACGGAACTGCGGAAGAACTTGCGGCTGATGAAACTGTGCGTAAGGTTTATCTGGGTCAAAATTTCCAATTGAGAAAGGTAAAAGTTGGGTAGTTGCCTAACTTTTTTGCCTCTTAAGTGAATAATCCTGCATTTTCTATGGTTTTGTTGTGTTGACAGTTGTGAAAACACTTTTGACGAATGTGACAATGAAACTTACGAAAGTGGTAATGACGTTGCCGAATTAAACAATGACATTTTCGAATTGCTTAATGACAGTGACGATGACCTCAATGATTATGACGACCTTAAAAATGACATTGTCGCATAATACAATGATAATTACGAATTAGACAATGATATTGACGGGTGGAACAATGATGCTGACGAACTGAATAATGATGAGATTGGTATCTTCTGCTTAATCCGAAAATGATTGATTGGCCTAGTCTCATCGATTTTTAAAAAGAAAAGGCTGCCCTGTTTAAGAGCAGCCTTTTTTATATCACGAGAAATAAATCTTTCTATGCTGTTACGGCTGAAGCTTTTGATGTAACATCTAGTTTGTCGGTTTTAGAGCCAAACATTTTTCTTAAATCTACCACTATAGGAGTAGCGATAAAGAGTGTAGAATAAACCCCTGAAATAACACCAACAATCATGGCGAAACAGAATCCTCTGATATCATCGCTACCGAAGATGAACATTACCAACAAGGTAAGTAGCACGGTCATTGATGTGTTGATTGAACGTCCCATTGTACTATTCAAAGCATCATTGATGGTGGATTCCATTGGTGCATTTTTTCTTACTTTGGTGTATTCACGAATACGGTCGAAGATTACCACTGTATCGTTGATGGAAAAACCAATAACCGTAAGGATTGCTCCGACAAAGTTTTGGTTTATTTCTAACGAAAACGGCAGTAAGCCATTGAAGATAGTAAATATCGCTATTACGAAAAATGCATCGTGGAAGAGCGCAATGGATGCTCCAATAGCAAAGTCCCATTTACGGAAACGCAGCCATATATATATACCAATCAAAACCAAACAAAGTATGCCGGCATAAACGGCTTCCTTGCGGAAGTCATCACTCATCGTGGGGTCAACCTTATAGGTAGAATCTATTTTGTAGTCAACTCCAAGAGAACCGAAGGCTTCTTTCATTTTTGCACTTACCAAATCGTCCGTAGCTGTGTCATCAGAGTTCATGAGGTAATTGGTGGTTACTTTGTAGTCGGTATTACCACCACCTAAGCTTTGAACCTGATATGCTGCAGTCTGACCATTGGCTTCGACTAATTTGCTGCCCAATGAATTTCTAACCGCATCGGCATCAACGGCTGAAGCGAATATTACTTTGGCCGATGTACCGCCAGCAAAGTCAACACCCATGTTAAAGCCTCTTGTCATCCATGAGGCGATACCGATAATAAAGATTACAGTAGAAACAACATAGAATATCTTACGCTTAGCAACGAAGTCATAATTGAATTTGGTGAACCAATTCTTGGTGATGTTGCTGTAAAAGGTGATTGGTTTTTTGTTTTCCAATCTTCTATATAGCAACAAGCGAGAAATGATGATTGCGGTGAAGAGGGTGGTGAAGATACCGATGATTAATGTGGTAGCAAAACCTTTGATAGGACCGGTTCCTACTACAAACAAGATGATACCGGTGAGCAAGGTAGTAGCGTTACCATCAATGATGGCACTGATTGCTTTCAAGAACCCATCGTGCATAGCCGCTGATATTCCTTTGCCCGAGCGCAATTCTTCTTTTACACGCTCATATATAAGAACGTTAGCATCTACCGCCATACCCATAGTTAGTACAATACCAGCAATACCGGGAAGTGTCAATGCTCCACCAAAGGAAACCAATGCTCCGATAAGGAAGAAGAGGTTGGCTATCAACGCCACGTTCGCTGCCCATCCTGCCCAAGCATAATAGAACACCATGTAGATAAGGATAAGTACGAATGCGATGATGAATGACCAAATACCTGCCTGAATGTTTTCCTCTCCGAGAGAAGGACCTACAGTAACTTCATCAATAATCTTTGCAGGAGCAGGAAGTGAACCTGCTTTCAAAAGACCGGCAAGGTCTGTTGCTTCTTCCTCAGTTTTAGTAAGGTCTTCTCCTGTACCTGAACCAAACGAAATACTTGAACTACCGTTTGGAATCTCCTCATTAACGTTTGGAGCAGAATAAACTAGGTTATCCATCACCACAGCAATGGGGCGTTTGTTGTCAGCCGCATTTATACGGGTCATGTCTCTCCAAATGGCTGCGCCCTCGGTGTTCATACTCATAGTAACCTGAACCTGACCGTTGATTGGATCGTAATCTTTACGTGCATCAATGATGGATCTGCCATCCAATTCAGCCTCGCCTTTCAAACTCTTGTCACGAATACCATATAGCTGAACTATGTTCTGTTGTGGCTTTGCTGACCACATCAATTTCAAATCAGCCGGAAGAGCATTTTTTACATCTTCTGAATTCAACCATTTATTGATTTCAGGCACATCACTTTCCTGCGCAGCACCAAATATTGGCTGACCTGCCTGATTGCTGATTGACAATTTGGCCAACGGATATTTACGCAATAAATCGGCACGTGAAAGCAAACTATCAGGAGTAACGGTAGTATCGCGATAAACAGTGCGCAATGAGTCCACTTGAATCTCAGTCAAGCTTGTATCCTGCATGGCAGCCATGAAAAGAGAGTCCTTTTTCGGCTGGTTGGGATCTTTAGAGTATAAATCGGCAGCATACTTCTTACCCAAAATGAGGTTCAACTCATTCATTTTGTTGTATAGGTTTTGGTCCATACGATAAGTATCCCAAAACTCGAGATTTGCAGTTGCTTTCAATTTTTCGCGCACGCGTTCGCGGTCGCTAATACCGGGAAGTTCAACCACGATTCTTCCACTGAGTGATTGCTTTTGAATGTTCGGTTGAGTTACACCAAATTGGTCAACCCTTTTCTTGATAATATTCTCAGTATTATTAATGGCATCTTCCGCCTCTTGTCTGAGAATAGCTATTATATCGTCATCTGAAGATTTAGCAGGGAATTTACCCTTGTTCTCCATAGTGTCGAAGATGCGCCACAACTCTACTCCACCGGTATTGTTCTTTTTCCAGGCAGAAGCAAATAGGTCAATAAATGATGAGGTGGAATTCCTCTGATTGGCCAAAGCATCAGCAATGGACTGTCTGAAAACCTTGTTATCGTTATTGTCGCTAAGCGAAATAAGAAGGTCTGCAACAGACACCTCTAGGGTGACACTCATACCACCGCGCAGGTCAAGACCTAAGTTTAGCTCTCGCTGCTTGAGGTAGTTGTAACTATGGCCAAAAACCGGATAAGCCTTAGCATCGGCACTGTCACGAAGCAATTTTGCCTGCAAAGCAACCAGCGCAGAGTCATAATTGGCACCACTTACTCCTGCTGTCTCAAGCGAGTCCTTAGCAATCTGAGTGATTTTGTTCTCATAGCTCTTTGCTACAAAGCCAAAAGACAGTACATAAACTACTGTCAAAGAAAGGAGGATTACAAAAATCCATAAAAGCGATTTATTCCGCATGTATCCTAATAGGTAAGGTTGATTTTACTTTTTTTAAGGGCGGCAAATATAGTCAGACAAGCATTTGAAAATAGCCCGATATTTTTGCTTTGCGCCAAGTGTTAAAATGGGGTTCTTACTCGTTTAAAGCAATTAGGTTATGCCTTGAGGAAAATTTAGCCCGCAAAACGGTGTGATTAGACAACAAAAAAGCACTGCGAATACAGTGCTTTTAATCCTTATCTATTCATAATCAAGCAATCAAACCGTCAGCCTTCGCTCTCTTCAGCGCAGCCATCAAGCCCAATTTATTGATTACTTTCATTCCTTTTGGAGTAACACGAAGTTCAACCCAACGTTTTTCTTCTTCCAGCCAAAAACGCTTGTATTGAAGATTAGGGAAGAATTTTCTCTTCGTCTTAATATTTGAGTGAGACACTTTATGTCCCGTCATTGTAGTCTTTCCAGTAATTTCACAAACACGTGCCATGGCAATGAGTATTTCTTTTTTAAAAAGGGGTGCAAAGAAAGCACACTTTTTCTTTTGCACAAACAAATCAGGATAAAATTTCTTTCCTAAGTAGATTTAATGCTGTATTGGCGGCCAAAAGAATATTTATGTCGCGCCTTTTGCCGAATTTCATTTTGAATGATCTCACACCATTGGGGCCGGCAATTCCAATCCAAATGGTCCCTACGGGTATTTCATCTGTTCCGCCTGTTGGGCCAGCGACTCCTGTGGTAGAAACGGCCCATGTGGTATTCATTTTATTTCTTGCACCAACGGCCATCGCCTCGGCCACTTCTTTGCTCAAAACGGAGTGTTTCTTAATCAAAGCACTATCTACGCCCAATGTCCCAGCCTTTTGTTCCTCGGCATAAGTCACAAACCCACCTTGAAAATAATCGCTGCAACCCGGTGTTGAGGTTATCAAATGCGCAACGAAGCCACCGGTGCAACTCTCTGCAGTAGTGAGTGTTGCCATATTCTGGCGCAGTAGTTCACCAACAACGCCCTGCAAAGTGTCCTTTTCAAAGCCATAAATATGCTCTCCAATTAATTCATGAAGTTCGGCTTCTTTGATGGCCATTATTTTTTCTACTGTTTCCTTGTCATTTACGTCATAGGAGGACATCCGTAACTTCACCATCCCTGGAGAAGGCAAATAGGCCAATACGATTTGATGCGCTGCCAGCGAATCTTCCCATGCCTCTATTTTTTGAGCGATAAAAGACTCTCCAACACCAACGGTAAGAATCGTTCGGTGCAAAATTGCAGGGCGTTTGAAATGCTTACGAATCTTATCGAGCAAAATATTTTCCATCAGATGCTCCATCTCATAGGGAACACCCGGCATTGATATAAATACGACACCATTTCTTTCAAACCACATCCCGCTTGCAGTACCGCGGTAGTTAGGAATTACGATGCACGACTCCGGCATTTCTGCTTGCCCTTTGTGCGCCTCAAGAAGTTGTATCCCGCGATCAGCAAACATCTCTTCGATGCGAAAAAGCACTTCTTCCTTCAACACCAATTTGGTATCAAAATATTCGCACAACGAAATTTTGGTGATGTCATCTTTGGTTGGGCCAAGCCCACCGGTTATCAAAATCAAATCAGCTCGCTTTTCAGCTTCAAAAAGCGCCTGAAGAATATCTTTTTTTGAATCCGCAATGGATGTTGAACGGTGAATACGAATGCCTTCTTTGTTCAATTGCTCACCAATCCAGCCTGCATTGGTGTTTATGGTTTGACCAATGAGTAATTCATCCCCTATGCTTATAATCTCTGCTTGCATTTTTTTTATTTGGTCATTTCGACCTTACAAAGATGAACGGAGGACTCCTACTCCGTAACTACAATTGTTTTCTTACTACTCGTAAAGGCCGAGAAGACACCCAGAGCTCCACCTTTGATATTGCTCTCCGGATTGGCGGGCGTAGCACTGAACGGACTACCCGCACTCGAACTCGCCACTGAAGCCATTGTTTGGTAAAACTTGTAAGTCGCCTTGTCTATTGATTGCAACTCAACCTGTACGGTATCATCAAGATCAAAGTCCCTTACAAAAATGGGAACGAAGATGTAATTGCCATCTACAAGCCCATCATCGAGCAGCATGATTTCATCTGCACTGTTTAGGAGCGTATCATTCAAGGTGACGTTCACTTTATAATAATTAGCTACGGAAAGAGAATCTTGAAAGTTGAGGAAGACAGAGTATGAGCCTTCACCGCCAAACAAGCCCTCTTCATATTGAGCAGACAAAGAATCTAAAGGAGTAGATGCAGGCATGTATGTTGTAGCTGTAAATACCTCATCACCAACATTGACATGCAGGCCATAGTTAGCAGATGTTGTAATGGTTTGCCCCGTTGCTTTGTAATATCCATTACCAATAGAAGCAAGTACAACTTCACTGCTGTTGGGCATAGTAATGATAACTTGTGCATCATTAACTACTTCAGGTGGATTCGTGTTGAAGAAGCTGGTAGTCTTCGTAACGCGTACCACTATACTATCGGAGCCTTCTATCACAGCGCCTTCTATCACATACTTCGGGCTCGCCTCATTGAGGTCTATATCTATAACGTCTTGACAACTTTGCATACCTAACAAAAGGAATGGAAGCACTGCGAAGAGGATTTGCTTTTTCATTTTCATGAGATTCATGTTGTATACGGATTAGAAAGAGAAGTTATAAGTAATAGAAGGAACGATGCGGAACAGTGCTACACGGACAGCTTCCTTTTGCGCAGGATTGTCTTCGTTATCTCGGAAGGTGATGGCGTAGGCATTTCTTCTTGCATAAGCGTTGTAGATAGATACGTTCCAAGAGGACTCATACTCCTTCTTGGTTTTTACTTCCCATGTAAGCCCAAGATCGAGACGATGATAGTTGGGCATACGATAGCCGTTTCTTTCAGTATAATAAGGAACAGAAATACCTCCAACTTCATATTTGCCTGAAGGGAAAGTAACAGCAGTTCCAGTGTAATAAATCCAGTTGCCGGATACTTTGAGACGGTCGTTTATCTCATACATCATTACGATGGCAAAGTCATGTATTCTATCCTGACGCGAAGGGAACTCGTTGCCTTCGTTGATTTGATCAAAAGTGCGTAAGGAACGCGACCACGTGTAGCTCACCCAACCGGTGAACTTACCCGTTTGCTTTCTCAAGTAAAACTCCGCTCCATAAGCACGGCCTTTACCATAGACCAAATCACCTTCAGCCTCATCGTTGAAGAACAAGTTTGCACCGTTGCGGTAGTCTATTTGATTTTGGAAAAGCTTATAATAGCCCTCAACGGATGCTTCGTATTTATTGTCCTTGAAATTGCGGAAGTAACCAAGCGATACTTGGTCAGATATCTGAGGTTTTACATTATTGCTACTTGGTACCCATATATCTGTAGGCTGCGCAGAGGTGGAGTTGCTCAACAAGTGTAGGTATTGAAAGGCTCTGTTCACGGATGCTTTTACAGAGCTTTGATTGTCCACCTCAAACTTGGCAGATAGTCGAGGCTCGAAACCACCATAGGTTTTGATAGTCTGCCAAGCTTTGTAGGATTGCTCTGAGGTTTTTACTCCTTCCGCATCGAATGTATAGGATTTGCCTTCGCCCATGTAGTTGAAGAATGAGTAGCGCAAACCGTATTGAATACCAAAACGCTCGGTAATGCTATGGTCGTTTTGCACATACACTCCTCCTTCCAGGGCATAGCGGTTGGTCAATTTGACATCATTGAACGATTGAAAATCACTTTCTATTTCACCCGGAATAAACGTGTGATAGATGGCATTGAAACCAAACTTTACCTTGTGATTAAGATGCGGGAAGTAAGAAAAGTCCTGCTTCAGGTTCCAGTCTTGTATCGAGCTGGTAAACTTTACATCGTTGCCATCGGCATTGAACTTGAAGCGATAGTTATAGTTGCTAAAAATCAGGCTGGTGTTGGAAAACATCTTGTCGTTGACGATGTGATTCCAACGCAAAGTGCCTGTTGCATTTCCCCAATCGAAACCAAAGACATCTGCCAGCCCAAAGTTGTCTCTACCAAAATAGCCAGAAAGAAAGATGCGGTTCTTTTCATTGATTTGATAGTTGGACTTTAAATTCAAATCATAGAAATAGAGCTGCGAACTCTTGATGTCTTTGTCTTTTGAAAGTTTCAGAAAAACATCAGCATAGGTTCTTCGGCACGAAATCATGAACGAACCTTTCTCCTTTACGATTGGAGCCTCAATAGTTAAGCGAGATGAAATAAGACCGATGCCGCCTGTAACGCCCAACTTTTTAGAATTACCATCACGCATCTTAATGTCCATCACCGAAGAAGCACGTCCTCCATACTCGGCAGGCATCCCACCTTTATAGAGTGTTACATCTTTGAGCGCATCGGAGTTGAACACAGAGAAGAAGCCGAGTAAGTGAGACGCGTTGTAAACAGGTGCTTCATCGAGAAGAATAAGATTCTGATCGGCACTACCACCGCGCACATAAAAACCGGAGTTGCCCTCGCCTGCGCTCTTCACTCCCGGTGTCATTTGAAAAACTTTTATAATATCTCTTTCACCAAATAAAACGGGGACACTCTCTACAGCCTTGGGATCTATGCGAACCACACCCATCTCTGTGCTCTTTACGTTCTGGTCGCGTTTTTCACCTAGGACTTCTACCTCTCCCAAGGTGGTTTCCGAAAAGCCAAGTTGAATGTTGAATGTTTGATTGCTTTTCAACGAAATGGCTTTCTCTTGGAGTGCGTAACCAATAAACTGGTAAACCAATGTGTAATCGCCTGCGGGAAGAGTAAGCGAATAAAAACCATACGAATTGCTGCTAGTTCCTTTGCCTTCTAGTTCCTTCACTGAAACTATTGCCCCAATAATATCCTCACCGTTTTCAGCATCCTTTATACTGCCGCTAACAGTATAGTTCTGCGAAAATACATCGAGCGAGCAACTAAGAAAAAATATCCCTACTGCTAAAAAAGATTTTGACCAATTGTATTTGAGAAGCGTCATAAAAAAAATAAGTTATCAATCATTCAGACGGCCGCGAATTTGCATCATTCAGATCCTTTAATTTGATAAGAATAGGTAAAATGTGATTGACGGTCGGCAAACGATATGAGTGAGTAATTATTTAAATGAATACTTACATCCGTATATCAATTTCTTAGTGGTTTTGAAAAAACGAATGGCTGCGGGCAACGAACCATATCTTTGCTTATCATAACCAACACTTGATGAAAAAAACAATTTTGATAATTTCAGTGGTTATAGTCTCTTTCTGTTTTGGCTATGCATTCAAAGCAATAACAATACCCACCCTAGAAGTCGCTCCACTTACAAGAGTAACCGGTATTGGAGGTATATTTTTCAAATGCAAAGACCCCAAGAAAGTAAGGGAATGGTATCATGAGCATCTGGGTTTAAATGTTAATGACTATGGTTCCGTCTTTGAATGGTATCAAGGCGCAGATTCTACTCAAAAAGGTTTTTCTCAATGGAGTCCATTTAAGGAAACCACTAAATACTTCGAGCCTTCGACCAAAGAGTTTATGATTAATTACCGTGTAGCTAATTTGGAAGCACTGCTGAAGGAACTCAAAAACGAAGGCGTCACCATCACCGATACACTTGAAGCTTATGACTACGGAAAGTTTGTACACATTATGGACATAGAAGGCAACAAGATAGAACTCTGGGAACCCAACGATAAAGTATATTAGCAAATGGGATTACAGATGGGAGCCGTTACAACTAAGTAGTCAAGGCCAAACCCAGTAAACAATTTTCCTCCTTAACTCTTCTAATGAAAAAATGAAAATAATTTTCACCTGCTTCATTCTGCTACTAAATGCACTGCATGTTGATGCACAAACTCTCTACAGTAAAAGTTTTGGCAATGCAAAAAATAAACCAATCATCTTCTTGCACGGTGGCCCTGGATATAACTGCGCCAACTTTGAGGCAACTACCGCACAAGAGCTTGCTGATAATGGCTTTTATGTTATCGTCTATGACAGGCGTGGCGAAGGCAGAAGCAAAGACACCAACGCGAAGTTCACTTTTGAAGAAACATTTGCAGATATTACAGGCCTATACAAACAATACGACATTACGAGCGCAACATTGATGGGGCATAGTTTTGGAGGAGTAGTTGCAACATTGTTTGCTGAAGAACATCCACAAAAGGTGAAGTCAATAATACTCGTGGGAGCACCGGTATCGCTACAAGCGACCTTCAAAAGCATTATCGCCAAAACGAAAAGCATCTATCAAGAGAAGAAAGACAGTATCAACTTGGGCTACCTTTCTATGCTTGAGAAAATGGATACCGCAAGTATCATGTATAGCTCTTATTGCTTCCGCCATGCGATGCAAAATGGTTTTTACAGTCCGAAAAACATGACCGAAGAAGCGAAGAAGATCTATGCTTCCTTTAAAGCAGATACCGCTATGACCAAGCATGCAGGTAGTATGTCTTATGAAGCACCGCAAGGTTTTTGGACTAATGAGCATTACACTACAATAAATCTAACAAACAACTTACGCGCGTTGCAACAACAAAAAATTGCTATCTACGGGCTCTATGGCAAAGACGATGGTTTGTACTCTGCTCAACAAATAGAAGATCTTCAACATCTAATAGGCAAAGACAAGGTGGAATATTTAGACAACTGCTCTCACAGTGTATTCATGGACCAACAGCAAACTTTTATAGCAGCGGTGAAGCAGTTTGAAGAGTAAGTGAAACTTTCGATTCCCAATAAATCCTATCTAAGAAATCATTCTGGCCGCGAATGCGCTTTTTTTGTATCCCATATTTTTTTGAAGCAATCATGAAAAAGAAATACTTGTTGTTATTGTTGGGGTTGTTCTTTACGACTCAAGCAACATTTGCTCAACGCTACAAAAGCAAGTTAACACATGCCAAGAAAGCTATCAACCTCCTTACCGATGAAGACGAAGAAGAATTTGAAGAAGACTCCATACGAGGCTTTGGATTTGGTCTCAATCTAGGCTCCTACTTCGCAAGCAAAGCAACGGGCAATTTCTACAATGGTTCGGGTACCGTTAATGGGCTTATCGATGAAGGACAAGAGATACGCGCGTACAGCATTGATGAACGTATCGGCCCCAACTCAGCCTTCATAAATGATTATCAAGCGATCTTGTCCTACTATAACGCGAGCAGCTATTTTTTCCCAATTGATGCCTATCCCTTGGATATGCGTTACAACCCTTCCTTTCTGGTCGGCTTACAGATTAAATACAACTTCAATAGATATGCAGCGGTGATTACCAATATCAATGCAACAAAATTGAAAGCTGTAAGCCAATTCACTATGCAATTTCAGGGAACACCTCAACCTGTCAATGCGCAAGGGGACGTCCGTCTTTTTGCGATCACCGGAACCGAACAGCGCTTCAATATCAACTTAGGCTATCGGCAAGGTTGGATGATGGGAGATTATTCTAACATTTATATTCAACTTGGTGGCAGCATGCTTGGCACACAGTTTCAAAAGAATGAAGTGTTTGTTGCAGAAAGAAGCTACAACCTCTTTGTAGGGGGACAAAATCCCAACCAACAATTAGTGAATGCACAGCCAAGAACGGACATCGGTTTTGGTGCTTATGGTGCGATGGGCGTGGAGTTTTGGCTTGGCCGCTATTCATTCGATGTCAGCTTTGGAATGTCACGCGATAGAGTTATCCTTTATACTTGGGACAAACTTGTGTGGAACAAATGGATTCAAGCAACATTCGCTATTTGATAAAAGGATTTAGCTGAAAGTCCATTGTGTATAGAGGAAAGACTTATCACCGTTGATGATTCGTATTTGCCAGAGTTACCCTCTTTTATTCCGAAAGAAATTAGTGAGCAACGCTGCGCACTCTTCGCCCAATACTCCACCAATTACTTCGCTTTTGGGATGTACAATAGTTTGTCCATTGTCAGAGTGATTACCGAATTTGGAAAAGCCCCGCTTCTCATCATACGCCCCAAATACAATACGACCAACGCGTGTGTTGTAAGCACCACCCGCACACATTGCACAAGGTTCAAGTGTGACATACAATGTGCATTCATGCAATGATTTTCCGCCTAGGTATTCACTTGCTGATGTAAAAGCTTGCATCTCTGCGTGAGCCGTGAAATCGCGGAGTCGTTCCGTCAAATTATGACCACGCGCTATAATTTGATTTTGACAGACAATCACACAACCGATAGGAACTTCATCAGCATCCTGCGCGCGCAAAGCTTCTTGCAAAGCTTGTCGCATGTAACGTTCATCTATCTCTTGTTGGGTCAATTCCATATCTTATTATCTAACTTCTTTCAAAATGTTCTGCGCTGTGATCTCCTTTTGTTTTAATACACCAAAACCAAAACGCTCCTTAAATCGCTGCGCAAGATATTCTTGTTCCGTTTGCCCAGGAGTTGGTATAAGCAACGCCTTTCTGTTCAACGCTTGCAAGTCCATTAGAGTAGAATAACCTGAACGACAAATGATATGTTTCGATTCATTTATCAATTGAACAAACCTTTCATCATCAGCATGCGAAATGAGTAAAACGTTTTCGTCTTTTTTTTCATTCATGCCTTCAGGCAAACCGCAAAGCATTGCTGCAGGTTTTTTCAACTCTTTTAATGTTTGCAATAATCGAAGCTGCAACAACGAACGCTGCGGTTCTGGTCCGCTGATAATTGCCAAGTAATCAAATTGCACCTCACCCCTAACCCCTCTCCAAAGGAGAGGGGAACTTGAAAATCTTGATTGCGGACCTGTGTATCGAACGTTCTTCAAATAAGAAGATCCATGAGATAAACTTCCGGATAGATTTTCTTCTCCTTGATAATCGGGCACAAGACATTCATCGAACCTTGATATGTATTTCTTTAACCAAAAACGAAGCAATGGCTGCACACCTCCCGCACCGTGAATATTTAATTGATGTGTAATGAAAGTTGAAGAAATTCTCTCTGAAGAAAGCCCGTAGCGATTGTCACTAATTACATGCGTTATCTTTTCTTCATCAATGAATTTATCCAACCACTTTCCTTCCGCTTTTATGACGTTTAAGATTCGCTTGGCATCTTTTGCAAAATGCCAAACCATACTGCCCGATGAAGGATAAGTGATTCTGTAATCTGGAATATCTGTTCGCAAAATGAGCGATGGAAAATAGTGCTTGAGAAAAGCGGCACTTCTTCCGTTGGAAGCAAGAATGACTTCGTTACCCAAAGCCAATTGCTCTTTAATAATAGGCACACAACGCGCAGCATGACCAATACCCCAATCGAGTGGAGCAATCAAAACTTTATTTGACTTATGACTAGCCATTGGCGTTGCCAAAGAAAATGCAAAGACATCATTCAACATGCACAAGTGCTAATTACAAAGCAATGACAAAGCAGACAACATGTTTGAACTAATATCGCAACCGATATATGTAATGTCCATTTATGATGAAAATCACTATTTGCTTTTTGATGCGCGCATTCATTTGTAAGCAATAAAAACAGGAGGTCAAAATGGAAGCACTTTCAGAAACGATGACAAGAACATTCACCAAAGAAGCCGTAGCTTCTGCATTTCAAAATATACAGGCAGCTATTTGCGAAGGCCTGGAGCAAGTAGATGGCAAGGCTTCATTTTCTAAAGAAGAATGGCAAATGGCTTCAGGTGGCGGTGGACTTACACGAGTTATTGCAAATGGAAATGTGTTCGAAAAAGGCGGTGTCAATTTCAGCGCTGTGCAAGGAAAGCTGCCTGCTTTTATGAAAGATAAAGTAAGTGCAGAAGCAACTGATTTTTTTGCAACAGGTATGAGCATTGTGATTCATCCGTTCTCACCGCAGATTCCAATCATTCACGCGAACATTCGTTACTTCGAAACCAATGCAGGCGATGCGTGGTTTGGTGGTGGTATCGACTTAACTCCCATTTATGTAGATGAAGAGCAAGCCAGATTCTTTCACACACAATTGAAAGAAACTTGCGACCAATACAATCCTGAATATTACCCGAAGTTCAAGCAATGGGCAGATGATTATTTCTTTATCACCCATCGCAATGAAACGCGCGGTGTAGGCGGAATTTTCTTCGATTATCTCAAGGGTAACGACAATACTTCTTTGGATGAAATTTTTGAATTTGTAAAAGCCGTTGGCAATACTTTCTTGAAAGCCTATGTGCCGATTGCAGAGAAAAATAAAACGCTAAGTTTTACAGAAGAACAAAAGAATTGGCAATTGATTCGCAGAGGTCGGTATGTAGAATTTAATTTGGTGTATGACCGTGGAACCCGCTTCGGGCTTGAAACTGGCGGACGAATAGAATCTATATTGATGAGCTTACCCGAACATGCTTCGTGGATATACAACCACAAGCCCGAAGAAGGAAGCGAGGAAGAAAAAACGCTTCAACTCTTGAAGAAAGGGGTTGATTGGGCTTAGAACCATAGCTCACGGTTTAAACTTTGGGCTATAAAACAAAAGCCGTCCTGATGTATCGGGACGGCTTTTCCTTTCGGTTGATTTTCCTTGCAGGGATAATCTATAAATCAGAAAGGTAAATCATCATCTACAGGAGCAGCAAAGTTCTGCGGTGCAGGCGCAGCCTGTTGGTATTGAGGTTGCTGATATGCTGCAGGTGGAGTTTGTTGAGGAGCTACGGCATCAGCATTGTCAATTTTCCAAGCCACAAGGCTGTTGAAATATTTGCCTTGCCACTCACGGCCACGGATATCAAAGCTCACTTTGATTCTGTCGCCTTGGCTGTATTTTGTAATCAAATCGCCTTTCTCTTTCAGCAATTCAAATGCTATATCGTTGGGATATTGTTCTTCTGTGGTGATAACAAACTCGCGTTTAGTAAATCCGCTTGCGAAAGATTGTTCGTCTTTGATGACTTTAACTCGTCCTGTAAGTTCCATTTTGTCTAATAATTGTAATTCGAATGGGTAAAAGTATTGTCCCAAATCCATATTCTTACTCGTTTGGGAAACATTGTTGATAATCTTGCGCGTATTAGGCCAAATTTGCACCCTCAAAAAACACAAGCACGGCTTGATATTGCCGCATAAATAAAACGACATTGAAATTTTCAGAATTGAATCTTCATCCCGAATTGCTGGAAGGCATTTCGAGTATGAATATCATCACAGCCACACCCATTCAGGAGCAAGCCATTCCTCCATTGTTGGAAGGAAAAGATTTGATAGGCATTGCACAAACGGGTACAGGAAAAACTGCTGCATTCCTTTTGCCCATTCTCAATATGATAATGGACAACCCTGATGCAGGATATACCCAAGCGCTCATCATAGTTCCAACACGCGAACTTGCTTTGCAAATTGACCAAGCTGTTGAAGCCTATTCCTATTTCACGGGAGCTTCCAGCATGGCTATTTATGGTGGTGGCGATGGAATGGATTTCAGTCAGGAAAAGCAAGCCATCATCAGCGGAGTGGACATCATCATTGCAACTCCAGGCAGATTGATTTCTCACATGCATGGCAGCTATGCTAATTTTTCTAAGCTCCGTTTTTTGATTTTGGACGAGGCAGATAGAATGTTGGACATGGGCTTTCAACCGGACCTTACACGCATCATTAGGGCATTGAATGAGCAAAGACAAACACTCATGTTCTCAGCCACTATGCCTGCGGGAATAGCCAATCTGGCAAAGACCTATATGACCAATCCCGTTCAAATCAATATAGCTATTTCCAAACCGGCTGCGGGAGTTAAGCAAGGTGCCTATGTTGTTTTTGAAGAACAAAAGCTCAACCTTATTCTACATATACTCAGAGGAGAAGAGCGCAAAGACCAAAGCATCATCGTTTTCTGCTCACGCAAACAAGCGGTAAGTGCGCTTTATCAAAAATTAAAGAACGCACACCTTAGCGTTGGCCGCATCAGCAGTGACTTGGAGCAAGAACAACGAGAAGAAGTGATGCAGAATTTCCGAACTAAAAAGATTTCTGTTCTTGTAGCCACGGATGTTATCAGCAGAGGTATCGATATTGATGGAATAGACATGGTCATCAATTATGACGTGCCGCGCGATGCAGAAGATTATGTTCACAGAATAGGCAGAACAGCCCGCGCACAGCGCAAGGGAGAAGCCGTCACCTTAATTTCGCCAACCGACCAAGGTTCTTTCAAAAGAATTGAAAAACTGATTGAAACTATTGTAGAAAAATATCCTGTTCCCGAAGCGATGGGGCCAGCACCCGAATACAACCCTGCTTCAAACAGAGATAGAAGGCCCGGTGTCAACGGCAGTGATAACAGCAAGAAGAAAAAATTCTTCAAGAAGAAAAAACCACAAAACAAAAAAACGGATTAAGATTTTAGGACGAACACTAAGCCGATAATCATTCATTTTTCCAAAAACCGATAACCACTCCTGAATCAATGCTGTTTAAAGCTTTGAACAATAATGCCCCTCTACTAACCATTCTTCCCGAATAGTTTTTTCTCCCTGACTTGAAATAAAAAAAAGAACAGCGCACCAAGGGCATAAAACACAATGTCCATGAGGTCTGCGGTATAACGCGCACTGAACTTTGGTATTACAAATTCGAAAACTGTAGTGACATACACTACCGCAAATGCAATCATTGAAAGTGGCAATTGAAACGTAGAATTCTTTTTTACAATGCGCACTATCATCACAAACAGAGAGAGGATAAATGGCAAGCACAGTGCATCTGCGAGATAGTTGCTGATGAAAACAGGTACGGCTATGCAGTTATACTTTATATAAAGATGAACAGCATAGACAAACAGGAGCACGATGAATAATCGTGTATTGCGTTGCATTATCCCGGCCCCATTAAAATCAACCACAGGATGAACGACATAAAGGCAAAGAAGGCAAACCAGATGGAGTAAAAGATATAGTAGGCGACACGAACAATAATCCATTTAGATTCTTTCCACTTCAAAAAGAATTTTTCAAGCGGGTCAGAAATAATTTGCTTTTTCTTTTCATCGCGCTCTTTGTCTTCTTTCTCCAATTGCATTTGATAATTGAGCAGGTGATTGCAATTGGTACAATAATCATTGTCACCATTCCATGTGGCGCATTTGGGGCATTTTCGAGAAATACTGCTCAAACAAAAATTCTTATGCGATAAATTAAAAACTCTTCAACTCTTGATAAACCAAATCTACTGGCAAACCCATCACATTGAAATAAGAGCCTTTCAATGAGCGAATGGCTGTAAGGCCTATCCAGTCTTGTGCTCCATAAGCACCTGCTTTGTCATAAGGTTTATAGACATCTACATAGTGCACGATTTCTTCCAAGGTCATTTCCGAAAAAGTCACCAGCGTGTGGTCGTAGAAAGAAACCTGTTTGTCTTTGGAAGTGATGCTCACGCCTGTATAAACGCTGTGTTCTTGGCCGCTCAATTCTGAAATCATAGCAATAGCCTCTTCTCTATTTTCGGGTTTGTTCAGTACATGGTCGTTTATCCAAACCACCGTATCAGCCGTGATAAGCACTTCGTTTTCGGCAAGCTCAGGCAAGAAAGCATCGGCTTTTATTTTGGATAGATAAAGAGGAATCTCTTGCGCTTTCAAATCATCTGGAAAAGATTCGTCCACATCCTTCGTGCGGGTTTCAAAATCCAATTCCAAACCCTGCAACAGTTGCTGTCTGCGCGGACTTTTAGATGCCAAAATGATTTTCTTTCCTTCGAGGTTGTTGAGCATTTTCATAAGCGGGGCAAAGATGCGGATGATTTATGGGAACCTCTTGTAAATGTCCTTTCTATGTGCCACAGTTATGAACCTGATATTTTCCTTATCGGTTTGCTCAAATCCAAGACGGTATTCACCAATACGAATACGATAATATGATTTAAAACCCTGTAACTTTTTGATTCCTGACATGTTTTGAAATTGCTTAGCTCCTTCGAGCTTCAAAATCCAATGCTCTATTTTAGAGAGAAGAGCTTCATCCTTGATTTTATCAATTGCCTTTTCAAATGACTTGTCAAAAGCTACAATCATTTGCGCAGTTTTTTCATGATTGCAGAACGAGAAACTGACTTGCCGGTTTTTTCTTCATCCATCATAGTGCCGAGCATAAGGTCTTCCCAAACCTTATCGTTGACTTCCATTACGCTTCCACCAAGCTTTTTGATGAGTTCGGAAATAATTTTATTATGGGACTTGTCTAACTTTATGAGAATGGTATTCATAAAGCGAAGATAAAACTATTAACACAACCTAAATCTCCAAGCACTTATAAACCGTGAACAAAAAGCCCTATTTACCCCCAAAAACTACCGCAAACGAGCGCCATACTCCTATTACCTTCGCAGCCATGCATCAGTCCATTCTTATCCTTGATTTCGGGTCGCAGGTTACTCAGCTTATCGCGCGCAGAGTCAGGGAGTTAAATATCTATTGCGAAATACACCCTTGGAACAAAGCCCCTCAATTGACCGAGAATATCAAAGGTGTTATCCTTTCCGGAAGCCCTTACTCAGTGCATCAGGAAGGCGCTCCGTTGCCTGATATAACTCCTTACACTTCGGCCGTTCCTGTTTTAGGCATTTGTTATGGAGCGCAATTGATTGCCACTAAAAATGGTGGTGAGGTTGTTCGTTCAACACATCGTGAATATGGAAGAGCGAATCTGGTAAAAATCAACACGGACAATCCATTGCTCAAAGGCATTCCGCAAGACTCACAAGTTTGGATGTCGCATGGCGATACCATCAAAAATGCCGGTGCTGACGCTGAAATCATCTGCTCAACAGCCGATGTGGACTATGCAGGTTATCATTTGAAAGGGAAAAATATTTACGGGGTACAATTCCATCCGGAAGTATATCACAGCACGAATGGCACGCAGTTACTCAAAAACTTTGTTGTGGGCATCTGTGGTTGTTCTCAAGATTGGACACCCGATTCGTTTGTAGATGAAACGGTTGCCAAACTTCAAAACCAAATTGGCGAAGACCAAGTGATTTTGGGATTGAGCGGTGGTGTAGATTCTACTGTTGCGGCTATGCTTTTGCACCGCGCAATTGGCGACAGATTGAAATGCATTTTTGTGGACAATGGCCTTCTTCGCAAGAATGAATTTGCCGATGTCATGCACAGTTACAAAGACCTTGGCTTAAATGTGAAAGGTGTAGATGCAAGTGCAAAATTCTATTCAGCCCTTGCGGGACTCACCGACCCCGAAGCCAAACGCAAAGCCATCGGTAAAGTTTTTATAGATGTATTTGACGAAGAATCGAAGAAATTCCAAGATGCAAAATGGCTGGCTCAAGGCACTATTTACCCTGATGTAATCGAGTCCGTTTCGGTAAGTGGTGGGCCCTCGCAAACCATCAAGAGCCATCACAATGTTGGTGGTTTGCCAGATTATATGAAGTTGCAAGTAGTAGAGCCGCTTCGCCTTCTCTTCAAAGATGAAGTACGAAGGGTAGGAAAAGCACTCAATATACCTGACTTTATTCTTGGTCGTCACCCTTTCCCGGGCCCGGGACTTGCTATCAGAATCCTTGGAGATATTACAGCCGAGAAAGTTCAACTTTTACAAGAAGCCGATGCGATTTGGATAAATAGCTTGCGCGAGAACAATCTTTACAATGAAGTATGGCAAGCAGGAGCAATTCTCCTTCCTGTGCAAAGTGTTGGTGTTATGGGCGATGAACGCACTTATGAAAGAACCCTTGCCTTGCGCGCTGTGAGCAGCACCGATGGCATGACGGCCGATTGGAGCAGATTGCCACATGAGTTTTTAGCAAAAGTTTCCAACGATATCATCAATAAAGTAAAAGGCATCAACCGCGTTGTTTATGACATCAGCAGCAAACCGCCAGCTACTATTGAGTGGGAGTAGGAAAAGCGATAAGTGAAAAGCGAAGAGCGATATGGAAGAATCTTTTGAATTTTTGAATTATTGAGTCCTTGAATCTGACTATTGGCATTGTTTTTATAGAAGCAGAAAGAAAATGAATAAATCCTCCTTATTAAATAGCCTTTTGAAATTGCATTTCGGATATGCACTCATAGCTATGATGTTTCTAACATCGTGCAGCAGCGTTGCACAGGTTGCGTCCACACGTGTGGAGGATGTGAATGGCATTTCCTATTACATGCACACCGTTGAGAAAGGACAAACACTCTATGCCATCTCAAAAATTTATCAATGCGATGTAAATGATATTGCAACGGCAAATCCCGGTTCTGACCAAAGCATCAAAGAAGGAACACTAATCAAAGTACCGGTAGCAAAATCGAAGATCAAACCAACGGCAGTTGTCACCAATGCAGAATCCATAACGCATGAAGTAAAAAAGAAAGAAACGCTTTATTCGATCGCAAAGGAATACAACATTGATATCAACGATTTAGTGGCTGCCAATCCCGGTTCGGATAAAGGTGTGAAAAAAGGACAAGTCCTTACTATTCCGCTCAAGAAAAAAGTGGTAGAAACTCCGAAGCCTAATACTTCCACCCGCAAGCATATGGTTGTTCCCGGAGAAACACTTTATGGAATATCCAAACAATATGGAGTAACGGTTGAATCTATTCAAGATGCTAACGGTGGGCTAACAACCGGGTTGAAAGCGGGGCAAGAACTATTGATTCCCGGTGTGGACGCAGCTTTAGTAGTTGCTCCAAGCGGCACACTCCCGGGAAAAGAAAGACCAATTGAACCTATTGCTATTAAGGGCGATGTCTATAAGGAAAAATACAACATCGCTTTGATGTTGCCTTTTTATATCAATTACCTTGACACGATGGAATCGCGCGACAAAATGTTGCGAGAAGTAGCCTTGCAGATGTATCGCGGTTCATTGATGGCAGCAGACACTTTGGAGGCATTAGGTCTTAAGGCGAACATATACGCCTACGATGTGTTAGATGACAAATCTTCCATTACCTCCGCGTTGGAAAAATCTGAAATGAAGGAAATGGATGTCATCATTGGCCCAACGTTCCGCGATGCAATGACCGATGCATCTGTGTGGGGCGCTAAGAATGGCGTTCATGTGGTATGCCCGGTTCAGCAACCCAATAAGATTTTACTCAACTCGCCCAATATGTCCAAGTCCGTTGCGAGTTCACCTACCCAATGGATTGCAATCGCTAAGCACATCCATTTAAAAAATCCGAAAGACAATATTATTATCATTGATTCTAAAAACATTGATGACAGACGTTCGGTAGATGCTTTCAGAGAAGAGTGGAAAAGATTATCCGGTGATAGTTTGAAAAATGTTGTTGTGATAACTGACGCATCGAGTTTCAACGTACAAGAGAAATATGCTGTTGGCAAGAAGAACATCATTATTGCTCCGACCAACGATAAGAAAGTTATAGGAACATTGTTCCGTGCATTAGGCGAAGGTGATATTACCGTTTACGGAAATGAATCTTGGGATAATTTGGAAGTAATCAATGTCAGCAATCGTAACAAATACGAAGTACATTTTCCTCAGACTTCATTTGTTGATTACAACAACATCAACGTGCAGAAATGGATTGAGGTTTATCGCAAAAAATTCAAATCTGAGCCAAATCAATATGCGTTCTTAGGCTTCGACTTAATGATGTATTATGGAATGGGATTGAAACAATTCGGTCGTGAATTCCCAAACAATCTTGACCATATCAAAGTGAAGAATCTCTACGCTCACGGATTTGATTATATCAAAACAAGCAATGAAAGCGGTTTTGAAAATCAATACGTGATGATTATAGGAACAAAAGATTATACACTGGTTCGAGAGAATTGATTGTCAGACCTAACAAACAGCTTAGTTATTGTTTTTGGTAAATTGCCCGTCAGTTAGATAAAACGCTATTCTGAAAAAATTCTTAGTCATACAAACTGCATTTATAGGTGATGTTATTCTCGCAACTGCCTTATTGGAAAAGCTACACCAACATTTTCCTGATACAGAAATTGATTTTCTTGTGCGCAAGGGTAATGAGTCACTCATGAAAGAGCATCCCTTTGTAAATGAAACACTGGTATGGGATAAGAAGGAAGGAAAATACACCAATCTTTTTTTACTGCTAAAAAAAATTAGAACGCGTGAATATGATGCAGTTATAAATCTTCAACGCTTCGCTGCGTCTGGGATTCTAACTGCATTTTCTAAGGCTAAGGAACGGATTGGTTTCAAGAAAAATCCGTTTTCATTTATGTTTGACCGTGTGCTGATTCACTCCATCGGCAACAGAACGGTGACAGGTGTTCATGAAGTTAATCGCTGTCTTTCTTTAATCGAACACCTTACGGATAATCAACCTCAAAAACCGCAACTTTATCCTTCCGACAATGACTGGGAATACATTAAACAATATACGAACGAGCCGTTTATTACAATAAGTCCGGCATCTGTTTGGTTTACGAAACAAGTACCGAAAGCAATTTGGATTGACTTCATAAAGTCAATTCCTCAACAAAAAATCTATTTGCTTGGCGGACCTGTTGATGTGGCTTTGTGCAATGAAATTAAAAAAGCGTGTGATAATTCCAACCTTCATATTCTTGCAGGTAATCTTTCCCTCTTGCAATCCGCTGCATTGATGTCATATGCTAATATGAATTACACCAATGACAGTGCGCCTATGCACTTATGTTCTGCAATGAATGCACCTGTTACAGCGGTCTTTTGCTCTACCATTCCTGAATTTGGTTTTGGCCCACTCTCAGACAAATCATTCGTTGTAGAAACAAGAGAAAACTTAGATTGTCGTCCTTGTGGATTGCATGGCTTCAATGCCTGTCCAAAGGGTCATTTCAAATGCAGCAATATTCAAATAGATGATTTGATCCAACTTAGTAATGTATGACCGCCAAAACGCGATGACACTTCCAACCGCTAATCTTCAATAAAAAATGAACTTTCGAACCGAAATAGAAATTGAAAAAGCAAATTTCCAATTCTCGCATAACGATAAAGTTGTTCTTTTAGGCTCATGCTTCTCAGATAACATTGGACGCAAATTACAGCGGTACCGATTTCAAACGGCTATCAATTCACATGGCATTGTTTTCAATCCTGAGTCTGCAGCTACAGCGTTGGAAGATGTGATAGATAACAAGCGTTACACGGAGGAAAATTTAATCAATCATAACGGACTTTATGTTAGCCTCAATCATCATGGAAGATTTAGTTGTGAAAATGCTGATGCTACAATCAAAGAAATAAATGACAGCATTACTAAACAACATGAGCATTTGAAACATGCACGAGTATTGTTTATAACATTTGGAAGTGCTTGGGCTTATCGCTACAAACAAACAAACCGCATCGCAACGAACTGTCATAAAATTCCGCAAGCATCCTTTGAAAAAGTTCTTCTATCAAATGAAAAAATAACAGCTCGTTGGAGTGGTTTGCTTGGAAAACTTTATGCATTCAATGAAGACATGCAAGTTGTCTTTACTGTAAGCCCAGTTCGCTATTGGCGCGATGGTGCTTTGCAAAACCAACTTTCAAAATCGCATTTAATCATTGCAGTTCATGCGCTCAAAGAGAAGTTCAACTTTGCTAACTACTTCCCTTCTTACGAATTGGTCATGGATGATTTACGCGATTATCGTTTCTTCAAAGAAGATATGTTGCATCCCAATGATGTTGCTATAAATTATGTTTGGGAAAAGCTTGTCGCTTGGTGTATGTCAGACGAAACAAGAAAGAAGTTGAATCAATTGGAGCCGCTACTTCGATTTACGGAGCACCGTACAATCAACAGCAATGCAAAAGATTTTGAGATTGTCCTTGCTGAAAAAGAAAGGCAAATACAGCAATTGATTTTATAAGCAGACTATCGTAAGATAGTTATATGACCCCGACTATGCTCTTTGTCCAACATGGGTTTCCCTGCAAAATCTAACACTTCTAATGTCCAAAAATAAATACCATCAGGAGCATAGTAATCTTGCTTACCTCCATTCCAAACATCTGATGGATCTTGTGACTCAAACAATAGCTCGCCCCAACGATTGAAGATGCACAAATGATATTTTGAAACACCTCTTACTTCAATTTTAAAGAAATCATTTAAGCCATCTCCATCAGGAGTAAAAGTGTTAGGTATAAAAATAGAACTGCAATCCACCTCAACCAATACCTCATCAGATGCAGTGCATCCACCACTTGTAGCAACAAGCCTGTAGTAGGTTGTTTGAAATGGACTTACGAATGCAACATTGGAATCATTGCTCACATTTAAAGTAGCATCTGGAACCCATGAAAGTGAGCCAACTCCTGAACCCACCAGCTGTAGTCCATTTTCACAATCGCTCACTAAGTCTTCTCCGGCATTGGCTATTGGAGCCGGCTTAAAGGAGATAGCTATTTCATCAGTTGCACTGCAACCACCGGCACTTATGGATACTGAATAATCGCCCGTATGCGTTACTGAAATAGAATTTGTGGTTGCATTATTTGACCACAAGACCGAACTGAAATTTCCAACTACAGAAAGCTCAATGGTTTGGCCTTCGCATGCTTCAACTTGAGAGGCTATTATCTCAACGGCAACTTCAACACCCAATTCAACAGTAATCTCTGGACTTGTAGCCGTGCAATCGCTTCCCGTTGTGGTAGAGGTAAAACTATAATCACCATCTTCCATTGCGGTGTAAGTCGAGTTTACTGCTCCGTCAATAGGTTCACCGTCAAGCAGCCACTGATAATTACCAGAAGTTGAATTTGCAGTGAGTAAATAGACATCCTCACAAACAGAAACATCTTGGGACGGTGTCATTGTGACTTGCGGTACTGAAATAGAAGTGATACTTATCTCCTCACTGGTCGCTTCACACGTATGATCTGTCACTGTAACTGAAATATCCACCCCATTATTTAATACAAATGTGTAAGAAGAATTTGTCTGCCCAGCGATAGGATTTCCGTTATTCAACCATTGATAGGTATCATAAATATTATCAACCTGCAATAAAACTGTTGAACCTTCGCATGCCGAAAAATCTTCATCAATCGGTGGAGCAAAAATGACTGTACTGTTTACCTCAATCACATTGGAAGTTCCCTCGCAATCACCTTGTCCAACTTGTACGCTATAGCTTCCGGTTTCTGTAACGGTGTATTGCTGTGATGTTGCTCCAGCAATAGGATTGCTACCCAAATACCATTGATAGAAATCATAAGTATCTTGAACTACTATATCCACGGTTTCATTGTTGCACAAATTGATAGGACCATTAGCGACTATGACGGGTGCCAATCCATCCGATACGATAACTTCTATCGCATTTGAAGGACTACTACAACTTCCTGTCAATTCCGCAGTGTATGTTCCGGACTCTGTTGCCACGTAGGTCTGAGAATTTGCCCCCACAATTGGATTAGTACCTTCATACCACTGCAATGCTCCGGCTGAGGTTGTTTGAAGCGTCACACTTCCACCTTCACAAAAAGTGGTCGGACCATTGGCCGAAATAGTTATTGCTCCGCCCACATTAACTTGAATATAATCTTCAATTATGGCGTCAAAAGTCCCACATGAATTTGTAATCGTTAATTCTACAGCAAAGGTTCCTGCATTCGGATAACAGATGTTTTGAGGAGAAGATACGTTTCCAGTGGCTGTCGAAGCACCTTCAAAAGTCCACTCGAATTGAGTAGGTGTGCCACTTCCAGTATAAGTGAAATTGATACAATCTCCAATGCATAGCTCCATTCCTGAAGCTGCAAAAGTTACAAGGACTTGCTCGCCACTGTTACTTGCTCCGGGCGTTGCCTGATTTCCGCAAATCTCTAACCAAGTTGTAGAACCATCACAAGCTCTTTCCATTCCGCAACCATCATTGTTTTGAGGTGGTAACTGCTCAAAAGAAGCGTTCGCATTGTTATAGTTAAATGAAACCGCTGAACAACCGGACATCGCAGGTGCATTTATGTTTACAGGAAACTGACCTGTTCCCCAATAAATGGCATCAACAAGAACACCTGCTGCATCTTTCAAAATCAATTGTTCATTTGGATTGGTTAAAGTGCCTACCTGATCACCGCCAGTGGTGCAAGCACAAGTTGACCAATCCAAATCAACTGTAGGGTCACTGTTGTAACTACCCACTACAAAATATCCATAAGCAGGAATAATTGTTCCTGAAGGAATTCGAACGGTAAAATCTCCATCTGAAAAAACATAGCAACCAATATCTACCGAACTGTTGCAAGTATTATAGAATTCAATCCACTCCGCAGTATTGCCGGTAATTTGATTACCTCCATCATATCCACCTGAAGCATTTACCAATATTTCATTAATGACAACGCACTGCGCCTTTGTAAAAAAAGAAGTCAATATCAATGAAAAAATCAAACAGGCCTTTGCAACGAAATGCGTTCTTCGGCAGAAAAAAAAATTCTGATGCCAAGACATTTTCACAGATATAGAAATTCCTCTACTCAAACCTATCTTTCTCTTAATTTTTGAAATCACTTAGGTAATTATCATTCGCGTTGTGTGGACTGGATAAGAACTTTCCATCGAAAATTTTAGTTGCTTAACCCGTTCTCTATTTTTCAGATTTTATAAAAAAATGCGCCCAGATGCTTCGCGATAAACGGAAGAGATAAGGAAACACAATAGCCGTAGCGATTATACCAATCGATAAGAACATAACCGGATGGGTCAAAAAGCCAAACTCAATCCAACCCAATGCATCGAACACCTTTAATGCAACCAAAATAGCTACCCAAAGTGCCACGGTCAGCGCATAACTTACATAAGCAGCTCCGAAATAAAAACCCACTTCATTTCTGAAACTCATTTGACAATGGTCACAGTTATTTTTCATGTCCCCAATCTTTGTCCACGTGTAAACTTTGGGATTCACGAATAAACTTGATTGATGACAGTGAGGGCAACGCAACAATAAACTTGAACGGAGCATACCCATACCTTTTATCGATTTTGAATCGACCATATTTTCAGTTTTCATAGTTCATGCTTATTGACAAATCACGGTATCATAAACGGCTCCGTATCCAATGAATGCTCCTAGTCCACCGCCTTTTACATTACTTTCCAAATTAGCAGGAACAGAAAACGGACTTCCTTGATTGGAAACCAAAGTTTCTAAACTATATAGAAATTTGTACGAATTCCTATCTACTACAGTGCCTCTTACCGCCACGGTATCACCCCGCTTAAAGAAGCCCCGCTCACCATTCAAATCATCAAACTTGGTCGTATTTGGAGTTGTTCCTCTGTAATACCCAAACTCAAATTCAAGACCATTGAAGAACGCGTCATCTATGACAGAGCCAATGGGAGCAATGTATCCCATGTCCTTTTGTCTTCCTCGAAGTTCTTCATCAGGAACCCAGTTGGGGTAGCTATTAATACGTTTCGCAAACCATCGATAAGCATTACCTATCGTATCAGGATCTGCAATACTGCCGAAAATGAACCCCAGACTATCGTCCGGCAATGTGCTGATCACATTGAAATAGACATTGCTCAAATAGACCAATTCAGGCAGCCTTGTTGTGCTTGTGAGATGATGATTCTGATAATCGACTTTCAGATAATAAACAGTTCCAGGCTGACCTGTCAGCATAAAGTTCGTATAAATACACAAGTTGTAAGCTTGTATTTCTTCTACTGATAGACCAAGAAACTGGGCGGCAAATTCCAATTGTTCAGGTGTAAGTTCGTTGGTACAAATTTCCTCAAGAGGATATTCAGTGGTTCCATTAGAAATGCTGACCTCGGCATCATGGACAAACATATTCTGCAAAGAATTCAAGTCCGTTGGGTCAAAATAACCTTGACTCCATGTCAGCATCACAAGAGGCTGTTGCTCAGAAATGATGGTCGCTTCAATGACAATTTTAGGTTCTATTTTGGGAAGATCTACTGTTATTTCCTTTTCGCAGGAAACGAAAGAAAGAAGAACGCAAAGACTAATTAAGAAAATAATGTGCGACCTCTTCATACCTTATTGTTGAACGCGGGCGCAAATGTAGTTCTGAGCTCTTGGTTTTGAGCCTGAAACAATTCTAAAAAAACCAAAGAAACCAACAGAGGCTTTAGTTTCTTAGCGCATATCATTTTTCTGATTTCATAAGAAAATTCTTTTGGTATTAGTACCACAATGAGGGTATTTTTGAGGCCGCATTTATTTAGAAAACATCTAAATAAATGAAGAAAACCCATTCAAAACAAGGGTTTTGAGAAACAACACATTATTTAGAATCA
>Ga0209572_1000868_pt1 | contig 31569 bp, 34 predicted proteins | sample EBPBio232012_DNA_FD_185867 | JGI IMG/M metagenome (GOLD analysis project Ga0209572, IMG submission 185867) | Wastewater treatment Type I Accumulibacter community from EBPR Bioreactor in Madison, WI, USA - Reactor 1_1/23/2012_ DNA (SPAdes)... | ecosystem: Engineered > Bioreactor > EBPR >...
AGCGGCTGTTGACGAGAAGGCGAGCCTTGGGATCGTCGAGCCAGTCGAGCGCATCCGCCAGCGCAGTCGGCGTGTTCCGCTGTTTCTCCGCGATGGTGAGGAGTTGGGTTTCCGCGCCGGAGCCGGGATGGGTGTAGATTACCCGCGCATCCGTGACGCGGAAGCTTTCGGCGCGCAGCGTCTCGAGCCCGAGGTCGTAGACCCCGGCCGCGATGGCCCCCTCGATGCGCTGGTCGAGCAATTCCTCGAAGGCCGAGAAGAGCACGGCCTGCATGTCGATCGTCAGTGCCAGCAAGCGATTGAGGAAGGTCGTGATCGGCGGCAGGTCGTCCTTCAGCCCGTTGTCATCGGTCAGGCTGAGACCGGTGGAATCCTCGAAGGCTCCGAGCGAGCACCCCGCCACGTCGCCGCGAGAGATGCGGCGGTAGAGTTGGCGCAGGGCGTCGCGGGCATAGGGGGACTCGAGGTTGTCCTCGGGTCGGAACAGCCCCTGCCCGCCGGTCTGGCGCTGGCCCCGCGTGATCGCCCCGAGCGTGTCGAGGCGGCGGGCGATGGTCGAAAGGAACCTCTTCTCCGCTTTCACATCCGTGGCCACTGGCCGGAAGAGCGGCGGTTGCGCCTGATTGGTGCGGTTGGTCCGCCCGAGGCCCTGAATGGCCGCGTCGGCCTTCCAACCGGGCTCCAGCAGATAGTGGACGCGCAGCCGCTGGTTCTTCGCTCCGAGATCGGCGTGGTAGCTCCGACCCGTGCCGCCGGCGTCCGAGAAGATCAGGATGCGCCTCTGGTCATCCATGAAGGCGGCGGTTTCCGCGAGGTTGGCCGAGCCGGCGCGGCTTTCCACGACGAGGCGCGCGGCAGGACCTTCGCCCTTGCGCACGATACGGCGCGACCGGCCCGTGACCTCAGCCACGAGACCGGTGCCGAAGCGCTGGACGATCTGTTCGAGTGCCCCCGGCACAGGGGGCAGCGATGCCAGTTTCTCAATCAGCGCATCGCGCCTGCGGGCCGCCTCGCGACATTCGACCGGCTGGCCATCCCGCACGACAGGCCGGGACGACAGATTGCCCTCGCTGTCGGTGAAGGGCTCGTAGAGCTGCACCGGGAAGGAATGGGCGAGGTAGTCCAGGACATATTCCCGAGGCGTGATGTCACAGCGGATATCGTTCCATTCGTCGGTGGGGATCTCCGACAGGCGGCGTTCCATCAGCGCCTCGCCGGTCGAGACGATCTGGATGACGGCCGCATGGCCTGCCGCGAGATCAGCGTCGATGCTGGAAATGAGGGTGGGGGTTTTCATGCTGGTCAGCAGATGGCCGAAGAAGCGCTGCTTGGCACTCTCAAAGGCCGAGCGGGCGGCCGACTTGGCCTGACGGTTAAGGGTGCCGCTTTCACCGGTGATATTGGCCGCTTCCATCGCGGCGGCGAGGTTGTTGTGGATGATCGCGAAGGCCCCGGCATAGGCATCGTAGATGCCGCGCTGCTCGGGGGTCAGCGCATGCTCCAGCATCTCGTATTCGACGCCGTCATAGGAGAGCGACCGGGCGGTGTAGAGACCAAGCGACCGCAGGTCGCGGGCGAGAACCTCCATCGCAGCGACACCCCCCGCCTCAATGGCCTGCACGAACTCGGCACGGGTGGCGAAGGGGAGTGAAGGATGGTGCCCCAGAGGGGCAGGCGAAGCTCCAGTGGAGCTTTGCCAATCCTGAACGCCCGGAGCGCAAGCGGAGGGCACACCGCCCCAGAGTCCGAGCCTTTGCGCATAAGCGAGGTTGTGGACGGTCGTTTCACCGGTGGCCGAGACATAGACCACGCGGGCATTGGGCAGCTTGTGCTGGAGGCGCAGTCCCGCCCTGCCCTGCTGAGAAGCTTCCGTGTCGCCACGCTCGCCCTTGGACCCTGCGGCATTGGCCATGGCATGGCTTTCATCGAACAGGATTACTCCGTCGAAATCCGCTCCCAGCCAGTCGACGATCTGGTCGACGCGGGACTTCTTGGCGCCGCGCTCCTCTGAACGCAGCGTGGCATAGGTGGTGAAGAGGATGCCTTCGGTCAGCGGGATGTCTCGGCCCTGCGCAAAGCGCGAGAGCGGCGTCACCAACAGCCGTTCCTGGCCAAGTGCAGACCAGTCGCGCTGCGCGTCCTCGAGAAGCTTGTCGCTCTTCGATATCCAGAGCGCCTTGCGGCGGCCTTGGCACCAGTTGTCGAGCAGGATCCCGGCCGACTGGCGGCCCTTGCTCGCCCCGGTCCCGTCGCCAAGAAAGAAGCCGCGGCGGAAGCGGACGGCGTCCGCGGCCTCGTCGGGCGCGGCCGAGACCATGTCACCGGTTTCATCGACAGTCCACGACCCCGCGAGATAGGCGCCATGGGCTTCGCCCGCGTAGATCACGGTCTCAAGCTGCGCGTCGGAGAGCAGACCGTCGCGCAGGACGGCGGAGGGGAGTTTCGGGCGGTAGGTCGGTTTCGGGGGCGCGACTGAGGCCATGGCTGCCGACTGCACCAGCTTGGTCGGGTGCGGGGCCGCGCCGGGGATGTCGATCGCCTGCAGGCGGAAGGTCTCGTAGATTGCGTCGGACAGACGCGTGGAGCCGAGGTCGGCCGCCGTCTCGCGCAAGGTGTAGGCCAGGTCCGCGGCATCCGGCGCGGCGACAATCGCATTGGTCCTGGCCGATGACGTTGCCCCCAAATGTCGAGCGGCAGGGCCGGACGTACGGGCTGGCTTTTGCCGGAAAGGGGAAGTGGGCTGGGGGCGAGGCACCGCGCCTGCTTCCAACTCGAGGCGCGGCGGGACTTCGGCGGTAATCCGGGAGAGGAGCTGCGCCACGTCGGATGACATGGGCTGGGCCAGATCGGCGGTAGTGCCGCCCGCCTCGCCACCGCGGCATTTATCGAAGACCGAAATCCGCGTCTCGAAGCTGGTGCCGTGCTTGGCAAAGGCGGCACCCGACACAGCGCCGGTGAAGACCAGATGCGCCGTCTCGGTGAGACGGCCGAAGGTCTCGGACCAGGCGGGGGTATCCGGCGCGAAACCGGCTCCGGTAATTGCAACCAGACGCCCGCCGGGGGCTAGCCGCGCAAGCGCCGAGCGCAGATGCCGGGCCGTCGCCTCGGTCGTCCGGCCATCGACATTGGCTACAGCCGAGAAGGGCGGGTTCATCAGTATGACGCTCGGGCGGACGCCCACGTCGAGATGATCGTCGATTTGTGCTGCGTCGAAGGCAGTGACGGGACGCCCCGGGAAAAGGTGACGCAGAAGGTAGGCGCGCGTGTCGGCCAGCTCGTTCAGCGCGAGACTGCCGCCAGCGATCTCGGCGAGGATCGCGAGAAGCCCGGTCCCGGCGGAAGGCTCGAGGACGAGGTCACGCGGGGTGATCTGCGCAGCCGCCAAGGCCGCGAGCCCCATGGGCAGCGGCGTCGAGAATTGCTGGAACCGCTCCATCTCCTCAGAGCGCCGAGTGTGCGTGGGCAAGAGGCCCGCCACCTTGGCGAGGATCGGCAGCAGCGCCTCGGGCGAGCCCGCCCGGGCGAGCAGCGCGCGGCCGAACTTCCGCAGGAAGAGGACCAGCGCCACCTCGCCCGCCTCATAGGCGAGCTTCCAGTCCCAGGCGCCATCGGCATCGGTGCCACCAAAGGCGCGCTCCATCTCGAGGCGCAGACGCAGCGCGTCGATCTGGAACCCCTGCGCCAGATCGGGCTGAAGTGCTTCGGCGACAGCGAGGATCGCGGGCGCGGGATCACGAGACGGGACAGGAACGGGAGGCGCAACGGGCGCGAGATAGGTCATCGGGAAACTCCGGAATGGGGGACAGGGACAGGCCCGGACGCCCTCTCTCGGGCACCCTCAGGCCTGATCTTTCCCGGCCCCTCTCTCCCTCTCGAACCGGTGCGTTCCGTTCGCTCAGGTTGATTTTGTTCCCGTTATGTTCTATATTGAGGATCAAGCCAGCAAGGGAGTTTCCCGATGGACAGCACCACGCATGCCCTGCCCGCGACGGCCAAGCAGATCGCCTATGCGCGGTCTCTCGCCCTGCGCAACCAGACCCTCCTGCCCTGGGAGGTTCAGCAGGACCGTCGGTCGCTCAGCGCCTGGATCGAGGCGCAGGCCCAGCTGAAGCCGGTATCTGACATGGACCGGCTGCCGACCTCAAAGCAGGTAGCCTTCGCGGAGAAGCTTGCACGGATCAAGCGCCGTGCCGTTCCGGAGGAATGCTTCCGCGACAAGGAGCTGATGTCGAAGTGGATCGACGGGAACAGGTGACGTGAAGCGAATCGCTGCCCCCGAGACAGAATCTGCCCAAAACCCGAAGGGTTCTGACCAAGGTATATGTCCAGCCTAAGCCCTTGATTTCATGCAGAGCCGAACTCCAGGCCAGAAATGACAGGTTTTGGCGCTCTCCTTCCGCAACGGCCCAGTGCAAGCCCGCCTCTATCTGTACACGCACGCCTCACTCAGTGGGCGGGGACGCGGCTTGCCTCGGCCGCGGCGAGCGCGGCCGTGACGATACGTTCCATCAGCTTGATCGGCTGGTTCGGCATGTGGCAGATTGAGAAGGTCAGCGCTGGAACCGCGGCCGACCGGTCGGCAGGCAGACGGACAAGGCGCCCGGATTCAACCGCGCGCGCGCACATCGGAACTGGCAGAAGACCTATGCCGAACCCGTCCTCGACCAGATGTAGCGAGGTCGAAAGCGAGGCGCAGCCATGCAGCAGCGGCGCGCGTAACGATGTTCCGGAGAGCAGTTTCTCGAACTCCCGATAGGGAATCGTCTCTTTGGGAAAGGTCACGATCGGATGCGCCGTCAGATCCGCCAATCCGAGCGTTCCGCCGGGCAACACCAAGGCGGGACTGGCATAATAGGCAAGGTCGCATGAAAAGACTGTCGTCGACACCGCGCGGTCCGGCACCAGATCACGCATCATGATCGCAACGTCGATTTCATCCTCCAGCAGCTTGCGCGCGATCGAGGGAGAGGTGTCGACCAGCAGCTCCAGCCGCATGTCCAGAACGTCGCGCAGCCGACCCAGCATGTCCGTCAGCCAAGTATGCACGACAGTCTCGGAGACGCCGATCCGGATCGTGCCCATGAACCGCGCCTGACCGCCAAAGCGCGCCACGATCTCGTCCCGCAGCATGATCAGCCGCGCGGTTTCGTCGATCAGCGCGCGCCCTTCCGGCGTCGGCCGCGTGCCCCGGTGGCGACGGTCGAAGATGGTGATGCCCAGCCGCTCCTCGATATTGGACACGCGCATCGACACCGCAGATTGTGAGACGTTCAGCTCGCTCGCCGCCGCGCGGAACCCGCCGCAACGGGCCACCACCTGAAGCACTTCCGCATCACGGACATCGAACATCCTGCACCTCCTAAAGATCTAATTTGTAGATCGATATGATATAGATTCGATCTATTGACATGAACATGTGCCGATGCAAGTCTTTTTTGGCAAGACACGAGGGACGGTATGCACAGCGAAGGCTACTTGCTCGAAACCAGGAAGCTGTCGAAAAGCTTCGGCGGGGTCGCTGCGGTCAGGGATGTCGATCTTGCGGTTACCGAAGGACAGCTTCACGCCATCATCGGGCCGAACGGCGCTGGCAAGACAACGCTGTTTCACCTGCTGACGGGGGTCTACCCCGCCAGCGCCGGGCAGGTGCTGTTCCATGGTGAGGACATCACCCGGATGCCGTCCTATCGCCGCGTCGTCGCGGGGCTGTCGCGATCGTACCAGCGCACCAACATCTTTCCCAGCCTGACGGTCGAGCAGAACCTGCTGGTCGCCGCCGGGCGCGCCGTGGGCGGCGCATGGCACCTGACCTGGCGCGGGCCAGGGCCGAAAGCGCGCCGTATGGCGCAAGAGGTGATCGACCAACTCTCGCTCGCGCGCTATGCCGAGACCGAGGCCGACCTGCTGCCCTACGGGGCGCAGCGGCTGGTCGATATCGGCATCGCGCTGTGCTGCCGGCCGCGCCTGCTGCTGCTCGACGAACCCACCAGCGGGCTGTCCTCGGCCGAGCTGGCCGAGGCGGTGGCGGTGCTGGACCAGCTCAGGCAGCGCTATACGATCATTCTAATCGAACACAATATGGAGCTGGTCATCGGTGTTGCCGACACCGCCAGCGTGCTTAACTTCGGCGAAGTCATCGCGCGCGGCACGCCCGAGGAAATCAGCCGCATTCCCGCCGTGCAGGAAGCCTATTTCGGCAAGCGGCGCGGGGCGGCGGCATGAGCGGCCTGACCGTCAAGGCCATCGACGCAAGCTACGGCAAAAGCCGAATTCTGCATGGCGTGTCGCTTGAGATTCCGCGCAGCTCCGTCGTCACACTGCTGGGCCGCAACGGCGCGGGGAAAACGACGACGATCCGCACCATTTGCGGGCTGCTCACCCCCAGCACCGGTCGCATATTGCTGGACGGCGCGCAGATCTCGGGCCTGCGGGCCGATCAGATCGCGCGGCGCGGCATCGCCTGCGTGACCGAGGGGCGCGACATCTTCAGCCATCTGACGGTGCGCGAGAACCTGAAGATCGCCGCCCGCCGTGACCGGGCACGGGCAGTCGACCGGGTGGTCGCCGATTTTCCGCTGATCGAGCGGCTGCTCGACCGCATGGGTGGCGCACTTTCGGGGGGCGAGCAGCAATTGGTGGCCATCGGCCGCGCCCTGCTGCTGGAACCAGCGGTGTTGCTGCTCGACGAGCCCTCGCAGGGTCTGGCGCCGGTGATGGTCGACCGCGTGGTCGAGGTGCTGACCGCGCTGAAAGGTAAGGATCTGGGCGTCCTGATCGTCGAACAGAAGATAGATGTCGCGCTGGAACTGGCCGAGGAGGTCTTCGTGCTGGACAGCGGGCGCGTCGTCCACCGCAGCCCCGCGCGCGACTTCGCGAACAATGCCGAAGTGATCCAGCGGCATCTGGGGGTCGGCCACTGACGCAATCCGTCACTGCGCAACTTGGATCCAGATAAAGTCAGGAGAGGTAAGATGAACGGAAATATCAGCAGACGCAGCATGTTGAAGGCCAGTGCCGCGCTGGCCGGGCTGGCCATCGGCCAGAACGTCGGCCTTGCCTGGGCTGCCGATGGCGAGGCGGCGGTCCTGGGGATCGTGCCCTTGACCGGCCCCTATGCCGCCGATGGCGAGCGCATCAAGCGCGGTCAGGAAATGGCGGTCGCGGATTTCGCCGCGGCGAATCCCGGGTTGAAGATCAACTATGTCTCGCGCGACAGCGCCGGCGACTCCGGAATCGCCACGCGGCGGGTGCAGGAGGCGATCGACAGCGACAATGTGATCGCCATCGCCGGCCCTTGGGCCGACGACGTGGCCGCCGCGGTGAATGATGTAGCCAAACGCAACAAGCGCGTCCATTTTTGGAGCGGCGGCCCGATCCCCTGCCACCGCTACTATTTCCAGTGGGCGCCACCTTATTATTCCGGCGTCGACGCGACAATGCGCTATGTCGCCGAAAAGAAGCCCGAGGGCAAACGCTGGTACATGCTTTCGGCCGATTACTCCTTCGGCTGGACGCTGGAAGAATACGAAAAGAAGATCGGTGCCGATCTTGGCATCGAATTCGTGGGCTCCAGCCGCCATGTTCTCGGCGAGCGCGAGTTCAGCCCCTATATGACCGAAATTGCTGCCGCCGCGCCCGATGTGCTGATCCTGAACAACTTCGGGCTCGACACCGCGCAGGCTCTGCGCACCGCGGCCTCGTTCGGACTTGGCGAAAAGACCCAGATCATGGTGCCCTGGGGCAGTGGGATCGAGGATTACCTACGGCTCGACCCGTCGATCACCGCCGGCGTGGTGATCGGCACCGCCTTCTACTACACGATCGACAACGAAATCGCGAAAAGCTTTGCCAGCCGCTATATCGAGCAGTTCGATGAACCCCCCGGTTATCCCGCAGGCAGCGGTTATGCCGCGATGGCACTGCTGCTCGAAGGGCTGAAGGCGGCCTCGGCCCTGACGCCGGAAGGTCTTGCGACAGCGCTCGAGGGCTGGCAGGGCGAAACCGTCGTCGGCGCGACTCGTATCGACGCGGTGACCCACCAGACCTTCCACGACTTCTTCGTGACCGAGGGCAAGAAGCCCGAGGATGTGAAGGACAAGTTCGACCTCGCCACCATTGTCAAGACGGTGAACGGCGAGGTTCCCGCAGAAATCCTGAACTGCGCCGACATCGGCTCGTTCTGAACTGGAACCGTGCCGCCGCGCCCGGTGGCGCGGCGGCTCCCCGAACCGGAGGCCGGCGTGGACATACTGATCGTCATGAAGATCCTGAACGGGCTGACCACCGGCGCACTTTATGCGCTGACGGCCTTCGGCCTGACCTTCATCCTGGGTATGCTCAACATTCCCAATTTCGCGCATGGTGCGCTTTACGCGCTGGCGGGCTACATCGCCTTCAGCCTGGCGCAGGTCAGCGGCTCCTATTGGATCGCCCTTCTGGCGGCGCCGCTGTGCATGGCTATGGTCGGGGCCGTAGTCGAACGGGGGCTGTTGCGCCCGCTCTACGGCCCGACAAGCGAAGACGAGAACTTCATGCTGCTGGCGCTTTTCGCGCTGGCGATCATCCTGCCCGAAATCATCATCATGATCTGGGGTGCGTCGGGGCAAAGCATGATGCCGCCGGCCGGGCTGGCCGGGGCGACAGGTTTCTTCGGCTTTCCCTATCCTTCGTTTCGGCTGTTCATCCTTGCGGCGACCGCGCTGACCATTCTCCTGTCCTGGCTGCTGATCGAAAAGACCCGCCTCGGCGCGCTGATCCGCGCCGCCATCGAGAACCGCGAGGCGGTGATGATGCTGGGTGTCGACGTGCGGCTGCTCTATGCTGGCAGCTTTGCCTTCGGTGCGGCGCTGACGGCACTCGCGGGGGCGCTCAGCCTGCCGTTGCGCGGCATCCACCCCTTCATCGGTTCGGAAATCCTTGCGATGTCCTTCGTGATCGTGGTGATCGGCGGGCTTGGCAATCTTTACGGGGCGATCTTCGCCGGGCTGCTGATCGGCGTGTTGCAGGAGATGTCGACCTTCATCAGCCCGCTTGCCCCCTGGCCGGTCGTCTATGTCGCGATGATCGCCGTCCTTCTGTTCCGGCCGACCGGCCTCTTCGGGAGGCGCTGAGATGGCCCGGCCTTCCTCCGCCACGAAAGGCGTCGGCGCGCGCGGCGCCTCTGGCGCCGGCATTTCGCCCATACTCGCCTATTCGGTGCTGATCGTGCTGCTGCTCGGCCTGCCGATGGTGCTCAGCTGGTCGATGGCGACGGTCATCTGCATCATGGCCATCGCCGCCTCGGCCTTCGGGCTGATGCTGGGTCAGGCCGGCATGATGTCCTTCGGACAATCCGCGTTCTTTGCTATCGGCGCCTATGCCGCCGGCTATGCTATCAAGGCCTGGGGCCTAACGCTGATCCCGACCCTGGTGTTCGGCAGCCTTCTGGGCGGGCTGGCGGCGGTCTTTGTCGGGCTGCTGACCGTGCGGCTGCGCGATGTCTATTTCATCCTGATGACGCTAGCCTTCGCGCAGCTGGTCTATTTTGCCGCGCTGACCTGGCGTGATGTCACCGGAGGGCCCTCGGGCCTCTCCGGCTTCGAGCGGCCCGAGCTTGCCATTGGCGTCACGGCACTGCCGATCACCTCTCCGGTCGCGCTCTATGCGATTGTCGCGGCGCTCCTTCTGGCGGTCTTCAGCTTTCGCATGGTGCTAATGCGCGCGCCTTTCGGGCTGTCGCTGATGGCGATGAAGGACAACCCCGACCGGCTGCGCGCCATCGGCCATGCGGTCTGGGCCTACCGGCTGTGGTCCTTTGCGGTGGGCGGCATGATGACCGGCCTCGCCGGCGCGCTTTACGCGGTGCAATGGCAACTGGTGCCGACCAGCCTTGCCGGCATCGACCAGTCGGCGGCCATCGCATTCATGTCGATTCTGGGCGGCGTCGGCCATCCTCTCGGCCCGATCCTCGGCGCCGGAATTTACATATGGCTCAGCGATATCGTATCGAACTACTGGGCGCGCTGGCCGATCCTGTTCGGCCTAGTGATCATCGCCGTCGCGCTGTTCCTGCGGGGGGGGGTGGTGCAGATCGTCTCGCGGGCACTTCGCCGCGGCCACGGCGCATGACCGGCGGGGCCCCCGCAGAAGACCTAGCCGCTGCGCTGAGGCGCACGCTGGGATATTCTGCCAGTGCCGCAGAACTGGCAGAGGTCGCGGCGCTACTAGAGGCGACTGCCGATCTACCCGCGCACTGCCCCTTCACCGCGCCGGCGTGTGACTATGATCCGCGTCGCTCAGGCGGCTGCGAAGAATGACCGGCGCGCCGCAGCCCGATATCGCAGCCGCCTCAGCCGGGATCGAGGCGGGGCGCCTCAGTCCCGTCGCGCTGACCGAACAAGCCCTTTCGTCGGCGGAAATGGCCGCGCATCTGAACGTCTTCATCACGCTGATGCCGGACACCGCCCGAAGCGAGGCTGCGGCGGCCGAAAGCCGCGCCCGCGCCGGCCGGCGCCTCGGGCCGCTCGATGGCATCCCCATCGCGCTCAAGGACGTGTTGGCGACGGCCGGTGTGCGGACGACAGCTGGCAGCCGCGTTCTGGCCGGGTTCGTGCCGGACCTCGATTGCCCTGTGGTCGCGACCCTGCGGCAGGCCGGAGCCGTCATCTTGGGCAAGACGAACATGCACGAATTCGCCTATGGCGTGACCAGCGACAATCCCTATTACGGCGCGGTCGCCAACCCACCCTTTCCGCGCCATATCGTCGGCGGCTCCAGCGGCGGTTCAGCAGCGGCAGTGGCGGCCGGGATCGTGCTTGGCGCGATCGGCACCGATACCGGCGGCTCGATCCGCATACCGGCGGCAGCCACCGGGCTGTGGGGTCTGAAGCCGACCCACCGTCTGATGCCGGGCGAGGGCGTCCTGCCGCAGGCTTGGAGCCTAGATCACGTCGGACCCATGGCGCGATCCGCCTCCGATCTGCGCCTCATGCTGTCGCCTTGGCAGGCCGCCCTGCCCGAGGCCAAGCGAACCCGCGCCATCGCCATACCCGCCGACCTGCTGGAAAGCGGCGCTCCCACGCATCGGCGCATGTTCGAGTCGCTGCTGTCAAAGGTTCCATCGGAGATTTCGCTGCACTCTATCCGCTTGCCAGATATGGGTGCGGCCTATGCCTGCTGGCTCACGATCCTTCTGGCGGAATCAGCCGCCTATCATGCGACGACGATGCGCCGAACGCCGGACCTGATCGGCGCCGATCTGCGCCCATTTCTTCTGGCCGGCAGCCTGATTTCGGCCGAACGCTATCTACACGCACAGCGGCTGCGCCGCGACTGGACCCGGCGGCTGGACGAAGCGTTGGGAGATGCGGACGCCCTGTTGCACCCGACCCTGCCCGCGCCTGTGCCCGCGCGTGGTGCCGACAGCGTCCAGATCGACGGCCATCGGGTCTCGTTGCGCGAGGCGCTGGTACGCTATCAGTGGCCGGCCAACCTGTCGGGTTGGCCGGCGCTTGCCTTTCCGCTCGGAGCGGCGGGCGCAGACGACCCGCCCTTCAGCGCCATGTTGACGGCACGGCCGACACGCGAGCTTTCGCTGCTCGATCTGGCCGAGCGACTGGCGAAAGCCGCCGGCAAGGTCAGTCGAACGACCGAAGGCTGACGCCTGCCTCGGTCAGGTGCCGCCGCAGCGCGCGCGCCATGGCCACCGCCTCTGGCCTGTCGCCATGCACGCACACCGTGTCGATCCGACACGGGATGCGCCCGCCGGCAGCGGTCAGGATCGCGCCGGCGCGCAGCATCGCCTCCACCCGTGCGCTAGCCTCGGCTGGATCATGCAGAACCGCGCCGGGCTGGTCACGGCCCAGAAGCGTTGCGTCCTCGGCATAGGCTCTGTCGGCAAAAATCTCGCAGGCAACACGCGCGCCCAGATCCCGCGCGACCGCCTCCATCGGCGTTGCCGCCAGAACCACAAAGATGATCTCGGGATCCACCGCCAAGGCCGCCTCGAAACAGGCGCGGGCAACGGCCGGCTCCTCGCTGGCGATGTTCGAGAGCGCGCCGTGCAGTTTCAGGTGCCGTACACGGGCGCCGGCGCGCAGGGCGATGCCCTGCGCCGCGCCCAGCTGATAGGCGGTCAGGTTACCCAGTTCCTCGGCCGAAAGCTTGATCCGCCGCCGCCCGAAGCCCTGCAAATCGACAAAGCCTGGATGCGCGCCGATGCCGACCCCCTTCGCGGCGGCGCGCGCCATGGTCGCAGCCATCACATCGGCATCGCCCGCATGAAAACCGCAGGCGACATTGGCCGATGTGACCACCTCGAGCAGTTCGACATCCGCGCCTATCCGCCAGGGCCCGAAGCTTTCTCCCATATCGGCATTCAGATCAACTCGCATCAGCCCCCGTCCAACTCATCGCCCCGCGTCACGCCGCCGATCAGCGTATAGGCCAGAAGATCCGGCATGGTCTTCGGATCGCGGATCAGATCGTGGCAGCGCCGACGCGCATCGGCGAGCCTGTCGGCATCGTTTCGGTAAAGCGCGTCCGAGGCACCCTCATCGAGAAAGCGGAACCGCAACGCCGCACCGGGCGGGGCCTGAGCCGCCCGTGGCAAATCGTCGGCGATGACGGTCCCGATCCGCGGATAGCCGCCCATCGTCTGACATTCGGCCAGCAATACATAGGGCACCCCGTCGCCGGTCATCTGAATATCGCCCGGCCCGATCACGTCAGAGGCCAGACCCGCCGCATGCGGTGTCGTGAACCGCGCATCGGCGTCCAGCCGAACGCCCTGCCGGTTGCCGCGATGCGCCCGTCGGAACGGGGTTTCAGCAAAGGCCGAGCGGCTGGCCGGGTCGAACAGCGCGGTCTGCGGCCCCACGCATAGCCGCAAGGTGCCGCCGGCAAAGCGGTCCTCGACCGCGATGGCGCGCGCTGGCAGATCCGGCGACGGGTCCGCGCCCAAGGGCAGCCTGTCGCCTGCGGTCAGGGCCGCTCCGATCCCGATGGTCAGATGCGCAGAACGGCTGTCCAGCCAGGGCTGGCTCTCAATGCTGCCCGCCGGGGTCAGATAGCCATAGACTCCCGCGTCGGCGCCCCCGATCACCAGCCGCCGACCCGGCACCAGTAGATGAGTGCGGTGCCAGCCCGCCGGTGCACCGTCGAGCGTCGCGCGCATCGGCGCGCCGGTCAGCGCCACTCGCGTCGGCGCACTGACCGCAAAGACACCTCCGGCGCCGGCCATCTCGACCGCGGCCTGTGGCGCGGCAAGACCCAGTAGCGCCGCCGCTTCGATCAGCGCCAGCCGGTCCATCGCCCCGCCGCGCGGCAGGCCCTGCGACAGATGGCCGGGCCGCCCCATATCCTGAACGGTCATCAAACCGTCGGCACGCTCGATCATAAGGCTCATCGCAACATCTCAAGTCGGGCGCCGCCCAGCCCGTCGAGCGCGCTGTCAAGCCGCGCGATCTCGTCCTCTGGCGCTGCGACGTAGCGGATAGCGTCCCCTGCCCGCAGCGGCATCGGCTCGGCACGTTCGGGCAGAAAGCTGCGGAAGGCCGCGCGGGCGACCTGGCGCCAGCCGGTCGGCGAGGCGGCACCGAACATCACGATCTGGCGCAGGGCGACGACTACCGACCCGGCCGGAACCGACGGCGTCAGCGCGGTCATGCGTGGTATATCCCAAGCTGGCGTCATGAGGCCGATATAGGCTTGGCCCGGCGCGAAGCCGATGGCCAGAACGCGCAGATCTGTCGCAGCGATCTGGGCGGCGGCGGCCGCTTCGGTCAGGCCGGTCATCGCCGCCACCTCGGCAAGCTGCGGCCCGGCCGCCCCGCCGAAAGCCACCGGGATCGTCCAGCGCCGCCGCGGCCGGGGAAGCACCACCGGCGCTGCCACGATCGCGCTGGCCCGCCGCTCGAGCGCATCCACCAGCACGGAGCGCGCGGTCAAACGGGGGTCGAACCCGACACGCACCGAGACGAGGGCAGGCACAATCTCGCCAGCCCCTTCGGGCGGCCGCGCGGTCAGGTCAGCAGCAAAGGCCTGCGCCGCCGAAATCGCGGCGGCCTGCGGTTTGAGCGAAAACCGCACCACCACCGCATCCGGTCCGGCGGGCAGAACCTCGGGCCGCAGCGCGGGTTCCTCCGGTGTCGTGTCTGGCTCTGTCGATCCACCGCACACCACCGCTCAGGCCAGCCCGCAGACGCCGGCAAGCACCCGCTCGGCCTGCCCTGCCGGAAGGTCGGTAACCAGCATGTGACCCGGCGCATGGGTAATGGCCAATGCCGGCCGCGCGGCGACAATCGCCGCCTGCGGGGTTACGCCGCAAGCCCAGAACACCGGAATATCGCCGTGCCGGAAAACAGGCGCATCACCATAATCGGGACGGTCCAGATCGGCTATACCGATCATCGCCGGGTCGCCCAGATGCACCGGCGCGCCATGTGCCAAGGGGAACCGCGCACAGAGGATCGATGCCTCGATGGCTGCCGCCGCCGGCATTGGACGCAGGCTGACCACGATCGGTCCAGAGAAACATCCCGCCGGCCGCGTCGGCAGCGCGGTTCGATACATCGGCACGTTCCGGCCGGCATCGAGATGGCGCAGCGGAATGCCCCCCTCGCGCAGCGCATCCTCGAAGCTGAACGAACAGCCGATGGCGAAGGCAACAAGATCGTTCCGCCAGAATGCGCCTATCTCGGTCACTTCCTCGGCCATCTCGCCGTCGCGCCAGATGTGATAGCGCGGCAGATCGCGGCGTAGGTCGATCCCCTCGCCCAGTGTCGGCAGGCGCGGATCGCCAGGCTCGCTGACCGCCAGAAGCGGGCAAGGCCGCGGGTTCGCCTGACAAAAGCGCAGAAAATCGCCGGCCAGAACCTCGGGCAGAATGACCAGATTGGCCTGCAACGCGCCGCCGCCAAAGCCCGCCGTTGGGCCATCGAACCGGCCGGCGCGGATCTCGGCCCTGAGTACAGGCGGCCGCGACAGGTCGGGTTGGGCAATATAGGTGGCCATCCAGGCACTCCGCAGCAGTATTGGTCCCGACCGACTTTCACCCGCGCATACGATAAAATCAATAGTTCAATATTTGTGCATAACGATCAGAAAATAAGATCGCATATAACGTTGAGCTTCTTAGCGCAGGCCGAAAGCGCACGGTTGCGGCGCCAGACTTGCCGACCTGCGCCTGCAATGCAGCGATACCGATCTCCGCGAAAACAAAAGCCTGCTGCGTCTCTTCGTCTTCCGACATCGCGCCGAGCTTTTCCGAGCGGCGGCCGAGCGGGTGGGCCGGTGGTCTTGCGCATCACCCAGGGCGACGGCTTCGCCCGCACGGCAGGCTTTGCCGTATCGCTGATGGGGGCCGGGAACAGCAACGTGGGCATGGTACCTTACGACCAGCCCCGGGGCTATCGATAGGCGCGCCCGGAAGGGCCGCAAAATCGACAGCCTGCCCGCCGCGATCATGGATGAGGTTCTGGCCAAGCTGGCCACCATTCTGGAATAGCCGGGCTTCGAATGATCCGGTGGGCATTGCGGGGCAACTGCTATGCTTTCATTGCCCTTTAACACTCTCGCCCCCCCTTTACAGCTCCCGTCCGAGATCCCTGTCGCGTTCGCGCTGCCGCCTGCGTTCCTCGTCGATTTCCTGCTCGCGTTCCTTCTGGCGGGCCTTTTCCCGCTCCTGGTTTTCCGCCCTTGCTTTGCCCAACACATCGGCGAGCCTGCCGCGTATGTCCTGAGCGCCCTGCCCCGGCGTGTGATCATGCCCCTCACCCAAGTCGCGCCCGGCAATCCGTGCCAGGCGCTGCTTGATTTCGTCGGGTTCCAGTTCCTTGGCCTGCCGCCCAGCGGCGGCGCGCAGCGCAGCCAGTCCGGCGCTGACATGGCGCCCCTCTTCCCGGGCCTCGGCCCAGGCATCGCGCGCCAATTCCAGCCGCTCGCGCATTTCCGCAAACATCACCTTGGCCTGGCGCACGGCATGCACCCGCGCCCCCCTTTGCGTCAGCGGTTCATACTCCCGGCCCTCCGCCTGGGCGACCAGCTGCGCGCGGTGCTCGATGGCATTGGCGGCGGGACCAAGCTTCAGCTCGGGCTCGCGATCCAGCTCCTCTGCCTTCAGCACGTCGCCAAGAGACAGCGCCTCCTCGCGCTGCACCTCCAATGACCGATGATCGACGCGCTCGACCTGCCCTGCCAGCTCAAGGGCGTGGTTTTACAACTCGGCCCACTAGCCGCGCATGGCCTCGATCTCCGGCCCGCCGGTGCTGGCGGCATCGAGAATGCGCGTCTTGTCGGTCAGCCCCTCGGCAGACAGAACGCGGGTGGTGGTCAGGATATGGGCATGATGATTGCGCTGATCACCCTCGCGGTGCGGCGCATGGACTGCCACATCTGCCGCCACACCGTAGCGCTCGACGAGCTGCGCGGCGAAGGCCCGCGCGATGTCGATCCGCGCGGCGTCGGACAGCTCGGACGGCAAGGCCAGCTCCCATTCGCGGGCGGTCACCGAATTTGAGCGGGTCTCGCGCGCCTCGGCGGCGTTCCAGAGCGCGGCCCGGTCCTGCGCCCAGGACGGCGCATCATCTGGGGCGAGAATGAAGCAGGCCTCGACCCCGCGCTTGGCGGTGTAATCATGCATGCGCCCTTCCCGGTCACAGGCAATGACGGAGGCCGACCGATAGGCCGCCGCTGCCGTGGCGGATCGCCCGGCACTGCGTTTGATCGTCTTGACGGAAAGGTGGTAGCTGGCCATGGCCGCGCCCTACCGATCCGGTGACGGGCAAAGGCCGGCAGACTGCCAGACAGGCAAACTGGCAGACATGCAATCTGGCAGGCTGCCTTCTGGCCATCCGGGCAAGCAGGCGACCGTGCAAACAGGCAGACATGCAGCCACGCCGACAGGCGGGCGATCATGCGGCCAGCGAAGCGCGGGGCCATCGCCAGGATGGGCCACGTTTTGCCGGACAAGCGCAGCGCGGCAAACCCGATCCGGCAGGGCACCCCCAAAGTGGGGAGCCCGGAACCGGATCGCCCGCTGGCGCGGGCGACCTCGTGGAACTGCCCCGCTCTCGGGGCCAGTTCCAAAGAGGGCGACGGGGACAGCGGGGCGCAATCTAACCGCGAAGGTTGGGCAGGAAGGGTTCGGGAAGGCGGGACGCGCTTCCTGATCCGGCGCAACAAGCGCCGGACTGGGGACGCCGTCGGCGGGGGGCCTTGCCCCCGGAGAGACCGCACGCAAATCTCGGAAGCGCCGCAGGCGGTGGAGAGTTTGCATAAGTGCGCCCTTAGGGGCGCCGATTTCTGCTTAGTGTTGCGGTCGGCGCCCGAACTGAACGAACTGCGCAGTTTTTCGGATTGGGGACTGCCTGAAGAGGCGCTACTGGCGTAGCGATTCAGTGCGAAGGAAGACGCCCGTCAGCCAACCTTCAGGGCCGTAGCGCCTATATCAGCAAGGAACTCCCTCCGCCTACGAAATGCTGCCCGTAACGCTTCCATCGGTAAGGGCGGAGAGTCCAAAACCTCGAAGAATGCCTGATGGTCGCATGGCTTCAAGGTTGTGACGTCCGCGCTGTTGTCGTTTGCAGGCTTCATTTCTTCGGGCCTCCAAGGGCGCTTGCGCTGTAACTCGTCAGCCGACAGCCGTAACCGAGTAGTGCGGCGTCCCATCCCAAACAAGATCCCAGGATGCACCCGGCCGGACGTTCTGGATGGCGTGTGGCTCGAAGCAGACGAGGCAATTCCCGCCCGGCGCAGGAGCCCGGACCGAGGGATAGATCAGGCCCCGCGATCCAGCCCGGCGCAGGTGCTGGGCGAGGCTTTGGCCCTCGGGATATCCAACTGCCGGATCGGGATGCAGCGCGGGATGGCCCAGTTCGTCGGTCAAATCGTCGAACACACCGATGAAATCCGCCAGCAATTCCACATAGCGGGCGCTGTCATGGAAGCTCCCCGTAAAGCCAAGTTCGCGCGTGCGGTGCCAGGCCACTTCGCTGATAGACACCATTACATCCCATGCGCAGTACCACGCGCCGCGCTCTTCGGTGTTGAAGCGGTTTCCGCTGGCGCGGGTGTAGGTGAAGGCGGCGTTGACATGGCTGTCGCCGTAGATGCGCAGATCACGGCTGCGGCGCTGCCAAGCAAGCTCGCGCGGGTCCAGATGTGGGTTGCGGCCACGTTCCGCCAGAAGACGGCCGCTGGTCAGGCCCTCGATCTCCGCCAGGATCTCCATTTCGTCATCGGTGTCAACGAGACCCCGCAAGGACGGTGGCTTGTGGTAGGTGGCTGGCAGGAGACGAACGAGACCACGATCGGAAACCTCGGTCTGCTTCATGCCCCACCACGCAACGCATCGAGATAGGTCCGCACCGCGAGGATCTGCGGCAAGCCCCCGTCGATGGCGGTGTCAACCGGACGGCTCCCCCCGAACAGCGGCCCTGTATTCGGTCGAGTGAACCAGCTTCGCGCGAGCGGCTCGGAGAAGTAGAGTTCGAGCGACTTGTAGATGCCGATCACCGCACTGAGCCGCAACAATTGGTCCTTGGTCAGTTCTCCCGCAAAGTCCGGCTTCTTGGCGCGCTTCCATGTGCTCTCCGACATATCGGCAAGGCCAGCCGCTTCCTTGAGGCTGAGACCCCAGGCATCGGCCACGCGCGCATAGGCCTTCAACGCGACGGCGTTGATCTGTGCAGGTTCCCGGATTTTCTCAGCAACGTACATGGCACCCTCCATTGGTCTGAATATAGATCATATGGCCTTCATGTAAAGATCAAATGAACCAAACGCGCTCTCACCCGAAGCGGCGCCCTCCTTCGGTGAAAGTGTACTCGTTCACGATGATCCCCTCCTCGATGGCCTCGTCCGAGGTGAGGTGGTCGTATTCAGCCTCAAGCTGGCGGTAGAGCCAGCGGGCCAGATCGCGGAGCGCCTCGGTCACGATCTCCTCTGCGTCCTCGGTGGGCGGCTGCCAGGTCGGGCTGTCGCGCGTGACATCCACCGCCATAGTGTATTCGTGGTAGTAGCGCCCGCGATGGCTGACCTCGGCGGCGAGCTGGTAGAAGTTCCGCCGCTGGATGGCCTGCAACCGGTCAGCGATGCCATGCAGAGTGTTATCCGTGGGCGCGTAATCCCGGATGCGCGTGGGCCCGCCCTTGGCGTGGGACCAGTAACCTTCGAAGCAGGCCCCGTTGCCCTGGCTCCAGAAGCCGGAGAACCAGATGCATGGCTTGGCCCGCGTCCCTCCGCCCATCAGCCGCACGGGCGTGGTCTTCAGGCGGAAGCCCAGGATCTCGCAGACCCTTCCGAAATCGTCATAGACCGCGTCCCACCAATCGTCGTGAGGGCCGAGCTCGCGATACCAGCTGCGCGCCTTGTCCTTGGCGGCATCCGAGAGTTCGGGGAACTGGTAGACGGTGGTGCAGATGATCTCAGGCATCGACGTCCTCCCCGCTCAGCGCAGCGGCGAGCCATTCCTGGCTGCTGGTCCAGCCGATGGACTTGCGCGCGCCGAGATCGATGACATGCGCGCCGCCACCGAAAGCATCGAGGCGCGGCCGGGAGCAGGTCAGGGCGTACTGGAACCCCCAGAGGCCGGTGAGATCGAGCTCTTCCGCAAGGCGCAGCACGAAGCGGATGACCGCCTCGACGTCGCCGTGGTCGTCGTCATGGATCCAGAGGGCGCTGCCGTCGGGCGCGTCCTGGCGCACGAGATCAAAGCCCGTGACCTCCGGGTCGTCGGCGTCCTGCTCGGCTTCGCGCAAGCTCTGGAATAGGGCGAGCGCGCGGGCAGCCTTGTCGGGCGTGCCGACATTGAGCAGGCATGAAAAGTGGGTGAAGTAATCCGCCATGGGGACCTCCTGAATGGGGAAGACCCGGCCGAGAGGCCGGGCACTCGATTGGGATGAAGGGGTGGTTGGGGGCGATCAGCCTGTGGAACTGTCGCCCGCCGCCTGTCGCGCGACATGCGCGCAGAGCATCTGCCGGTAGAAACGTTTGCGCGCGGCCCGGAAGCCGCGAACCGCGCGCGTGTCGGGGTGCAGCGCCCGGACAGCTGCCCGCAGGACCGTATAGGGCGACGCCGTCGCCGGCAGGCCGAGGCGCTGATAGGCCGGGTCGGTCATCTCAGCTGACCTCGACCACGGGAGACGCAAGATGCGGATCGACCAGCGCCTCGATCCGCTCGGCCCGACCCATCCAGGGCTCGGGCCGGATGGCCTTCACCCAGTCGGCAAAGCTCGGGATGAAGCCGAGGTCTTCCTTCACATGCTGCTCGCCAACCCAGCGGGTCGGAATGATGCGCCCGGTCGAGAGCGTGAGGGTCGGGCCGAAAATCGTCTCGGCCATGAATATGCCCTCGGCATGGTGGCGCAGCGCCCGGTGCCGAAAGTCGGCCGTGATCTCCTTGCTCTGGTCGAACCAGGCATGCACCGCGATGAAGTCATCGACCGTGCCGCCCCATTTCTTCACCGAGGAGAGGGCGTGGTGATAGGGATGTGCCATCGCCGCCCCCTCAAAAATCATGAGTGTAGAGTTCGGACGAGGTGAAGCGCTCGTTGAACTCGAGGTGGATGCAGCGGGCCGCCGCGTCGAAGCAGAACTCGCCCCAGGCGCCGTCATTGTTTTCCCAGCCGCCATGGGTGTCGGAGAGGAAGTCATAGGCCAGCTGCTCGACGACATCTTCCAGCGAGAGCTGCCGTATCTCGACCTCGGGATCGTCCCAAGTCAGCGCCGCGTATTCAATCTCTGTCGCGGGAAACTCGACTGCGGTCTCGCCGGACCATGCGCCGATGCTTTCAATCTGGCCACTGTCCCCGGCCCCGTCGAAGGTCACGGTGACATGGGTGATGCCGGCGGCCATGAGGCCGTCGAAGAGGCGGTCCTTGTTGCCCGGGCGCAAGGCTTCGATGCGGGACGCGCGCTCGGCATGAGCGGCGAAGATCTGCGCCATGTCGACGGTCGTGGGGGCCATCGGCGGCGCGAGGGTGGGTTCAGTCAGGGTCATCGTGTGTCTCCGGTAAGGGGAAGAGATCGGAGCAGGCCGAGGCGATCTCTCTCCCCCGGACGAACTCCAAATCCGCCCTGCCATTCTCTGCCTCTCGGGCCTCACGCAGCGACCTGCAGCGCCCAGGCGGCGAAGGCGCGCCAGAGCGGGTCGACGAGACGCCCGTCCAGAAGATCGGCGCGGTGGCGCAGCCGCTGCGCGAGATCGGGCTCACCCCAGGCCGATGCGCGGCCCGCTTGCGCGCGCAGCTGGCTCGCCTCGGTCACGACGCCACGCGCCTGCGCCGCGCTCGTCACCGGGTGGCACCAGGCGACAGCGTGGTCGTTGGCGGCCCCGGCCAGCACAAGGCGCTCGTCGCGATCGAGGATCGCCAGAAGCTCGGGCGCGGCATCCGGGGCGATGCCCTCGGCAAGGTCGATCGCGCCCAGCATGGCATCGGCCAGCGTCGCAAAGCGCGCGAGGACCAACGGCGCGGCCCGGCCCGACATCAGATCAGCCGGTGCGCGGCGCGACAGGGTCAGCGCGAAGGCGAGACTGGGATCGGAATCGCCCGAGGGAATAGGCGGTACGAACCACCGAGGGCCGGAGGTCGGGAGGATGGGCAAGGGCAAGTTGAGCATGGGAGAAACCTCCGACGGCGCAGGAAGCCTCTCTCCCCGCCTCATCCGTCAAAGATCAAACCGCCGCCCTCTTCCTCAGAGGGGCGACAGAAACTGCTCAACTTGCTGACGGCAAATCACTCCATCGGACCCGCAGGTAACGCCCCTGCCGCTTAGGCAAATCTTTTCGGTCAATCATTCGACCTGATACTTGGAAATCCTCGTTGATCTTGACCACAAGCAGCTTGTTGAAGTTTCCAGCGGCATCGACCACCACGACATCCTTCGTTTTGAAGGGGGTAATCGTTTTCACCTCGACGTGGTCATTGCCAAGTCTCCCGTCAGCACCTTGAGCGTAGGTTTTGTTCAGCTTGATGCCATACGTAATGGCCCCGAAAAGTTCACCGATGTCGCCGTAAACAGCGAGATGAAGACCCGTCTCCCGGTGATAGCTTTCCGCAAGCGAAATCAGGTCTTCAAAGTAGGGGATCATTGATCGGATGGCGTTGGGGTATTTTGCTCCCCACTCTTTGTACCGGAGCTGCTCGTCAATTTCTGACCAAGTAACCCATTCACCATCATCGTAGAACGCGCGATCCGACCAATCGATATCATCCATACTTTTTCGTCCAATTTGAACCACTGTAGGAACGTACCAATCCAGTTTGGCAATAAAGTGGCCGGAGGCGACAGGGCCTCCGGCGCCGCGTCAGCCGACCCGGTCGAGGAGCTTCTTGGCGCGCCCCTCCATGTCGAGACGGGCATCCTGCTGGGTCTTGTCGCGCGCAAGCCGCGTGATGCCCTGCACGAAGTCGAAGATGCTCTCCGGCGGGCGGCCCTCTTCCATCAGCACTTTCTCGATGATCTTGCCCGACTCCGCCTTCGAGAAGCCGCGCTTGCGCAGGAAGTCATCCCGGTCCTCGTCCGTCCGTGCCACGATCTGCTGCCGCGCCGCCTTGACGCCGTTCACGAAGCCCTGCGGCGAGGAATTGGCGAACCGTGTCAGCGCCGGTGCCGCTTCGTGGGCAAAGCGCGAGGCCGCGTATTTCGAGTGGCGGATGGTGATCTCCTGAAAATCCTCGACGCCCCAGAGGTTGCGGTTCTGGCATACGGCACGGAGGTAGAAGCTTGCCATGCCGAGGGTCTTCGCACCCACCTCGGAGTTCCAGCAGTAGAAGCCCCGGAAGTAGAGATCGGGGGAGCCGTCGGGCAGGCGGCCCGCCTCGATCGGGTTGTGATCATCGACCAGGAACAGGAAGACGTCGCGGTCCGAGGCATAGAGTGTGGTCGTGTCGCGGCTGATCTCGACATCGGGGTTATAGACCCCGGTCGACCAGTCGAGCACGCCCGGCACCTTCCAGCGCGTGTCACCCGTGCCATTGCCCGCGATGCGCTGCACGGCCTCGACTAGCTCATGGTCATGGATGCGGCCATAGTCGGGGCCGGTCACCGCACGCAGTTCGGTGCGGCCGTCTTCCGTCTCGAAGGTCTTCACCTGCTCGGCACGGTGGTTGGTCAGGCCGTATTGCATTTGTGGACGGCTCCGGGTTTGCAAGAGTTTTCTTCTGTGATGCGGACAGTGCTAGCGGTCATTTGTCCGGCCTATTTGTGCGGCGCATGTGACCGCTGGCCTTGATGATGTCCGCGAACCGGATCCCTTTCAGATTGGCGGGCTTGATGCCCTTGCAATACGACGGTGTGTTCCAGTTGCGGCTGCGTTCATCCTCATCACTTCTGGTGCTCTTGCATCCTTTCAGGGCCGTGCGCGATTTGCGGCCCCTATCTTATGCGGTGCGGTAGATCTCTCCCTTTGACAGCAGTGCCCAGACAACGCGGGCCATCTTGTTGGCCAGGGCGACGCTCGCCAATCTTGCCGACTTTCGCTCAAGCAGGGCTTGCACCCATTCTCGTGTTCGTGGGTCTGCTCTGCCGGCGGAGCGAATGATCGACGTCGCCCCGATGACCAGAAGTTTTCGCAAGTACCCGTCCCCCATCTTCGTGATCCGTCCCAGCCGGTCCTTGCCTCCGGACGAGGTCTGTCTTGGCACAAGGCCAAGCCATGCGGCAAACTGGCGCGCGGAAGTGAACAGGGATGCGTCTGGCACGGTCGCGGCGGCGGCCGTTGCTGTGATCACGCCGACACCCGGGATTGTGGCCAGGCGCGAGCTGATCTCGCTCTGCCGGTGCCAGACGTGTATTTCACGGTCGAGGGCAGCGATCTCCGTCTCGAGCGCATCCAGTTGCCGTGCCAGTGTCAGCAAAGCCGTTCTACCGACGTCGGGGATGTCGGTCTCGTCGCTCTGAAGCTCCCCGACCAGATCGCGCATCTTGTGTGCCCCTCGCGCGGCAACGATACCGAATTCGGCGAGGTGTGCCCGGAGCGCATTGATCATGGCGATCCGGTGTCGCACCAGAAGCTCCCGCGATCGATGCAGCATCAGGACAGCTTGTTGGTCGGCGGATTTGATGGCCACGAAGTGCATGTTCGGTCGCGAAACGGCTTCGCAGATCGCCTCCGCATCGGCCATGTCGTTCTTCTGCCGCTTCACATAGGGTTTGACATAGGCCGGAGGGATCAGCCGCACCTCGTGGCCCAGTGCCGCGACTTCGCGCGCCCAGAAGTGAGCGGTCGCGCAGGCTTCCATGCCGACCAGGCACGGTGGAAGGCCAGCGAGGAAGCTCAGCAGGGTCTGGCGCCGCAGCTTCTTCCTCAGCAGGACCTTCCCTTCGGCGTCGATCCCGTGAAGCTGAAAGATGGACTTGGCGAGATCGATCCCGAGTGTTGTAATCTGCATGTGGATGGTTCTCCCGTTCTGTTGGTTGCAACATCTCCAGCATGGCACATTGCGATGCCGTTGGGTGGAGCCGTCCACACCATCAGGTTGATCCCCGCCAGCGGCGCAGGCAGTTGCCGCAGATAGGACGCCGGAGCGCCGACGATGCTGGCAAGCTGGCCGAAGGCCCAGTGCGTGGGTGCCACCGGTTCCTGCGCTTTCGGCAGCATCAGGTGCAAGCGCTCGGGGTTGTCGCGCGCCGCTTCGATGCGGATATCCGCCGTCTGCACCACGCGACTACGGCTGCGCTCGGAGCGGCCCTTCACCGATGCCCAGAGATCGTCGAGCGACAGATACCGCTCATCGTCGGGCCGGTTAAACCACTCGGACGACACCCGCCCCTTCCGCTCACCCCGGCTCACATCAACCTTCCAGCCACCCGCCCGCGCCGGTGCGACCGGATCCAGAACTTCCACAACGCCCATCGGCTATCTCCCGCGACGGGCGCCGGGAGCCACTCTCCCAGCCCTCAACCCGTCACCGGAAAACCGGCACTCCTCTTACTCTCGAAACAGGCGTGAAGAGCAGACATGCGAAACCAAGCATTAAATGGGGATCTATTCGCCCCCAAGACCGGGAGATGTGGAAAGCCTGTGCCAAGCATCCCTGAATTGTACCTGATCGTAGGCCTTAGGTTGGAGCCAGTATGACTGCACCCCATCGCGGCTCTTTCCAGGATCGCTGTGGAAACACAGATCCACAACCTCCTGCCGCCTCAAGATGAAGCAGGTGGGGGTGTCCGATTTCGCGTTGATAGTAATGATCCACCAATCCGACCGAAGGTTGCCCAAGTTTGTTCCCAGCCCAACCGGACCTCTCTTGGACAGTCCCTTGCTCTGCACACCGAAAATGACAGTCTCAGCATCGTTTGCGCAATAGAGGTCGCTTCCCTTCGCATTCCGCGTCGTCGGCATCACGTTCCAGCCTCTTTTCGAAAGCTGCCACGCGACATAGTGCATGGCAGCATTACCCGTCGCCTGCGATGTCTTTACATCCACGTCGATACCCTCAGCCTATACTCGAAGGCATTCTAGTCTTGCCGTTTCCTATCTGTCGACAAGTCGGACACGGCTCGCGTTTTATCGAGCCCATATCTTTGATGCGATCCAAGCTGCCTTGCGGCAATGCCGCGAACCCGGCGGGTTGTCCCGCCGGGCCCGAGGGGAGACCCCGTTCTCAGAACGGGATCTCGTCGTCGCGGTCGACCAACTCGGGGTTTTCGTTCTCGGCCGACTTCGGGCGGCTCAGGAAGTCGACCTTCTCGGCGATGATCTCGCAGCCGTAGCGGTCGTTCCCCATGCTGTCGATCCACTTGGTGTAGTGGATACGGCCATGGACGAGGACCTTCATGCCTTTTTCGCAATGCTCCGCGACTGTCTTGCCAAGACCGTTGAAGCAGGTGATGCGGTGCCATTCGGTGTCCATGACCCGGTAGCCGTTCTCGTCGCGCTGGACGCGACCTTCCGAGAGGCGGGGGCGGGAGGTGGCGAGGCTGAAGTTGGTGATCTTGGTGCCGCCCTGGGTGGCGCGGACTTCGGGGGTCTGACCGATGTTGCCGGCGAGGATGACGATGTTCTGCATGGTAAGCTTCCTTCTGTGTCCTGTCTTCGGGACCGTCCCTTCGACAAGACCCGGAAAAAGCCCGTCGGGTGACGCGTGCACGGTGGACGGAACGGACGCCGGAAACCCCCAGAGGACCGGGGTGGCGCGGGCAGCCCCAAAGGGGCAACACGGCCCGGACTGACGCGGGGTTGCGCGCGAGAGCCCGAACGGGATTAGGGGATTGTCAGTCGAAGGGATGGCCCAGAAGACAGCGATACGCGGGGAGCCCAAGCCAGACCCTGTCACCCTGCCCATCGAAACAGCCTGACCCCCAATCAAGCACCTCCCTAGCGGCGAAGACGGCGATCACAGGCCTTTGCTGCTTTCCCGCCCTGCCTGCCGGGAGTTGCGGCACCCTGCTGCGACAGGCTATCGATACCGGGACATTCAGGACACGGACCGCACCAATGGCTGATTACGATCTCGAGGCACTGTCGCTTGGCGAGCTGAAGAAAATGCAGAAGGACGTCGCCAAGGCGATCTCCACATTCGAAGATCGGCAGAAGGCGGAAGCCCGCGCCAAGGTGGAGGCTCTCGCCCGGGATCTGGGCTACTCCCTGGCCGAACTTGTCGGCATCGAAAAGAAATCATCCCGAGCGCCTGCTGCGGCGAAATACCAACACCCTGAGAACCCGGCGCTCACCTGGTCCGGCCGGGGGCGTAAACCGCAGTGGTTCGTAGCGGCTTTGGCGGCTGGTAGCACTGCAAGTGACCTCGGAATCAGTTGATGGTATCTGCGACGCGTTCTGACAACTGCTGACATCTGTGTGGCGCGCAGCTGATGACCGTTTTCAGTCTTTGGCAGCCGTCGTGCTCGCCAGAGTGGGCCTCCCGAAACTGTCTAATTGTCAGTTTTCTTGAATGTATTTCTCGAGGAAATAAGCAAATGATGCGAGGGCGTTTATCAGGATGGTCCAACCGGGCAAATCTCATTTCACCGAATGCAATAGGTAGCGTTGTATGTTGAATGACAATGCTTATCGGGACAGCGTTCGAGAGAGGGACCTGGACAACTTTCTGGTCGAAGAGCTTTCGTCATCTGCTGACTTTCGCGACTGGCTCTTGAGCCGCATTACGGCAGATTTCATACCGCCGAACGCTGGCGACATTCGCGTGCGCAAGAGCCCTATCCGCGCTAGCCTCGACGGCCGGCAAACCGATGTCGAGCTGGGCTGGTTCTCCGGTGGCGAACAGCTGGCCTGTTTGCTGCTGGAGAGCAAGATCGCCGACGACTTCCAGATCGGACAGGCCGAGTCTTATTTCGGCGAGGTTCAGGCGCAGCTTTGCAGGTTGGGGCCCAAGAGGGCAGCCGCCGTGCTCGTGGCCCCGGCCGGCAAGATGGCAAGCTTACAGCACAACGGCGCGTTCGCGGCAGATGTGACGATTGAGGAGATCATTGCCTTCCTGGAGAGTCGCCTTGTGCATCTCGATGAAGGTGAGCTGTCACGTCGGCTGTCGGTGCGGATCGAGCTCCTGGAGGCCCTAGCCGGGAAACGAGCGACAAGTGGCTGGGTTGCGAGCACAGTGGCCGAGAAGAGGGACTTTGCGATCGCCTACGAGCAGCTTGCCTCGGAAATCCTGCCCGATGTGAAGGTTCGGCCTTCGACAAATGGGCCCCAGGCGATCACCCGCATCTTTGAGGGAATGAACATCCCGGCGCTTCCCGGCATGAGGCTGAGGCATGAATTTGGAAACCAGGTCGCTTGGAAGTACACAAATGTCCAATTCCCACATCGGGCAAGCCAGGTCGGGGTGGTGCGTTCAAGCGCGCTGCTGAGGGGGACGCCCTACCAAGTGGAAGCCGCGGCGCAGAGCCTCTCCATTCGCGCTAGGACGCCCGGCGTAAATCCGATGCGTCCCTTCGATGAAGAGCGCGACAAGGTCGAGGCGGGCCTCATCGCGACCCGGGACCTTCTGACATGGATCCGGGCGAATGCGGCCGAGATCGCCCGCCTTCTCGAGAACCATTGAGCCGTCGCCACCGCGACCTGATTTATCCGTTTCGCGCATACGCCCGAGATAGGAGGGTACCGGCGTTCCTCAGATCGGCACCGCCGATCACGCAGTCGGCGATAGGCCAAGGGGCGCACTTGCGCCACGCCTGGGCGATCGGGAAGTGAGGCCGAAGCCTCACCCGAAGGGATCGTATTCCGAGACGATCACGACCTCGTCGCCGTCGATTTCATCGGCGGGGACGGCGCCGAAGGTTCCATCTCCTGCCTGGAAGACGACGATCGAGACCATGAGCGTGGCGGCGAGGGAGGCTGCGAAGGCGTGAGCATCTTTGCGGGACATCTGTTTGGCTCCTGTCTTGGAGGCGGGGGACCATCCCCCGCGCGACAGGACCCCGCAGGCCCGAAGGCTGGCTGACATCACCGGGTGCGTTCGGCTCGCCCGAATCCACCCGGCGGCACGGGCTTGCCCGTAGTCCGACCCCTCGCGGGTTGATCTCGAAGACGGGATTCGGGGCAAGGAAGGGAATGGCGAGCGGGGGATGGTGCCCCAACGTCAGGAGCCGATTGTTCCGTTGATGCGTGGAACGCCGCCGGCCTCCCGGCCAGGCTCTTCGTTGAAGACCTCCTTCTTGGGAGATGGATCCTTTGGCGCCCCGCGGCATCGCGGGACGAAGGTGCGATCGGTGAGAGGCCCGCCCTTCGGCAGGCCCCTCACACAATCTCAGGGCTCAGGCGGCCAGGTCCGCACCCCCTGCCCCTTCGCCGTCGTCGGCACCGACGATCTCGAGTCGCGCGTTGCGATAGCCTTCGCGTGCGCTCCAAAGCTCGGCCGCAGTGACAGACTCCGCCAGATGCAGAAGCTCGGTGTTACCACCGAAATCCAGCAGCACGCGGACCTGCCCGAGCTTTGGTTCCTCCGCCACCTCGAAGATCAGACTGCTGTCTGCCGAATGGCTGCGCATGATGGTGACGAGGATCACCCCGTCCGAAGAGAAGTTCCCTTCATGCAGGGTGAAGGAGGCCGGAGCGGTCCAGGTCGGATAGACCCGGGGAGGCTCCTTCTTCACGAGACGGCCCACGCCGTTCGAGCGCTCCCAGGCTGCCAGCTTCTTGGTGAAGCGCGTCGGCGGCTTGGAACTGCCGTCGGTGTAGCGGATCAGTGCCCCGAGGGGGGCTGTGTCGATGATGGTTGTTGCAGACATGATTCCTCATCCCGAATGCGACCAGTCGCATTCATCATATTGATATTGTTGTGTTTATTGGAACGCGGGCGGGTTTCCCCGCCCCCGGATGGCTTAGGTCACTCCGCGGCCATCATCGCCGCGGCGCTGCCCGGCAAATCGACCATCAGGAAGGCCGGGAGATCGACATCCTCAGGCTCGCCCGCGTCCTCCCCCTGCCTTTCTCCGACCGCCTCGCCGTCGAGCGCCACGACATCAGTCCGGCGCAGGACCTCGGGCAACCAGCCGCTTCCCTTGAGGAGCCGCTCGGCTTCTGTGGCCATCTCACCCTTCTTCAGGTGATCGAGAAGCTGTGCGGTCCCCTCCCCTTTCGCCTCGCGAACAGCCTCGAGGATCCGGGCCTTGGGCACCCGGTTAAGGTAGCCATCCACCGTCGGCTCCCAACCTGCCTCGACCATGTCGAGATCGACGGCACGCGCCACCAGATCGGCATGGGCCATTCGGCGGGTCAGACCGCTGGCGGAGATGCCCGCACCGTAGGGGTTCACCTTCTCATGGAGCGCGTTAATCCCAAAGCTGAGGCAATGCGCCAGAAGAGCCAGACGGCTGCCCTGGTCGAGGGCCGCAAGATAGTCCCAGAGCGCCACATCATCGCCGAGGGGCAGATCGGCCTCCCAGGCGGCGTGACGCTCATCGACGAGCTTCGCCACGACGCTGTCCTTCAGATCGGGCGCCTGCGCCGACATGTAGACGTGACGAACGGAGGCTTCGAGACAGCTGCCCGAGGCAGAGGAGGTGCGGAAGGTATCCGTCACCAGTTTCAGGAGCAGGAGCGTCAGCGCGACGTCCGGCGAGCGTCCGATGGCTTCGCGCAGTGCAAGGGTCCTGTGGGCGGTCAGTTCCATGACCAGCCGCTCGGGCAGCGGTTTCAGCGCGCCATCGTCCTCATCATCGGTCGGATCGGCGCCGATCGGTTGACCACCCGAAGTATTGACGGTGCCGCCAGCAGAGGTCGCCGACGGTTTCCAGCTGGAACCCCCGACATCACCCCCCTGCCCCATGCCGTCCGCGTCGTCGCCCTCCTGGACCGCGGTCTCCTCGCGCGGCTCGTCCTCGGGCCGGACATAGCCGCGATAGACAGCCAGGCTGCCATCCCGATCCAGCGTGACGAAGACGCCCGCGCGCGCAACTTCGGCCGGGTCGTAGATCAAGGCCCGCTGTTCGAGCGCTTCCATCGCCATCTCGAGCTGACCGAGGCGCGCATCGATCTCCTCGGGGTACTCGTCCTGGCCGGAGTATTCCTCCTCCAGCGCGCGGTATTCGGAGAGCAACGCCGCATGGGACGCGCTTTCCTCGTCGGTCATCGGCGCGGGATCACCGAGGAGACGCCGCAGACCGTGGCTGTAGCCATAGGGCAGGTCGGTCGCGACCTCGATCCACTTCCAGCCTTCGGAAGTGAGCGCTTCGGCTTCAGCCTGAAGCTTCTCGGCCACCAGCCGATCGAGAAGGGCAGGGTCCTCGAGCCAACCACCATCATCGCCCTGGAAGAGATCGCGCAGCACAACACCGCCCGCGGCCTCATAGGCATCGATACCGACGAAGACGGCGCGACGATCCGAGGCCCGAACCGAGCTCTCGGTCAGCATGCGGCGGATGGCGTAGGGCTCTTTGTTCCAGGAGTTCTTCACCGCGTCCCAGACCTGCATCTGACGCCCGTGGTCGGGGTTCACCGTGAACGCCATCAGCTGTTCGAGCGTCATGCCATCCTCGGCATAGACGTCGAGCAGGGCAGGGGCCACGGAGGCGAGCTTCAGGCGCTGCTTGACGATCTGCGGCGTCACGAAGAAGGCCGCCGCTATCGCTTCCTCGCCCTGGCCCTTCTCGCGCAGAGCCTGAAAGGCGCGGAACTGATCCAGCGGGTGCAGGGCGACGCGCTGCATGTTCTCCGCCAGCGAGTCGTCCTCGGCGAGGATCTCCGACGCCGCATCTCGCACGATGCAGGGGATCGGCGCGGTCTTGGCCAACCGCTTCTGCTTCACCAGCAGCGACAGCGCCTGGAAACGACGACCCCCGGCCGGGATCTCGAACGTGCCGGTCTCGACACCATCAGCATCGACCACGGGCCGCACGTTCAGGCTCTGCAGGAGCCCGCGCCGCGCGATGTCCTCGGCCAGTTCCTCGACCGAGACGCCAGCCTTGATGCGCCGCACATTGGACTGGCTCAGGATGAGCTTGTTGAAGGGGATGTCCCGTGAGGGGGACAGGACGATGTTCTGGGCCGCTTTTGTCATCATATCTTCTCCACGACGGGCGCCGGAAGCCACTCTCCCGATCTCACTTCCCGTCACCCATCAAACCCCCAACCTTTCTCTCTCTTCGGCGTTCTTGACCGCGGTCAAGAAGTCCAAGCTGCTTGTTCTA
>Ga0209572_1000871_pt1 | contig 31543 bp, 28 predicted proteins | sample EBPBio232012_DNA_FD_185867 | JGI IMG/M metagenome (GOLD analysis project Ga0209572, IMG submission 185867) | Wastewater treatment Type I Accumulibacter community from EBPR Bioreactor in Madison, WI, USA - Reactor 1_1/23/2012_ DNA (SPAdes)... | ecosystem: Engineered > Bioreactor > EBPR >...
TGCTCACCGCCGTGTTCAACGCGGTGGGGGTGATGGGCGGTTGGATTGTCAGCGTGCCGATGATCGGCGTCGATCCGGGCGCCTTCTGGAGCCAGATGCAGGGCGGGGTCGACTGGTGGAGCGATCTGGGCAACGGCGTGGCCAAGAGCGTGGTGTTCGGCGTCGCGGTGACCTTCATCGCCCTGCTGCAGGGTTACGTGGCCAAGCCGACCGCCGATGGCGTGGCGCACGCCACCACGCGCACCGTGGTGATGGCGTCGCTGATGGTGCTGGGGCTGGATTTCCTGCTCACGGCCATGATGTTCACCTATTGAAATGATGCAACAAGGACGAGGGCGATGACATGGAACGCTCGAAAAACGATATCTGGGTAGGACTGTTTGTGCTGGCGGGCCTGGCCGCGCTGGTGTTTCTGGCCTTGCAGTCGGCCAATCTGTTGTCGCTGAGCTTTCAGCGGACCTACCAGGTCACGGCCAATTTCGACAATATCGGCGGGCTGAAGCCGAAATCCGCGGTCCGAAGCGCCGGGGTGGTGGTGGGGCGCGTGGCCGATATCGGCTTTGATGACCAGCGGTTTCAGGCGCGGATCGCCCTGGAAATGGACACACGCTTCAAATTTCCCAAGGACAGTTCGCTGAAAATTCTTACAAGCGGCCTGCTGGGCGAGCAGTACATTGGCATTGAGGCCGGGGCGGACGAAAAAAATCTGGCCGACGGCGATAATGTGACGTTGACCCAGTCGGCCGTGGTGCTGGAGAACCTGATCAGTCAGTTTCTCTACAACAGCGCCGCCAGCAACGCCTCTTCCCCCGCCGAGGTAGGGAAAGGGCGCTCTGGTGGGGCCAAATGAGGCAGACTCGGGACGGCGGACGGGCTCAAGGCCTTGGCCGTCATCCAGGAACACAACAAGGTACCGACGCAGGGAAGCAAGGTAGTGAGATGAACATTCAATTCGTGACCAGATCCTCTGGAGCCCGCTGGTGCGCGGCGCTGGCGGTGTTGGTGCTGGCGAGCGGGTGCGCCACCGCGCCCAACGCCAACCCGGTCGACCCCTTCGAGCCCTACAACCGCTCCATGACCGACTTCAACACGGCGGTCGATGACGCGGTGCTCAAGCCCGTGGCCAAGACCTACCGTGCGGTGCTGCCCCAGCCGGTACGGACCGGGGTGGGCAATTTCTTCGGCAACCTGAACGATGCCTGGTCGTTCGTGAACAACGTGCTGCAGGCCAAGCCCGAGGGGGCGCTGCACTCGTTCTGGCGTGTGGTGGTGAACAGCTCCGTGGGCTTGGGTGGCGTGCTGGATCCGGCCTCCGAGATGAGCCTGGAGCGCCACCACGAGGACTTCGGTCAGACCCTGGGGCGCTGGGGCGTGCCGCCTGGGCCGTACTTCGTGCTGCCCGTTCTAGGGCCCTCGACGGTGCGCGACACGGTCGCCATGCCGGTGAACGTGCTGGGCCAGCCGATTGGCCACCTGCAGAATATTCCGCTGCGCAACTCGCTCTGGGTCACCGAGATCATCGACCGCCGCGCCCGCGTGCTGGATGCGGCCGAACTGCTTGAATCGGCGGCGCTGGATCCGTACAGTTTTACCCGCGATGCGTACCTGCAAAAGCGCCGCAACGACATCTTCGACGGCAATCCGCCGTCCACGCAGGAGCGGTACGATCTGGACGACGGCGCTGCGCCGCCGCCCAAGGCCGCGCCGGGCCCATCGCCCACGCGGTGAACGTCGCCCGACTGGGCACGGCCGCTCCGGCCCTCTCCATCCCCGGGAACCCCGGCGCCTGTGTCGGGTCCGACGGGGTCAGGGCGCCGCGGCGCCGAACCAGAAAATGAATCTTGTCATGCACACCACCCAGCGCCGAATCCTTCTCAAGCTGAGCACCGCCCTGGTGGCGGGGCTCACGTGGGGCGCCTTCGCTTCCCTTGCCCATGCCGCCGACGAGACGCCCGACGCTCTGATCAAGCGCCTGTCCGACGAGGTACTGGCCGTCATCCGCACCGACAAGGCGATCCAGGCCGGTGACGTCGATCGGGTGGTGGCGGTGGTCGACGGCAAGATCATGCCGCACGTCAACTTCACGCGCATGACCGCCTCGGCCACCGGGCCGGCGTGGCGCGGCGCCAGCGCCGAGCAGCGGCAGAAGTTGCAACAGGAATTCAAAATCCTGCTGGTGCGCACCTACGCCGGGGCACTGCGCCAGGTCAGCGACCAGACCGTCGAGGTGCGGCCTTTGCGCGCCAGCCCGGGAGACAAGGACGTCATCGTGCGCACCCTGGTCAAGGGCCAGGGCGAGCCGGTGCAGCTGGATTACCGGATGGAGAAAACCCCCGGCGTGGGCAGCGGCTGGAAGATCTACGACCTGAATGTGCTGGGCGTGTGGCTGGTCGACAACTACCGCCCGCAGTTCTCGCAGCAGATCAACAGCGGCGGCCTGGACACGCTGATCAACGCGCTGGCGGCGCGCAACAAGTCCAACGCCGGCAAGGGCTGAGCCCGGGCGCCCGAGCCACGGACGGCACGCATGCTGGTTCTGCCCGCCGAATTGACCCATGCGCAGGCCCTGACCTGTCTGGACATGCTGTGCCAGTCCTTGAAGGGGCTCGCCGGCGACACCGTGGTGGTCGATGCCGAGCCGCTCAAGCGTTTCGATTCGTCGGCGCTGGCGGTGTTGCTGGAGTGCCGGCGCGACTGCCTGTACAGCGGGCGCGTGTTCCGGGTGCGCGGGCTTGGGCAACGGCTGCGTGAGCTGGCCGAGCTGTACGGCATCGCCGAGCTGCTGGAGAGCGAGACGCCCGCCGCCGCCTGAGTCGGTCAGCACGGCCTGGGCGGTAAAAAAGTACAATGCCGGGCTTCATGCCCGCGATTTCGTTCCAATCGGTGTCCAAGGTCTTTCCGGCCAGCGGCAAGCCCGGTTCCACCCCCCTTCAAGCCCTCGACCAAGTCAACTTCAATATTGAGGCGGGCGAGTTTTTCGGCCTGCTCGGCCCCAACGGTGCCGGCAAGACGACCTTGATTTCCATCCTGGCCGGGTTGGCGCGGGCCAGCTCCGGTCACGTCAAGGTGCATGGTTTTGACGTGCAGGCCGACTACGTGCAGGCTCGGCGCCACCTGGGCATCGTGCCGCAAGAGCTGGTGTTCGACCCGTTCTTCAACGTGCGCGATGCGCTGCGCTTTCAGTCCGGCTATTTTGGCCTGTACCACAATGACGACTGGATCGACCAGCTCCTGCACGGCCTGGGTCTGGCCGACAAGGCCAAGGCCAACATGCGCCAGCTGTCCGGCGGCATGAAGCGGCGCGTGCTGGTGGCCCAGGCCCTGGTGCACAAGCCCCCGGTCATCGTGCTGGACGAACCCACCGCCGGGGTGGACGTGGAGTTGCGCCAGACGCTGTGGCATTTCGTGGCCGACTTGAATAAAAAAGGCCACACCGTGCTGCTCACCACCCACTACCTGGAGGAGGCCGAGGCGCTGTGTCACCGCATCGCCATGCTCAAGCGGGGCCGGGTGATCGCGCTGGAGCGCACCAGCACACTGCTGAACAACGCCACCGCCAACGTGCTGCACTTCAAGACCGACAGCGCGCTCCCGCCGCCACTGGCCGCGCTGGCGCGCGTCACCGGCCGCATCGTGGAGCTGCCGGCGCACGACCCTGCCGAGATCGAACGCCACCTGTCCATCCTGCGCGAGGCGGGGGTGCGGGTGGAAGACATCGAGATCCGCAAGGCCGACCTGGAAGACGTGTTCATCGAACTGATGAGCGGGCGCGGCGCGGCGCCCGCGCCCACCGGAGCCGACGCATGAGCGCGCCCGTCGAGCGCCACCGCCTGGCCGCCCTTGAGGCGCCCAACGACGGCTGGAAGATGCTGCTCACCAAGGAGGTGCTGCGCTTTTGGAACGTGGCCTTCCAGACCATCGCCGCGCCCGTGCTCACGGCCGTGCTGTACCTGATGATCTTTGGCCACGTGCTGTCCGATCGGGTGCAGGTCTACCCCGGCGTGAGCTACGTCGCCTTCCTGGTGCCGGGCCTGGTGATGATGAGCATCCTGCAGAACGCGTTTGCCAACAGCGCCTCCAGCCTGGTGCAGAGCAAGATCATGGGCAACCTGGTGTTCACCCTGCTCACGCCACTGTCGGCCTGGCACTGGTTCGTGGCCTACGTGGGCGCGGCCGTGGCGCGCGGCCTGCTGGTCGGCCTGGGGGTGTACCTGATCACCCTGTTCTACGCGCCGCCGCGCGCCGCCGCCCCGCTGTGGGTGCTGGCCTTCGCCCTGCTGGGTGCTGGCATCATGGGCGTGCTGGGCCTGCTGGCCGGGCTGTGGGCCGACAAGTTCGACCAGATGGCCGTGTTCCAGAACTTCGTCGTCATGCCCATGACCTTTCTGGCCGGCGTGTTCTACTCGATCCATTCCTTGCCGGGCGTGTGGCAGACACTCAGCCACCTGAACCCTTTCTTCTACATGATCGACGGCTTTCGCCACGGTTTTTTCGGTGTCAGCGACGTGTCGCCGTGGCTCAGTCTGGCGATTGCCGGTGGCTGCTTCGTGGCGTTGTCGGTGTTGACGCTGCACCTGCTGAAGATCGGCTACAAGCTCCGGGGCTGAAAAACGGGCGGCGGCCTGCCGCGCCCGTCGTCGCTCCGCCACAAAAATGACCGCTGAAGACCTCAAGACACTGATCGCCGCCGGCCTGGCGTGCGAACACCTGGAAGTGCAGGGCGATGGCCGCCACTGGTTCGCCACCATCGTCTCGCCCGAATTCGAGGGCAAGCGCCCGATTGCCCGACACCAGCGCGTGTACGCCACGCTGGGCCAGCGCATGAAGACCGACGAGGTGCACGCGCTGTCGATGAAGACCTTCACACCGGCCGAGTGGACTCGGCAGGGTTGACGCGGGTCTGGCCCGGTTTGCTTCTTTTTTAGTAGCTGATCAGGCTTTGTTGATGCCGACCAAAGCCTTTTTTTGCACCAATATCATGTTGCCATGGACAAACTGCTGATTCGCGGAGGGCGCCCGCTGCGTGGCGAGGTCATGATCTCCGGCGCCAAGAACGCCGCCTTGCCGGAAATGTGCGCCACCTTGCTCACCGAGGAGCCGGTCACGCTCCTCAACGTCCCGCGTCTGCACGATGTGCGCACCATGCGCCAGCTGCTCGACAACATGGGCGTGACCACGGAAACCCTGGGCGAGCGTGGCGGCATGCGTTTTCACGCCAGCGAACCGATCAAGCCCGAGGCCCCGTACGAGCTGGTCAAGACCATGCGCGCCTCGGTGCTGGCCCTGGGGCCGTTGTTGGCGCGCTTTGGCCACGCCAAGGTGTCGCTGCCGGGCGGCTGCGCCATCGGCTCGCGCCCGGTCGATCAGCACATCCGCGGCCTGCAGGCCATGGGCGCCGAGATCCACGTCGAGCACGGCTACATGCTGGCACGCCTGTCACAGGGCCAGAGCCGGCTGCGTGGCGGGCGCATCAGCACCGACATGGTGACGGTGACCGGCACCGAGAACTTCCTCATGGCCGCCTGCCTGGCCGAGGGCGAGACGGTGCTGGAAAACGCCGCCCAGGAGCCCGAGATCATCGACCTGGCCGAAATGCTGATCCGCATGGGCGCGCGCATCGAGGGCCATGGCGGCAGCCAGATCCGCATCCAGGGCGTGGAGCGCCTGCACGGCTGCACGCACGAGGTGGTGGCCGACCGCATCGAGGCCGGCACCTTTCTGTGCGCGGTGGCGGCCACCGGCGGCGAGGTGCTGCTGCGCCACGCCCGGGCCGAGCACCTGGACGCTGTGATCGACAAATTGCGCGATGCCGGTGTCGAACTGGAGTGCGCCAGCGCGGACGGGCAGGGCGGTATCCGCATCCGCAGCCCGGGCGGCAAGGCGCTCAAGGCCCAGACCTTCCGCACCACCGAATACCCCGGGTTCCCGACCGACATGCAGGCCCAGTTCATGGCTCTGAACTGCGTTGCCGAGGGGGCCAGCGTGGTCACCGAGACCATTTTTGAAAACCGCTTCATGCATGTCAACGAGCTGGCGCGCCTGGGCGCCTGCATTCACGTCGAGGGCCGCAGCGCCATGATCGACGGCGCGCCGCAGCTGTCGGGCGCCACCGTCATGGCCACCGACTTGCGCGCCTCGGCCAGCCTGGTCATCGCCGCCCTGGTGGCCGAGGGCGAGACCTTGGTAGATCGCATCTACCACCTGGACCGCGGCTACGATCAAATGGAGCGCAAGCTGCGCGGCATTGGCGCCGACATCGAGAGAATCCAGTAAATGATCACCCTTGCCCTGTCCAAAGGCCGCATCTTCGACGAGACCCTGCCCCTGCTGGCCGCCGCCGGCATCGAGGTGCTGGAAGACCCGGAGAAGTCGCGCAAACTGATCCTGCCCACCAACCGACCCGAGGTGCGGGTGGTGCTGGTGCGCGCCACCGACGTGCCGACCTATGTCGAGTACGGCGGCGCCGACCTGGGCGTGACCGGCAAGGACGTGCTGCTGGAGCACGGGGGCGCCGGCCTGTTCCAGCCGCTCGATCTGCGCATCGCCAAATGCCACATGGCGGTGGCCGTGCCGGAGGGCTTCGACTACCCGCGCGCCGTGCGCCAGGGCAGCCGCATCACGGTGGCCACCAAATACACCAGCATTGCGCGCGACTTTTTCGCCGACAAGGGCGTGCACGTGGATCTGATCAAGCTCTACGGCAGCATGGAGCTGGCTCCGCTCACTGGCCTGTCGGCCGCCATCGTCGACCTGGTGTCCACTGGCAAGACCCTCAAGGCCAATCACCTGCTGGAGGTCGAGCACATCATGGACATCAGCTCGCACCTGGTCGTCAACCAGGCCGCGCTCAAGCTCAAGACGGCCCCGATCCGCAACATCATCGACGCCTTCGCCGCCGTCGTCGCCCAGGCCCCCGAGACCGCATGACCATGCCCACCGCCTCTCCTGCCCGCCTGTCCACCGCGGACGACGATTTCGAGCGCCAGTTCCAGGCCCGTCTGCACTGGAGCGCCGAGCAGGACGAGGCCATCGAGCAGCGCGTGAAGTCCATCCTGGCCGACGTGCGCACGCGCGGCGACGCCGCCGTGCTGGAGTACACCGCCCGCTTCGACGGCCTGCGCGCCGGCGGCATGGCCGACCTGCAGCTGCACCCGGCCGATTTCAAGGCCGCCTTCGACAGCCTGCCGGCCGACCAGCAGCAGGCGCTGCAGCAGGCCACCGCCCGCGTGCGCCGCTACCACGAGTGGCAAAAAACCCAGGGCGGAGAAACCGCCACCTTCCGCGACCAGGACGGCACCCTGCTGGGCCAGAAAGTCACCCCGCTCGACCGGGTCGGCATCTACGTGCCCGGCGGCAAGGCGGCCTACCCCAGCAGCCTGATCATGAACGCCGTGCCGGCCCATGTCGCCGGCGTCGGTGAGATCGTCATGGTGGTGCCGACGCCGGTTGCCGGCAGCATCGCCACCGGAGGGTCAAATTCGGCCTTGGTCGGCGCCCAGCAATCCGGTGTTGCTACACAAAACGAAGCGTTCGGAGAGCGCAACCCGCTGGTGCTGGCCGCCGCCCACGTGGCCGGCGTGACGCGCGCCTTCACCATTGGGGGCGCCCAGGCCGTGGCCGCGCTGGCCTACGGCACCGCCACCATCCCGCGCGTGGACAAGATCACCGGCCCCGGCAATGCCTACGTGGCCAGCGCCAAGAAGCACGTGTTTGGCCAGGTCGGCATCGACATGATCGCCGGCCCGAGCGAAATCCTGGTGCTGGCCGACGGCAGCACGCCGCCCGAATGGGTGGCCATGGACCTGTTCTCGCAGGCCGAGCACGACGAGCTGGCCCAGGCCATCCTGCTGTGCCCCGACGCCGACTACCTCGAGCGCGTGCAGGCCGAAATCGACCGCCTGCTGCCGACCATGCCGCGCGCCGAGATCATCGCCAAGAGCCTGAGTGGGCGCGGCGCGCTGATCCACACGCGCAGCATGGAAGAAGCCTGCGCCATCTCCAACCGCATCGCGCCCGAGCACCTGGAGGTCTCCAGCCGCGAGCCGCACCAGTGGGAGCCGCTGCTCAAGCACGCCGGCGCCATCTTCCTGGGCGCCTACACCAGCGAAAGCCTGGGCGACTACTGCGCCGGCCCCAACCACGTGCTGCCGACCAGCGGCACGGCGCGTTTCTCGTCCCCGCTGTCGGTGTACGACTTCCAAAAGCGCAGCAGCCTGATCGAAGTCAGCGCCCAAGGCGCCCAGCACCTGGGCCGCATCGCCAGCGTGCTGGCGCATGGCGAGGGCCTGCAGGCGCACGCCGCCGCGGCCGAATTCCGGTTGCGGGACTGACGGGCCCCGGGGCAGGGCGGCCCTGGCCGCGCCGGGTTTGGGTTGACAATGGTGCGACCTTGGCGCCGCCGCACGGCCCGCCTTCCATTCTTCCCGCACAGGTGTTTTTCTCATGCTGCTCGATGCCGACGACTGTCAACTGGTCCTGATCGACTACCAGGCCCGCCTGATGCCTGCCATCCACGAGGGTCCGTCCGTGCTGGCCAACGCACGGCGACTGGCGCAGCTGGCGCGCCTGTTTGGCGTGCCCGTGTGGGCCACCGAACAAAACCCCAGCAAGCTGGGCGGCACCGACGAGGCGGTGGCCGCGCTGTGCGACCGCATCGTGCCCAAGATGGCCTTCAGTGGCGCGGCCGAACTCCAGCCGCTGCTGGCCCCGCCCGCCCCGGCGCCGCGTGGCAACGCGCGCAGCCTGCCCAGGCACCTGCAAAAAGCCGCGCCGGTCGAGCCGTCGCGCGGCGCCCTCGTCATCGCCGGCTGCGAGGCCCATGTGTGCTTGCTGCAGACCACGCTGACCCTGCTGGAGTCGGAGGACTGGGACGTCTGGGTGGTCACCGACGCCTGTGGCTCGCGCACCGAACGCAACCGCGACGCCGCCTACGACCGGCTGGCCAGCGCCGGCTGCGAGCTGGTGACCACCGAGATGGTGGCCTTTGAGTGGCTGCACAGCTGCGAACACCCGCAGTTCAGGGCCGTGCAGGCCTTGGTGAAATAAGCCGCGGGCCCGGTGCGCCGGGGCACCCCCGGTGCCGCGCCCTGGGCCACCGCCAGGCCGAGACACGCTCGACTTGATCAACGTCAGCTCTGCGCAAGCCCTGGATTCTCATAATTATGAATTCAAAATTTGCTCACGGACTGGCGACACGGCGCCGTCGGCGCTCGGCAGGGCTCGCCCGTCTTCACACCGGGAACCGAGGAGACACTCATGACGCACTACGCCGATTTTTTTCGCCGCTCCATCGACGAGCGTGACGCCTTCTGGGCCGAACAAGCCCAGCTGATCGACTGGCAGACGCCGCCGCAGACCATCTGCGACTACAGCAAGCCCCCGTTCGCCAAGTGGTTCGTCGGCGGCACCACCAACCTGTGCCACAACGCCGTCGATCGCCACCTGAAGGACCGTGCCGACCAGCCGGCGCTGATCTTCGTTTCCACCGAAACCGACCAGGAGAAGGTCTACAGCTTCCGTGAACTGCACGCCGAGGTGCAGCGCATGGCCGCGGCGCTGCAGGAGCTGGGCGTGAAGAAGGGCGACCGCGTGCTGATCTACATGCCCATGATCGCCGAGGCCGCCTTCGCCATGCTGGCCTGCACGCGCATCGGCGCGCTGCACTCGGTGGTGTTCGGTGGCTTTGCCTCGGGTTCGCTGGCCACACGCATCGACGACGCCGAGCCGGTGGTCGTCATCAGCGCCGACGCCGGCTCGCGCGCCGGCAAGCCGGTGCCCTACAAGCACCTGCTGGACGAGGCCATCCACCTGGCCAAGCACAAGCCCCAGGCCGTGCTGCTGGTGGACCGGGGCCTGGCGCCCATGAAGTGGGTGGACGGCCGCGACCACCTGTGGGGGACGCTGCGCGAGAAGCACCTGAACACCGTGGTGCCCTGCGAATGGGTGGACGCCACCCACCCCAGCTACACGCTCTACACCAGCGGCACCACCGGCAAGCCCAAGGGCGTGCAGCGCGACACCGGCGGCTACGCCGTGGCCCTGGCCGCGTCCATGAAGCACATCTACGGTGGCAACGCCGGAGAAACCTACTTTTCCACCAGCGACATCGGCTGGGTGGTGGGCCACAGCTACATCATCTATGGCCCGCTGATCGCCGGCATGGTCACCCTCATGTACGAGGGCACGCCGGTGCGCCCCGACGGCGGCATCTGGTGGCAGCTGGTCGAAAAATACAAGGTCACGGTCATGTTCAGCGCGCCGACCGCGATTCGGGTGCTGAAGAAACAGGATCCGGCCTATTTGACCAAGTACGACCTGTCGTCCTTGCGCACCTTGTTTTTGGCCGGCGAGCCGCTCGATGAGCCCACCGCGCAGTGGATCAGCGAAGGCCTGCAGGGCAAGCCCATCATCGACAACTACTGGCAGACCGAAACCGGCTGGCCGATTCTGGCCATCTGCAACGGCGTGGAGAAGCAGGCCACCAAGTTCGGCTCGCCGGGCAAGGCGGTGTACGGCTACAACGTCAAGCTGCTGGACGACCAGACCGGCGCCGAATTGACCGGCGCCAACCAGAAGGGCGTGGTCGCCGTCGAGGGGCCGCTGCCTCCGGGCTGCATGCAGACCGTGTGGCGCGACGACGCTCGCTTTGTCAATACCTACTGGTCCAGCGTGCCGAACAAGCTGGTCTACAGCACCTTCGACTGGGGCATCCGCGACGAGGACGGCTACTACTTCATCCTGGGCCGCACCGACGACGTGATCAACGTCGCCGGCCACCGCCTGGGCACGCGCGAGATTGAGGAAGCCATCTCCAGCCACGCCAACATCGCCGAGGTGGCCGTGGTCGGCGTGGCCGACCAACTGAAAGGCCAGGTCGCCATGGCCTTTGCCGTGCTGAAGGACGCCAGCGCCCTGGACGACCCGACCGCCATGCTGAAGCTGGAAGGCGAGGTGATGAAGGTGGTGGATGCCTCCCTGGGCGCCGTGGCGCGCCCGGCGCGCGTGCGCTTCGTCACCGTGCTGCCCAAGACGCGCTCGGGCAAGCTGCTGCGCCGCGCCGTGCAGGCGGTGTGCGAGGGGCGCGACCCGGGCGACTTGACCACCATGGAAGATCCGGCCGCCCTGCAGCAGATCAAGGACCTGGTCACGGGCCAGGCCTGAGCCCGAGGGCAGGCGCATGCCGTGCACGTTCACTGGCGCGCGGCGCGCGCTTGCCCATGATTTGGGTGGGGGTTTCCTGGCCAAAAGGCGTGAAGATTGGGCCGGCACCGGCTTTCGGTGGCACAATCTGCGCTGCGAAGTTTTCCGGCCCTTCCCAGCCAGTCGCGTCCGCCATCCGGTTCAGCCGTGACGCGGAAGGTTTTTTTACCAGCTTGAGCTCCCTGCAGGGGTGCGAAAGGTCAGCGAAGCAATGAACGAGACGAAATCCGTCTACCAAACCTACCAGGGCAATACCTACCTCTTCGGTGGCAATGCGCCGTACGTCGAGGAGATGTACGAAAACTACCTGGCCAACCCTGGCAGCGTTCCCGATTCCTGGCGCGAGTACTTCGACGCGCTGCAGCATGTCCCCGCGGCCGACGGCAGCAACAGCCGTGACGTGCCGCACCTGCCGGTCATCAACGCCTTCGCCGAACGCGCCAAGGCCGGTGGCACCCAGGTGGTGGTGGCGTCGGGGGCGGATTCCGAACTGGGCCGCAAGCGCACCGCCGCCCAGCAACTGATCGCCGCCTACCGCAACGTCGGCGCTCGCTGGGCCGACCTGGACCCGCTCAAGCGCACCGAGCGCCCGCCGATCCCCGAGCTGGAGCCTTCCTTCTACGGCTTCACCGATGCCGACATGGAGACGGTGTTCAACACCAGCAACACCTTCTTCGGCAAGGACACCATGTCGTTGCGCGATCTGCTTAACGCGCTGCGCGAAACCTACTGCGGCACCATCGGCGCCGAGTACATGTACATCAGCGACCAGACGCAAAAACGCTGGTGGCAGCAAAAGCTGGAGAGCGCGCGCACCAACCCGCAGCTCAACGCCGAGCAGAAAAAACACGTGCTGGAGCGTCTGACCGCCGCCGAGGGCCTGGAGCGCTTCCTGCACACCAAGTACGTCGGCCAGAAGCGCTTCTCGCTGGAAGGCGGCGAGAGCTTCATCGTCGCCATGGACGAGCTGGTCAACCAGGCCGGCAAGGGCGGCGTGCAGGAAATGGTGATCGGCATGGCCCACCGCGGCCGTCTGAACGTGCTGGTCAACACCCTGGGCAAGATGCCCTCGATGCTGTTCGCCGAGTTCGACCACACGGCACCCGAGGAGCTGACCGCCGGTGACGTGAAGTACCACCAGGGCTTCAGCTCCGACGTGACCACGCCCGGCGGCCCGCTGCACCTGACCCTGGCCTTCAACCCCTCGCACCTGGAGATCGTCAACCCGGTGGTCGAAGGCAGCGTGCGCGCGCGCCTGGACCGCCGCGGCGACGCCGAGGGCGACACCGTGCTGCCGGTGCTGGTGCACGGCGACGCCGCCTTCGCCGGTCAGGGCGTGGTGATGGAGACGCTGGCCCTGTCCGAGACGCGCGGCTACTACACCGGCGGCACGGTGCACATCGTCATCAACAACCAGATCGGCTTCACCACCAGCGACCCGCGCGACAGCCGCTCCACGCTGTACTGCACCGACATCGTCAAGATGATCGACGCGCCCGTGCTGCACGTGAACGGCGACGACCCCGAGGCCGTGGTGCTGTGCACCCAGCTGGCCCTGCAGTACCGCCAGGAGTTCAACCGGGACGTGGTGGTCGACATCCTGTGCTTCCGCAAGCTGGGCCACAACGAGCAGGACACGCCCATGCTGACCCAGCCGCTGATGTACAAGAAGATCGGCCAGCACCCGGGCACGCGCAAGCTGTACGGCGAAAAGCTGGTGGCGCAGGGCGTGCTGGCGGCCGAGGGGCCCGATGAAATGGTGGCCGCCTACCGCGCCGCCATGGACGCGGGCCGCCACACCGTCGACCCCGTGCTCACCAACTTCAAGAGCAAGTACGCGGTCGATTGGCAGCCGTTCCTGAACCAGAAATGGACCGACACCGCCGAAACCGCCATTCCGCTGGCCGAGTGGAAACGCCTGGGCGAGCGCATCACCACGGTGCCCGAGGACTTCACCGTCCACACCCTGGTCAAGAAGGTGCTGGAAGACCGCGCCGCCATGGCGCGTGGCGAGGTCAACGTCGACTGGGGCATGGGCGAGCACATGGCCTTTGCCTCGCTGGTGGCCAGCGGCTACCCGGTGCGCCTGTCGGGCGAGGACTGCGGCCGCGGCACCTTCGTGCACCGCCACGCCGTGCTGCACGACCAGAAGCGCGAGAAGTGGGACGTGGGCAGTTACACCCCGCTGCAGCACGTCAGCGACAAGCAGGCGCCATTCGTCGTCATCGACTCCATCCTGTCCGAGGAGGCGGTGCTGGGCTTTGAATACGGCTACGCCTCGAACGACCCCAACACCCTGGTGATCTGGGAGGCGCAATTCGGCGACTTCGTCAACGGCGCGCAGGTGCTGATCGACCAGTTCATCGCCTCGGGCGAGGTCAAGTGGGGGCGCGTCAACGGCATCACGCTGATGCTGCCGCACGGCTACGAAGGGCAGGGCCCCGAGCACTCCTCGGCGCGCCTGGAGCGCTTCATGCAGTTGGCGGCCGACACCAACATGCAGGTGGTGCAACCCACCACGGCCAGCCAGATCTTCCACGTGCTGCGCCGCCAGATGATCCGTCCGCTGCGCAAGCCGCTGGTCATCATGACGCCCAAGAGCCTGCTGCGCAACAAGGACGCCACCTCGCCGCTGACCGAGTTCACCAAGGGCGGTTTCCAGACTGTCATCGCCGACAGGGGCGAGCTCAAGGCCGACAAGGTCAAGCGCATCATCGCCTGCTCGGGCAAGGTCTACTACGACCTGGCCAAGAAGCGCGAGGAAAAGGGCGCCAGCGACGTGGCCATCCTGCGCGTCGAGCAGCTGTACCCGTTCCCGCACAAGGTCTTCGCCAGCGAGCTCAAGAAGTACCCCAACGCCACCGAGATCGTGTGGTGCCAGGACGAGCCGCAGAACCAGGGCGCCTGGTTCTTCGTGCAGCATTACATCCACGAGAACATGCTCGCGGGCCAGAAACTGGGCTATGCCGGTCGCCAGGCCTCGGCCTCGCCGGCCGTGGGCTACGCGCACCTGCACCAGGAACAACAAAAGGGGCTGATCGACGCCGCCTTTGGTCGCCTCAAGGGCTTCGTGCTGCAAAAGTGACCCAGGGGGTGCGGCGGACCGGGCGCCCGGCGTCCGGTCGCCGCCCACAACCCCACGCCCAACCGCATTCAAGAACAGAAAACTGGAAGAGTCCAAATGGCTATCGTTGAAGTCAAAGTCCCGCAACTGTCCGAGTCCGTGGCCGAGGCCACCTTGCTGCAGTGGAAGAAAAAACCTGGTGAAGCCGTCCAGGTCGACGAAATCCTGATCGAGGTCGAGACCGACAAGGTCGTGCTGGAAGTGCCCGCGCCGGCCGGTGGCGTGCTGGCCGAGATCGTCGAAGGCGACGGCGCCACCGTGGTCGCCGACCAGCTGCTGGCCCGCATCGACACCACCGCCGTGGCCGGCGCCGCGGCACCCGCGCCGGCGGCTCCCGCCGCGGCAGCGCCGGCCGCCGCGCCGGTGGCCGCCGCCGCCCCGGCCGGTGGCACCATGGCCGGTGTGGCCATGCCCGCCGCCGCCAAACTGATGGCCGACAACCAGCTCGCCGCGGGCAGCGTGGCCGGCACCGGCAAGGATGGCCGGGTGACCAAGGGCGATGTCTTGGGCGCTATGCAATCAGGAGCTGGTCAGGCAACGTCCGCGCCGGCCAATGCCCAAAAAGCCGCGCAAATCCCGACCGGTGCGCCAACCAGCAGCCTGCCCCAGGTGCCGGCCCCCGTGGCCCCCAACTTGGGCGACCGCCCCGAGCAGCGCGTACCCATGACGCGCCTGCGTGCCCGCGTGGCCGAACGCCTGCTGCAATCGCAGTCCACCAACGCCATCCTGACCACCTTCAACGAGGTGAACATGCAGCCGGTGATGGACATGCGCAAGCGCTTCCAGGAGAAGTTCGAGAAGGAGCACGGCGTCAAGATCGGCTTCATGAGCTTCTTCGTGAAAGCGGCCGTGCACGCGCTCAAGAAGTACCCGGTGCTGAACGCCAGCGTGGACGGCAACGACATCGTCTACCACGGCTACTTCGACATCGGCATCGCCGTCGGCAGCCCGCGCGGCCTGGTGGTGCCGATTCTGCGCAACGCCGACCAGATGAGCTTCGCCGACATCGAGAAGAAGATCGCCGAATTCGGCGCCAAGGCGCGTGACGGCAAACTGGGGCTGGAAGACATGACCGGCGGCACCTTCTCCATCAGCAACGGCGGCGTGTTCGGCTCCATGATGTCCACCCCCATCATCAACCCGCCGCAGTCGGCCATCCTGGGCGTGCACGCCACCAAGGACCGCGCCGTGGTCGAAAACGGTCAGGTCGTTGTCCGCCCCATGAACTACCTGGCCATGAGCTACGACCACCGCATCATCGACGGCCGCGAAGCCGTGCTGGGCCTGGTGGCCATGAAGGAAGCGCTGGAAGACCCGGCGCGCCTGCTGTTTGATATTTGACCCCCCCGAAGCGCCTGCGGCGCCTCCCCCCAGGGGGCGAGCCGGCCGCTTCGGGCGGCCGGGCGCAGCGGCTCCTCGTATGGGCCGCTGCGTGGGTTCGCTGATAAAGACCGACTCGTGGCAATGCTGATTGCCGAGTATCTTCAAGGACAAATTTGATGAGCAAACAATTCGACGTCATCGTCATCGGCGCCGGCCCTGGCGGCTACATCGCGGCCATCCGCGCGGCCCAGCTGGGCATGAACGTGGCCTGCATCGACGAGTGGAAAACCGCCGATGGCAAGCCTGCACTGGGCGGCACCTGCACCAACGTGGGCTGCATTCCGTCCAAGGCGCTGCTGCAAAGCTCGGAGCATTACGAGCATGCCGCCAAGCACTTTGGCGAGCACGGCATCGGTCTGAAGGACCTGAAGATGGACGTGGCCAAGATGGTGGGCCGCAAGGACGCCGTGGTCAAGCAGAACAACGACGGCATCCTCTACCTGTTCAAGAAGAACAAGGTCAGCTTCTTCCACGGCCGTGGCAGCTTTGCCAAGGCGGTGGACGGCGGCTACGAGGTCACCGTGGCGGGCGCCAGCAACGAGACCCTGGTGGGCCAGCAGATCATCGTCGCCACAGGCTCCAACGCGCGTGCGTTGCCCGGTGTGCCGTTTGACGAAGAGAACGTGCTCAGCAACGACGGTGCGCTGCGCATTGGCGCCGTGCCCAAGTCCCTGGGCCTGATCGGCTCGGGCGTCATCGGCCTGGAGATGGGCAGCGTCTGGCGCCGCCTGGGTGCCGAAGTGACGGTGCTCGAAGCCCTGCCCACGTTCCTGGGCGCGGTGGACGAGCAGATCGCCAAGGAAGCCAAGAAGGCCTTCGACAAGCAGGGCCTGAAGATCGAGCTGGGCGTGAAAGTCGGCGAGATCAAGCCCGGCAAGAAAGGCGTGACCGTCGCCTACACCAACGCCAAGGGCGAGGCTAAAGAGCTGGCGGTGGACAAGCTCATCGTCTCCATCGGCCGTGTGCCCAACACCATCGGCCTGAACGCCGACGCCGTGGGCCTGAAGCTGGGCGAGCGCGGCGAGATCGTGGTCGACGACCTGTGCAAGACCAACCTGCCCGGCGTGTGGGCCGTGGGTGACGTGGTGCGCGGCCCCATGCTGGCGCACAAGGCCGAGGAAGAGGGCGTGGCCGTGGCCGAGCGCATTGCCGGCCAGCACGGGCATGTGGACTTCAACCTGGTGCCCTGGGTCATCTACACCAGCCCCGAGATCGCCTGGGTCGGCAAGACCGAGCAGCAGCTCAAGGAAAGCGGCGTCAAGTACAAGGCCGGCACCTTCCCGTTCCTGGCCAACGGTCGCGCACGTGCGCTGGGCGACACCACGGGCATGGTCAAGTTCCTGGCCGATGCGGCCACGGATGAAATCCTGGGCGTGCACATCGTCGGCCCCATGGCCAGCGAGCTGATCGCCGAGGCCTGCGTGGCCATGGCCTTCCGCGCCAGCAGCGAGGACATCGCGCGCATCTGCCACGCGCACCCCAGCTTGAGCGAATCGACCAAGGAAGCCGCCCTGGCCGTGGACAAGCGCACGCTGAACTTTTGATCTGTCGTGTTCACAGGTCATTTGACCTCGAGGCCGGCGCCAGTCCATCCTGAGTAGCTATGCTATACATAGCGTTTGAAGGGCGCGCATGACCCCTGTGCGCCAGGCCTACGAGGCCGAACTGGCCGCGCGCGGCTACCAGAGCGATCCGGCGCAGCTGCGCGCCGTGGCCGCGCTGGAGCGCTGCGCCCAGGAGTGGGCGGGCTACAAGTCGCGCCGCTCCAATGCCTTCAAGAAGCTGATCAGCCGCCCGCCCATCCCCAAGGGCGTGTACATGTACGGCGGGGTGGGGCGCGGCAAGAGCTTTCTGATGGATTGCTTCTACAACGTCGTGCCGATCCGCCGCAAGACACGGCTGCACTTTCACGAGTTCATGCGTGAAGTGCACCGCGAGCTGGCCAGCATGCAGGGCACCGTGAACCCGCTCGACGAGCTGGGCCGGCGCATGGCCCAACGCTTCAAGCTGATCTGCTTCGACGAATTCCACGTCGCCGACGTCACCGACGCCATGATCCTGCACCGCCTGCTGGCGGCGCTGTTCGACAACGACGTGGGCTTTGTCACCACCAGCAACTTCAAGCCGGACGATCTGTACCCCGATGGCCTGCACCGGGATCGCATCCTGCCGGCCATCCAGCTGCTGAACGAGCGCATGGAGGTGGTCAATGTCGACAACGGCACCGACTACCGCCGGCGCACGCTGGAGCAGGTGCGGCTCTACCATACCCCGCTCGGCGCCGAGGCCGACGCGGCGATGGAAGACGCTTTCTCCCGGCTGGCGGCCAGCGCCGACGAAGACCCGGTGCTGCGCATCGAGTCGCGGGAAATCCGCTCGCGCCGGCGCGCAGGCGGCGTGGTGTGGTTTGACTTTCGCACCCTGTGCGGCGGCCCGCGCTCGCAGAACGACTACCTGGAGATCGCCACCCAGTTCCACACCGTGCTGCTGTCCGACGTGCCCCACATGCCGGTGCGCATGGCGGCCGAGGCACGGCGCTTCACCTGGCTGGTGGACGTGCTGTACGACCGCCATGTCAAATTCATCCTGTCGGCCGCCGTGCCGCCCGAGCAGCTGTACACCGAAGGTCCGCTGGCGCACGAATTTCCCCGAACCGTCTCGCGCCTGGCCGAGATGCAATCCGGCGAATACCTGGCGCTCGCGCACCGGACCGTCGATACTCACATCACATGAGGACTTCCGCGATTGCCCTGACCCTGGCTCTGGCCGCCAGCCTGTGCGCCGCCTGCGCGCCTTTGGCGCAGCAGTCGGATTCCCCGGACGCCGGCCCCCCGGCCATCGATTTGGTGGCCCTGGTGGAGCAGGCGCCCAGCACCGAGCCGGCCTTTGGCCAGTGGTTGTCCGAGCAGCGCCCGCGTGTGCGGACGTTGCGCGAGCAGGCCGAGCAACGCTTCAAGAGCGATGAACAGGCGTGTTGGCAGCGCTTTGCCGTCAACGACTGCGTGCACGATGCGCGCGTGCGGCGCCGCGCCGTGATGGAATCGGTGCGGCTGCAGGACTTGGCGCTGAACGACCTGGAGCGCCAGCGCCGCACCGCCGACCGCTTGCGCGCTCTGGAAGAAAAGCAGCGCCAGCGGCCCTGATACCGCCTAGCGCTTCATCCACCAACGCCGTTCAGGCCGAGCCTGTCCACGCCCGGGTATTTTTGAACGCCTTGGGGTAGGAGATCGGAGGCGAGTTGGGCGGTCGGTGGCGGCCCGTCGGGCGTCTGATACCAAAAGGCGCTCAAAAACATCAAACCGTTCGCGTTGAGCCCTTCGACGGGCTCAGGGCAGGCTTGTCGAAACGCCGCGCCGGGCTCCGACAAGCTCAGCCTGAACGGTTCTTGTAGTTTGAACGCCAATCGGTATGACGTCAGCGCAGCGGCGCGTGGGCCGAACTGGCCGGCGTGGCTTTTTCCTCTGGCAGCGCTTCCACCTGCACGATCACCAGCGACAGGTTGTCGCCGCCGCCCATGGCCCGCGTGCGCGCCTTCTCGATCAGGAACTCGCTGGCCTCGCGCGGCGGCAGCGCGTGCAGCACGGCGCCCAGCTCCTCGGTGGTGAAGTAGTGCCAGACCCCGTCGGTGCAGGCCATCAAGGTGTCGCCGATCTGCAACTGGCTGACGAAATGCGTGTCCAGGCGCGGATCGTCCTCGGTGCCCAGGCAACCCATCAGCACGTTCGAGCGGGGGTGCACCGTGGCTTCTTCCTCGGTCAGCTGGCCCTGATCGACCAGCATCTGCACGTAGGAATGGTCCTTGGTGCGGCGCACCAGCGACAACCCGCGAAAGTGGTACACGCGCGAGTCGCCGGCATGCAGCCAGTGGCATTCGCCGCCCGGGTTGACCACGAAGGCGGCCACGGTGCTGTGCGGTTCCTGCTCGGCCGCGATGGCGGTGAGCTTGATCACCAGATGGGCCTCGCGCGCGATCTGCATCAACAGGCCGGTGGCGTCGTCGGAGTCGGGGGCGAAACGCTCGAACAGCTGGCGTGCCGTCAGCATCACCTGGTCGGCGGCCTTGCGCCCGCCGGTGCGCCCGCCCATGCCGTCCGCCACCACCCCCAGCACGCAACCGCTGACGCGCGGGTGTGCCAGCAACATCACCTGATCTTGCTGGTACTGACGGTCTCCTCGGTGCAAACCGGTGGCGGCGCTGAGTCGGTAGCCTTTTTCCATGCGGGGCGTTCGCCGTGTCGGGGCAAGGCCGTATTATTCAACGAAGTCCCCATGCGGACTTGTCGCGAGCCCTTTTTGCCATGCCCAACCTGCATTCGCCCGAGCGCCAACTGATCGAGTTGCGCATTGAGCACGCCGATTTGAACGCCACCATCGACCGCCTGGGCGACGCCGCCCCGCTTGACCAGTTGCTGCTGCAGCGGCTGAAGAAACGCCGCCTGGCGCTGCGCGACGCCATCGCGCGGCTGGAGCGGGTGCTGGAACCCAAAGAGCCCGCATGACGGCGGATCTGCGCCAGGCGGTGGAGGCCGCTTTCGCCCCGGGGGGGCCGTTGGCCGCCGCGGCCGAGGATTTTCATGCCCGCCCTGGCCAGACCGAGCTGGCCCTGGCCGTGGCCGAGATGCTGGAGCAGGGCGGCGCGCTGGTGGCCGAAGCCGCCACCGGCGTGGGCAAGACCTTCGCCTACCTGGTGCCGGCGCTGCTGTCGGGCGAGCGCGTGCTGCTGTCCACCGCCACCAAGACGCTGCAGGACCAGCTGTTTGGGCGCGATCTGCCGCGCCTGGCGCAGGCACTGGGCCTGCCGGTGCGCATGGCCTTGTTGAAGGGGCGCGGCAGCTACCTGTGCCTGCAGCGCCTGGCCTTCGCCGGCCAGAGCGTCGACGCGCGCGAGCCGCGCCTGCGCCACGCGCTGACCAAGGTGGAGCGCTGGGCCCACACCACGCGCACCGGCGACCTGGCCGAAATGCCGGGGCTGGACGAACGCTCGCCGGTCATCCCGCTGGTCACCTCCACGCGCGAGAACTGCCTGGGCGCCGAGTGCCCACAGTTCCGAGCCTGCCACGTCAACCTGGCGCGCCGGGTGGCCATGGCGGCCGACGTGGTGGTCATCAACCACCACCTGTTTTTCGCCGATCTGGCGATCCGCGAATCCGGCATGGCCGAGCTGCTGCCCACCGTGCGCGTGGCCATCTTCGACGAGGCGCACCAGCTCAACGAAACCGGCATCCAGTTTCTGGGCCAGCAGCTGGCCACCGGGCAGCTGCTGGATCTGGCGCGCGATCTGCTGGCCACCGGCCTGCAGCAGGCGCGCGGGCTGGCCGACTGGAGCGCGCTGGCCGGCGCCGTCGAGACCGCCGCGCGCGAGCTGCGCCTGGCCGCCAGTGCGGCGCGCGGCAGCAGCCGCCTGCGCTGGCTCGACACCGCCCCGGACGGCGTGGATGGCCGGGCCTGGGGGCGCGCGCTGGCCGGCGTGGGCCAGGCCTTGTCTGGCGCCGCCCTGGGCTTGGAGCCGGTGACCGAGATGTCGCCCGACTTCAGCCGCCTGCGCGAACGCGCGCTGCTGCTGGCCGGCCGCGCCGAGCGCTTTGCCGTGCCCTGCGATCCGGCCTTGGTGCGCTGGGTCGACGTCGGCATGACGGCGCTGCGCCTGATCGAATCGCCCCTGGACATCGCCGACACCGTGCGCACCCGGTTGTTGGGCATGGGCGCCGAACCCGCGGCCGGCGAGACCGAGCCGCCGGGCACGCCCACCGAGCCCGCCGCCGGTCCGGCCCGGGCCTGGGTGTTCACCTCCGCCACCCTGGGCGACGATGCCCGGCTGTCCTGGTTCACCGAGCCCTGCGGCCTGCAGCAGGCGCGGGTGCTGCGCATCGGCAGCCCGTTCGACTACGCGCGCCAGGCCGCGCTGTGGGTGCCCGGCCATGTGGTGCGGCCCAACGACCCCGCGCACAGTGCCCAGGTCGCCCACTTGGCCGGTGATGCGGCCGAGCGCCTGGGCGGGCGCACCATGGTGCTGACCACCACCTTGCGCGCGCTGCGTGCCATCGGCGAAGCCCTGGCCGAGCGCTTTGGCGCCGGCTCGGGCATCGAGGTGTTGGTGCAGGGCGCCTTGCCCAAGCGCGTGCTGATGGAGCGCTTTCGCCAGGGCGGCGCAGGCGGGCTGCCCGGCTGCGTGCTGGTGGCCTCGGCCTCGTTCTGGGAAGGTGTCGACATGCCGGGCGAGGCGCTGCAGCTGGTGGTGATCGACAAGCTGCCATTCCCCCCGCCGGGCGACCCGCTGGTCGAGGCGCGCTGCCGCAAGCTGGAGTCGGAGGGGCGCAGCCCGTTCTCGGCCTACTCGGTGCCGGAGGCCGCCGTGTCGCTCAAGCAGGGCGCCGGGCGCCTGATCCGGCGCGAAACCGACAACGGCCTGCTGGTCATCTGCGACACCCGGCTGACCCAGATGGGCTACGGCCGCCGCCTGCTGGCCGCCTTGCCGCCGATGCGCCGGCTGAGCACGGCCGCCGATTTCGATGCCGCCCTGCAGGCTCTGGCCGACACGCCCACGGAAGCCGACGAAGTCCTGGAGTGAAAATCGGCTTTTAGGCTTGATGCATTAGCCTGAAACCGCCTCTGGCGGCTTCCTGGTGTTCAAAAGGCCGCGGAGCAGGCCAAGCCAGCGGCAGCCGTGGGCGGGGTCTCCCCGGCCAGTGGCTGTGCCCCCGGACGGGGGGCGGCGCAACATGCCGAAGGCAGTGGAGCCTGGGGGCGAGCGTCATGCCCAGGGGCCGCTGCGCACGGCCGCCCGAAGCGGCCGGCCCGCCCCCAAGTGGGGGGAGGCGCCGTCAGGCGCTTCGGGGGGCGTTTTTCACCAAAGCTGCCACCACGGCTTGTCCGGGCCGCGGAAGCCGCGCGCCACGTACAGGCTGTTGGGGTAGTTTTGGTCCAGCACCCGCTTGGCGTCGTCGCGCAGCTGGGGCATGGACAGCTTGTCGTAGGACAGCACCAGGATGTACAGCGCTTCTTCCAGCGCCGGGGCGTCGCGGTAGTCGGCCAGGGCCTGCTGCGCGCGGTTGACGGCCGCCACGTAGGCGCCGCGCCGGTAGTAGTAGCGCGCCACGTGCACCTCGTACTGCGCCAGGGCGTTCACGGTGTAGCGCATGCGCGCGCGGGCATCGGGCGTGTAGCGCGAATCCGGAAAGCGCGTGACCAGCTCGTTGAACGACTCGAAAGCCTCCTTGGCCGCGCGCTGGTCGCGCTCGGACAGATCCTGGCGCGACAGGAAGGCGAACAGACCCAGCTCGTCGTTGAAGTTGATCACGCCCTTCATGTACAGCGCGTAATCGATCGCCGGGCTGGCCGGGTGCAGCCGCATGAAGCGGTCCAGCGTGGCGATGGACTCGGCACGCTCACCGTTGCGGAACTGGGAATAGGCCTTGTCCAGCTGCGCCTGTTGCGCCAGCGGCGTGCCGGCGGCGCGGCCTTCCAGGGTCTCCAGCAGGGGGATGGCCTTTTCGTAGGCGCCGGTGCCCATCTCGTCCTTGGCCTCGGCGAAGATGCGGTTCGGGCTCCAGCCCGCCGTCTTGTCCACCGGTTTGGTGGACGAGCAGGCCGACAGCAGCACGGCCAGCGCCAGCGCGCCGGCCGTCGCGGCCGATAATCGGGCACGTTGCATCAGGGGCAATCCTCTTGAATCAAGCTCAATCCATTATATCGGTGGCCCCTCCAGGCGCCCTCTGGGCGGGGCCTGAAACGGACGGCCCCGACGACGAGGCCACCGACCCGGGGGCCGAGGCCGAGGCGCGTGCGCTGACGGTGCCGGCGGCGCTGCACGGCGAGCGCCTGGACCGCGCCCTGGCGGTGCTGGTGCCCGAGTTCTCGCGCAACTACCTGCGCCAGTTGGTCGAGCTGGGCGCGGCGCGCCTGAACGGGGCGGTGGCCACCAAGCCGGCCCAGAAGGTGCGTGCCGGCGACGCGCTGCGGATCGAGCTGCGGCCCACGCCCATGAGCCAGGCCTTCGTGCCCCAGGCCATCCCGCTCGACGTGGTGTACGAGGACGCGCATCTGATGGTCGTCGACAAGCCCGCTGGCCTGGTGGTGCACCCGGCGCCGGGCAATTGGAGCGGCACCTTGCTGAACGCCCTGCTGGCGCGCGACGCCCAGGCCGCCCAGCTGCCGCGCGCCGGCATCGTGCACCGGCTCGACAAGGACACCAGCGGCCTGATGGTGGTGGCGCGCACGCGCCAGGCCATGGACGCGCTGGTGGCCCGCATCGCCGCGCGCCAGGTGCGGCGCGAGTACCTGGCCCTGGCGCACCGCCCCTGGACCGCGGGGCCGGCCGTGCACGAGGTGGATGCGCCGATCGGGCGCGACGTGCGCAACCGGCTGCGCATGGCGGTCGTGGATTTGAACCATTCCGGCGGGAAGCCGGCGCAAACCAAGCTGCAGCTGCTACAAAATGCGGAGTCCGGCTGCCTGGTGCGCTGCCTGCTCGGGACCGGCCGCACGCACCAGATCCGGGTGCACATGGCGCACCTGGGCCACCCGCTGGTGGCCGACACGCTGTACGGCGGCGCGCCGGCCGCCGGGCTGACGCGCCAGGGCTTGCACGCGCGGCGGCTGGCTTTCGCGCACCCGGCGGACGAGCGCCCGATGGCTTTCCAGGCGCCTTTGCCCCACGATCTGGGGGCCGCCCTGGCGGCGTGGGGGCTTACAATGGCGGCCGATGACCTGACCTACGCGCCGGGCCCTTCGGCGCCCGCCTGATGCGCCGGGTCGCGAGCCGGCGGGCAGACCGCACCACTTACCGCCACCTTGGCGGCCTTCCATTGTCTTGCCGGGCCCCAAGCCCCAAGCCCCGCGCGCCGCAGGCCGGCGCACTTTCCCTGACACAGAGCACGCCACCGTGAATTCAGCGGACGCCAAGCGCATCCTCGAGACCGCGCTCATTTGCGCGCAGCAGCCCATGACCGTGCGCGAGCTGCGCGTGCTGTTCGACGACCAACTGACCGCCGACTCCCTCAAGAGCCTGCTGCAGGAGCTGCAGGACGACTGGACGCCGCGCGGCGTCGAGCTGGCCCAGGTGGCCAGCGGCTGGCGCTTTCAGAGCCGGCCCGAGATGCGCGAGTACCTGGACCGACTGCACCCCGAAAAACCGCCCAAGTACACCCGCGCCACGTTGGAAACCCTGGCCATCATCGCCTACCGCCAGCCGGTCACGCGCGGCGACATCGAGGACATCCGCGGCGTCACCGTCAATTCGCAGCTCATCAAGCAGCTGGAGGACCGCGGCTGGGTCGAGGTCATCGGCCACCGTGAAACCGTCGGCCGGCCCGGCCTGTACGCCACCACGCGCCAGTTCCTGGACGATCTGGGCCTGGCCTCGCTGGACCAGCTGCCGATGCTCGAATCCCCCTCGGAGCAGGCCGCCAGCATGTTCGACGCCCTGGGCCAGGCGGAGGCGGCCGCCGAGCCGCCGGCCGTGCCCGAGGACGTGCCGCCGCCGTCGGAAGCCGAGGCGCCCGCCGAGGCCGAACCACTGCAATCCGAGGTTGAAGCGCCCACCGAGCTCGCCTCGGTCGCCGATCCCGCATCTCCCGCCGATCTCGCGCCCCCCGCCGAGGTCGAACCACCGGCCGAGGCCGGCCCTCTCACCGCCACCGAGCCCCCCCGCCCGACCGTGCTTGCCGAAGTGGCCGACGCGCCGGCGGAGCCCGGGCCGGCTCCGGAGTCCGAGCCGGCACCCACCGAGTCACCCGCTGTCCCCGAGGCGCCGCCCGACGCGGCCAGCCCGGAGGCGCCCACCGAACCCACAGACGGCCCGCCGGCCGAACCGAAGCTGCCATGAACGCCGATCTGCCCGACACGCCCTCCGCCCCCGACGCGCCGACTGCCCCGGACACCCCCGCACCGGCCGACGCACCGGCGCCGCGCACCCGCGCGCGCAGGAAGGCGGCGTCCGATCCGCTCGAGGCGGGTGCGACGGAGGGGCCGGTGACCCCGGCCGAGCCGGCCGCCGAATCCGCCGCGCCGCGCCCGCGTGCCAAGAAAAAAACGGATGCAGCCGGCGCCCAGAAAGCCGAGGCAGCTATCGAATCAGAAGCAAATGAAGGCCCAGAGCCGGGTGCCGATTTGAATTTGCCCGAGTCGGTGGACGCCATCGACCCCGCCATCACTGCCGAAGGCGAGGTCGAAGTCGAAGCCGAGGGAGACCCCGACGACGCCCCGGTCGGCATCGACGACCTGCTCTCCGGTCGCTTCGACCGCGAGGCCGCGCTGCCTTCCGGGCCGGCCAAGCGCGTGCTGCTGCCTCAACTGGAACAACCCAAGCTGCACAAGGTGCTGGCCCAGGCCGGCCTGGGTTCGCGCCTGGAGATGGAGCAGCTGATCCTGGAAGGCCGCATTTCGGTCAACAACCATCCCGCCCACATCGGCCAGCGCATCCAGTACGGCGACCTGATCCGCATCAACGGCCGGCCGGTCAAGCTGCGCATTGCCCCGCCGCCGGCGCGCGTACTGGCCTACCACAAGCCGGTGGGTGAGGTGGTCACGCACGACGACCCACAAAACCGACCGACCGTGTTCCGCAGGCTGCCGCGCCTGGCGCCGGGCGAAGGCAAATGGCAATCGGTGGGCCGGCTCGATCTGAACACCGAGGGCCTGCTGCTGTTCACCAACTCGGGCGAGCTGGCCAACCGCCTGATGCACCCGCGCTTCGGCCTGGAGCGCGAGTACGCCGTGCGCGTGCTGGGCGCCCTGAGCGACGAGGAAAAGCGGCGCCTGCTGGACGGCGTGCCGCTCGACGACGGCGTGGCGCAGTTCAGCTCAATCCATGAGGAAGGGCTGGGCGAGGGCGCCAACCAGTGGTACCGCGTGACCATCTCCGAAGGCCGCAACCGCGAGGTGCGGCGCATGGTCGAGTCGGTCGGCCACGCCGTCAGCCGCCTGATCCGCATCCGCTACGGCGCCATGCTGCTGCCGCGCGGGCTGCGCCGCGGCATGTGGATGGAGCTGGGCGAGCGCGACATCCGGGCGCTGGGCGAGGCCTCGGGCACGCCCGAGCACGTCATTCGCGGCGGCCGTGAGCCCGGTCCGGAAATCGACAAGCCCCGCCGTGGCCGCGCCGACCGCGGGCGCGGCAGCGGCCCGCGCCCGAGCATGGTGGGCGGCGCGCCGCGCGGCGAGGCCCCGCGCCCGCCCATGGGCGCGCCGCGCCGGCGCGGCGGCGCCACCGGTGGTGGCGAGGCCGGCTACGGGGGCGGCAGACCGCAGCCCGACCCCTTGAAGACCTCGCAGGGCTACATCGGCAGCGACGGCTTTTCCCGCCAGCGTCAGAACACCGGCGGCCCGGGCAACTTCAACCGGCGTGGCCCCGGTGGCGGCGGTGGCCCGCGTGGCGGCAGCGGCGGTGGCCCGCGTGGGAGCGGCGGCGGCGGTCCGCGCGGCGGTGGCGGTAGTGCCCCGCGTGGTGGCCGCGGGCGCTGAGTCCGCCGTGCCTGACGATTGCTCTTTTTTCAAGAGCAATAGCCTGTGGATTGGCGCCGACAGAGGCCAGCTTTGATGGCCTAAGCGCCGATCTGGCCTGGGCCAGCAACGGGCCGGGTCGGCGGGTTAAAATCAATGGCTTTGCCGACTTGCGGCAGGTTTTCACTTTTTTGCTGATTCACAGAAAGAAACACATGGCTCTCGAACGCACCCTCTCCATCATCAAGCCCGACGCCGTCGCCAAGAACGTCATCGGCCAGATCTACGCCCGTTTCGAGGCCGCCGGCCTGAAGATCGCGGCGTCGCGCATGCAGCACCTGTCGCGCCGCGAGGCCGAGGCGTTCTACGCCGTGCACAAGGAGCGCCCCTTCTTCAAGGACCTGGTCGATTTCATGATCTCCGGCCCGGTCATGATCCAGGTGCTGGAAGGTGAGAACGCCATCGCCAAGAACCGCGAGCTGATGGGCGCCACCGACCCCAAGAAGGCCGACAAGGGCACCATCCGCGCCGACTTCGCCGATTCCATCGACGCCAACGCCGTGCACGGCTCCGACGCACCCGAGACGGCCGCCGTCGAAGTGGCCTTCTTCTTCCCCGGCCTGGCCATTTACAGCCGCTGAAGCCCGCGCGGCCCGGCCCCTTGTCTTCTGCATGACCCAGGTCAACCTGCTCGACTTCGATCTCGACGGGCTCGCCGCGTTTTGCGAGGGGCTGGGCGAAAAACGCTTTCGCGCCACGCAACTGTTCCGCTGGATCCACCAGCGCGGCGTGGCCGATTTCGGCCAGATGAGCGATCTGGCCAAATCCCTGCGCGAGAAGCTGGTCACCCGCGCCCACGTGGTGGCGCCGCCGGTGCTCAGCCAGCACGAATCCCGGGACGGCACGATCAAGTGGCTGTTCGACGTCGGCGGCGGCAATGCCGTCGAGGCGGTGTTCATTCCCGAATACGCCGACGCCGAGGGCGCGGCGCTGGAGCGCGGCACGCTGTGCGTGTCCTCGCAGGCCGGTTGCGCCGTGGGTTGCCGCTTCTGCTCCACCGGCCACCAGGGCTTCAGCCGCAATCTGAGCACGGCCGAAATCGTCGCCCAACTGTGGTTTGCCGAGCATTTCCTGCGCCGCCACCTGGGCGTCGAGCAGCGCGTCATCTCCAACGTGGTGATGATGGGCATGGGCGAGCCGCTGCAGAACTACGATCGCCTGATCCCGGCCCTGCGCGTGATGCTTCATGATCACGGCTACGGCCTGTCGCGCCGGCGCGTGACGGTGTCGACCTCGGGCGTGGTGCCCATGATCGAACGGCTGGCCGGCGATTGCCCAGTGGCGCTGGCGGTGTCGCTGCATGCGCCCACCGACGCGCTGCGCGAGCACCTGGTGCCGCTGAACCGCAAGTACCCGCTGGACGAGCTACTGCGCACCTGCACCGCCTACCTGGCCAGCGCGCCGCGCGACTTCATCACCTTCGAATACTGCATGCTCGACGGCGTCAACGATGCGCCCGAGCACGCCCAGGCCTTGATCGAGCTGATGCGCGCGCACGCCGCCGAGGGTCTGCGCGCCAAATTCAACCTGATTCCCTTCAACCCGTTCCCGCAGTCGGGCCTGACGCGCTCGCCCATGGCGCGCGTGCAGGCGTTCGGGAAACTGCTGAACCAGGCCGGGATCGTCACCACGGTGCGCAAGACGCGCGGCGACGACATCGACGCGGCCTGCGGCCAGTTGGCCGGCGACGTGCGCGACCGCACCCGCGTGGCCGAGCGCATCGCGCGCCAGCGCACGGTGGTGCTGCACCCGGTCGGCGGTCGCACGGCGACGCAAGAAAAGGCGGATTCATGAGCACGATGGCGAATCGATTCACCCTGAACCGGCCCCCCTGGGCCCTGGGCCTGGCGCTGGCCGCCACCTGGCTGCTGGCGGGCGGCCTGGCCGGCTGCGCCGCGCCCACGACAGTGCCCAGCGCCGACGCGCGGCCCGACCTGCAGTCCCCGTCCGAGGACAGCGACACCCGCCGGCGCGCCCGCACGCGTCTGGCCCTGGCCACCAGCTACCTGGAAAACGGCCAGACCGCCGTGGCGCTGGACGAGCAGAAGAAGGTGCTGCAGATCGACCCCAGCTTTTCCGACGCCTACACCCTGGGCGGCCTGATCTACATGAGCATCCAGGAGCCGCGCCTGGCCGAGGCCAATTTCCAGCGCGCCATCGAGCTGAACCCGCGCGACGCCAACGCCATGCACAACCTGGGGTGGCTGCAGTGCCAGCAGGCGCGTTACCCCGAGGCCACGGCCAACTTCGAGCGCGCCATGGTCGTGCCCGGCTACGGCGAGCAGGCCAAGACCCTGATGGCGCGGGGCATCTGCGAGGCGCGCGCCGGCGATTCGGCCAGGGCCGAGGCGTCGCTGATGCGTTCCTACGAGCTGGACGCCGGCAACCCCGTCACCGGCTACAACCTGGCGCAACTGCTGTACCAGCGCGGCGACTACAGCCGGGCGCAGTTCTACATCCGGCGCCTGAACAACAGCGAGCTGGCCAACGCCGAGTCGCTGTGGCTGGGCATCAAGGTCGAGCGCCGGCTGAACAACAGCGTGGCCGTGCAGCAGCTGGCCGGCCAGTTGCGCCGACGCTTCCCCAACTCACGCGAACTGCAGGCCCATGAACGCGGAGCTTTTGATGACTGAGCGCGATCCCGATTCCGTTACCCCGGCCGATGCGGCGCCCTCGGCGGCTCCGTCCCAGGCCGAGCGCAACCTGGCCGCCACGCCGGCCACGGCCGGCGCCATGCTGCGTCAGCTGCGCGAATCCGCCGGCGTGCACGCCGCCGTGCTGGCCAGCGCCCTGAAGGTGCCGCTGCAGAAGGTGGAGGCCCTGGAGGCCGACCGCATCGATCTGCTGCCCGACGTGACCTTTGCCCGCGGCCTGGCCTCGGCCATCTGCCGCGCCTTTGGCGCCGACCCGGCGCCGGTGCTGGAGCGCATGCCGGTGTCGGCCTCCGGTCTGGGCACCAGCGTGCCGACGGTGAACCAGCCCTTTCGCCGCATCAGTGACCGGCCGACGCCGGTGCTGGCCACCAGTTTTTCCAAGCCGCTGCTGATCGCGGTGGGCCTGCTGCTGCTGGGGGCGGTGCTGCTGTGGCTGCTGCCGACCTTGCCGATCCAGCTGAATGCGCCGCCAGCGCCGCCGCCCGTGGCCGAAGTGCCGGCGCGCGACACGCCGATGGTGTCGGCGCCGACCCTGGAGCCGGCCGCCAGCGGCGAAATCCGCTCCGCCGAGCTGCCGCCAGGCGCCAGCACCGCCGAGCAGGGCGTGGCGCCCGCCGCGGCCACCGCATCCGCGGCATCCGCCGCATCGGCGGCCAGGAGCGCCGCCTCCGGCGCCGTCAGCGCCAACGCCGCCGCCCAGCTGCTGCAGTTCGTGGCCAGCGGCGAGACCTGGGTGACGGTGCGCGACAACGCCGGCAAGCAGCTCATCAACCGCGCCCTGGCCGGCGGCGAGACGGTGGCCGTGAACGAGGGCGAACTGCCCTTGTCGGTGACCGTCGGTCGCAAGGACGTGGTCAAGATCAGCGTGCGCGGCGAGCCCTTTGACCTGGCCGCGCTCGGCAAGTCCAACGTGGCGCGCTTCCAGGTCAAGTGAGGAAGGCCCCGGACATGGACGCCCCCGTCGCCACCACCCCGCCGATCCAGCTGGCTCGGCCCGCGCCGCGCCACTCGCGCCAGGCGCGCATCGCCTGGCGCGAGCACGTGGTCACCGTGGGTGGCGACGCGCCGGTGCGCGTGCAGTCGATGACCAACACCGACACGCAGGACGCCATCGCCACCGCCATCCAGGTCAAGGAACTGGCGCTGGCCGGCAGCGAGCTGGTGCGCATCACCGTCAACACCCCCGAGGCGGCGGCGCAGGTGCCCTACATCCGCGAGCAGCTCGACCGCATGGGCGTCGATGTGCCGCTGATCGGCGACTTTCATTACAACGGCCACCGCCTGCTGACCGAGCACCCGGACTGCGCGCAGGCGCTGTCCAAGTACCGCATCAACCCCGGCAACGTGGGCAAGGGAGCCAAGCGCGACACGCAGTTCGGCCAGATGGTCGAGGCCGCGCTGAAGTGGGACAAACCGGTGCGCATCGGTGTCAACTGGGGCAGCCTGGACCAGGAGCTGATGGCCGACCTGATGGACGCCAACAGCCGCCGCCCCGAACCCTGGGAGGCGCGCCAGGTGATGTACGAGGCGCTGATCCAGTCGGCCATCGGCTCGGCCGAACGCGCCGTGGCCATGGGCATGGCGTCCGAGCAGGTCATTTTGAGCTGCAAGGTCAGCGGCGTGCAGGACTTGATTGCCGTCTACCGCGAGCTGGCGCGCCGCTGCGACTACCCGCTGCACCTGG
>Ga0209572_1000875_pt1 | contig 31204 bp, 34 predicted proteins | sample EBPBio232012_DNA_FD_185867 | JGI IMG/M metagenome (GOLD analysis project Ga0209572, IMG submission 185867) | Wastewater treatment Type I Accumulibacter community from EBPR Bioreactor in Madison, WI, USA - Reactor 1_1/23/2012_ DNA (SPAdes)... | ecosystem: Engineered > Bioreactor > EBPR >...
TGTCGGGGTGTCCTTCTGCGGTTGAGAGCAGAGGCATCATGATTATGCTAAGTGGAGATCCCAAAATGAAACATCATATCAACGACATAAAGCGCCGCGCTCTGCATAACGCGGACGCGGCATATTATGTCTTATCCGGAGTTCCGGATAAGACGTATTCCCGCGGCGTGATGTCAACGCGGATGTCGTTCCACTCCTCGGTCGGGATCTCCGACAGCCGCCTTTCCATCAGCGCCTCGCCGGTCGAGACGATCTGGATCACCGCTGCGTGGCCCGCCGACAGATCGGCGTCGATGGCGGCGATCAGGGTCGGGGTTTTCATGCTGGTCAGCAGATGGCCAAAGAAGCGCTGCTTGGCAGATTCAAACGCCGAGCGCGCGGCGGACTTGGCCTGGCGGTTGAGCGTGCCGCTGTCGCCCGTGATGTTGGCTGCCTCCATCGCGGCAGCGAGATTGTTGTGGATGATGGCGAAGGCCCCGGCATAGGCATCGTAGATGCCGCGTTGCTCAAGCGTCAGCGCATGCTCCAGCATCTCATATTCGACGCCGTCGTAGGAGAGGGACCGGGCAGTGTAGAGGCCGAGGGACCGCAGGTCGCGGGCCAGCACCTCCATAGCTGCGACGCCGCCAGCCTCGATGGCCTCGACAAATTCGGCGCGGGTGGCGAACGGAAAGTCCTCGCCACCCCAGAGGCCGAGCCGCTGCGCATACGCGAGGTTGTGGACGGTTGTTGCCCCTGTGGCCGAGACATAGACCACGCGGGCATTGGGCAGTTTGTGCTGGAGGCGCAGACCTGCCCTGCCCTGCTGCGAGGCCTCGGTATCGCCGCGCTCGCCCTTGCTGCCTGCGGCATTCGCCATGGCATGGCTTTCGTCAAACAGGATCACCCCGTCGAAATCTGCCCCCAGCCAATCAACGATCTGGTCGACGCGGGATTTCTTGGCGCCCCGCTCTTCGGAGCGGAGCGTGGCATAGGTGGTGAAGAGGATCCCCTCGGTGAGCGGAATGTCGCGACCTTGGGCGAACCGCGACAGCGGCGTGACCAGCAGCCGCTCCTGACCAAGGGCGGACCAGTCGCGCTGCGCGTCCTCGAGAAGCTTGTCGCTCTTCGAGATCCAGAGCGCCTTGCGACGGCCCTGGCACCAGTTGTCGAGCAGGATCCCGGCCGATTGACGGCCCTTGCCCGCACCGGTGCCATCGCCGAGGAAGAAGCCGCGGCGGAAGCGGACAGCGTCCGCGGCATCGTCGGGTGCGGCCGAGACCATGTCGCCGGTCTCATCGAGGGTCCAAGCCCCCGCGAGATGCGCGGAATGCGCTTCGCCCGCGTAGATCACGGTCTCGAGTTGCGCGTCGGACAACAGACCATCGCGCAGGACGGCGGCGGGGAGTTTCGGGCGATAGGTCGGTTTCGGGGGCGCGACCGAGGCCATAGCCGCCGACTGCACGAGCTTGGTCGGGTGCGGGGCCGCACCTAGGATGTCGATCGCCTGCAGGCGGAAGGTCTCGTAGATCGCGTCCGACAGACGCACGGCACCGAGATCGTCCGCCGTCTCGCGCAGGGTGTAGGTGAGGTCCGTGGCCTCGATCTGTGCGGCAGTGTTTGTGGGGGGCGTTGCTGGCGTTGCGCGCGATATGCTGATGGCTGTGCGCGTGGTGCGGGAAGGATTTCCCGTGAAGGGGAAAGTGCGGCCCTGCCCGGCTGATGCGACCTGCGCCAGCGCGAGGCGCGGGGGGACATGTGCGGTGATCAGCGAGTGCAGACTGGCGACATCAGGCGATATCGGGCGCGCCAGATCGGCGGTAATGCCGCCCGCCTCGCCACCGCGGCATTTGTCGAAGACCGAAATCCGCGTCTCGAAGCTGGTGCCGTGCTTTGCGAAGGCGGCACCTGACATGGCGCCAGTGAAGACGAGATACGCGGTCTCGGTCAGGCGGGTGAAGGTTTCCGCCCAGACGGGCGCATCCGGCGCGAAACTGGCACCCGTGATGGCGACCAGACGACCGCCGGGGGCGAGCCGGGCAAGCGCCGAGCGCAGATGTCGGGCCGTCGCCTCGGTCGTCCGCCCATCGACATTCGCCACAACCGAAAACGGCGGGTTCATCAGGATGACGCTCGGGCGAACGCCCGGGTCCAGATGATCGTCGATTTGTGCTGCGTCGAAGGTAGTGACTGGACACCCCGGGAAAAGGTGACGCAGAAGGTCGGCTCGGGTCTCGGCGAGTTCGTTCAGCGCGAGACTGCCGCCCGCGATCTCCGAGAGGATCGCCAGAAGCCCGGTCCCGGCCGAAGGCTCGAGGACGAGGTCACGGGGTGTGATCTGCGCGGCAGCAAGCGCCGCCAGCCCCATGGGCAGCGGCGTCGAGAATTGCTGGAAGCGCTCCATCTCCTCCGAACGCCGGGTATGCGTGGGCAAGAGGTCCGCGACCTTGGAGAGGATCGGCAGCAGCGAGTCAAGTGAGCCCGCCCGGGCGAGCAGCGCGCGGCCGAACTTTCGCAGGAAGAGGACGAGCGCCACCTCGCCCGCCTCGTAGGCAAGCTTCCAGTCCCAGGCGCCGTCAGCATCGGAGCAGCCAAAGGCGCGCTCCATCTCAAGCCGCAGACGCAGCGCGTCGATCTGGAAGCCTTGGGCGAGATCGGGCTGCAGAGCCTCGGCCACGGCGAGGATCGCGGGCGCGGGCCCGGGATCACGAGATTGGACTGAAACGGGAGGCGCAACAGGCGCGAGATAGGTCATCGGGAAACTCCGGGATGAAGGAAAGGGACAGGCCCGGACACCCTCGCTCGGGCACCCTCAGGCCTGATCTCCCCCTGCCCATCTCTCCCTCTCGAACCGGCACAGTACGGACGCTTGGCTTGATTTTGTTCCTGTTATGTTCTATATTGAGAACCAAGCCAGCGAGGGAGTTTCCCGATGGACAGCACTACATACGCCCTGCCTGCAACGCCCAAGCAGATCGTCTATGCGCGCTCGCTCGCCCTGCGCAACCAGACCATTCTGCCCTGGGAGGTTCAGCAAGATCGCCGGTCGTTGAGTGCCTGGATCGAGGCGCAGGCCCAGCTGAAGCCGGTGTCGGACATGGACCGGCTGCCGACCTCGGAGCAGGTGGCCTTCGCAGAGAAACTCGCCCGGATCAAGCGGCGCGCCGTCCCGGAGGAATGCTTCCGCGACAAGGGGCTGATGTCGAAGTGGATCGACGGGAACAGGTGACGTGAAGCGAAGCGCTGCCCCCGAGACAGAACCCGCCCAAAACCCGAAGGGTTCTGACCAAGGTATGTGTCCAGCCTAAGCCCTTGATTTCATGCAGAGCCGAACTCCAGGCCAGAAATGACCGTTATCGCACATGAAGTTGCGCCCAAAGAAAACGACGAGGGTAACACCACTTTCCGCGAATTGCGGGGGTCCGGGTTTACGAACCAGCCGCGAGGGCTTCGATCACACGGCATCCGGCCACGACGCCGCGCCCGCACTCCTTGACCATGCGGGACAGTTCTTCGCGCAAGTTCAGAAGACGGGCAATCCGGCTCTCCACCTCGGCAAGCTGCGCCTGGGCGATGCGGCTCGCATCCTCGCATGAGGCTTCTGGCTGCTCCTGAAGTGCCAGAAGTGCGCGCACCGCTGCAAGGTCGAACCCGAGTTCACGGGCATGACGAACGAACCCAAGACGGCGGGCATCAACCTCGGTGTAGCTGCGCCGCCCGTTCTCTTGACGGGCTGGCACCGGCAGGACACCGATGCGCTCATAGTAGCGGATAGTTTCAATGTTCACGCCCGCGTGACGGGATAAATCCCCAATCTGCATGTTTTCGCCTTGCTCCTGTAGTTACTACAGGATGTAGCATGAATTAACTGCAAGATCGAGGAAGCACCAATGGACGCAGCAACTGCCACCATCCGCTATCAAGTCACTGGCATGGACTGCGCTTCCTGCGCTGCAAAGATAGAGGGTGCGGCCCGTAAAGTCGAAGGTGTCGATGATGTGAAGGTGTCGATTGCGTCACAGATCATGACGCTCATGGTCGATGATCCGGCGCGTCGGCTTCCGGCACTCGAAAGCGCGGTGACCGGCCTTGGCTACCAGCTCGACCGCATGAGCGAGCCGAGAGCGGCCGGGGCGACGGCTGATGAGGACGACGACAAGATCCCTGACCTGTCGCATGTGACCCCAGCCTACAAGCGCGCGCTATGGATCGTGGTGTTGCTCAATATCGGCTATGGCATGGTGGAGATCGTCGGCAGCTTCTTGGCGGGGTCGCAGGCGCTGCAAGCCGACTCGCTCGACTTCATCGGTGACGGCCTGATCTCATTTCTGGGGCTGATGGCTGTCGGATGGGGCCTTGCCGCCCGTGCCAAAGCGGCGCTGTTGCAAGGCATTTTCCTCGCGCTCCTCGGCCTAGGCGTTATCGGCTCGACGGCCTACCGTGTCTTCGTGGAGCATGAGCCGCAGACCCTGCTCATGGGCGGCTTCGCGCTCGTGGCCTTCTTCGTCAACGTGGCCGCAGCCCTGGTGCTGATCCCGCACCGAAAGGGCGATGCCAACATGCGTGCTGTCTGGCTGTTCTCGCGCAACGACGCGATCGGCAACCTCGCCGTAGTGGTCGCGGCGGTGCTGGTGTGGTGGTTCTCCTCGCCCTGGCCAGACCTCGTGGTCGCCTTTGCCGTCGCGGGCCTGTTTCTGCAGTCGGCGTGGTCGATCATCCGCGATGCGCGCTCCGATCTCGCACAGGCGCCGCAAGCGTGAGGGCGGGAGCTGCCGTGTCGCTGGTCGTCTTCGGGTCCGCGTTCGATTTGGCCGGCAAAGCCTGGGCGCGGGCTGCGCTCGAACCCTACGCCGCACCGCTCGACTTCCTGCCCCTCGTGTCACTGCGCCTAAGCTTCAACGAAGGTGTGTCGTTCAGCATGTTCGCGTCCGAGAGCGAAGGCGCGCGGCTGGTCTTGCTCGCCCTGACAGGCCTACTGACGCTCGCGCTTGGCGTCGCGGCCCTCCGCTCGCAACGTTGGCAGCGCGCAGGCTTATCGCTGATTGTAGCCGGTGCCTTGGGCAACCTGATCGACCGGGCCGCGCGCGGCTCGGTGACCGACTTCCTGGGACTGCACTTCGGGGAATGGTATCCCTTTGTGTTCAACCTCGCTGACGTGTGGATTTCGCTCGGCGTGGTGGTGCTGGTCATCTCGCCGTACTTCAGTAAGGACGGCCCCCACGCACTCAAAACTGTCAGCTCCTCGGGCGAATCCGCGCCATTCCCGGCTGGAAAGCCGTAGCGGAACTTCAGTTCGCACAGACAAGCATACTCTGATCGCCTAAAGTTCCCATCCGAGATCCCTGTCTCGTTCGCGCTGCCGTTCCAGTTCAAGCTGCCGCTTGCGCTCGTCCTCCAGCTCGCGCTGCTGCTTTTGCTGGTTGTCTGGCTTCCCGCGCCCAAGCGCCTGATTGAGGCGGTCGCGAATATCTTGCCGCGCCCCCTGCCCCTCGATGACCTCCTGCTCCGCCCCCAAATCACGCCCGGCAATCCGCGCCAGCCGCTGCCTGACCTCTTCCTGGTCCAACTCCTTCGCCTGCCGCCCTGCGGCAGCGCGCAAAGCCGCCAGACCGGCACTGACATGACCCTGCCCCTCTTCCCGGGCTTCCGCCCACGCATCGCGTGCCAGCTCCAGGCGTTCGCGCATTTCCGCGAACATGGCCTTGGCCTGGCGCACCGCATGCACCCGCGCGCCCCGCTGGGTCAGCGGTTCATAGTCGCGGCCCTCGGCCTCGGCCAGCAACTGCTCGCGGCGTTCGATGGCATTGGCGGCGGGACCAAGCTTCAGCTCCGGCTCGCGGTCCAGCTCCTCAGCCTTCAACGTGTCCCCAAGGGACAGCGCCTCTTCGCGTTGTGCCTCCAATGACCGATGATCGACGCGCTCAACCTGCCCTGCCAGCTCAAGGGCATGGTTTTGCAGCTCGGCCCAATAGCCGCGCATGGCCTCGATCTCCGGCCCACCCGTGCTGGCAGCGTCAAGAATGCGGGTCTTGTCGGTCAGCCCCTCGGCGGACAGGATGCGGGTGGTGGTCAGGATATGGGCATGATGATTGCGCTGATCGCCCTCGCGGTGCGGCGCATGGATGGCCACATCTGCCGCCACGCCAAAGCGCTCGACGAGCTGTTGTGCGAAAGCGCGGGCGATTTCGATCCGCGCGGCGTCCGATACCTCGGACGGCAAGGCCAGCTCCCATTCGCGGGCGGTCACCGAATTGGATCTGGTCTCGCGCGCCTCGGCGGCGTTCCAAAGTGCTGCGCGGTCCTGCGCCCAATCCGGCGCATCATCGGGGGCGAGAATGAAGCAAGCCTCGACTCCGCGCTTGGCGGTGTAGTCGTGCATGCGCCCTTCCCGGTCGCATTCGATGACGGAGGCCGACCGATAGGCCGCCGCCGCCGTGGCAGACCGCCCGGCGCTGCGTTTGATCGTCTTGACGGAAAGGTGGTAGCTCGCCATGCGCGCGCCCTACCGATCCGGCGACGGGCAACGGCAGGCGGACTGCCAGACATGCAAACAGGCAGCCATGCAAGCAGGCAGGCTGTCTGCGGGCCATCGAGGCAAGCATACCACCACGCAAACGGGCAGACATGCAGCCATGCCGACAGGCGGGCAAGCATGCTGCCAGTGATGCGCGGGGCAATCGCCAGGATGGGCCATGGTTTGCCGGACAAGCGCAGCGCGGCAAACCCTATCCGGCAGCCGGTCCCGCTCTCGGGACCGGCGGAACCGGATCACCCGCTGGCACGGGTGCTCTCGCGGAACCGCCCCGCTCTCGGGGCCAGTTCCAACGAGGGCGGCGGTGACAACGGGGCGCGATCCAACCGCGAAGGTTGGCTTGGGAAGGTTTGGAAGGGGCAGCGCGTCCTTCCATTCCGATGCCGCGCATCGGACAGGGACGCCGTCGGCGGGGGGCCATGCCCCCGAAGAGACCGCACGCAAATCTCGGAAGCGCCGCAGGCGGTGAAGAGTTTGCATAAATGCGCCCTTAGGGGCGCCGATTTCTGCTTAGTGTTGCGGTCGGCTCCCGAACTGAACGAACTGCGCAGTCTTTCGGATTGGAGACTGCCTGAAGGTGCGCTACTGGCGTAGCGATTAAGTGCGAAGGATGACGCCCGTCAGCCAACCTTCAGGGCCGTGGCGCCCCGATCAGCAAGAAACTCCCTCCGCCTACGAAATGCTGCTCGCAGTGCGTCCGTCGGTGAGGCCGGAAAGTCCACAGCTTCGAAGAACGCCTGATGATCGCATGGCTTCAAGTTCGTGACCTCCGCGCTATTGTCATTTGCCGGTTTCATTTCTTCGGACCCCCAAAAAGCGTGTGCACCGTTACCCGTCAGCCGACGGCCGTAATCGAGTAGTGCGGTGTGCCATTCCAAACAAGATCCCAGGACGCGCCCGGCCGGACGTTCTGGATGGCGTGGGGCTCGAAGCAGACGAGGCAATTTCCGCCCGGAGCGGGAGCCCGAACTGAGGGGTAGATCAGGCCCCGCGATCCAGCCCGGCGCAGATGCTGGGCGAGGCTTTGGCCCTCGGGATATCCGACAGCCGGATCGGGATGCAGAGCCGGATGACCCGGCTCGTCGGTCAGGTCGTCGAAGACACCGATGAAATCCGCCAGAAGTTCCACATAGCGAGCGCAGTCATGGAAGCTGCCGGTGAAGCCGAGTTCGCGTGTTCGGTGCCAGGCCACTTCGCTGACGGACACCATCACATCCCATGCGCAATACCAGGCACCGCGCTCCTCGGTGTTGAAACGGTTTCCGCCGGTGCGGGTGTAGATGAAGGCGGCGTTGACATGACTGGCGCCATAGAGGCGCAGATCGCGGCTCCGTCGTTGCCAAGCGAGCTCGCGCGGGTCCAGATGGGGATTGCGGCCACGTTCGGCCAGAAGGCGGCCGCTGGTCAGACCCTCGATCTCTGCGAGGATCTCCATCTCGTCATCACTGTCGACGAGACCACGCAGGGATGGCGGCTTGTGGTAGGTGGCGGGCAGGAGGCGAACGAGACCGCGATCGGAAATCTCGGTCTGCTTCATGCCCCACCACGCAACGCATCGAGATAGGTCCGCACCGCCAGGATCTGCGGCAAACCCCCGTCGATGGCGGTGTCAACCGGACGGCTACCCCCAAACAGCGGCCCAGTGTTTGGTCGGGTGAACCAGCTTCGCGCGAGCGGCTCAGAGAAATAGAGCTCGAGCGACTTGTAAATGCCGATCACCGCACTGAGCCGCAGCAGTTGATCCTTGGTCAGTTCCCCCGCAAAGTCGGGCTTCTTGGCGCGCTTCCATGTGCTCTCCGACATGTCGGCAAGGCCAGCCGCTTCCTTGAGGCTGAGACCCCAAGCGTCGGCCACGCGGGCATAGGCTTTCAACGCGACTGAGTTGATCTCAGCAGGTTCCCGGATTTTCTCTGCGACTTGCATGTCGTCCTCCATCGCTCTCAACATAGTTCATATGGCCTAATTGTAAAGATCAAATGAACCGTGTGCGCTCTCACCCGAACCGGCGCCCGGCTTCGGTGAAGGTGTACTCGTTGACGATGATCCCCTCCTCGATGGCCTCGTCCGAGGCAAGGTGGTCGTACTCGGCCTCAAGCTGGCGGTAGAGCCAGCGGGCCAGATCACGCAGCGCCTCGGTCACGATCTCCTCGGCGTCTTCGGTAGGCGGCTGCCAGGTCGGGCTGTCCCGCGTGACGTCCACCGACATCGTGTACTCGTGGTAGTAGCGGCCGCGATGGCTGATCTCGGCGGCGAGCTGGTAGAAGTTGCGGCGCTGGATGGCCTGCAGCCGGTCAGCGATGCCGTGCAGCGTCGCGTCCGTGGGCGCGTAGTCCCGGATGCGCGTGGCCCCGCCCTTGGCGTGGGACCAGTAGCTTTCGAAGCAAGCCCCGTCGCCCTGGCTCCAGAAGCCGGAGAACCAGATGCAGGGCTTGGCCCGCGTACCGCCGCCCATCAGGCGGACGGGCGTGGTTTTCAGGCGGATGCCGAGAATTTCGCAAACCCGCTGGAAATCCTCATAGACCGCATCCCACCAATCGTCGTGGGGTCCGAGCTCGCGATACCAGCTACGGGCCTTTTCCTTGGCGGCCTCCGAGAGTTCGGGGAATTGGTAGACCGTGGTGCAGATGACTTCAGGCATCGGTGTCCTCCCCGTTCAGCGCGGCGGCCAGCCATTCGTGGCTGCTGGTCCAACCGATGGATTTGCGGGCGCCGAGATCGATGACATGCGCGCCTCCACCGAAAGCGTCGAGGCGCGGTCGGGAGCAGGTGAGGGCATGCTGGAACCCCCAGAGGCCGGTGAGGTCGAGGTCTTCCGCGAGGCGCAGCACGAAGCGGATGACGGCTTCGACATCGCCGTGCTCGTCGTCATGGATCCAGAGGGTACTGCCCTCGGGCGCGTCTTGGCGCGCGAGGTCGAAGCCTGCGACCTCCGGGTCATCGGCGTCCTGATCTGCGGCGCGGAGTTCCTCGAACAGCGTAAGCGCGTGGGCAGCCTTGTCGGGACTGCCGACGTCGAGCAGGCATGAGAAATGTGTGAAGTAATCCGCCATGGGAAGCTCCTGAATAGGGAAGACCCGGCCAAGCGGCCGGGCGTTTTGTCGGGATTAAGGAGTGGTCGGGAGCGATCAGCCGGTTGGCGTGTCACCCGCCGCCTGTCGCGCGGCATGGGCGCAGAGCATCTGCCGGTAGAAGCGCTTGCGCGCGGCCCGGAAGCCGCGAACCGCGCGCGTGTCGGGGTGGAGCACCCGGACCGCAGCACGCAGGACCGCATAGGCGAGGCCGTCAAGGGCAGGCCGAGGCGCACATAGGTGGAGTCGGTCATCTCAGCTCACCTCGACCACGGGCGAGGCGAGATGCGGATCGACCAGCGCTTCGATCCGCGCGGTCCGACCCATCCAGGGCTCGGGCCGGATGGCCTTCACCCAGTCAGCAAAGCTCGGGATGAAGCCGAGGTCTTCCTTCACATGCTGCTCGCCGACCCAGCGGGTCGGGATGACGCGCCCGGTCGAGAGGGTGAGGGTCTGCCCGAAGATCGTCTCGGCCATGAAGATGCCCTCCGCATGGTGGCGTAGCGCCCGGTGCCGGAAGTCGGCCGTGATCTCCTTGCTCTGGTCGAACCACGCATGCACTGCGATGAAATCGTCGACCGTGCCGCCCCATTTCTTCACCGAGGAGAGGGCGTGGTGAAAGGGATGTGCCATCGCCGCCCCCTCAGAAATCATGGGTGTAGAGTTCGGACGAGGTGAAGCGCTCGTTGAACTCGAGGTGGATGCATCGGGCCGCGGCGTCGAAGCAGAACTCGCCCCAGGCACCGTCGTTGTTTTCCCAGCCGCCATGGGTGTCGGAGAGGAAGTCATAGGCCAGCTGCTCGACGACATCTTCCAGCGAGAGCTGGCGCATCTCGACCTCGGGGTCGTCCCAGGTCAGCGCGGCGTATTCGATTTCGGTGGCGGGGAAATCGGCGGCGATCTCACCGGACCATGCGCCGATGCTTTCGATCTGGCCGCTGTCACCGGCGCCGTCAAAGGTCACGGTGACATGGGTGATGCCGGCAGCCATCAGGCCATCGAAGAGGCGGTCCTTATTGCCGGGGCGCAGCGCTTCGATCCGGGCCGCGCGTTCGGCATGCGCCGCGAAGATCTGCGCCATGTCGACGGTCGTGGGGGCCATCGGGGGCGCGAGGGTGGGTTCACTCAGGGTCATCGGGTGTCTCCGGTAAGGGGAAAGGATCGGAGCCGGGCCGGGCGATCTCTCTCCCCCGGACAAGCTCCAAATCCCCCCATGCCCTTCTCTGTCTCTCGGGCGTCACGCCGCGACCTGCAGCGCCCGGGCGGCGAAGGCGCGCCAGAGCGGGTCGACGAGACGCGCATCCAGAAGATCGGCACGCTGGCGCAGCCGAGCCGCCAGATCGGGCTCACCCCAGGCCGATGCGCGGCCCGCTTGCGCGCGCAGCTGGCTCGCCTTGGTCACGACGCCCCGCGCTTCGGCCGCGCTCGTCACCGGTTGGCACCAGGCGACGGCGTGGTCGCCAGCGGCCCCAGCCAGCACAAGGCGCTCGTCGCGGTCGAGGATTGCCAGAAGCTGGGGCGCGGCATCCGGGGCGATGCCCTCGGCATGGTCGATCGCGCCCTGCATGGCCTCGGCCAGCGTCGCGAAGCGGGCGAGCACTAGGGGCGCGGCGCGGCCCGACATCAGATCGGCCGGCGCGCGGCGCGACAGGGTCAGGGCGAAGGGGTGATTGGGGTCGACATCACCAGTTGAAGAGTGCGGTGGGACGACCCTCGCGTAAGCGGTCGGGTGGATGGGCAAGGGCAGGTCGAACATGGGAGTATCTCCGACGGCACGGGAAGCCTTTCTCCCCGCTTCACCGTCAAAGACCAAACCGCCGCCCTCTTCCTCGAAGGGGCGACGGTGATGGATCTGGCCGCAGCGTCAGAGCTTGCCGAGGGCCCGCAAGCTCAGCTCGGTCCCGGCCCCGACGATGATGTGGTCATGCAACGTCAGCCCGAGATACTTGCACCCCTTCTGGATCTCCTTGGTCATGCTGAGATCGGCCTCCGACGGCGTCGGATCGCCCGAAGGGTGGTTGTGGATCAGGATCAGGGCGCTGGCGTTCAGGATCAGCGCCTGCTTGATCACCTCGCGCGGATAGACGGGGACATGGTCGACCGTGCCGGTCGAGAGAAGCTCATCGGAGATGATGCGGTTCTTGCGGTCGAGATAGAGGACGTGGAAGCGCTCGATGGGCCCGCGGACGGTCAGCGCGCAGTAGTCCATCAGCGCATGCCAGCTGCCGATGACCGGGTTCTGGCTGAGGTAGCGGCCGAGGATGTCACGGGCCTCGAGGATGACGGTTTCTTCCTGGGGGGTCATGAAAGTTCTCGCTGAGATGCGCAGGCCGAAGCCCCCTGCCCTCTCGGGGCAGGGCCAGTGGCGTGCGTGTGGAAAGGGAAAGTGCGACCGCCGCCGCGCGCGAGGGCGGTCGCGTTGTCGGGCCCGGCGTCAGGCGACCCGGTCGAGGAGCTTCTTGGCGCGCCCTTCCATGTCGAGGCGGGCATCCTGCTGGGTCTTGTCGCGCGCAAGCCGCGTGATGCCCTGCACGAAGTCGAAGATGCTCTCGGGCGGGCGGCCCTCTTCCATAAGCACCTTCTCGATGATCTTGCCCGACTCCGCCTTCGAGAAACCGCGCTTCCGCAGGAAGTCGTCCCGGTCCTCATCCGTCCGCGCCACGATCTGCTGCCGTGCAGCCTTGATGCCGTTCACGAAACCCTGCGGCGAGGAATTGGCAAACCGCGTCAGCGCAGGGGCGGCCTCATGGGCGAAACGCGAAGCGGCGTACTTCGAATGCCGGATCTTGATCTCCTGAAAATCCTCGACGCCCCAGAGATTGCGGTTCTGGCACACCGCCCGCAGGTAAAAGCTCGCCATGCCAAGGGTCTTGGCGCCCACCTCGGAGTTCCAGCAATAGAAGCCCCGGAAATAGAGATCGGGGGAGCCGTCGGGCAGCCGCCCCGCCTCGATCGGGTTGCGATCATCGACCAGGAACAGGAAGACGTCGCGGTCCGAGGCATAGAGTGTGGTCGTATCGCGGCTGATCTCGACATCGGGGTTGTAGACCCCGGTCGACCAGTCGAGCACCCCCGGCACCTTCCAGCGCGTGTCGCCGGTGCCATTGCCCGCGATCCGCCGCACCGCCTCGACCAGTTCATGGTCATGGATGCGGCCATAGTCAGGGCCAGTCACCGCGCGCAATTCAGTGCGGCCATCCTTGGTCTCGAAAGTCTTCACCTGCTCGGCGCGGTGGTTGGTCAGGCCATACTGCAGGTTGATCCCCGCCAGCGGCGCGGGCAACTGCCGCAGGTAGGAGGCCGGAGCGCCGACGATGCTGGCAAGCTGGCCGAACGCCCAATGCGTGGGCGCAACAGGTTCATGCGCTTTCGGCAGCATCAGATGCAACCGCTCGGGGTTATCGCGCGCGGCCTCGACCCGGATATCCGCCGTCTGCACCACTCGGCTGCGGCTGCGGTCGGACCGACCTTTCACATTGGCCCAGAGATCATCGAGCGACAGATATCGCTCATCATCGGGCCGGTTGAACCATTCGGACGACACTCGCCCGTTCCGCTCGCCCCGGCTAACATCCACTTTCCAGCCACCTGCCCGCGTCGGTGCGACCAGATCCAGAACTTCCACGACACCCATCGGTTATCTCCCGCGACGGGCGCCGGGAGCCACTCTCCCAACCCTCAACCCGTCGCCGGGAAATCGACACTCCTCTTACTCTGGCTGATGTGAAGGGCGGAAAGCGGACCTTCGCGCCTTGCATACGTCAACGTTCAAGAGCATCTTCGCCCAGCGTTGGCGGATGCAACTCGCTGCCGGTCCGAACCATCGAACGTCTGACGAGCACCAAAGCAGGTCAATGACATCGGCGGTGGGCTATGGAATGTCTGCGAGCGGATAGCCCCATGCGCCTTCCCATCCGCAGGCTTTCGCTGCGCAGAAGGCGGCATGTTGGAGAACCTGTTCTGGAGTATCTCCGCGCAATCTCGCCACAAGGTAGCCCGCGATGAAGGCATCGCCTGCGCCCATCGTGTCGACCACCGTGGCGGGCACAATTGGCTGTTCGATGCGGGTCTGACCATTGGCCCAGACTGCCCCCTTGTCGCCGCGCGTCACGCAGACGGTGTCCGGCCCAAGATCGAGAACCCGCCCGATGAGGGCGCTGACCGCCGTGTCCTGCAGCCCGGCGCCGGAGAGGAAGGCGGTGGTCACATGGGGGCAGACCTGCTCCAGATAGGCCGGGTCGTGCAGGGTCGAGAAATCGAAGGACACCTCGCGCGCAGAAGCCCGGATGCGGGGCAGTTCGGGTTCCAGATAGCTGAAGCAGCTGGAATGGACATGGCCCTTCGCCGCGATCAGCGCGAGGTCATCCTCGTCCATCCTGAGCATCAGCTTGCGCCGGATGCCGCCCCGGTTCGACGCGACGAAGACCCGGTCTCCGTCCGCATCATGCGTGACCTGCGCCTTGCCGTTCGGCCCTTCTACCCGGCGCAGATGGGCGGTCGAGAGGCCTTCGGCGGCCATGCAGGCGCGGACATGATCGCCCTCACGGTCATTCCCGACGATGCCCATGTAGGCCACGTCGGCAAGCCCGAAGCGGCGGGCCAGAACGGCCACGTTCAGCGCGTTGCCGCCGGGGAAGAACTCGCCCCGGTCAAGGTAGAGGTCGACGACATTGTCGCCGATGCAGAGAAGTCCGTTCGTCATGCTGGCTCCGTCCTGGAGGGGGCAGGACTGGCCCGCCCCCTGACCTTTCGTCAATAGTCCATCTTCCACATGTAGCGCCGCACGGTCAGCGGATGGCCGCGGCTGTCGGCCAGCTTGTCGCAATAGACGCGCAGGAGCGTGCCGAAGGCCATGTGCTCGACATGTTCCACGACCTCGGGATCGATCACGCCGAGGCCCAGTTCCTCGGCGCAGAGCGTGGTCACGCGCTGGCTGTACTTAGTCACGAAATCCAACCCCCGGTCATCCATCTTGCGGCTTGCGCCAAGGCCGCGCAGCACGATGAAGGGCACGTCGAAATCGGTGATCTCGAAGGGTCCGTGGAAGTATTCGCCCGCGTGGATGCCGGCGGAGTGGATCCACTGCATCTCCTGGAAGATGCAGATGGCATAGGAATAGGCGGTGGCATAGTTCGCGCCGGCGCCCATGGTGTAGATCACCGGCTCGCGCTTGTGGCTTTCGGCGAAAGTGGCGATCCGGTCGGCATGGGCGGAGATGGCGGTGTCGATCAGCGCGGGCAGGGCGGTCAGGGCCTTTTCCACCTTTTGCGCCAGGGGGTTGGCTTCGCGCGCGGCGAGGATGCCGAAGGTCAGCCGGGCCATGACGGCGGCGGAATGGTCGGTCGCAAAGGTCTTGGGGGCGTGGGTGTAGTAGACCGGGAACTCGACCGCTTCGTCCAGCGGGCTGCCGGGCAGGTTGGTCAGCGCGATGGTCAGCGCGCCCTTGGCCCGGGCGAAGCGCGCCGCCTCGACCGTTTCGGGCGTGGTTCCAGAATGCGAACACAGAATCACGGCCGAGGTTGGCCCCAGCCGCGCCGGGTTGCGGGCCATGAACTCGGCGGCGTTCAGCGCGTGTCCGGCGATGGTCTTCGCATGGCGGTCGACCGCATACTGGTTCGGCAGCATCAGCGCATAGGACCCGCCGCAGGCGACGAAATAGATCTCGGTCAGTGCAGGCCGGGCCTTTGCGGCGGCAAGAGCGGCGGCGATCTGCGCCTCGGTCGGGAAGGGTTTGTCGGTCATCTGGTCCTCTCATCAGGCAAGGTTGGGCCGGTCCCGGAAACAGCGGCTCCGGGGGGCGGCAGGTCGGCAATGGGTCGGGCGCTACTGGGGAAAGCCCCCCGGATGGCCGCAGCAGACGGCAGCGCAGGTGTGGCCCGCTGCCATGGCCATGGGCACATCGGCCCCGTTCAAACGCGCGGCGAGAAAGCCCGCGATATAGGCATCGCCCGCGCCAGTGGTATCGACCGGGCTGATCCGGGGCGCCTCGGCGCGCCAGCTCTGGCCGCCGATCAGGGCAACACTGCCCCGCGCACCCAGGGTCACGACGGCACCCTTCGCGCCCTGCGCCACCAGGTCCGCCGCGCGGGCCTCGGCCCGGTTGGCCTGATCTTCGGGCAGAGAGGCGAAGGCGATGGCCAGCCCCTCGACCCCCAGATCCTCGGGGGCGGCATTCACCGAGACATCCTGCGACAGGCTGACCCCGTCACGCACCAGGACCCGGCGCGCATGGCCGCCATCCTGCAGCCAGCCGATATGGACATGGCGGGCGGCCGACAGCGCACGCAGCCGCGCGGCATCCGGTCCCCAGCCGCCACAGGCGCCGAAATCCTCGGTCAGAATCACGCGGTTGCCATCGGGCGCGACCGTCAGCTCTGTGACCGAGGTGGCCGACCCCCGCCGCTCGGCCAGCGAGACATCGACGCCCTTCGCGGCCAGCGCGGCCAGCACCCGGTCGCCGTCGGCCTCTCCCGCCGGGCCGACCGCGCCGCAATAGGCCGCGCGCAGCCCCAAAAGCGCCGCCTGCACCGCGACATTCACCGCGTTGCCGCCCACCAGATCCGCCGTCACCGCGCCGGTCAGCCGGTCGATGCAGTTGTCGCCCAGGGCTATCAGGTCGAAGGTGGTCATCCGATGGTTGCCCCGCGCGAGGCCATGTTGTCCTTCAGGTCGTGCCAGGCCAGCACGGGACGGCGATACCAGGTCTGGCCGTGGAAGAAGGGCCGCGTCTCAAGCTCGAGCCCATCCAGCGCCGTCTCGCCGCCCTTGCCCAGCATCTTCTGCGCAAGCTTCATCCCCAGGTAGGAAGACATGGCCACGCCCGTGCCGTTGTAGCCGATGGCATAGCCCATGCGCCCGTGCATCCCGACATGCGGCAGGTGGCTGAAGGTGGCGCCCACCCAGCCGGTCCAGACATGGGCGATCTTCACGCCCTCCAGCTGCGGGAAAAGCCGCAGGATGTTGCGGCGCACGCGGGGCAGGCAGGCCGCGACGTTGTCCGGGTTCACCGGCACCACCGTTCCGATCACCACCCGGTCGCCATCGGCCGAGGGGCGGTGGTAGGTCACGTTCATCCGCGTGTCATAGACCATCGAGGCCCGGGGATAGAGCGCGCGCACCGCCGCTGGGTCCATCGCCTCGGTTGCCGTAACCACCGAGGCCAGCGACACCACCCGCCGCCGCATCCAGCGCGAGGCGCCGTCGGTATAGCCGTCGGTCGCCATCACCAGATGCGCGGCGCGCACGGCCCGGTCGCCCGCGAGGCAGGTGATGTGATCGCCACGGTCCTCGATCCGCGACACCCGGCAGTTCGCCACGAACCGCACGCCCGCGTCAAGGCAGAGCCGGACCAGTTCGGCCACCAGGCGGCCGGGGTGCAGGCTGGCCCAGTAGGGCAGATGCACGCCGCCATGGAACTGCGGCGAGGCGACGAAATCGCTGACACGGGCCTTCGGAATCTCTTCGCCCTCGACCCCGAGCCGGCCGTTCTGGCGCAGGAAATGGCGCAGGCCCTGCATCCGGTCGGGCCGGTGCGCGCCGATGAAATGGCCGCAGACGCTGTAGTTGCAGGCGATGCCCTCTTCGGCGACGAACCGGCGCAGGTGGCGGTGCGCCTCGATCCCGGTCGACAGGATGCGGCGGGCGCGGTCCTCGCCGTATTTCGCGATGAAATCGTCAAGGTCCGGCTTCATTTCCGAGGAAACCTGCCCGCCGTTCCGGGTCGAACAGCCCCAGCCGATCTCGCCCGCGTCGCAGACGACGACCTGCCGCCCGCCCCGCGCCAGGTGGAGCGCGGTGTGCAGGCCGGTGAAGCCCGATCCCACCACCAACACATCCTCGCGCGGTTCGACCGTGGCGGCAGGCACCGGCGGCAGGGCCATCTCGGCCCGCCAGAGGGGTGTGGTGCTGTGTCCGGAAAAGGCGTCCATCTCAGTAGGCCACGCGCTTGTAGTAGCGGCGCGTCACCAGCGGATGGTTCCGCATCACCTCCAGATGCGCCGAAAGCCGTTCCAGCACGGTGGCCAAAAGCGCCGGGGCCAGCATCGCGCGCAGATCGGCCGAGAGGCCGGTGGTCGCAAGGTCGCGGGTGTCCAGCACGGTCAGCTTGTCGGTATAGCCCTTGGCGAAGGCGATCACCCGGTCGGTCAGGGGACGCGTCTCGTCCTCGCCCGCGAAGACGACGACCGAGACGCCTTTTTCCACCAGTTCCAGCGTGCCGTGGAAGAAGTCCGAGGCATGGACCGGCCGGGTGCGGATCCACTGCATCTCTTCCAGGATGCACATGCCGTAGTAGTAGGCTTCGGGCCAGGCCGCGCCCGAGCCGGTGATAATATGCCAGCCATCGGCGGCAATCGCCCGGGCCAGCGCATCGGCGCGCGGCTCGAACGCCTGTTTCACTGCCAGAAGCTGTTGCGGCAGGCCCGCGAGTTCGCCGGTGATCCGGTCAAGGTCCGACCGCTCGCCCCGCGCCTGCATCGCCGCCAGGGCCGCCACCAGCGAGGTGACGTAGAACATCTCGCACGAGGTGTCGTCCTCGGCAAAGTTGACAAAGCTGTGGTCGGCCCCCTTGGCCAGCGGCGTGTCGGCGTGGCCGGTGATCGAGATCACGGTGGCCCCGCGCGCCTTGACGTACTCCATCGCCGCGATGCTTTCCTTGGTCGTGCCGGAGAGCGACGGCATGATGACCACCGACTTCGGCCCCAGCGCCACGTGGCCGGTCAGCACGACTTCGGCGCAGAGGACGTTGTGGCAGGGCAGCTTGGACGCACGGCGCATCAGGTCGGTCGCCGGCTGCATCAGGATGCCCGCGCCGCCCGACCCCATGAAGAAGAGGCTGTCGGCCCCCTCGGCCACCAGCCGCCCGACCACTGCGCCAAGGTCGCGGGCGATGGTCACGGTCCCGGTCTGGATGCGCAGGAAGCGGGCGGGGTCGAAGTTCAGCATGGTCTTTCCTTTCGAGAACCAGTTGGGCGGATCAGAGCCGAAGGCCGCTGTCGCCGGAAAAAAGATGCGCGCGGCCCGGCTGGGGCTGCACGGTCAGGCCGCCGTCCGCGGCAAAGTCATGCTCGCCGTCCAGCTGCACGGTCAGGCTCTGGCCGTCGGGCAGGCGGGCATAGGCATAGGTCACGCCGCCCAGCCGCTCACTGGCCTGCACCTGGACCGGCGCACCGGGTCCGGCGGCCAAGTGTTCGGGCCGGATGCCAAGGGTGACCTCGGCGCCAATCACGGGCAGATGGTCGACCGCCACATCGCAGACCAGACCGGCGGCATCGACGCGGGCCTGTCCAGCCACGGTCGCCGTCACCCGCGCCTTCAGGAGGTTCATCTTCGGGCTGCCGATGAAACCCGCGACGAAGGTGTTCGCCGGGCGTCGGTAGATCTCCAGCGGCGCACCGATCTGTTCGACCAGCCCGTCGCGGAGGACAACGATCTTGTCGGCCAACGTCATCGCCTCGATCTGGTCATGCGTGACGTAGACCATCGTCGCCTGCAATTCGCGGTGCAGCTGCGCCAGTTCGATCCGCATCTGCAGCCGGAGGCTGGCATCGAGGTTCGACAGGGGCTCATCGAAGAGAAAGACCTTGGGGTTCCGCACGATGGCGCGCCCGATGGCAACACGCTGGCGCTGGCCGCCTGACAATTCCTTCGGCAACCGCTTCAGCAGCGGACCGAGTTGCAGGATTTCGGCGGCCCGGGCGATCTTGCGCGCGGCCTCGTCCTTCGGCGTCTTCGCCACCTTCAGCGCGAAGCCCATGTTCTGTTCCACGGTCTTGTGCGGGTAAAGTGCGTAGGACTGGAACACCATCGCGATCCCCCGGTCTGCCGGGCGCACATCGTTCATCCGCTGACCGTCGATCACCAGGTCGCCCCGGCTGATCGTCTCCAGCCCCGCGATCATCCGCAGAAGCGTGGACTTGCCGCAGCCCGACGGGCCGACGATCACCACGAACTCGCGTTCGGCGATGTCGATGTCGATGCCGCGCACGGCCTCGTAGGTTCCGTATCGCTTGGCGATACCCTTGATCTGCATGTAGGCCATGGGCGAACTCATTTGACGGCGCCGCTGGTCAGCCCGCCGACGAACTGGCGCTGCATGACCAGGAAGGTCGCAAGGATGGGAAGGATCGACAGCGCGAGGCCCGCCATCAGCACGCCCCAGTCGGCCCGCAGGGCGACGGCAAAGCTCATCACGCCGATGGTCACGGTCTTGACGGTTTCGCTTTCGACAAAGGTCAGCGCGAAGATGAACTCGTTCCAGACCCGCATCGCCGAGATCAGCCCGGCCGAGGCCAGGATCGGGCGGCAGAGCGGCAGGTAGACCTCGCGGAAGATGCGCGCCTCGCCCGCGCCGTCCATCAGCGCGGCCTCGCGCAACTCGCCCGGGATGCCGGTCATGTAGGCGCGGATCAGGAAGGTGGTGAAGGGCAGGCCGAAGGCCACGTTCGGCAGGATGAGGGCGAAGTAGGTGTTGTAAAGCCCGGTCTCGGCCATGACGCGGAAAAGGGGGATCAGGCTGACTTCGGGCGGCAGGATCGCGCCACCTAGGATCAGAGTGTAGATCGCCGCCTTGGCGCGGAAGTCCATCACCACCAGCGCATAGGCCGCCATGGTGGCCAGCGTCAGCTCGATCAGGACGGTGGACGTGGTGACGATCAGCGAGTTGAGCAGATATCGCGAGATGCCGTAGTTCCATGCGGTCGAGAAGTTCTCCCAGTGCCAGACCTTCGGCAGGCCCCAGGTGGCCGCGAACATGTCGTTCGTCGTCTTGAAGGCGTTCAGGAACAGCCAGATCATCGGGTAGATGCAGACCACCGCCAGCGTCAGGAACACGGCCCAGAGGAGGATGCGGTTCGCGACGGCAAGGGCGGGGAAGGAACGCGCGGCCATCTCAGCGGTCCTTCTGCAGCTTGATCTGCACCAGACCGATGGTCAGCGCGATGAAGAAGATCACCGTGGCGATGGTCGAGGAATAGCCCACCATGTCGTCGCGGAAGGCCGCGCGATACATCATGGTGCCCAGCACCTCGGACGAATGGTTCGGCCCGCCCGCCGTCATCACCCAGACGATGTCGAAGACCTTGAGCGAGCCGAGGATGGTGATGATGGTGACGATCAGGATCGTCTCGCGCACGCCCGGGACGGTGATGTGCCAGAACTGCTGCACGCCGGATGCGCCGTCGATCTCCATCGCCTCGTACAGGTCGCGCGGCACAGCGCGGATGGCGACCATGAAGAGGGCCATGATGTAGCCCGTCCACTGCCACTGGCTTACGAAGATCACCGCGAAGATGGCGGTGTCGGGCTCACCCAGCCAGGCCTTCGACCAGCTGGCCAGCCCGGTTTCCCACAGGATCTGGTCGATCAGGCCGGTGGTCGGCGTGAGGAGCAGCTGCCAGACCAGACCGACGACGACTACCGGCAGGATCGAGGGCAGGAACAGGGCGGTGCGAAAGAGGTTGGCCGAGAAATCCGGGAAGACCCGCGCCTCCAGCACGGCGGCCAACACCAGTGCGATGCCGACCTGACAGGTGACCGAAATCGCCGCATAGATCGCGTTGTTGGCCAGCGCGGTCGTGAACTTGGGGTCGTTCCACAGGCGCAGGTAGTTGTCGAAACCGACGAAGTCCCAGTCCAGCGACATGGCGGAAAACGAGAACATGCTGAAGCGGATGTTCGTCAGGGCCGGTCCATAGACGAAGACCACCAGGAACAGCAGCGCCGGGGCGACCCAGAGCCAGCCTTGCAGGCTTTGCCGCCACGTCGCTTGGGTATGGTCGGACCTGTCGGGCATCGGTCTGTCTGTCCTGTCGGGGAAGCGAATTGGCCGGGCGATCCTTGGACCGCCCGGCACTGGTCCAGCGCGGGAGCTTACCGCTGGGCCAGGGTTTCCTTGGCTGCGGCGCGGACCTTTTCCATCACCGCCTCGGGGGTTTCCTCGCCCGACAGAAGCCCCTGACCGGCGGCCAGGATCACGTTGGCCGAGGCCGTGTCCATGTCGGTATCCAGCCACAGCGCCATGCCGGCGGCATCCTCCAGCGCCTTCAGACCGGCAAGCGTCTCCGGCGTCGTGGTCTGGTCCGTCACCGAGCCGATCACCGCCGAGGTCATGCCGGTTGTCGAGACATACTTGGCCGCCTGGTCGGGCGAGGTGATGAAGTTCAGGAAGGCCAGCGCCTCTTCCGGGTGTTCGGTCTTGGACGAGATCAGGAACCCGTCCGGCGCTCCGGTCAACAGGTCATTGCGGCCCGCGGCGCCTTCCATCGGCGGCAGCGGGAAGAAGCCCCAGCCCTGAGCAGCGACCGGCGTGTCGGCCAGCATGTAGAACTCGACCAGTTCCAGATAGACCATCGCCGAGCGGCCCGCGATGAAGGCGCCGCGGGCTTGCTGGTGCGAGATCGCGTTGGCGCCGGTGTTGAAATAACCCTTGTCGCCGAAGGACTTGTACAGCGCCAGCGCCTCGACATAGCCGGGGTGGGTGTAAAGCTGGTCGGCCGGGGCGAGGAGCTGATAGTCGGCCTGGCGCACCTCGTCGGGGACCATCTTGGCGAAGAGGTCGCCGATGTAGTGGGTGGCCGCCCAGGGCGCCTGGTTGCCATAGGCGATCGGCACTTCCCCTGCCGCCAGAAGCGCGTCGTTCAGCGCGATGAATTCGGCGAAGGTGGTCGGCACGGAAAGGCCGTGCTTTTCGAAGATCGCCTTGTTGTAGATCATGTACTTGCTGTCGACGTTCACCGGGATGCCGAACTGCTTGCCCTCGAACTGGAAGGGCTCCAGCGAGGCGGCGGCGAAGCGGCCCTGCCATTCCGGGCCCTTCAGCGCCTCGGTCAGGTCCAGCGTGCGGCCCTCGCGGGCGAACTTGCGGCCGAACTCGCCCGACCAGGAGAAGTAGATGTCCGGCACCTGGTCCGAGGCCATCAGGACGCGGATCTTGTCCTTGTAGGGCTCGTCCGCCACCGCCTCCATTACGATGTCGATGGTGGGGTTGGCCGCTTCGAACTCGGCCACTGCGGCGTCGAAGTAGGCCATGTTCTCAGGCTCGGGGAACTTGTGCAGGAAACTGACCACGGTCTTGTCCTGGGCCAGCCCCGGCAGCGATGCCAGGATTCCGGTCGCCAGTGCGGTCACGGCGAGAAGGTGCTTCATCGAACTCTCCCTTGTTGGTTGACCGGATTATACCAGTTTGTCCGGCTTTGCTGGTGTTGGTATATTGGTATCCATACCAAGTGGACCAGCGCAACGATTTTCTTGCTGCAGTCTGCGCTTTTTTCATGCTGCATAGCGGCATAGCGGCGCCGTGAGTGGCTTTTTCGATTGCTTGTATCGCGTTCGTGGTATAGCAACTTGCGCAGTTTGCCCCTACTACGTCCGGAAAATCGGGGGGTTTTCAATGCGTGTCCTACTGTCGGTGTATACCAAATGCCCATCCCTAACTTCATCAGTCAGGATCAGCGCCCCGGCTCGGCGCTGGCCCGGGTGCACCTGCTCTTGCGCAATCTCATGCTGGAAACCGGCATGTCGCACGGCGATCGCATCCCGTCCGAGCGTGAACTGGCCGAACGATTCGGGATCTCGCGCATGACCGTGCGTAAGGCGCTGAATCAGCTTGTTGAGGCGGGTCATCTGGAACGCCGCGGCACGGCAGGCACGTTCTTGCCCGAACCCGCCGTCGTGCGGCCGCTGTCCAAGCGGGTCTCGACGGCGATCTCGGAAGTCGTGGGCCAGGCCGGTCACAAGCCCGGCGCGCGCCTTCTCTTCTTCGAGCAGGCCCAGGCCGATGCAAATATCGCGCGCCGACTGCACCTGGACGAAGGGGCACCGGTCATCGTGATCAAGCGGCTTCGCCTGTCGGATGCGGTGCCCTTCTGCGTCGAGACCAGCTATCTGCCGCAACATCGCATCCCCGGGCTTGTCGCCGCCGATGTGTTCGCTGCGCCATCGCTTTACGCCCTTTTGCGCGAACGCTTTGGCATGACCTTCGCGACCTCGGACTTCCACGTCAGCGTTGCCGCTGCGCCGGAGATCGAGGCAGACCTTCTTGGCCTTGCCCCGGGGGTTGGCGCCCTTGCCATGCGCTCGACTGTCTATGACCGCGACGGCCAACCGGCCGAGTTCCTGATTTCCTGGAACCACCCCGACCGCGTAGCATTCGAATCCCTGCGCGATGATACAGGCCCGGTGAAGAGCGTTTTCACCGACTGGGCGAGTCCAACGCTTTGAAGGCATGACCGCGAAGCGTCATTGTCCGCTAATGGGATGTGTCGGCTGCTTCCCCAGCGTTGGGTTATCCTGAAGCAGGATGCCCCCTCATCTGCAGGAGAAGCAGCGATGCATGCGAAGAAGAAAGGAAGCATTGAAGAACTCGCCGTGGTCGGGATCGACATCGGCAAGGAGAGTTTCCATCTGGTTGGGTTTGACCGATCCGGTCAGCTGGTCTTACGCAAGCAGATCAAGCGGCTGGCCCTGTCCGCGACATTTGAACATCTCCCTCGTTGCGTTGTCGGAATGGAGGCGTGCCTCAGCGCCCATTTCGTCAGCCGGACGCTGCGCGGCATGGGCTTCGAACCGCGGATTATTCCGGCGATCTATGTGAAGCCTTTCAAAAAGGGCCAGAAGAATGACTACAACGATGCCGAGGCCATCGCAGAAGCAGCACTTCGGCCCAACTTGCGAACCGTTGCCGAGAAGGATCAGGACCAGCTCGATCTGCAAGCCCTGCATCGGGTGCGGGCGCGACTGGTCTCGCGGCGCACAGCGACAATCAACCAGATCCGCGCCTTCCTGATCGAGCAAGGGATTACTGTCCGCTCCGGCCTCCGCGCATTGAAGAACTCCTTCGAAGCGATCCTCGATCAACGTCGCGAGGAGATTTCGCGACGGATGCGCGGCATCCTGATGGGCCTCTATGGAGACTGGCTCTGGCTGGACAGACGGATCGAAGATGTGACGACCGAGATCGAAGAGATCAGCCGCACCGAAGAGAACTGCGCAAACATCATGAGTATTCCGGGGATCGGCCCAATGATCTCGACCGCGATGGTGGCAGCGATCGGCAAAGGCGAAGCCTTCGACAGAGGGCGCGACTTCGCAGCTTGGGTTGGGTTAGTGCCCACACAATACAGCACCGGTGGGCGCACGATCCTCGGACGGATCACGAAACGCGGCAGTCGCTACCTGCGCATGCTGTTCGTGCAGGCGGCGAAGGTGATCATGATGCGCCAGCACAGGTGGGCCGACTTCAGCTTCGGTCCATGGCTGACGGGGACAGTCGGACGAATGCCGCGCAACAAGGCCGCCATCGCCTTGGCCAACAAGCTCGCCCGAACCGCCTGGAGCGTTCTCCACCACGGCACCCGGTTCGATGCAAAACAAGATCCGGCTCTGGAAGCGATCTAAAGCAACCAAGGCCGAAACGGAGTTCGCGACGGAGAAAACAGCATGGAACGGAGAAGATACGCCCCCAGAGTCTGACGGCCCAAAAGGTCATCATCGACCTTTCCGCTAATGAGACCACGGCGCGTGCGTAACCCCATCAAGGCCACGGCCCGCGAGCCGATCAACAGGCCGGATACATATGAGCGATTTCCGAAGCCGCGCAGAAAACTCAGTTGCGAACAGCAGCCGACACATACATTTGGGCCGAAAACGACGGAACCCGGCGGGTTTCCCCGCCGGGCCCGAAGGGGAGATCCCGTTCCTCAGAACGGGATCTCGTCGTCGCGGTCGACCAACTCGGGGTTTTCGTTCTCGGCCGACTTCGGGCGGCTCAGGAAGTCGACCTTCTCGGCGATGATCTCGCAGCCGTAGCGGTCCGTGCCGGTGGCATCGGTCCACTTGGTGTAGTGGATGCGGCCGTGGACGAGGACCTTCATGCCCTTTTCGCAGTGCTCCGCGACGGTCTTTCCGAGACCGTTGAAGCAGGTGATGCGGTGCCATTCGGTGTCCATGACCCGGTAGCCGTTCTCGTCGCGCATCACGCGACCTTCCGAGAGGCGCGGCCGCGAGGTGGCCAGGGTGAAGTTGGTGATCTTCGTGCCGCTTTGGGTCGAGCGCACTTCGGGCTTTTGACCGATGTTGCCGGCGAGGATGACGATGTTCTGCATGGTAAGCTCCTGTGTTTCCTGTCCCTGGGACCGTCCCTTCGACAAGACCCGGAAAAAGCCTGTCGGCTGAGGTGTGCACGGGCGACGGAACGGCGACCGGAAACCTCCAGAGGGCCGGGGTGGAGCGGGCAGCCCCGAGGGGCAACACGGCCCGGACTGACGCGGGGTTGCGCGCCAGAGGCCGAACAGGCTTAGGGGATTGTCAGTCGAAGGGATGGCACCGGGGATAGGGGCGACCTGGGGCTCGCAGAACTCGACCTTCCTGGCCAAGGCAACGGGGTTGAAGCCCTTTCGAGAGCATCGATCCGGCGACTCAAGCCAACCTCATCCCCCTGCCCTATTGCGGTGACCTCCACTGGAGTTGCGATGTTGCGACCTGACGGCTATCCCGGACACGTCATTCAGGACACGAGGGCCCAATGGCTGATTTCAATCTCGAGGCGATGTCGCTCAAGGAACTGCGGCAATTGCAGAAGGACCTCGCCAAGGCGATTTCCACCTACGAGGACCGTCACAAGGCCGAAGCCCGCGCCAAGCTGGAAGCGATCGCCAAGGAGATGGGCTACTCCCTCGCCGAACTGATCGGTGTTGAGGTGAAAGCCAGCCGTGCGCCAGCCGTGGCGAAGTATCGCCACCCTGAGAACGCAGGCATCACCTGGTCAGGCCGCGGCCGAAAACCGCAGTGGTTCGCAGACCACATCAACGCCGGCAAGGACCCGGGCGCTCTGGCGGTCTGACGGAGTTGGGTGACCCCGCCCGGGCGAAGCATGGCCCAAGTTAAGGAAACCGGTTTTTGCTGACACGACTATCCGATCATGTTAGAAAAACGACGATTTCTTAACACGAGGTGGGGAACATGTTAAAACCGACCTATGCCATTCCCGCCCTGCCACCCCCGGCCGAGATCGAAACCGTTCCGGTCCTGAAGGCGCTCGCTCGCGCCAGCCGCGCGCTTGCGGATCTGAAGGGTCAGGCCAAGACCATTCCGAACCAAGGCATCCTGATCGACACGCTGGCTCTTCAGGAAGCCAAAGCTTCGTCGGAAGTCGAAAACATCGTCACTACGCAGGATGAACTGTTTCAGGCGGATGTTTTTCCTGACGATCCGCAGTCCCCTGCGGCAAAGGAAGTGGCTCTCTATCGCGACGCCTTGCGTCTTGGATACGCACGCTTGGGCGAAACCGGCGGACTCATCCCGAATTCGGCCCTGATCGACATGTTCCGCTTGCTGAAGGGCCGTAGCGACGGGTTTCGTGCGACCCCGGGAACGGCCCTGAAGAACGAGCAAACAGGGGAGATCGTCTTCGTTCCCCCCCAGGATGCGCATGAAATTGTCCGCCACATGACGGCGCTCGAACGGTTCATCAACGACGATGAACTCAGCGATCTCGATCCGCTCATCAAGATGGCTTTGATCCATCATCAGTTCGAAAGCATCCACCCGTTTCCGGATGGCAACGGACGTATCGGGCGCATCCTCAACGTACTTTATCTGACCAGAACGGGGTTGCTCGACATCCCGGTGCTCTACCTGTCGCGGTTCATCACCCGTAACAAAGCGGACTACTACAGGCACCTTCAGGCGGTGCGCGACACGGGCGATTGGGAACCCTGGGTCATCTACATGCTGGAGGCCGTTGCAGAGACTTCTGCCACAACCGTCGAAATAGTCACCGGCATCCGACAGCAAATGGCGGACGTGAAGCATCGGCTACGGGATGACTTACCGAAGATTTACAGCCAGGAACTGCTGAACAACCTGTTTCGCCACCCCTACACCCGGATCGAATATCTGCAGAACGATCTGAATGTCAGTCGGCAGACGGCCGCAAAGTATCTCGACACCTTGGCCGAGCACGGCTTTGTTGAAAAGCACCGCTCTGGAAAGCACAACTACTTCATCAACGTCGCCCTGGTGAAACTCTTCCTCGACGTGTCGGGCGGACCGTAAGCCCGACACCGGGCATTCGGCTCCTTAGGCGGACGTGCCGACCTCCGCGTCGGCTCAGATTTCCGGGCCAACGAGAGGTATGAAAGCCGAACGGCCCGGATCGGGGCCCCTGCCCCGATGCCGAGCCCTCGGCAAAAGCGTGGGCATTATGCCCACGGGTCGACCTCAGCGATCACTTGAACCTCGTCTCCGTCGATTTCATCGGCGGGGACGGCGCCGAAGGTTCCATCCCCTGCCTGGAAGACGACGATCGAGACCATGAGCGTGGCGGCAAGGGAGGCGGCGAAGGCGTGAGCATCTTTGCGGGACATCTGTTTGGCTCCTGTCTTGGAGGCGGGGGACCATCTCCCGCGCGACAGGACCCCGCAGGCCCGAAGACTGGCTGACATCACCGGGTGCGTTCGGCTCGCCCGAATCCACCCGGCGGCACGGGCGTGCCCGTAGTCCGACCCCTCGCGGGTTGATCTCGAAGACAGGATTCGGGGCAAGGAAGGGAATGGCGAGCGGGGGATGGTGCCCCAACGTCAGGAGCCGGTTGTCCCGCTGATGCTTGGAACGCCGCCAGCCTCCCGGCCAGGGTGTTGGTTGAAGACCTCCGTCTTGGGGGATGGATCCTTCGGCGCCCCGCGGCATCGCGGGACGAAGGTGTGATCGGTGAGAGGCCCGCCCATGGGCAGGCCTCTCACGCATTCTCTGGGCTCAGGCGGCCAGATCCGCCTCCCCTGCCCTATCGCCGTCCTCGGCACCGACGATCTCGAGCCGCGCGTTGCGATAGCCCTCCCGCGCAATCCATAGCTCGGCCGCGGTGACGGACTCCGCCAGATGCAGCAATTCAGTGTTGCCCCCGAAGTCGAGGAGCACACGCACCTGCCCGGCCTTCGGTACCTCGGCCTCTTCGAAGATCAGTCGGCTGTCCGCCGAATGACTGCGCATGATGGTGACGAGGATCACCCCGTCCGAGGAGAAGTTCCCTTCATGCAGCGTGAAAGAGGCAGGTGCCGTCCAAGTCGGATAGACCCGGGGCGGCTCCTTCTTCACGAGACGACCCACGCCGTTCGATCGCTCCCAGGCGGCAAGCTTCTTGGTGAAACGTGCCGGTGGCTTGGGACTGCCGTCGGTGTAGCGGATCAGAGCTCCGAGAGGGGCTGTGTCGATGATGGTTTTTGCGGACATGATTCCTCATCCTGAATGCGAGCGTTCGCATTCATCATATTGATATTGCTGTGTTTTGTTGAGATGAGGGCGGGTTTCCCCGCCCTCGGATGGCTCAGATCACTCGGCTGCCATCATCGACGCAGCACTGTCCGGCAGACCGGCCGTCAGGAATGCCGGGAGATCGATGTCTTCGGGCTCGCCCGCATCTTCCCCCTGCCCTTCTGCGAGTTTCTCGCCGTCGAACGTGACCAGATCGGCCCGGCGCAGGACCTCGGGCAACCAGCCGCTGCCCTTGAGGAGCCGCTCGGCTTCGATGGCCATCTCACCCTTCTTGAGGTGGTCGAGAAGCTGCGCAGTCCCCTCCCCCATCGCCTCGCGCACAGCCTCAAGGATGCGGGCTTTGGGCACACGGTTGAGATATCCATCGACGGTCGGCTCCCAGCCCGCCTCGACCATGTCGAGATCGACGGCACGCGCCACGAGATCGGCATGCGCCATGCGGCGGGTCAGACCGCTGGCGGAGATGCCCGCTCCATAGGGGTTCACCTTCTCATGGGTCGCGTTGATCCCGAAGCTGAGGCAATGCGCCAGAAGCGCCAGACGGCTGCCCTGGTCGAGCACCGTCAGATAGTCCCAGAGCGCCGCATCATCGCCGAGGGGCAGATCAGCCTCCCAGGCGGCGTGACGCTCGTCGACCAGCTTGGCGACGACGCTGTCTTTCAGATCGGGCGCCTGAGCGGACATGTAGACATGGCGCACGGAGGCCTCGAGACAGCTGCCCGAAGCAGAGGAGGTGCGGAAGGTATCCCTCACCAGCTTCAGAAGCAGCAGCGTCAGCGCCACGCCCGGCGACCGCCCGATGGCCTCACGCAGCGCGAGGGTCCGGTGGGCCGTCAGTTCCATGACCAGCCGCTCGGGCAACGGCTTCTGCGCACCGTCATCTTCCTCATCAGACGCATCCGCGCCGATCGGCTGACCACCCGAGGTGATAACGGTGCCGCCAGCGGAGATCGCCGACGGCTTCCAGCTGGAAACACCGACATCATCCCCCTGCCCCGTGGCATCCGCGCCATCACCATCCTGGACCGCGGTCTCCTCGCGCGGCTCGTCTTCGGGCCGGACATAGCCTCGATAGATCGCAAGACTGCCGTCCCGATCAAGCGTCACGAAGACACCCGCGCGCCCGACCTCGACCGGGTCATAGATCAGCGGCCGCTGCTCGAGATCTTCCATCGCCATCTCGAGCTGACCGAGCCGCGCATCGATCTCGTCGGGGTATTCGTCCTGGCCGGAGTATTCCTCCTCCAACGCGCGGTACTCGGCGAGGAGCACAGCGTGGGCCGCGCTTTCCTCGTCGGTCATCGGGGCGGGATCACCGGCCAGACGCCGCAGACCGTGGCTGTAGCCATAGGGCAGATCGGTCGCCACCTCGATCCACTTCCAGCCCTCGGCGACCAGCGCCTCGGCTTCAGCCTGAAGCTTCTCGGCCACCAACCGGTCCAGGAGGGCAGGGTCCTCGAGCCAGCCACCGTCATCGCCCTGGAAGAGATCACGCAGGACGACACCGCCCGCCGCCTCATAGGCATCGACGCCCACGAAGACTGCGCGACGATCCGAAGCGCGGACCGAGGTCTCCGTCAGCATGCGCCGGATGGCATAGGGCTCCTTATTCCAGGAGTTCTTGACCGCATCCCAGACCTGGACCTGACGCGCATGATCCGGGTTCACCGTGAACGCCATCAGCTGTTCGAGCGTCATGCCATCCTCGGCATAGACCTCGAGCAGGTCAGGGGCCACGGAGGTGAGCTTCAGTCGCTGCTTGACGATCTGCGGCGTGACGAAGAAGGCCGCCGCAATCGCCTCCTCGCCCTGACCCTTCTCGCGCAGGGCTTGGAATGCGCGGAACTGATCGAGCGGGTGCAGGGCAACGCGCTGCGTGTTCTCCGCGAGCGAGTCATCCTCGGCGAGGATCTCTGACGCGGCGTCCCGCACGATGCAGGGGATCGGCGCGGTCTTCGCCAGCCGCTTCTGCTTCACCAAGAGAGAGAGCGCCTGGAAACGACGGCCACCGGCGGGGATTTCGAAGGTGCCGGTCTCGACACCGTCAGCATCGAGCACGGGCCGAACGTTCAGGCTCTGCAGGAGCCCGCGCCGCGCGATGTCGTCGGCCAGTTCCTCGACCGAGACGCCTGCCTTGATGCGCCGCACGTTGGACTGGCTCAGCACGAGCTTGTCGAAGGGGATGTCCCGCGAGGGGGACAGGGTGACTTTCTGGACAACTTTCGCCATCAGATCTTCTCCACGACGGGCGCCGGAAGCCACTCTCCCGATCTCACTTCCCGTCACCCATCAAACCCCCAACCTTTCTCTCTCTTCGGCGTTCTTGACCGCGGTCAAGAAGTCCAAGCTGCTTGTTCTA